>Ga0123354_10000004_pt1 | contig 302459 bp, 292 predicted proteins | sample TergutLab28metaG_2_FD_97872 | JGI IMG/M metagenome (GOLD analysis project Ga0123354, IMG submission 97872) | Labiotermes labralis P4 segment gut microbial communities from Petit-Saut dam, French Guiana - Lab288 P4 | ecosystem: Host-associated > Arthropoda: Insects > Digestive system > Gut ... | reverse complement strand
TAATCACCCCCATTTGTCATCCTCGGGGCTTGCGGAGCAAGAACCCGGGGATCTGACGGTGAAATGATGCTCTGGCGTCAGATCCCCGGCTCAACCGCTTCGCGGTTGCCCGAGGATGACAATGATGGGGAAGAACGCCTATAAATCGCGTAAAAAGGCGCGCGGCCTTGCTTGAGGCCTTTTTGTTCGTAGCGGGTGTTTACCCAATCGGCGGGCGGGGTGTGGCCTTGGCTGATAAGCTCAAAATCTTTGTTTTGTTCGACCTTCATGCTCATCCAACCAGCGAGATCTTTGACATCTGTGGCAAGTCGTAACTGGCCGCTTGGTTTAAGTACGCGCGCCAGCATGGAAAGGGTTTCATCCTGAACAAAACGCCGTGCGGCGTGGCGTTTTTTGGGCCAAGGGTCGGGGAAAAGGATATAAACGCGCTCAAGCGAATCCGCTTTCAACGCCGTGAGCAAAAAACGTGCGTCATCGGGAAAGATGCGAATATTTTTGATGCTTTGCGTTTTAATCTGCAAAAGAAGTTTTGCCATGCCGTTGACAAAAGGCTCGCAGCCCAAAAAGCCTGTTGAAAGGTTGTTTTGCGCCTGCGTCGCCAGATGCTCGCCGCCGCCGAAGCCGATTTCAAGTTGGTAGCTCGTGACTTCTTCATCAAACAAACTGGCGGGGTCAAGAACCTCGCCTTCTTTTAAAGAGATCCGCACCTGCGGCAGGATTTCCTGCATCGCAAGCGTTTGAAGGGGCCTTAGAGGCCTTCCCTTGCGGCGTCCGAAAAATCTTGCGGTCTGCGTTTTATAAATTATAGGCACGTTTAAGTTCGCCTACACAATCAAGCCGCTCCCACGAAAAATGGCCGTCGGCCTCAGGCTCCCGTCCGAAATGGCCGAAGGCGGAGGTCTTTTTATAAATGGGGCGGTTCAGCTCGAGCCTCTCACGAATGGCACGCGGCGAAAGATTCACGAGCTGGCGCAAAACATCCACCAGATTGCGGTCATCCACATGGTTTGTGCCGTGTGTGTTGGCGTAAACGGCCAAAGGCTCCGTCACGCCGATGGCGTAAGCCAGCTGGATGGTACAGCGATCCGCAATGCCTGCCGCCACAACATTTTTCGCCATATAGCGCGCGATATAGGCCGCCGAGCGATCGACTTTGGTGGGATCTTTGCCCGAAAAAGCGCCGCCCCCATGCGGCGCGGCGCCGCCATAGGTGTCCACAATAATCTTGCGCCCCGTTAAGCCGGTATCGCCTGCGGGGCCGCCGATCACAAAGCGTCCGGTCGGGTTGACGTAAAAATAAGGCTCCTCACACATAAAGCCTTCAGGCAGGGCTTTGAGGACATAGGGGCGGACAATCTCACGCACCTGCGCCTGATCGATCTGCTCATCATGCTGCGTGGAGACCACAATACGCGCAGCGCGGCACGGGCGGCCATCGACATATTCCAGCGTGACCTGACTTTTCGCATCAGGCCCAAGCATCGGCAGTTTACCGCTATGGCGGTCTTCAGAAATCAGCTGCAAGATCTTATGCGCATAACAAATGGTTGCGGGCATATAGGTCGGCGTTTCATCGCACGCATAGCCGAACATGATGCCCTGATCGCCCGCGCCTTCGTCTTTTCCATGCGCGGCATCGACGCCTTGCGCGATGTCGCCCGATTGCGCGTGGACATGCGTTTGAATATTCACCCACTGCCAGTGAAAGCCGCGCTGGGCATAACCTATTTCGCGGATCGCTTCACGCGCGGCGTTTTCCATTTCCTTGGGCGTGATGCTTTCAGGCCCACGGATTTCGCCCGAGATCACGACAAGATCCGTTGTGGCCAGCGCTTCAATCGCCACGCGGGCCTGCGGATCTTCCTTCATAAAAAGATCCACCAGAGCATCAGAGATGCGATCGCAGACCTTATCAGGGTGTCCTTCGCCAACGGATTCAGATGTAAATAAAAAAGGCGCGCGGCCAGTGGTCATGGGTTTTTCCTTTGCAATGTTCAACGGACTCTTTACGCGGGGGCTTTTATATCAGCACCTTTGCGCAGGAAGGTCAACAAAGCAAACCGAAAATCAATGGAGAAATCAGCTTTCCGTTATATCGGCGTCCTGAATCTGAACCATGGCTTTAATCATCTCATAAAGCTTGCGGCGCGTCTTGCGATCCTTGAGCCTGTAATAGGCGCGGATCATTTCCAGCGTTTCACGCCGGCGCAGCATCTCTTTTTCAGCGAGCGCCTCATCTTCAAGCGGCGTTTGCTCCTTTTCAGCAAAGCCCATCACGGTCTGGGCGCTGCCCTCTTCCATCTCCTCAAAGAAATAGGTGATGGGGACGTCCATAATCCGCGCGAAGTCATAAAGGCGGCTTGCGCTCATGCGGTTGGCGCCGCGCTCGTATTTCTGAACTTGTTGAAAGGTTAATCCAATCGCCCGCCCGAGCTGATCTTGGCTCATGCCTAAAAGATGCCTGCGCAAACGCAGGCGCGCGCCAACATGAACGTCAACAGGATGAGGGCCTTCGTCTTTTTCGAATCGTTTCATATCTGACTACCTGACTTTCTCCATACATCCGCAATTTTATTACGTTGTCCCACACGCATGTATGAATGTTTTTGAAAGAAAAGAAAACACTAAAATTAATTATTACATACAAGACTAATCTTGTCCAATTATTTCTTCCGATTCCAAAACAATTTATGTCCGGCTATGGTTAAAGCCATGAAAATAACAAGGGTTAAAAGGGTCTTTTCCCCATGGCGCGCCATGGGAGTCAGCTCCGGCAGGGCCTTAGGCAACATACTGTCAACAAACGATTTTCCGTCCTTTTGCGCGATCATGGCAACGGGTTTTCCATAGGCGTCAAAGACCCCTGTAACGCCCATATTGGACACACGCATAAGGGGAAGTCCCTCCTCAACAGCGCGGGTTCTTGCAATTAAAAAGTGCTGTATGGGGCCTATCGTGCCCTCATACCAAGCGTCGTTGGTAATATTTACAAGCAATTTTGGGGGGTCTTCTCTTTCCGTTACGGCGCCCGAAAAGATCGCTTCATAGCAAATCAAGGGGCTGAAGGGCGGTAGATTCGGAACGCGAAGGGTGCGCGGGCCCGGCCCTGGCGTGAATGGCGTTCCCATCATGGCCAAAGAAGGAACAGACCGTAAAAAAGAAAACGGCATATACTCGCCGAAAGGCACAAGATGATACTTGTCATAGCCTGCAATGACGTTGGCTTGCGAGTCGATGGCAATAAGGGAATTGTAATAAAGTTGCTCATCCGCGACATTTTTTTGCGTGCGAAGGACTCCTGTCAAAAGAATCGAACCTGACTGCATGGCCTGCGCGATGTGCTTTCGGAGCTCTGTTTCCTGCGCAAGCTTGTAAGCGGCGGCTGTTTCCGGCCAGACATAATGCGTCAATGGCCTTTGCGCGGGCGCCTCAAAGCTAAGCGCCATCAGATCATCAAGATTTTTACGCGCCTGCTCCGGCTGCCACTTTAAAACCTGCCGGAGATCGGGCTGCACAAGGCGTATATAAACATGCTCCGCGTAATTTTCTTGCGCCTGATGAAGGCGCATCTGTCCCCATGCGGCCAGCAAAGCAAAAAGGCTTATGCCAAGGCCGAAAAACAAAGCGGCGTGCTTGCGTTTTGCGATGACAAAAAAACAAACCGGCAAAAGCGCAAACAAGATGGTCGCCAAGGTTAGGCCTTCAATGCCGGCCAAACTGACGCTTTGCAAAACCGCAAGCCAGTCGGCCCAGACATAGCCTTCAATATTCCAAGGAAAGCCTGTTAAAAGCCGCGCGCGCGCCAAGGAGGCGAGAAACCAGAAAAACGCAAAGGCAAAAATCCCCTGTCCGCCGCGCAGACCTAAGGCATAAGAAGCCATCGCCGCCAGACCATAATAAAGGGCAAAAAACGCCGGCAGGCCCGCAATCGCAAAAGGGAGCGCCCACCAAAAACTATGAATATCGACAAAAAGCGCGCCGGCGATCCAGTGAAAACTGACCACAAGCTGCCCGAAAGCAAAGCTCCATCCAAACGCAAAAGCCTGCCGTTTTTTTTCCGCGTGCATAACCAAAAGATAAAGAGCCGGAAAGGCAAACCATAAAAGCGGCCATAGATTGAACGGCGCAAATGCCAGAGCGCTGAGAGCGCCCAGAGCGCAAGCAGCAAGCATTTTGCGTTTAGTCATGCGCAGCCCTTGCGGCAGGGCGGACGCGGACGCGGCGAATGCGGCTTAAATCCGTTTCGAGCACATCAAATAAAATGCCGCCCTTCCCTTCAATGGTCTGCCCGATCTGCGGAATATGGCCGACCAGATGGAAAACATAGCCAGCCACCGTGTCGATGACTTCATGTTCCTTGGCTGTCAATAAAGGGCCTACATAAGATTCAAAATCCTTGATCGGCATGGCGGCATCCACAAGCAAAGTCCCATCATTGCGTGCAATCACCCAAGGCGTTGCGGGATCGTCATGCTCGTCATCAATATCACCGACAATTTCCTCAACAAGGTCTTCCATGGTCACAAGCCCGTCAATGCCGCCGAATTCATCCACCACCATCGCCATATGTTGGCGCGTGATGCGCATGTGAATCAAAAGCGAGGCCGCCCGCATGGAAGGCGGCATAAAAAGAACAGGCCTTAAAAGATCCCTGATTTTGCCCGTTTTGTTCTGCGCCATGCTGATAAGGACATCCTTCATATGCGCCATGCCGATGGTTTCATCCAGCGTTTCACGATAAACGGGAATGCGCGAATGCGTATGTTCAACCATAAGGGCAACAAGATCCTGCCATGAGCTGTCCGCTTCAATGGCTATGATTGCAGCGCGCGGCACCATGCAATCTTCAAGCGTTTTGTCGCGCAGGGAGAGCACATTATCAAGAAGCGTGCGTTCGACCGCAGGGCCTTTTTTGCCGTCACAGGCGTCCAAAAGCTCATCCACCGCCTCATGAACGGCGGCAAGGCGGGGCTTGCGGCGCATGCGGCACCAAAGCTTTCTCAAAGGACTGGCGGGATCTTCTTCCCCTTCTCTTTCAGCCGCAGGGGGAGGCTTTTGCTGTGCTTTATTCATGTTCTTTTTTGTCGAACTCCCAAGATGTAAGGATCGGGTAAATCCAAAGTCTTCATAATTTGACGCTCCATCTTTTCCATGCGCGAAGCACGCGCAGGTGTGTCATGGTCATAGCCCCAAAGATGCAAAAGACCATGAATAAAAAGATGCGTCACATGATGAAGCGGCATTTTGCCTTCCGCTTTGGATTCTTTTATCACAACGCCCCAAGTGGCAGCAATATCGCCAAGATAAAGCACATCCGGACTTAAACGGGCGGCGGCCGGCAGGTCTTTGCGCTCATATTGCGGAAAAGACAGGACATTGGTGGCTTTGTCCACGCCGCGATAGGCTTTGTTTAAGGCGCGTATTTTTTTGTCACTTGTCAGCAAAAGCGTCACCTGCGCTTTTTGCGCGATGGGTTGAAGCGAAACGGGCAAGGCGTCCTGCACGGCAAGGCGTGCCGCCTTCAGCGTTTTGGCAAGCGCTTTGAGCGTATGCCAAGATGCCAGCTCAATCTCAAGACAAAGCAAGGGGGATGTCCGCATGATGGCCTCACTATAAGCTTTTGTCTTTCAAAAGCCAATCCCTATTATCCCTATAAAAATAAAGGCGATAATGATTTCACGCTGGCATCATGGCGCGCTCTGGTTTAGCATGCGGCCCCATGAACTGGCTTACCAATTTTGTCCGTCCCAAAATCCGCGCTCTGGTCGGGAGCCAAAAAGAGGTTCCTGACAATCTATGGGAAAAATGCCCGGGTTGCGGAGCGATGCTTTTCAAGCGCGAGCTTTCCGAGCATGCGCATGTTTGCCATCATTGCGGCCATCACATGCGCCTTGATCCCAAGGAACGCTTTGCGATGCTTTTTGATGAAGGGCTTTATACGCTGGTCGAGATCCCCAAAGTTCTGGCCGACCCTCTCAAGTTCCGCGATCAAAAACGCTACAGCGAGCGCCTTAAAGAAGCGCAAAGCCAGACAGGCCAGAATGACGCGCTTTTGGTGGCCGAGGGTTTGATGGGCAAACGCAGCAGCGTGGTGGCGGCGTTTAACTTTGCTTTTATGGGCGGCTCGATGGGCATGGCCGTGGGCGAAGGGCTTGTCACGGCGGCGCAAAAGGCTGTGGCCAACCGCGCGGCTTTGATTGTGGTGGCAGCTTCAGGCGGGGCGCGCATGCAGGAAGGTATGCTTTCCCTGATGCAAATGCCGCGCAGCATTATTGCCGCCAAAAAAGTGAAGGATGCCGGTCTTCCTTATATTATTGTTTTCACAGATCCGACAACGGGCGGCGTGACGGCGTCTTTTGCGATGGTCGGCGACATTCACATTGCGGAAAAGGGCGCGCGGATCGGGTTTGCCGGCGCGCGTGTGATTGAAAGCACGATCAGGGAAACTCTGCCGCCGGGGTTTCAGCGCCCCGCTTATCTGCTTGAGCACGGCATGATTGATATGGTCGTTACGCGCTTTGAGCTGCGCGATACACTTATCCGCGTGATCGGGCTTTTGTCTGACGGAGCGCTTGCCGCGCCTACAAAAATCCTGCCGCCGCCCCCGCACGGGGCCAAGGCCAAACGCTGATGCTTTCTTCCCAAGAACTTTTCGATGCGTTCGCCAAAGCGCATGGCGCGGATATGACGCTGGGCCTGCGGCCCCCTTATTTTGAGCTGCTTGAAAAACTCGGCAACCCGCATCTTCATTTGCCCAATCCCATTCTGGTGGGGGGAACCAATGGAAAAGGCTCCACTTGCGCTTTTTTGCGCGCCATACTGGAAAGCGCGGGCAAGAAAGTTCATGTCTATACTTCGCCCCATCTTATCACGCTGCATGAACGCATCCGCCTTGCGGGAAAATTGATTGATGAGGATGAGCTTGCCGCGCTTTTGACCAAATGCGCCGCTTTGGCGGACAGCGGTGTTTCGCCTTTTGAAGCTTTCACGGCTGTGGCTATGACGGCTTTTGTAGAGCATAAGGCCGATTACACCATTCTTGAAATCGGCCTTGGCGGACGGCTTGATGCCGTTAATGTCGTGCCGCATCCTCTGGTCAGCGTGATTTCGCGCATTTCATACGATCACATGGACTATCTCGGATCCACGCTCGATCAAATTGCGCGGGAAAAAGCCGGTATTATGCGCGCGCAGGGTCTTTGCGTCAGCGCGGGCGGCCCAGATCCTCTTATACGGCGCACGCTTCGTCAGGAAGCACAAAAATGCCAAGCCGATCTGCGTTTGGCGGATGAAGATTGGTCTGTGGAACACCAAGACGATCATCATTTTATTTTTCATGGTCGCCAGCGCGTGATAACAGACATTCCCCTGCCGGCCTTGATCGGCGCGCATCAGATCCAGAATGCCGGTCTTGCGCTGGCCGCTGTTGAAGCCTTGCCTGACATGATTTCTGATGAAGCGATTAAAACCGGCATGAAAAATGTTGTTTGGCCCGGGCGTTTGCAGATGATCGATCAAGGCAAGCTTAAAGCCTGCCTGCCGCAAGCAACAGAGCTGTGGCTTGACGGCGGGCATAATGATTCAGCCGGTGAGGCGCTGGGCGCGCAGTTGCAGGATTGGTTTATTCATGACCAAGGGCCTTTTGATCTTGTGTTCGGCATGCTGCAATCCAAAGATCCTGTAGCGTTTCTTACGCCGCTTTTGCCCTTTTTGCGCAGCATCCGCACGATAGCGATTGAGGGCGGGCCCAAAAGTTTTCCGGCGCAGGATCTGGCTTTATGCGTAAGTGGCTTGGGTTTTGCGGATGTCAAAGCCATGCCAAATCTTGAAGCCGCGCTTTGTGATCTTGGCCAGCAAGGGACAGCGCCCAAGCGCGTGCTTGTGACGGGATCGCTTTATCTTGTCGGTTATGCGCTGGCGGGGAATCAAAGAGTCTAAAAAACAAAACCTGCTCTACGCGCAAAAGCGGCGAGGTCTTCCTGCGGGCGCGCGCCGTAATGGGTGATGATTTCTGCTGCTGTTATAACGCCTAATTGTCCTGCTTTGGCCGGATCATAATCATGCGCAAGGCCGTAGAGAAAACCCGCCGCGAACAGATCGCCTGCGCCTGTTGTGTCAACAGGTTTTTCAACCGAATGCGCTTTGATTGTGATAAGCTGATCCTCAACAGCAATCAATGCGCCTTTTTCACTGCGCGTGCAAACAACACAGGGGCAATCAAACCGCGCTTGCGCCACAGCTTCTTGCGCCGATGCGGCACCGTAAAGGGCCATCAGCTCATATTCATTGGCAAGCAGAATATCCACCTCATCACGCGCCAGAGTCAAAAAAGTCTGGCGGTGCCGGTTGACACAAAAAACATCCGACAGGCTCAAGGCCACATGCCGGTTTGCTTCATGCGCGCAACGCGCGGCTTTGAAAAACGCTTCCTGCGCTTTGGGCTTGTCAAACAAATAGCCTTCAAGAAAAGTAAGCCGCGACGCCGCAAGCAGAGAAGGCTCTATATCCTCGGGCCCTAAATCCCCTGCGCAGCCGAGATAAGTGTTCATGCTGCGCTGCGCGTCAGGCGATACAAAAATCAGGCATTGCCCCGTGGGCGGGCCTTCTTTGGCTAAAGATGTTTGAAATGTTACGCCTTCTTCTTTCATGAATCTTGTAAATATATCGCCCAAAGCATCATCCTTGGCCTTGCCGATAAAAGCGGGCTTTCCGCCAAGCAGGGCAATTCCGGCGGTCGTGTTGGCTGCCGAGCCGCCCGGCATTTCCACGACCTCGCCCATCTGGGCGCGTAAAAACGCTGCGCGGTCTTCCTCAATCAAAGTCATCGCGCCTTTTGCAATGCCTAAAGTCTCCAGCCTTTCGTCCGCGCATTCGGCCAGCACATCTATAATGGCATGACCCACGGCACAAATATCGTGATCGAATGTCTGCGTCATAAAAACCCTTTTCCTTGAGGTGATTCGTTTCGGCTGTACGCACGGGTTTGTTATGGCGGATAGCTGCGCAAAGATCAAAAAATAAAGCGCGCTGCATGTAGCTGTTTTACCCCCAGAAATCGAGTTATCCCCATAATCCACGGCCTGCCGCGCGGCAAAACCCTTGCCTAAAATCCCGCCTCCATGATAGAGAAGAACCCTAGAAAAGCTGGCAGCTGAAGCTGGCTTCATAAGCTTTTAACTTGCTCGTTTCGAAAGGGGAATTGAATATGTTCGGACGCAGAGACGAAGAAACCAACACCGGAGAACAAGAAAGCGCAACCGCTCAATCCGCTACGACGCCGCGTTCGATTGATGTCCCGCAGCCGCGCGTTATGGCGGCTCCCAGCCCTCTTCCCGGGCGGCGCCGTCCTGGCAGTATGGAACAGCAGCGCGCTCGGCCCTCTGTGCCCAAAGGTCTTGATACTTCTGACGAACGCACTTTGACCGTCGGCAAAGGCCTCTCCCTGACGGGTGAGATTTCCGCCTGTGACGTTCTTGTTGTCGAAGGCAAGGTTGATGCCAAACTCACAGACGGCAAGCTGCTTGAGATTACCGAATCCGGCCAGTTCCGTGGCTCTGTTGAAATTGAAAATGCCGATATTGCCGGACGTTATGACGGTGATCTCACCGTGCATGGCAGGCTGACCATTCGGGGAACCGGACGCATCACCGGCATTATCAAATATGGCGAGCTGGAAGTCAGCGCCGGCGGCCAGATTATCGGTGAGATGCAGGTGGTCGGCGCGGGCAGCGCTGTGGCGGGCCCTTCGTTCAAAAGCGCCGCCAAGTTTACGGCCATGCAGGAAATACTGGATGATGATGAAGAAACAACACCCTTTGCGCGCAAGACCGCAGCTGGCGCCTAAAGGTTTTTGATAAAACTCACAGCCAAAAAACGGCGGTCTTCTCAAAAGACCGCCGTTTTTCTATGGCATCAGGTCTTCAAGGCTGCTGTATAAAAAGGCAAGATCCTGCGGGCGCGAAAGGCGATGGTCGCCATCCTTGACAAGCGTGATTTTTACGGCCTCCTGCCCGATATGCGCGGCTGTGCGCAACGCGGTCTGCCAAGGAACTTCTTGATCGCGCTGGCCGTGAATCAGGTGAACCGGACAATCAAGCTTAAAGCTTTCCCTTAAAACAAGATGATTAAGGCTTTCTTCCATAAAGTTTTTCGTGATGGGCAGGTTTAAATCATGCGATTCGTAGAAATAGCCGTCCCGCGCGTAAGCCTCTTTCTGCGCGTCCGTCATGGAGGGGCGTATAAGGTCTTCCGTAAAATCAGGCGCCGCCGCAATCCCGATTAATCCCGCGACCCTCTGCGGCCTTGCCCGCGCCAGCAAAAGGCCGAGCCATCCGCCCATCGAGGAGCCTATGACAAGCTGGGGCCCTTTGGTAAGGCGATCAAAAACCTGACAGGCATCGTCCAGCCAGTCGCCAAGCGTCCCGTCCTCAAAACGGCCCTCGGAAAGCCCGTGACCGCGATAATCAAACCTTGTATAGCCATAACCGGTTTCATGACAATACTGATCCAAAGCGGTTGCTTTAGTCCCTTCCATATCGGAAGCGAAACCGCCCAGAAAAAAGACGGATGTACGCTTTTCTTCCTGACAAGGCGCATTGCGCTGTTGATAGGCAAGTTTACGATCCGGTAAAGTAAGGTAATGTAGTTCCTGATTCATAGTTGATATTGAGGGCATGCCCTATGGCTCTTGTCAATAAACTTCAAAGGGGCGCCGCGCCGCAAAAAAGAACGGCGGTGCTTCATCTGACGGCTGATCTGGCTTTGCACGCCATGGGCCGCGAAGTCGTTGACCTTGCTATTCAGACTCACCGCTGCGGCTGGCGTCCTCTGGTGGCAAGCGCGGGGGGATCTTTGGTGCTTGAGGCCGAGCGCGCTGCCGTGCGTCACACGCAGCTGCCTTTGGGGACGACAAGTTCTTATCAAAGCTGGCGCAACCGCGTGCATCTTGAAAAGCTGATCGAGCGCGAGCGTCCGGTTTTGATTCACGCGCACGGGTTTGAGGTTTTAGGAACAGCGCTAAAACTTATGACGCGCCGCCACTTGCCCTTGCTGGTTGATTTGACCGAGCCTGTCGTAATCAACAAAAGCACAACCAAACTTTTGCATCTTGCCGCCGCGCGTGGGGCTTTTTTCCGCGTGCCTTCCTTGTTTATGCTTAACCATCTGCGGGAAGATTTTAAGGTTCAGACCGATCATCTTTATCACATCCGCCCGGGTGTCGATCTTCAATGGTTTGATCCTTCGCGGGTGAGTCCCGAGCGGATTCACGCCCTCAGCAATCTTTGGCGTCTGCCCGAACAGGCGACTTTGATTATCATGGCCACGCCCTTTGCGCCCGGGTTCGGACATCAAATGTTGCTTGAAGCGCTGCATGATTTGAAAGACACGGATCTGTGCGCCGTTTTGATCGGGCAGGACAAGCAGCATCCCGGGATGCGCGCCAAGCTGGAGCGTCAAGTGACGGCGTGCGGGCTTGAGGGCCGCGTTGTGATGCCGGAAAACTGCATGGACTGGCCGGCGGCCTGCTGGCTTTCCAGCGCTGTTTTAGCGCTTAACGCCATGGCGCGCGGACAGGCGCCCGAGATTTTAGCCGCGCAGGCCATCGGGCGTCCGGTTTTGGTGAGCTGCTGCGGGGCTAATGCCGAGTTGATTGAGGAAAACAAAACAGGCTGGCTTTTGCCCATCGAGGATAAAAATGCCCTTATCAAGGCTCTGCGCGATGTTCTTGCGATGGGCCTGCACAGAAGAATTGACGTGGCCGAATGTACGCGCGCTTTCATGGAGGAGATGTTTCCCATGGAAAGCTGGCGCGACAGCTTGTTCGCTCTTTATGACCGCATGTTGCGCACGGACGCACCTCGTCAAAAAACAAAACGCTCTGCTGCCTAAAATGATGCGCAATCCTGAAAAAAATATTTTCGGCTTTACATCTGTCGATCCTTGGGAAAAAACGCGCCGCGTGAATGATGTTTTTTCAACTGTGGCGCAGCGCTATGACATGATGAATGACGTCATGTCTTTAGGCCTTCATCGTTTGTGGAAAGATTTTCTTGTGCGCCGCATGCGCCCCCTTGCGAGCGAGCGCATTTTGGATCTTGCCGGCGGCACAGGGGATATGGCGCGGCGCATGGCGCGGGCCACGGCGCAAAAAGCTTTCATCACAGTGTGCGATCCAAGCCGCGCCATGATGGATATCGGCGCCGCGCGCGCCATAGATGAAGGTCTGCTTGAAAATATCCGCTGGGTAGAGGCCTATGCCGAAGCCCTGCCCTTTGAGGATGATGGTTTTGATTTAAGCTGCATCGTTTTTGGCCTGCGCAATGTTACGCATATCGACACCGCTTTGGCCGAGCTTTACCGCACTCTGGACACAGGCGGGCGCTTTTTCTGTATGGAGTTTTCGCCGGATGTTTCGCCTGCGCTGGCGCCGCTTTATGATCTTTATAGTTTTCAGGTGATCCCTTTTCTGGGGCAGCGTTTGGCAGGCACGCGGGAGGCCTACCAGTATCTTGCCGAAAGCATCCGCACGTTTCCAAACCCGCAAAAACTTCAAAAACGTATGGAAAAAGCAGGGTTTGAAGCCGTAACATGGCGCAAGATGGCCGGTGGGTTTGTGGCTGTTCATACGGGATGGAAGCTTTAATAAGCCCTTATCCCCTTGCGGGAACATGTCATTGCGAGGAGGGCCGCAAGGCCCGACGCGGCAATCTCGACGATGTTTCTGGGATTGCTGCGTCAAGCCGGCTTTCCTCGCAATGACAATGGGAGGAGGTAGGGCTTTATTGCCCTTTATTTTCTGCTTTTTCTTCTGTTATAATGCACAACATGGGAAAAAAACGCTCAACAGATGACACAGATGATGAAAGGCGGCGGCGGCCAAGGCGGCTGGATGACGGCATTTTGCCTAATTTTCGGGATATGATTGAGCAATCCGCCCAAGGGATTCTGGTTCACAGCAATTTTAAACCTCTTTACGCCAACACGGCTTTTGCTGATCTTCTTGGTTTTGAAACGCCGCAGGCTATTACGGATCTTCCCCTTATCCGCTCTCTTTTCCCTCAAGAAAACTGGCCGCAGATTGAGGCGCAATATAACGACTTTATGCGCAGCGACAAAACATCGCAGCATGCGCGCGTGCAGGTGTTGTCGCAAGACGGGCGCGATCTCTGGCTGACCGTGATTGCGCGCAAGATCGACTGGGATGAGCAGCAAGCCGTTCATATCTGCGCTTTTGACATGACGCCCAACATCAAGCTTGAACAGCTTTTGCTTGCCAATGAACAAAAACTGCGCGCCATTTTAGAAATACTTCCCGTTCCTCTTTGCATCACGCGCCGCAGTGATGGGCGGTTTCTTTTTGTCAACCGCAAGCTTTGTTTTCTGCTTCAGCAAAGCGCGGGGCCGCTGCTGCGTTCATGCGCGCAGGATTATCTTGTTGATCCGCAGGAATGGGACAAGCTTCACGCGATGCTGGATCGGGTTTCTGATCTTCATGAAATCGAAGTTAAAGTTCGATCCGCGCTCGGCCATGCCTTTACGGCTGAAGTGGCGGCAATCACCATGAATCATGAAGATCAGCCGGCGCTTTTGATTGCTCTGAATGATGTCTCCGCGCGCAAGAAGCTTGAAGATGAATTGTTCCATCAGGCCAATACCGACCCGCTGACAAGCCTTAGCAACAGGCGCTTTTTTATGATTCAGGCCGAACAGGAAATAAGGCGCGCGCGGCGTTTTTCGCGCGATCTTTCCCTGATTATGGTTGATTTGGATCACTTTAAAAATGTCAATGACACCTATGGGCATGCCACAGGCGACCGCGCGCTTGAAACGCTGGTTCGCGCCAGTTTCAAATCCTTGCGTGAATCCGATATTATGGGCCGTTTGGGCGGTGAAGAGTTTGCGATCATCCTTCCCGAAACTTCTTTGGAAGCGGCCAAAGATGTGGCTTTGCGTCTTTTAGCGCATGTCGCGCAAACGGAAGTGCCTTCTGAAAAGGGAGCGTTTCACATGACCACAAGCCTTGGCGTCAGCGCCCTGCGCCCGACCGACACCGGCATTGACGACCTGCTCAACCGCGCCGACGACGCCCTTTTCGCCGCCAAACGCGAAGGCCGCAACCGCGTTGAAGTGCTGGCGTAGGTTTTTATAATGACTCTCACCACACGCCCCTTGTTTCCAACAGATGCTGCCGCGCTTGACGCTTTTTTGGCGCCATGCACGGTGATGGCTGATATTATACGCGCGGAAGCTCAGGTTGCCGGACTTGTTTATGAAGGCAGGCCGCTTGAGGCTGAATATTTCGGCGCGTTTGAAGGGCAGCGGCTTGTCGGGGTTTTGTCCTATTCATGGGCCAATAAGATTCGTATTTATGCGGAAAATCCGGATAGTTTGCCGCTTTTGGCGCAAGCGGCACGGACGGCTATTGTCAAACGGGGCGGTTTGCTTGAAGCTGTTGACGGTCCTACACTGCATGTGGATGCTGTTATCGCGGCTCTTGCGTTGCCGCCGGACGTGTTTCGCGGGTACAGAGAGGGCGGTAATTTCCGTCTTGATCTTGAGAATCTACGGCTGCCAGCTTTGCCGGAAGATCCTTCTTTGCGGCTTGCCGAAGAAAAAGACCGTGCTTTGCTGATTGATGGACGCATGGCTTTTAACATGGAAACCAAAAATGTTACGTCGACGCCGGAGATAAAAGCTTCGATCGAGAAGGAAGTTGATCTTCGGTTAAAGAACGGATGGACCTTTATGCTGGAGAAAGCGGGCGCTCTTGTTTCCTTCTGCGGCATTGAAAGCTGCGTTTCTGGCGTGGTGATTATAGGCCCTGTCTTTACGTTCATGGATCTGCGCAATCAAGGTTATGGGCGAGCGGTGGCGGGATATGGCCTTAAAACCTTGATGCAGGAATATCCTGATTTGCGCACCGCCGTACTTTCCGCCTCGCGCCCTGATGCCATTCGGACTTATGAATCTCTTGGTTTTCGGCGCACTGCGGACTGGTGTTCTGCGATCTTGAAAGAAGGCTCATTCTTTTTGTCATCCTCGGGGCTTGCACAGCAAGAACCCGGGGATCTGACGTTAGGCTAACGTCAGATCCCCGGCTCAACCGCTTCGCGGTTGCCCGAGGATGACAAGAGAGGGGAGCGAACCGAAGCCGACTTTAGTTGCCCGCAGGCGGCCATGATGTCGCGGCCTCTTGGGGAGCGGACGGGGCTGGCGTAGCCTTGGGCGTTGAGGTAATCGCCGAAAGTCTGCATGGTTTTTTCATCTGAACCCTCATAAGGGCTTCCGGGCCAGTTGTTGTAGGGGAGAAGATTGATCTTCGCCGGAATGCCGCGCAAAAGCTTTACCAGCGCGCGGGCGTCTTCCATGCTGTCATTGATGCCTTTGAGCATGACATATTCAAAGGTGATCCGCCGCGCGTTGCTGGCCGCGGGGTAATTTCTGCATGCCTGCAAAAGATCCTTGATCGGATATTTTTTGTTCAGCGGCACAAGCCGGCTGCGCACTTCATCCGAAACCGCGTGAAGGCTGATCGCAAGATTTACGCCAAGCTCACGCCCGCAACGCTCCATCATCGGCACAACGCCCGAGGTGGAAAGCGTGATTTTGCGCCGCCCCAAAGCAAGACCACTGTCATTCATAATGATTTTCAGCGCTTTGGCGACATTGTCGTAATTGAAAAGCGGCTCGCCCATCCCCATCAAGACAAGGTTTGAGAGTTTTCTTTTTTCAAGCGCGGGCACTTTCCAGTCTTTAAGCTCATCACGCGCGATCATCACCTGCATGACGATCTCAGCCGCAGAAAGATTTCTTACAAGGCGCATGGTTCCCGTATGGCAAAAAGTGCAGCTGTTGGTGCAGCCGACCTGACAAGAAACGCATAAAGCGCCGCGGTCTTCTTCGGGAATATAGACCATCTCGATCTCATGTCCGTCCTCCATCGCCAAAAGCCATTTGCATGATCCGTCCACGGATTTTTGCATGGCTTTGATTTCGGGCCTTCCTATAAAAAAATGATCCGCAAGTTTCTGGCGGACGGGCCGCGCAAGGGTTGTCATCTGCTCAAAATCACGAAGGCCGTGGCAATAAAGCGCCGTCCAAATCTGTTTGGCGCGAAAGCTTTCCAGATCCAGCGCTTTGATCGCTTTTTGTATTTCTTCAAGCGTCAGGCCGACCAGATTAAGGGGGCCGTCTTGGGGCGCTTGCGGCGGGGCGAAGCGCGCGGCGTGGCCTTCGATATTGTGCGTGTCCATCGTCATAAGGGTTTTTCTATGCCTTTTTAAACGGGCTTTTGTCAAAACTTACGTTTTATTTGCCCGAAGATGTAAGTTTTTCAAAGGGAACCGCGCAGGCCTGCGAGATCGCCTCATAGGCTTTGGCGCTGCCTTTAAGATTGACGGCGTCAGCGATACGCTCACCCTGAGCGCTCATCCCCCAAAAGGTGGCGCGGGCGGCCCGCCTTAGCGCATTTGTCAAAGCCTGATCTGTCGCCGGATCACGCGCCCATGCGGCATTGCCTTGCGTGAAAAGACTGAACTCTTGCCCGTCAGCTTTGACGATAAGATCGCTTGCGCTTTTGTAGCGCAGGCCGGCTGTGTAGCTGACAACATTCACAGCCTTTTCAGCCGGACGGTGGGCGATCATCAAAACAACCTGCCCGCGGCGAGTTTTGTTGCCCTCTTTGCTCGGCGGCGGGGCGGTGATTGACATATAACAAACAAGCCCCTGACTTTCGCGCATTTTATAGGTTTCCCAATAGCCGAATGTCCCCAGCGACTCGGGCTGGGGTTGAGCTTGCGCTGGGTGGGGCGCAAGCAACAGGGCAAACGCCATCAAAGCCATTTTCTTCATCATGCGCTTTAGAATAAAAAGAATAAGAGCATTTGGCAAATATTAGTTGAGTTCGAACGGGGGGTAAGATAGGGTTTTCAGGCGGATTTACAGGGAGAGGGCTATGGCGGAAAAGGTGAAGGGGATAATGAAGCGCTTGGGCAGGGCGTTTTTCTATGTTCTGGGTATCTGGATAGTTACGTTAGCCGTGTTGATTTCTCCTGGTATTCTTTATCTCTTTACGGATTTGTTTTCTGAGATTTTTCATGGTTGTGCTTGCCCGGCAAGATCAATAGTCTGGGGTTCCAACCCTGTTTCGTTCTTGGCTCACCACTGTTGTCCTCCCACTAGCGATAGAATCCTTCCAACAGTTTTTTTGTATTTTTCTTGGCTTTTCTTCTTTCTCATCGGTGTATGGGGCATATGTTATGCTCGGACTGGCAATAGTGTTTTTCCACCTTTTTCACCACTCTTTGGAAATATTTTGTATTATTTTCATTTAGCTCTTTTTCTTTCCGTGTTTATAACACCGGATTCGTTTACAGGGAAGTATAATATACAGGATCTTCCGTTTCTTTTCATCGTTCCCATCATCATCGGGCTTCTCGGTTATGGGCTGCGCTGCATCCTGACAAGAAGCAGTCCTCTGCGATTTAGAAAGCTAAATATTGCGTTGCTTGTATTGGCTTTGGTCGTGCCTTTCGTTTTCATCATCTTTGTTTTATCGCGTTCTGTGGAGAAAACTCCGATTCCGGAAAATTGCCAATTCAGCGGTGCAACCCTTGAATGTTATCCTCGGGGTGTGCTGAGCAAGAAGACGGGAGCTAACGTCAGATCCCCTGCTCAACCGCTTCGCGATTGACCGAGGATGACGAGGGATATAGGGCTGGCTCTTTAACGCGGCAGCACGTCCATCAAGAGATCCTGATCGTAAGTCCGGATTGGCGTTTGTTTGGGCGGCGTTGTGGGTTTTGGTGGTTTTTTGATTTCCGGTTTCTGCGGCGGTTCCTGCGGCAATGTGGCGGGTTGCTCTATAGTCAAAAGAACATCTTTATCTTCCAACAATCCCGGGCGGGCGATGAGGGGCTGGAGCACGGGCGCAAGGGATTTCAGCATTTGTGAGGACAGGGCGCTTGTGAACTTATAATCGCCAGCTTTTGGGCCGGCCACATGTGCGGTGATTGTGCCGAAAAAGCGGTCGCCGATAAAAAACACCAGCGTGGCCGTGCGGTTGACCACGCGCGAGGAAATCAGCCTGTGCCCGGGGCCGTATTCATCATAGCGATGATCGCCTGTTCCTGTTTTTCCGCCGACCACAAGCGGCTGGCCTTTTTCATTGGTATAGACTCCATAAAGCCGCCGCGCCGTGCCGCTTTGGACGACCTCCATCATCACGCGCCGCGCCGCGCGCGCCACGGCGGGATCCAAAACGCGCAGGCCTGTTTCTTTGGCGGGGGTGAGGATCGTCTCGTAAGGGGTGTCTTTGGCAAAATGCAAACGCTCAAACTTCATCATGGGCTTGCGCATGCCGTCATTGACGAGGATTCCGACAAACTCCGCCAAAGCGCCCGGGCGGTCGGCTGATGTGCCGATGGATGTGGCAAAGCTCGGCACCAGCCTGTCAAAAGGATAACCAAGCCGCGCCCAGCGCTGCTGGATGCGCGCGAAAGCGTCCAGCTCCAGCAAGATACGAATGCGCGTATCCTGCGCGCCTTTTCTTTTGGGATGAAACAGCCACGCATAGCTTTCAATCCGCACAGGACGGCTGACGGCTAAAATAGCGCTGCGCGTGGCTGCCGGATTTGCGATTTTGTACGAGGCCAGCCAAAGCTCAAGCGGGTTTGTGCCCGTGATATAAGCGCGATCCGACAGATTATAGCGCTCGGGCGGATAATTGTTGAAAAGCGCGCGGAGTTTTTCCTGATCCAGCGTCAGACCGGCCACATCCCGCATATAATGCACAAAGGTTCCGAAAGGCGCCGTAGGATCCACCGCGCGGAACAGGATGGCGCGCGCCGTTGCGCCTCTATGCCCGCGCCGCGCAATGCGCTCGACAATCTGCGCGCGATCAAGGTTGTTATAGTCTTTGACATAACGCCCGAGAAAAACTTGCCCTTCATTGTCGGCATAGCGTTCGAGATATTCGCGCCGCGCGGGATGGTCGGAATCGCTTAAAAGCTCCTGCCTTGTTTGCTGGCCTTGTGCGATGGTGTAGTTGACGATGTCGCGCATCAAACGCACAAAAACAAGATTGATGGAATCGCGCAAGGCCACGCGCAGATCGACAATGCGTCCATTATCCGTTTTTGAAAAGTTGGAAAAAACATGCTGGCCGCCGCCTGTGAAAAAGACCTCCTGCGGGTCAGCTGCGTATTTGCGATCAAGCGCCGCTTCAAGCATATCATCCAAAGACGCTTCGGGATAAGCGGCAAGCCATGTCGTGGCCCAAAGCGTTAAGGCATCCGGCGCTTCGTGCGCCAGTTCCTTGAGATCCTCGATTGAAAGCCCTGCATAGCGGCGGTGGAGTTCGCCGATAATTTCAAGATAAGTAACAAGCGTGCGCAGTTTGGCGGTGGAGCCGAGATCCAGCTTGGCCCCGTCATTCATATCCAAAGGCTCGTCAATATTGTCCGCCTGAAGCCGCAGCAAATTGCCGGCATCGCCCTTTTCATAAAGCAAAACGCTCCAGCGAACCTGACTTATATCGCTTTCCGGCTGCAAAAGTTGGTGGCCGTAAAGGCCGATGCGCTCCACATGTTCGGGGTTGCTCATATTTTTAAGAAAAATGATAAGTTCTTTTTGAACCTTCTGATCCAGCGTGCTGTCGGCTGTCAGATCCAGCCGGTCAAGCGCATAAAGATTGGCAACGCCCAATGTTTTGAGAAGCTGCGCGCGCAGGGCATTGGGCGCTTTTTGGTCGAGGAAAGAAACCGGCTGCATGGCCGGCGGATTGGGCAAAAAGCGAAATCTTGCGCTGCGCGAGGCATCGCGCAGAACCGGCGAAATCACACCGCCTTTTAAAAGATTGTCCAAAGTCTGATCCGTCAAAACATCCAAAGCCGCGCGGTCGGTTAAAAGATAATAGCTCGGGCGGCGTTGCGCGAGAATAAGGCCGAGCACATCGCGGTAAAGCGTGGCTTTGGCGCGCAACGATTCAGGGTCGCTTTCAGGCAGATTCAAAGCCGCCGTTATTGTCGCAATATCATGCCCGAACCAAGTCCAAAGCCCGTCGCCTATGGCGTGAATCTCGCCGAAGTTCTGCCGCGCGCTTAAAGGGGTGCTGTTGAGGTAATCCAGAATTATTTTTTTGCGCGCCTCCCTTGTGTCCTCGCCATCCTGATAAACGCGCAGGCTGGCGGAAACGATCTGGCGGATTTTTTCAAAAATATCTCTGGTCTGTCCCCCGGGCGAAAAGCGGAACTTTTCAATCTGTGTGGCAAGCGTGCTTCCGCCGCCAAAGTTGATGTGAGGCATAAAATACCGCAGCCCCTGTCCGAAAGCCGCGTAAAAGAAACGGCTCCATTCAATGGCGGGATTGTGGCTGAACGCGCCGTCTTTCAGAACTTCGCGGTCTTCAATGAACAAAAGCGTATCAATAAGAAGCGGCGGGACGCTTTCAAATGTCGGAAAAACATGCGCGGGAAATTGCGCGCTGTAAAGCAGATGGCCGCTGCGATCCTTGATCGTCAGGCCGGTGACGGTTTTGGGGCGGTAAATGGGGTAAAAACCTTCGGCAATCACGCGGTCATACATGGGTGACGCGCGCATTTGCGCAGCGATGCTGTAGCCTTCTTTCTCAAGCGCCTTGAAAAAAGCGGGAAGACCGCTATAGCCCAGACGCTGGTTGTAGGGGCCGAATGCAGGAATATAATGGCCGGGCGTCTTGCCTTCCTTCATTTCAAAGGTGATGTCTTTGGCGATACGAGAAAGATAATGCGCCTGAAGTCTGGATGTTTTAATTTCCTCGGCGCAAAAAGATCCTATCACGCCGCCAAAACCGAACATCATGACAAAAAGAATCAAAAGGATCGCGCCGGGCATGCGCATGCGATAAGGCTTGTAGGGCTTTTTTTTGCGCGTTGTTTTTGAAGATGCCTTGGGACGCCGCGCGGGTGGAGCAACTGCCTTTTTTTTATGGCGCGGCGGCGACATGGTGTTTTGTCCCCTTATAAGAGGTTTTTCAGCGAGGCCATCAGCTGATCGCGCGGGATTTCCGTTTGTGTTTTGCTGTTCATGTCCCGAAGTTGCACAATGTTTTTTTGCTTTTCTTCCGCGCCCAGCAAAAGAACAAAGGGGATTTCTTTTTTGGCGGCGTATTTCATTTGCTTTTCAAGCTTGGCGTCTTCGAGATAGGTTTCGACAGTGAAGCCCTGCGCGCGCAATGTTTTGGCAAGCACCAGCGTATCGGCGCGAAGATCGGGGGCCAAAAGCGGAATAAAAATCTGCACGGTTGCAGGCGCGGTCGGCAGAAGATTTAATTCTTCCAAAATCTCATAAAGCCGCGTTAAACCGATTGAGATCCCCACGCCGGGCAGTTTTGAGCGCGTATAAAGCGAGGCCAGATTTTCATAACGCCCGCCCGAGCAGATGGAGCCTATCTTAGGCGCTTTATCAAGCAGCGTTTCATAAACCGTGCCTGTGTAATAATCGAGACCCCGCGCGATGCCCAGATTAATGCGCGTAAACTTTTCCGCCACGCCAAGGGCGCGCAGCGATTGCACCATCAAAGCAAGCGCGGCCACGCCTTCCTCAAAAAGCGGCTCTTTGATCTCCATGGCGCGGAGCTTTTCGAGAACTTCGTCCTTTGAGCCTTGATAAGAAAGCAGAGCCAAAAGCTTTTCGATGTTTTCGCGCGTGAGGCCCAGTTTTTGCAGGGCTTGCGCGACATTGTCATCGCCGATTTTATCGCGCTTGTCGATCTCGCGCAAAATCAGTTTTTTCGTCTCATCATCACGAACGCCCATAGCGTTCAAAAGCCCTTGCAGGACTTTGCGGTTGTTGAAATGGATCGTAAAATCTTCAAGCCCCAGCGCTGTGAAAATCTCAACAATAATGGCCGGCATTTCGGCGTCATAGCCGGCATCCAATTTATCCTTGCCGATGACGTCAATGTCGCATTGATAAAACTCCCGCGCGCGGCCTTTTTGCGGACGCTCGCCGCGATAGACGCGCTGGATCTGATAGCGCCGGAAAGGAAAGGCAAGTTCGCGTTCATGCTGCGCCACATAGCGCGCAAGCGGCACCGTCAGATCAAAACGCAGCGCAAGATCAGCCTCCTGCCCCTGCTTTTGCGCGCCGGTGGATTGAACCAGATAAACCTGCTGCTCGGTTTCACCGCCTGATTTGGTCAAGAGCATATCTTTGATCTCGAAAACCGGCGTTTCGATTCCTATAAAGCCGAACTTTTCATAGTTTTTGCGAATCACATCCAGCATATATTGATGCACCTGCTGATCCTGCGGCAAAAGCTCCAAGGTTCCGGCAGGTGTACGCGGTTGAATAAAGGCCATTTTTTAAACTTTCCGTCCCGCATTGTTTTGTTGAGATTCTTCTTTATAACGCCTTCGCCGCGCGTAAAAAAGCCTCTCTTTATCGCAAGCAGCTTATGGTATAGGCTGAAACTATGATTCTGACCCTTCCCCGCCCTGATGACTGGCATGTCCATTTACGCGATGGGGCTATTTTAAGGGCCGTTTTGCCCTATACCGCCCGCGCCTTTGCCCGCGCTCTTGTGATGCCCAATCTTCACACGCCTATTACATCCGCAGCGCTGGCGCGGGCTTATCGTGACTGCATTTTGTCCTCGCTGCCTGAAAATTGCGATTTCACGCCGCTGATGACGCTTTACCTTACCGATCACACAAATGCTGATGATCTGGCGCAAGGCTTTCAAAATGGTGATCTTTTTGCGGCCAAGCTTTATCCCCAAGGGGCCACGACCAATGCCCAGCATGGGGTCAGCCGGTTTGAGGCCTTAATTGCCGTCTTTGAGCGCATGGAAAAAATCGGTATGCCTCTTTCGATCCATGGCGAGGTGGCGGATCCGGCAGTCGATTTCTTTGACCGCGAGGCTGTTTTTGTCGATAAAATCCTGATCCCGCTGCGCAAGCAATTTCCCGCGCTTAAAATCATTTTGGAGCATGTCACAACCCGCCATGCCGTCAATTATGTTCAAGAGGCAGGGGCAGACCTTGCCGCCACCATCACCTGCCATCATATCACGCTCAGCCGCAACGCCATTTTTGAAGGCGGGCTCAAGCCTCATCATTTTTGCCTGCCCGTTTTGAAAAGGGAAGAAGATCGCCTGGCCGTCCTCAAGGCCGCCACTTCCGGCGCGAGTCAGTTTTTTGCCGGCACCGACAGCGCCCCGCATCCGCGCGCGGCCAAAGAAAGCTCTTCCGGCGCGGGCGGTATTTTTTCAGCGCCGCATGCTTTGGGGCTTTACGCGCAAGCTTTTGAAAAAGAAGGCGCCCTTGACAAGCTTGCCGCCTTTCTTAGCCATAACGGCGCAGCTTTTTACGGCGTTGCACCCAATACGGGCACGATAACGCTTGAAAAGACAGATGAGTCCCCTGCCCCTTTTAAGCCGATCTTAACGGACGAGGGCGCAGAAATTATAAGCTTTCCTTTGACGCAGCCGCCCCTCTGGCGGCTTGTAGAGCCTTCATCTTCCTGTTAAGGTTTTTCACTCATGTCTGCACCGCTTCATCAGCTTCCCTTTGTCAATCTCTATGTCCGGTTGGATCAGCCGGACACGCCCCTTTACCGCTCGCAAGAGCAGGGGCAAACCATGGTCAACCAGATCGTGCCTGAGGCATTCTGGCCTGTGGTGGAGCAGTTCGGCGTGAATGTGCGCGCCACGCTGAAAGACAGCAATGAAGGCGCCATGACCGTGGATGGCGTGCGCATGATTGTCATGCAGCAAAAAATGGCGGACGGCTCCGTCTGGGCCTGCGCCCAACGTATTAATGCCGAGCTTATGAAGTTTCAGAATCTCGGTTTTGCGCCTCATATCCTCAACCATATCGGTTCATTGGGGGAACGCGCGGGGCTGATTGTGATTTCTGGCTCATCAGGACAAGGCAAAACCACCACGGCGGCGGCTTTGCTGGTGCATTTTCTGGAAACTTACGGCGGTCTTGCTTTTACGGTGGAAAGCCCGATTGAATATATTCTCAAAGGCCGCCATGGCACGCTCGGGCAATGTTTTCAGCTTGAAGTGAACGGGGCCGAGGCCTGGGCGGATATGATCGAGCATGCCGCACGCTGGAATCCGCGTTATCTTTTTGTCGGCAATGTCCGCACGCCTGAAGCCGCCAAACAGCTTATTCAGGCCGCCGCAACAGGGCACACTGTGATTACAACCATTCACGGCAGCACGCCTGAAGAGGCTTTGACCTCCCTGCTCTATCTGGCTGAACCGGCCATGGGCGCGGGGACGCGCGATATTCTGGGCGGCGCGATGACCGCGCTGATCCACCAGACGCTGAAAGAAGACGGCCCCTTTGTGCATTACCTCTTTACGGAAGAAGGCGCAGCCGCAGATCCCGTGCGCGCGCTGATCCGCGAAAATAAAATCGGCATGATGTCAACTTACATCGACCGCGTCGCCGCGCGTCTTGCCCACCAGATGCCGAAATCTCCTCCACCCGCGATGCAGCAGCCTCGTCCTCCGCTGCCGCCGCTGCCACCCATTCGCAAGTGATCTGTCCTGAAAGGCCTTGACGTGATGTTTGATGAAACTGTGAAAAAAAATCAGGGGCCTGTGAAGCTGTCTGATCTTTCTTTTATGGATCTTTATTTGCGCATTGACCAGCCCGGGCAAGCGCGCTACCGCACGCCGGTGCGTGATCACACCAATAACTGGACTCGCCCCGTTCCGCCTGAATATATGGAAGAGGTGGAAAAAGTCGCCTCGCTCCTGCGCGGGCAAATTGAAAATCCTGACACGTCTTTTGAATATGGCGGGCAGCGTTTCCGTCTTTCCTACCAGCGTCTGGCCAACAGCGAAGACTGGGTCTGTTTGCGCTATATCAACACCAAAGTGCCACGGCTTGAGGATCTTTCTTTTGCGCCCCATATCTGCACGCATCTGCGGCGTCTTGGCACGCGCGACGGGTTGATTGTGATTTCAGGGGCCACGGGTCAGGGTAAGACCACCACGGCGTTCGGTCTTTTGAATGATTTTATGGTCGCTTTCGGCGGAGTCGGCATCACGGTGGAAGATCCTGTTGAATATGCTCTGGGCGGTGCTGTGGGTGAATATGGCTATTGCTATCAGGTTCAGGTCAACAAGGATGAAGACTGGGCCTCGCCCTTGAAACGCGCTTTGCGCTGGACGCCACGGTTTCTTTTGGTGGGTGAGGTTCGCTCGCCCCGCGCGGCGGAACAAATCCTGCGCGCTTCAACAACAGGACATCTTGTCATCACCACCATCCATGCCGGATCTATTGAGGAAAGCCTGATGGGCCTTGTGCATCTGGCGGAACAGGCCATGGGGGCTTCAACGGCCAATTTTTTGCTGGCGCAGGGCTTGACGGGGGCCATGCACCAGACGCTCAACACATCGGGGCCGTTTTTGCGCTATATCGTCACCGAGGAAGGCAATAACGGCGATCCCATCCGCGCGCTGATCCGCGAAAACCGTGTCGGGATGATTAATTCCTATATCGACAAGCAAATCGCGCGGATGAACACCATCCAAAGCAACAACACGCTCTCCAAGCCGCCGAAAAAGGCTTATTAGCGAATAAAACCCAAAAAAACTGTCATTGCGAGGAAAGCCGCCGAAGGCGGCTTGACGCGGCAATCTCGGCAACATGGTTAACGAGATTGCCGCGTCAGGCCTTGGGGCTTTCCTCGCGGGTGACATATAAATTGCTTTCAATTTTCTAGGAAAGTTTGTAGGGTTGAGGGATGAAACTTTCTATATCTTCCAACGCAAATCCGCCCAATTTGTTGAACCCGTTTCGGGATATTAAAATCATCGAGCCGTCCGCCGAAAGTGATGAAAGACGCGCCACGGCCAAGGTCAAGGGCGGTTATGATATTGAAGAGGTTGCGCGGGCGGCGCTTTGTCTTATGCCTTCCGCGCAGGTTGCGCGTGTTGATTTTTTCCTGCGCGGGGTTGACGCGCCTGTTACGGTAAAGGTTTTGGATACGCTGAAAACCGTCAAAGCGGCAGCTGTACAAAATATTGTCGCGGCCACGCCCCTTAAACTTAAAGATCCCGACGCATGGCGTACAATTGTCGATGTTTGTGGGGACTCTTTTTTTGAGAAAAGAATGATTGATTTTACCGCGCGTTGGGCAAAATTGATGCAATATGAAATTGAAGTTAACGGCAAACCATTAGAGCAAATTGCGGACAAGGCTTTTGATCTTGCCAATGATAATCCAAGGGGTCGTTTTATGTATGGTGATGCCCCTGCCTTTACTTTGCTGCAAACATGGGTCTATGACGATGAGTTAGGCGCGTGGATGCTTGGCGGGCCATTGGCCCCCTCACGAAATCCCCGCACGCAGCAGGTCATGAATATGCAGGATCCCCACCGGTATATTTTGTGAGTCCACAACAAACACCTGCGTGCGCTTTTTTTCGTTCAGGATATTAAGCGCTTCAACCGCCATCAGGCGTGGGGCCACGGTCATGGGATGGCGCGTCATCAGGCTGGCGGCGGTTTTTTGCACAAGATCCTTGCTCATATGCCGCCGGAGATCGCCATCTGTAATGATGCCTTCAAGATGGCCCGTTTCATCCACAACGCCCGCACAGCCAAAGCCTTTTTCCGTCATCACAACCAGAACATGGTCCATTGTGTCTGTTTTCTTTACAAGCGGCAGGGACTCGCGCGGGTGCATGATTTCCTCAACCCGCAGCAAAGCGCGGCCCAATTTGCCGCCCGGGTGAAAGTTTTTGAAATCTTCAGGCGAAAAGCCGCGACTTTCAAAGACAGCCACGGCCAAAGCGTCACCAAGCGCCAGCGTCATGGTTGTTGATGTCGTCGGCGCAAGACCTCCTGCGCCGACTTCCGGTTCCTTGGGCAAAAGCAAAATAATATCGCCGGCCACCGCAAGCGTGCTTTCATGGCCGCTTGTGATCGCAATCAGCGGAATAGAAAATCTCCGGCTGTAGTGCAAAATAGCGGCCAATTCTGCCGCCTCGCCGCTGTTGGAAATCGCTATGACAACATCGCCTTTGACGATCATGCCAAGATCGCCATGCCCTGCCTCCCCGGGATGCACAAAATGCGAAGGCTGTCCTGTCGAGGCCAAAGTCGCCGCAATCTTGCGCGCGATATGGCCGCTTTTGCCCATGCCCGTGACAATCACGCGGCCATTGCAATCGATAATTAACCGCACGGCTTTGACAAAGCTGTCATCCAAAAGCTGCGCCTGACGGCTTAAAGCTTCGCTTTCCTGTAAAAGAACCTTGCGGCCTCTTTCTAAAATATCGAGATCATGGGTCACGGGCAGCCTCCTGTTGCTCTCTTATAGGGCCACATCGTGTTTTTTCTCAAGCGGTTTTTGCACTTTTTTCCTGCATCCAAAGCTGCAAGCGTTTGTAATCATTGCTGATCGTTATCTTATCCACCAGACGCAGCAGGATGGGAAAGCCAAGGCCGCCCGGGATTTCCGCCGTGCATTCCCTGATCTGTCCGGCCCGCGCTAAAGAAAGCACAATCCCGACCCGCATCTGCATGGCAGGAATCTGATAAAAAGACAGAAGCAGGACTGAGCCTCTTTTGCGCGCGTGAAAGCCTAAAATCTCGGCCTGACCGTGCAAAACGGCGTTGGCGATGCATTCGGCCAGAATCAGGAATAAATCCGTCTCATCGATCAAGCCTTGCGGAAAGCTTTGCAGCACGCGGTCAATGGTCGCCGGATCCCACAAAGCCTGCTTATCGAAAAGAGCTTTGTAAAATGTATCCGGATGCTCCATGGCTTTGATGGCCGGAGCGTAGTCTTCACCTTTGAGAAGACCGAACTTTTTGATGGCGGGTTCATTCATGACTTTTATGTCCTTATTTCTGCAATACGGCCAAGTTCAACAATGTCGAAAAGCTTCATAAGATCCTGATTGGGCTTTTCAACGATAAAGGTTCCGCCTTTGTCGCGCACGCGCCTTAAAATGCGGATCAGAACGCCAAGCCAGTGACTGTCCATGCGCGTGACATTCTCAAAGTTCAGACGTACGATCTTTATTTCTCCTTTATCGACCATGGTCGTGATTTGTTTGACGAGATGCTCGCCTTCCTTGTGATGATGAAAAGTCAGAACGCCTGTAAGATTCACAACAAGATCATCATCCTTGCGTTGAAATTCAAATCCCATCGGTAAACCTCCTTTGAAGTGTGATTAAGGTCATGTCGTCAATGATGTCGCCCTTGGGCGCCAGAGTTTCGGCCAGAAAAGGCGCACCAAGATCGGCATGAAGAAGTATATCTTCAGGGGTGCGTATGATGCTTTCCGACCAGCCGTCGCTGTAAAGAACCAGCGTATCGCCCTTGGCCATGGTGATGCTTTGCGTTTCAACCTGCACAGCGCCGGACCCCAAAGGAAGGCCGCGCGTTTTCATCACATGCACTTTCTGGCCCGTAATGTGGAAAGGATAAGGAATGGCAGAGCCGGCATAAAGCACCTGCCCCGTTTTTTTATGAAAAGTAAGCGCGCAAGCGCCGGCAAAAAGCTGGCCATAAGAAATCTTGGCCATGGCCGCATCCAGCTTGCCAAGAAAAATCCCGGGATCATAAAGATCCTCCATATATTCCTGAACAAGACAATCCACGCGCAGCGTATTGATGGCGCCTGCAAGACCGTGCGCGCTGGCATCCACCAGCACAAGCCCAAGCAGGTCATCGGAAAGCGCGCGCAGAGTCCAAAGATCGCCGCCGATCTCGTCATGCGGTCTGTAAACGGAAGAAATGCTGACGCCGTAATCATACGCAAGCGCTTCAATCGTCTCGGACGAGGGCAGCACCGCATCCAGAAAAGTATGCGTGATTTCGATATGCGCCTGAATCCTTTTGCGGAAATCAAACAAAACCCGCGCGGCGATGGCTGAACGCAAATGCGCCGTAATGCGCGCTTTAAGCTCGGCCAGATGAAAAGGACGGGTGATGACGTCCGTGGCGCCGGAATTAAAGCAGCGCACATGATCCTCTTCGCTCTGCATGCTGGTCTGCACCAGAATCGAAAGCCGGTCAAAGACAGGGTCTTTGCGCAGGCGCTTCATCAGCTCAAGCCCGTCCATGCGCGGCATGCGCACATCAAGCAAAATCAGATCCGGCTGAAAGCGCGTGATGATCTCATAAGCGACATTGCCATCTTCGGCCTCGTCAATAATGCCTATGCCGAGCTTCTCGCATAAGTTGCGCAGCAACACGCGGTTGGTCGGGTCGTCATCCACAATAACGACATGGCCGCGCGCAAACTCAGGCAAGGATTTTTGGGGCGATAAAGCGTCTTGGGACACGCGCGAAAACCTTTTTCTTATTGTTTTTGTTTCGGTTATTTAGAATTAGCGCCAAAAGCGCGGGCCGTCAACCCACGTTACAGGCTTGATGGTTAACAAAAAACTGCCTTGGCGCATACCCACGCAGGGGAAAGGCAAGTTATTGAAGGATATACACGCAAAGCGTGTTTTTTCGCGCGGGGCATGAAACTGTTTCCCTTTCATTGCCAGAGGGGTGTTTTTTCTATAAGGTGCCGGTCATTACCTTAGATTTTAGGGGTTTTCACACCATCAAAGGATTTTTTTATGGCTCAGGAAAAACAAGGAAAACGCCTTCCTTCCTCATGGCCGCGCGCCAAAAGCGTCTATGATGATGCGCAGGCCTATCACAGCGACCTGTCGCAAGCGCCTGTTTATGTGAATGCGCGTGAGCTGACGTCCATCCATGCGCTGGCGGCCTATGTGGCCCACCGGCAAAGCGCCCTTCCCGAGACGGTGCAGGCGATCGTTGAAACACGTTTCGGCATCGAAAATCTGGAAAAACTCCGCAGCACGGATTACATGCACGCGGTTGAGTATTTGATAGACTTGAAATTGGAAGATGTTTTGAATTAGAGTGTGGATTACTCCACCCTTTTTTCCTTTCTCCATGATCTTTGTGCGTTCGAAAAAAAATCTGGAGCCTTCGCGGGCGCCTATGTTCTGGCCTCATGACTGGGCGCTCGGCGGGGTAGGGTTTTTGACGCTTCTGGCCGCCGTGGCGACTGTGGGGTTTGCCTTTGCAGCGCTGCAAGCGTGGCTGGCGCAAAAAGGCGTTGTGGATCTTATGGAGCGCCTTGGCTTCCTTTCCGCAATTTTGACGGCGACTCCCTTTCTGCTTTTGATTTCAGGCAGCACGGTGACGCTTTTAATGGTTTATTACCTTTACCGCGTCCGCTCAAAATCGGGGGAAATCACGACCCTTGCCCTTTCTCTGCGCAAGGCCAACAGCGAGCTCAGCCGCCGCGTAAATGAAGAAAAAATGATGGCGCATGCCTTGCGGGAGAGTGAGCAGAAATACCGCGCTATTTTTGAAAATGCCGGCATCGGAATCTGCCAGATCGCCTTGACGGGCGAGTGGACGAACGCCAACAAGACCATGGCTTTGATGCTGGGGTACGATACGGTGCAGGATCTTCTTTTGGCGCAGCCTGATCTGCATGGGCGGCTTTTCGTTGACCGCGCGATTCGCAAAAGCTGGTTTGAAAGTTTAAAGCAGGGCAATCAGCAAAGGCAGGAAACATCTCTTTCAGACAAGGAAGGCAGGCAGATCTGGGTGGTGATGACGGGCCATGCCGTGCGCGATCCGATGGGCGATATTGTTCACTATGAATGCACATTTTCCGATATTACCGAGCGCGTTCACGCTGAAGCTGAAATGCTGCAGACCAAGGAACAGGCTGATTTCGCCAACCGCAGCAAATCCGAGTTTCTGGCCAATATGAGTCACGAGCTGCGTACGCCTTTGAACGCTATCATCGGTTTTTCCGAGATTATCCGCGACCAGCTTTTCGGCGCTGTCGGTCAGCCGCAATATGTCGAATATGCCGGTGATATTCATGACAGCGGGCAGCTTCTTTTGTCTTTGATTAACGATATTCTCGATATGTCCAAGATTGAAGCCGGCAAGCGCGAGCTTGCCGAAAGCGTGCTTGAGGTTGATGCGCTTGTTCATGCGGTTTTCCGTCTGGTCGCCGCGCGCGCCAAGCAAGGCAAGATCAAGCTTTCCGTGGAGGTCGCCCCCGACATCCCCCATATCCGTGTCGAAGAGCGCGCCGTCAAACAGATTTTAACCAATCTCCTGACCAATGCCATCAAGTTTACGCCCGAAGGCGGACAGGTTTTTCTTACCGCCCTGCACGACCCGTCCGGCACGATTAAAATCGTGGTGCGCGACACCGGAATCGGGATGAAGCCCGAGGAGATTCCTATCGCTCTGGCCCCCTTCGGCCAGATTGAAAGCGCACTCAGCCGCAAAAATCAGGGGACAGGCCTTGGCCTTCCCCTTACCCGCGCGCTGACCGAGCTCCATGGCGGCACACTCACCATCGAAAGCACCTATGGCAAAGGCACGACTGTGACCGCGACCTTCCCTAAAAACCGCGTGGTTAACCGGATGGACACAAAGGCCTCGCGCGCGGCGGCGACATCTTAAAAATCTTTATTTTTTCTCAACCCCTTCCATGCTAGAGCTTGGCGCTATGGAATGGAATGATGACGGGCTGATTCTGGCGGCGCAGACTCATGGCGAGCATGCGGCGTTGGTGCATGTGATGACGGCGCAGCATGGCTGCTATGCCGGTCTTGTCCCGGGCGGGCAAGGCAGCAGGATGCAGCCTGTCCTCCAAACGGGCAATCATGTCAAACTCCGCTGGCGCGCGCGGCTGGCTGAGCATCTGGGGACTTATCAGATGGAGCTTGCCACGCCCTTTGCGGCGCGCTGGCTTGATAATACCGAGGTGCTGGCGCTTATCAACAGCGCGGCTGCCGTCACGCAGATCAGCGCAGCGGAGCGCCAGCCTATGCAGATGCTTTATGATGCGCTGGCGGCGCTGCTGTCTTTGGAAGATCAGACCTTATGGGCGCCGGCTTATGTCTCGTTTGAAATCGGGCTTTTGCACGTGCTTGGTTACGGGATGGATTTCAGCTGCTGCGCCGTCACGGGCGCGCAAAAGGATTTGACCCATGTCAGCCCCCGCACCGGACGCGCGGTGAGCCGAGAAACCGCCATGCCTTATCAAGACCGGCTTTTGCCTTTACCCTCCTTTTTGTGCGGGACAGGCGTTTGGGATACGGCGGATATTTTAAAAGGCCTTGATTTAACAGGGCACTTTTTAAAACTTTATGTGTTTGCGCATCCCCAGCAGGGTCGTTTGATAGCGGCGGGCGCCTCTATGCCCTTTGCCCGCCAGCGGCTTGTGGATTTTTACAGAAACCGCCTTGAAAAAGAGGCTTCAGAGATTGCGCAGGCGTCTAAGGCGGCCTAAGTTTTCTGGAAAGCGAATCAATAGTTTTCGGGATTGTTTAACGACTATGTCAAAGCGTAACACAAAAATTGACGCGCCGCTGCCGCCTGTTCATGACACCAGACTTTATGATGCTTTGGGGTCGCGTTATCTTTCTTATGCGCTTTCGACCATCATGGCGCGTTCACTCCCTGATGTGCGTGACGGGATGAAGCCGGTGCATAGGCGGTTGCTTTACGCCATGCGCGAATTAAAACTGGCCCCCAACCTTCCCCCTAAAAAATCCGCGCGTGTGGTGGGGGATGTGATGGGCAAATATCATCCGCATGGCGATTCTTCGATTTATGATGCGCTTGTGCGGCTTGCGCAGGATTTTAACCAGCGCTACCCGCTGATTGAAGGCCAAGGCAATTTCGGCAATATTGACGGCGACAGCGCCGCCGCCATGCGCTATACCGAGGCGCGCCTGACGGAAGTGGCGCGGCTTTTGCTTGACGGCATTGACGAAGATTCCGTTGATTTCCGTGACACTTATGACGGGGCGGGGCATGAGCCGGTGGTTTTACCTGCGGCCTTTCCCAATCTTCTGGCCAATGGCGCTTCGGGGATTGCCGTGGGGATGGCGACCTTTATCCCGCCTCATAATGTGGCTGAGCTTTGCGATGCCATGCGGCTTTTAATTAAAACGCCCGCAGCCGGTATCGAGCGGCTGGTGAGTTTTGTCCAAGGCCCCGACTTCCCCACGGGCGGCGTTTTGATTGAGCCGCGCGCGGCGATTATCGAGGCCTATAAAACCGGACGCGGCGCGTTCCGCCTTCGCGCCTTGTGGGAAAAAGAAGAGCTTAAAGGCGGCGGCTGGCAAATTGTGGTCACGCAGATCCCTTATCTTGTGCAAAAATCGCGTCTGATTGAAAAAATTGCCGAGCTTTTGACAAACCGCAAATTGCCGCTTTTGGATGATGTGCGCGATGAGTCAGCCAGCGATATACGGCTCGTTCTTGTTCCCAAAACACGCAATGTCGATCCTGATCTTTTGATGGAGCAGCTTTTCCGCCTGACCGATCTTGAAAGCAGGATTTCCCTGAATATGAACGCGCTTGACAAGGATGGCGTGCCGCAAGTGATGGATCTAAGGCAGGCTTTGCAGGCTTATCTCGATCACCGGCAGAATGTTTTGGTAAGACGTTCGACCTTCCGCCTTAAAAAAATTGAAGAGCGGCTTGATATTCTGGCCGGCTATCTTGCGGCCTATCTTAATCTTGACAAAGTCATCAAGATCATCCGCACGCAGGACGAACCCAAGCCTGTTTTGATGAAAAGCTTTTCCCTTAACGACACGCAGGCCGAGGCTATTTTGAATATGCGGCTGCGCGCGTTACGTAAACTTGAGGAAATGGAGATCAAGGGCGAACAAAAAGAACTCGCTTCCCTGCGTCAGGATCTTAAAAAACTTCTGGGCGATGAAGGTTTGCGCTGGCAATATATTGATGAGGAGCTGGGCTTTCTTAAAAAAACTTTCGGAAAAAATACGGCGCTCGGGGCGCGGCGTACTTTGCTGAAAGAGGCTCCCTTGCTTGCGGATGTTTCTTTTGAAGCGCCTGTGACACGCGAAAATATCACCATCGTTCTTTCCGATAAAGGATGGGTGCGCGCCTTGCGCGGCCATGATCTGGACAACGCAACCATCCGCTACAAGGAAGGCGATGAGGAAATGTTTGTCTTTGAAGCGGAGACAACGGACAAGATCCTCCTTTTCGGCAGCAATGGCCGCTTTTATACGCTTTCCGGCGACAAGCTTCCTTCGGGCCGCAGTTTCGGGGAGCCGGTGCGGCTGATGGTGGATCTGCCGCAGGATTCCGAAATCATCGCCATGACGCGCTATGATGCGGATGTGCGCTATATTATCGCCAGCACGGACGGGCGTGGTTTTGTCGTGGAGGCCAAAGATGTTCTGGCCCAGACCCGCGCGGGCAAGCAGATTTTAAATGTCAGCGGCAAAGAAAAAGCCTGCACTTTCGCCCTTCTTGAAGGCGATTCCATCGCCGTGATCGGCACAAACCGCAAGCTTTTGGTGTTTCCGTCTGAACAGCTTCCCGTGATGGCGCGCGGCAAAGGCGTGATTTTGCAGCGCTACAAGGACGGCAAGCTGTCTGACATAAAAAGCTTTAATTTCGCAAACGGCCTAAGCTGGCAGAGCGGCGAGCGCACGCGCACGGAAAAAGATCTGCGCGCATGGCAAGGTGATCGCGCGGGCGCAGGGCGCGTTGTGCCAACCGGCTTTAGCCGCAGCAATCGGTTTGACGGGTGAAATCAGAGGTGCGGCGCGTGTCGATGGCGCGCGCGGTTTTTCCTCGGCGGGGCAATGTGCCCTTTTTCGTCAAAAAACTCTTTTAAATCTTCGGCTGTGCTGCGCGCCGGTTCCCCGCTGCTGATGGCGGCCTCAATGGCAGGAAGCATCTCATTTATGGCATCCTCTTTAAACGCAGCTATTTTTTTAAGACTCTGGCATCCGGCAACGCGGACAAAACCAAACCTGTCATAAAAAGCGGCCCGCAAAGTATTTGCAATAAAGTTTGGCGTGATGTCCTCTTTTCTCATCACGCGCGTTTGCCATTCCATGGCGCTCTCGCGTATATTCTCGTCCATATTTGTGGCGGCGAGTTTGTTGAGTTTCTTGATAAGCGAGGCGCGAGCGGGCGCATCTTCCTGCGACACAGACAGTTTCAACTGAATGGCGGATAAAAGCTTGCGGCCTTCACTTGTTTTTATGATCTTGTCAATGGTCGCGTGGTGCGCCTGCGTTATTTCTTCAGGTTCATTCTTGGCCCTTTTTCCAAGGACTTCACGCACGGCTACGCGCGTTTCAAAATCATCCTTGACAGCTTCGTTGATAAGCAGATCTGTCGGCTGATCCTTGAAGGACGCCTCGAGATTCTCTATGTGCCGGAAAATATTTTGTTCAGTTGAAGTCATATGAACCCCTTCCCGCCAAAATGAATAAAGCAACGTCCTTACTATAGCACAATAAAGTAAAGAAACTAATACCGGCTCTTGGTCAGGGCGTCATAGGCTAAAAGCTCCTCCATCAGCAGGGGGAAGTCCTTGAAAACAACCATATTGGGGCCGTCTGAGGGGGCTTTGTCGGGGTCGGGGTGGGTTTCCAGAAAAACGCCCGCTACCCCCACAGAAACAGCCGCGCGGGCCAAAACCGGTACAAAATGCCGCTCCCCGCCGCTGCGATCGCCTTGGCCGCCCGGCTGCTGCACCGAATGGGTGGCATCAAAAATCACAGGATAGCCCGTCTGCGCCATAATGGGCAAAGCGCGCATATCCGACACCAGCGTGTTATATCCGAAACTTACGCCGCGTTCGCACAGCAAAATATTTTCATTGCCTGTCGAGGCTACTTTGGCGGCCACATTCTTCATATCCCAAGGCGCCAGAAACTGGCCCTTTTTGATGTTTATAACGCGGCCAGTTTGTCCTGCCGCCAGCAAAAGATCCGTCTGGCGGCAAAGAAAAGCCGGTATCTGTAAAATATCGACAGCTTCCGCCACCGCGCTGACCTGACTGACATCATGAATGTCGGTAAGCACGGGAAGGCCTGATGTCTGCCGCACCTCGGCCAAAATCGGCAGGGCCGCTTGCAGCCCCATGCCGCGCTGCGTTGTGACTGAGCTCCTGTTGGCTTTGTCAAAGGATGTTTTAAAAATCATCCCTGCATCATATTTTTTCGCAAGCTCGGCCAAAGCCGCGCTCATTTCCAAAGCCTGCTGGCGGGATTCCATCTGACAGGGGCCGGCGATAAAAGTCAGTTTGCGATTGTTCGCAATAGGAAGGGCTTTCCCTTCCGGCGTTTTTAAGGAAACGGTTTTCATTTTTGTTCCATCCGCTCACGCCGCCTGTAGGCCATCCATCCCAGCGGCAAGGAAAAGATATAAATCACCGTAATCATCGAAAGCGTGGCCCAGATATGGGTAAAAAGCCCGACGCCGATCAAACAGACAAGCCCCATGATCGGCATCACAAAAATGGGCGCCACGCGCCGCCCTTTCATCGCAACGGTCGGGATGCGGCTGACCATCAGGGCCCCTGCGCAAAACATCCATATGGCCTGCAGAACGGGATAGATCTTGAAATCCGCGCCAAGCGCCAGATAGATAAATAAAGGCAACAGCGCAAGCCCCGCGCCCGCCGGCGCGGGCACGCCGGTAAAGTAGCTTTTCGTCCATTTGGGCGCTTCGCGGTCTTCCAGCATCGTGTTAAAGCGCGCAAGGCGCAAAGCCGAACAGGCCGTAAATACCAGCACCGCCGCCCAGCCAAAACCATAAGCGCCTGTCTGCATCGCCCAGAGATAAAGCACAAAGCTAGGGGCCACGCCAAAGCTTGTCAGGTCGGCCAGTGAATCAAGCTCGGCCCCGAACTTGCTTGAGGTGTTAAGCATGCGCGCCACGCGGCCATCCAGCACATCAAAAACAGCCGCAATGACAATCGCAAGCGCCGCCATATCCCACCGCGCCTGCATGGCAAAACGCACGGCCGTCAGACCCGCAAACAGCGACATCATCGTCAGAACATTGGGCAAAAGACGGGCAAGCGGAAAAGTCCGCCGCTCATTCACGCTTTTATTATTGTCACTTGTCATCAGCGAACCTCACCCTTGCGCGGGGCTTCCGAGGCTTGCGCATCGGCAAGCACCGTCTCGCCCCCTATGGTGCGCTGGCCGACACAGACAAGCGGCGTCATGCCGCGCGGAAGATAGACATCCGTTCGGCTTCCAAAGCGGATCAACCCGAAACGCTCACCCGCCAAAAGCTTATGGCCGGGCTGCACGGCGCATAAAATGCGGCGCGCTATAAGGCCGGCGATCTGTACCACGCCTATGGTCTGGCCCGTATAAGGATGCTCGCCCTCCATCGTCATCGCCACAGCGTTGCGCTCATTATCCTCACTGGCTTTGTCGAGCGAGGCGTTAAAAAACTTTCCCGCGCGATAGCGGACATGTGTGATCGTCCCATCCACCGGCACGCGGTTGACATGCACATCAAAGACATTCAGGAAAATACTGATGCGCGTGAGCTCCTCCTCGCCCAAACCCAGATCCGCTTCGGGTTTTACCTGCTTAATCATAATCACGCGCCCATCCGCCGGCGCGATCACAAGTCCCGCCCGTACAGGGGTCGTGCGGGGCGGATCGCGGAAGAAATAAACCACCCAGCTTACAAGAATAAGGCCCACAAAGAATCCCGCCGTCCCAAAAAGCCAGATAAAAAGCAGGGCCAAAACCGCCGCAATGGCCACAAAAGGCCGTCCAGCCGGATGCAGTAAGGTTGTGATATCAGCATTTTTCATAAGGGGCTCCTTCTGGGCGATAAGGGGACGTTGCCTGCAGGCTAGCCAAATCCGCGCCCTATAGCAAGGATGGACGTTAAAGAGCTGTTAAAGAAGGATCCTCTAAACTGGGGGTCTTCAAGCCTTCCTGCCCTCCGGTTTTCTTTGTTATGCGCCTGCAAGCTCTCCTTTCCCGTTTTAGCATTGAAACGCAGACTGCGGTGCCTGCGGGCGAGAAAAATACGCTTTTAGAGGCTCTGGAAAACATTCCCATATTGACGCTTCCCCCTTCCAGTCAGGTGACCTTTACGGTTGAGGGGATTCCTTTCTTTGCCCGCAACATCACCGAAAAGGACAAGCCCTATCTTGAGATCTGGAGCACCCTCGGCTACCTGCCCTATTCCATTCAAGACCGCGAGAAAAGGCGGGCTTTGGCGACCATCCTTTACGCCACCAAGGCGCTGAAAGGCGTTCATTTCGGTGTGGACTCTTCCCTGCGGATCATTGTGAAAGAACGCTTTGCTCTGTCAAATCCGCCGCCTCCTTACGCGCTTTTTGAAGCTTTGGTTTCTTTTTTGCAAAAAGCGCGGCCTTATATTAGGTTGATCGGCGCACATCTATGATATATTGAGGGTTTCATGTCTGCACTTCAATCCGTTTGTATTTATTGCGGCTCTTCGGCCACGGTTGATCCTTACTATCGCACACTGGCGTACCGTGTGGGTACGTTGCTCGGCACGCAAAAAATCCGCCTGATTTACGGCGGCGGGCGCAGCGGCCTGATGGGTGAGGTTGCCGATGGCGCGCTGCATGCCGGCGGAACCGTGATCGGGATCATCCCTCATCATATGCAAGCGCGTGAAATCGAACATCGCACATTGAGCGAGCTTCATGTGGTCGATACCATGCATACGCGGAAAATGATGATGGCGGAAAAAGCGGATGGTTTTGTTGTTCTGCCGGGCGGACTTGGAACGCTTGAGGAAGTTTTTGAGATTCTGACATGGAAACAACTCGGCCTTCACAACAAGCCTATTGTTATTTTCAACGCGCAAGAGTTTTGGAATCCCCTGCTCGGCCTGATCCGCCATATTATCGCCGCGCAATTTGCGCCGGCCAATAATGAGCAGCTCTATGAGGTGATCGAAAGCCTCGAGCAACTGATGCCCGCTTTGGGCCACGAAAACACGGCGCGGTTTTCGCCGGAAGATAAGTGGTTTTGAGATTTTTTATGAAAAATGGTGGAGCCAAGGGGGATCGAACCCCTGACCTCAACAATGCCATTGTTGCGCTCTCCCAGCTGAGCTATGGCCCCACATGTCAAGTCCGCGCTAAGATACTAAGATAGACGGGAATTACAAGACCAAAAATGTGTGGTTGGGGGGAAAAGCTGTCCTTCTCGAGGAAGGCCTTTAGGCCTTTCTCGCAATGACAATGAGGAGATTGGGGGGGTTAGGCTGAGGTATCGACCTTGGTTTTGGGGGGGCCACCTTTGGCGACGGCGACCATGGCTTCGCGCAAAAGACGGTCTTTTATCATATAGCCGTCCTGAAGCACCGCTATAATCATGCCCGCAGGTTTGGATGGGTCTTCGTTTTCCGTCATCACCTGATGGAAATTAGGATCAAAAGGCTTGCCCAGACTTTCCATTTTTTTGACGCTGAACTTTTCAAAAGCGGCCGTTAATTGTCTTTGGGTGGCTTCAACGCCCTGAACCAGACTTTTAAAGGCCTCGCTCTGTTTGCCGCTTTCCTGCGCGGCCTGTAAGGCGCGGCCCAGATTGTCCGCCACGGCCAGCATCTCGCGCGCAAAGTTGACCATGCCGTAGGCCTTGGCTTCCTCAATTTCCTTTTGCAACCGCCTGCGCGTGTTTTCCGTCTCGGCCATGGCGCGCAAAAGCTGGTCTTTGAGCTGGGCGGCCTCGTCCGGCTCGGGCGCGGTTTGCGCGTCCTGCTGTTGATCGTCCGTTGTCGGCGGCAATTCTTCATCAGAAGTCTGTGAGGCGCTCATGCTTTTTTCCCGTTTCTTGGTTGGCCGCTCCCTTTACTTGGGTTTTTTTGCGCGGCGTTTCAAGTCTTTTTTTGCGCCCAACTCACAAACGTATGGCCTTGCAGCTTAACGCTTGGAGAACTGGAAGCGGCGGCGGGCTTTGACGCGACCGTATTTCTTGCGCTCAACCACGCGCGAATCGCGAGTCAGGAACTTTGCGGTCTTGAGAACAGCGCGCAGATCCGGCTCGAAATTAACAAGCGCTTTGGAAATGCCGTGTTTGACAGCGCCCGCCTGCCCCGAAAGACCTCCACCGGTCACAAGGCACACAACATCAAACTGCCCTTCCCGCGCGGTGACCATGAAAGGCTGGTTGACCACCATCTGCAAAACAGGACGCGCGAAATAAACAGCCACATCCTTGCTGTTGACAATAATCTTGCCGTTGCCCGGCTTGATCCATACGCGCGCTACGGCGTTTTTACGCTTGCCTGTCGCCTGCGCGCGGCCCTGAGGATCCAGTTTGCGTTCATAAACGCGCGCGGTTTCCGTTGTTTCTTTTGGCGCGGGCGCTTTTGTTTCTTCTGTGACAGCCTGCTGCTCTTTTACAGCCGCTTTAATTCCCGCAAGAGAAGATTTCCGTGTCGTTACCATGTTTACGAAGTCCTTTTGTTTTTGGGATTGGCGGCGGCGAAGTCAATTTTCACCGGATTTTGCGCCGTATGGGGATGCGTGGCGCCCGCATAAACTTTCAGATTGCCAAGCTGGCGGCGCCCCAAAGGCCCGCGTGGCAGCATGCGTTCAACGGCTTTTTCAATCACACGTTCAGGGTGCGCACCGGCAAGGATTTCAGCGCGTGTGCGCTCCTTGATTCCACCGACATAGCCTGTGTGCCAGAAAAACTTTTTTTCGGTCGCTTTTTTGCCGGTCATGACCACTTTTTCTGCGTTAATCACGATGACATTGTCGCCGCAATCCACCGAAGGGGTAAAGGCGGCTTTGTCCTTGCCGCGAAGAACATGCGCAATCGCGCTGGCGAGGCGCCCGAGCACCATGTCCTGAGCGTCAAAAAGAACCCATTTCTTTTCGACTTGGGCAGGCTTGAGCGCAAAGCCTTTGCTTTGCACGCTTGCCTTGGAAAGTCTGATCCGCGCGGCCATTGAAAAATCCCTTTCTTGATACAAAGATCTCGGCGTTTTTTAAAGACGACCGCGCCATAAGTCAAGTGCGAATGGACTTTCACGGGGTTTTTTGTGTGTGGTAAAATGATACCGATCTACTTCCCCCTCCTTGTCATCCTCGGGGCTTGCAAAGCAAGAACCCGGGGATCTGGCGCCGGGCTAACGTCAGATCCCCGGTTCAACCGCTTTGCAGTTGCCCGAGGATGACGAGAGAGGGGGAGGGTTATTCCGGCAGGTTAAAGCGTAACTTGCCGCAGGCCGTCAGGCGCAAAAGCCGCAGTAAAAACCTTATCCCAAGGGACAAATCGGCAAGCCCCAGCCACAGCCCCCTGAAGATGCCCGTCACATGCAGGCGGAGATAAAGCCGTATGTCGCTTATTTTCGCCTTTTCCCGCATAAAAGAGGTGTGCTCATGCATCTTGCCCAGCCTGACCGTCAAGGCGGGGAGAACCAGAATGGTGCCCTTCAGCTGCTCCTTAAACCGCACGCAAAAGTCCATCACACCGGCGTGAAGCTTAAACCGCTCATCAAACCCGCCTAGGGTTTTAAAATCCTTGCTGCGGACGAAGAGAAAGGCTCTTGAAAGCGCGGGGACTTCTACGGGGTCTTTTCCGGCAAGCGCTTTTCTTAGCGCTGCGGGCGCGCGAAAAGGCTGGCCCCATATGCCTTTAAGAATGGTTTTGGGCGTAATCAGGGGCCGACAGGTCTCATTCAAAAGCCGCCCTTTTTTATCCACAAGGCGGCCACCTAGAATAAACGTCCCGTCTTGCTCCTGATCCGTCTGCAAAAGCCGCTCCAGCGTCTTTGCCGGTAAAATGGCGTAAGGGCTTAGAAAAAGGAGCTTTGTTCCCTGCGCGACGCGCGCGCCCAGATTGCAGCCGCGCGCGAGACCTATGGCGCCATGGCCCGTCATCAGCCGAACTTTGGGATCTGTTTTAAAACGCGCGATCAGATGATCTTCAACATCTCTAGGATTGCCGTTGTTGACGACCACAAGCTCGAAAGCGCCGCCTTGATTCAAAACAGAGTCAATGGCGCGAAAAAGGGCCGGCCCTGTGTGAAAAGTCACAATAATTACGGAAATGACGTCTTGTGTGCGCATGGGTTTGCCTTTGGCCGCCTCTTTTCTCTCCTGCCGAGATTAACCAAAAGCGCGGCTTTTGTCGCCCTTAATCTTTTCACCAAGACCCTTGTCTTATGGCAGGCAAGGCCTCATATAAGAGAACACCAAGGGGAAAGAGGAATCTTCCTCTTTTTATAGGGTCTTTTTCTTTTCTGATGTTGAGGTTTCTTATGCTCTCGGCTTTGGCGCGCAAAATCTTCGGATCTCACAATGACCGCATTCTGCACAGGCAGGATTCAAACGTGGCGGCCATCAATGCGCTGGAGCCTCAGATCGCTGCGCTGAGTGATGAGGCCTTGCGGGGCCAGACAGCCCTTTTCAAAGCCCGCCTTGCGCAGGGGGAGACTCTGGACGATCTTTTGCCCGAGGCTTTTGCCACCGTGCGCGAGGCCTCGCGTCGCGTGATGGGGCAGCGTCACTATGATGTGCAGCTGCGCGGGGGCATGGTTTTGCATGACGGGCGCATTGCCGAAATGAAAACGGGTGAAGGCAAGACTTTGGTGGCCACTTTGCCGGTTTATCTTAACGCGCTTTCCGGCAAAGGCGTGCATGTGGTGACGGTCAACGATTATCTCGCCAAACGCGACAGCATCTGGATGGGCCGCATTTACCGTTTTCTTGGGATGAGCGTGGGCTGCATTGTTCACGGCATGGATGATGCGCAGCGGCAGGAGGCCTATAATGCCGATGTAACCTACGGCACGAACAACGAGTTCGGCTTTGATTATCTGCGTGACAATATGAAGTTCGAAGCCCCTGATTTATGCCAGCGCCCCTTCAATTACGCGATTGTCGATGAGGTCGATAGCATTTTGATTGATGAGGCGCGCACGCCTCTTATCATCTCGGGCCCTGCTGAGGATTCTTCCGAGCTTTACAGGACGATTGACGGGCTGATTCCTCATTTGAAAGAAGAAGATTACGAAAAGGACGAAAAATCAAAAACCGTGACTCTGACCGAGGCTGGCAATGAAACGATCGAGCGGCTTTTGGGCGGGGCGGATCTTTTAACGCCCGGGGGCGGGCTTTATGACGCGCAAAATATCGCTGTTGTGCATCATGTCAATCAGGCCTTGCGCGCGCACAAGCTTTTTTCGCGGGATGTCGATTATATCGTCAAGGATGACAAGGTGATTATCATTGACGAGTTCACAGGCCGCATGATGGACGGACGGCGCTTTTCGGACGGGCTTCATCAGGCGCTCGAAGCCAAGGAGCGTGTAACCATTCAACGCGAAAACCAGACTCTGGCGTCGATCACTTTTCAAAATTATTTCCGCCTTTATCCCAAGCTTGCGGGCATGACCGGCACAGCCATGACCGAAGCGGCTGAGTTCGGCGAGATTTACGGTCTTGAGGTGGTCTCCGTTCCCACCAATCTGCCGCCCGCGCGCGTGGATATGGAAGACGAGGTCTATGGCACCATCAAGGAAAAATACGCAGCGATCGTGGCGCAGATCAAAGACTGCCAGATGCGCGGCCAGCCTGTTTTGGTGGGCACGGTCTCTATTGAAAAATCTGAAACGCTCTCGGGCCTTTTGAAGAAAGACGGCATTCGCCATAATGTCCTTAACGCGCGCTATCACGAACAGGAAGCGCAAATTATCGCGCAAGCTGGCCGTTCGGGGACTGTGACAATCGCCACCAATATGGCGGGGCGCGGTACGGATATTCAGCTTGGCGGCAATCTTGACATGCGGCTTGAACATGAGCTTGAAGGCATCACGGACGAACAGGCGCGCGCGCGCACGGTTGATGAAGTTCGCGCCGACATTGCCGCTGATGCGCTGAAAGCTCTCGGCGCGGGCGGGCTTTTTGTGATCGGCACGGAGCGCCATGAATCCCGCCGCATCGACAACCAGCTGCGTGGCCGTTCAGGCCGTCAGGGCGATCCCGGCTCATCCAAGTTTTATCTTTCTTTGGAAGATGATCTGATGCGCATTTTCGGCTCGGCGCGGATGGAAAATGTGTTGGCCTCTTTAGGTCTGCGCGATGGCGAGAAAATCGCGCATCCCTGGATTTCAGCCGCGCTTGAAAAAGCGCAGAAGAAGGTGGAAGAGCGCAATTTTGACATCCGCAAAAACCTGCTCAAGTTCGACAATGTGATGAATGACCAGCGCAAGGTTGTTTATGAGCAGCGCAAGACCATTATGGAAGCTGATGAAGTCAGCGAAGAAATCGCGCAGCTTCGCATGGATGTTATTCAGAAAATGGTTGCGGCCGCTATTCCGCCCCACTCTTATTATGAGCAGTGGGATATTCAGGGCCTCAAGGATAAAAGCAAGGAAATCCTTGCGCTTGATCTTCCCATCGAAAGCTGGACAAAAGAAGACGGCATTGCGGAAACCGAAATTGAAGAGCGCCTGAACAAAGTCGCCGCGGACAGCATGGCCGAAAAACGCAAGCTTGTGGGGCCTGAGCGCATGGCTCTGGCTGAAAAAGCCGCGCTGCTGGGGCTTTTGGATGTGGCCTGGAAGGATCATCTTCTGGCGCTTGACCAGCTCAGGCAAGGCATTCATCTGCGCGGCTATGGCCAGCGCGATCCCTTCAACGAATATAGCCGCGAGTCTTTTGAGCTTTTCCACCTGATGCTTGATGATGTGCGGCAGCAGGTTATCAAAGCGCTTTTGCACATTGAGGTGCGTGTGCCGACTTTGGAAGAATATATTGCAAAACAGCGCCAGCAGGAAATGATGGAGCTTTCCGGTACTGCCGCATCCCAAGACGGAGCTTTGGATCAAGCGGCGCAAGGCCATTATGAACTGGCGCGCAAACCTGTGCGCACGGTGTTTAATCCGAATGACTCCTCAAGCTGGACTCACACACCCCGCAATGCCCCCTGCCCCTGCGGCAGCGGGAAGAAGTATAAGCACTGCCACGGGGCGGGTGGTTAGGGTCTTTTTCGTTAGCGCCCTTCACACACACTGGGCATTATGACGGCACGCAAATGTAATAGAGATAAAAAATATGAAGATTGGAAGCGTATCCTTGATTTGACCTCTCCCCAGCAACACAACTTAGCCCTTGTGCGCGGGTGCCTGAAGGGCAACTGCAAGCGCCTGTCATATAATTGGGTACGTGACACCTAGGAGGTATTGAAGGACTAAAAGTAGGGGGAGGAAAAGAAGGGATATAAGGAGGGTACCTTAAATCATAAGGGTCACACCCAGTATCACCACGAACAGGGCCGGTGAACAGAGCGACAAACATAGAACCAACACCGCCACCGCCCGCAGCAGTAACACAAACAGGCTCGCCATCGACGATACCTTGCAGTACTTGACCAGCGCCGCAGTTAACGCCAGCGGGTACCGCGGCAGCAACGCAAACAGGCATGCCGTTAGCAATACTTTGCATCACCTGACCAGCAGGGCAGGTCATATCTGTTTGCACACAAACAGGCTCGCCATTCTTAATGCCCTGCATCGTCTGCCCGGTAGGGCAGGTCCTCTGGGTTACCGAGCCGAGTTTCCAATACCAGTTGCCGATGGATGTTGCTGATTCAAGACAAGCTATAATGTTCTGTCTGCTGGCATCCAGCCTTGTGGTGCCTTTTGCGTTATTACAGAGCTGTCCGATACAATCCTGTTTTGCGGGGTCACAGAACGTCGCCTGTGCGTGCGCCTCACCCGCTAGGGGGAGGGTAAGAACTAAAACGTTCACAAGGGCCAAAAAACCAAGGTTATAGCTGGTCATCGGAAAACTCCTTTGAGAAGAGAGAAAACGAAAACTCCTAATATCATACACAAAAACATTAAGAGAAACTTTCTCAGCCCCCTCCCACTTTGTCATCCTCGGGCAACCGCTTCGTGCTTACCCGAGGATGACAAAATGGGGGCGTTATCTCATTTCTTGGCAAAGCGTTTTGAAGCCAACGGATGATGTTTGATGACGGTTTTGGTCAGGCGATCCGAAGCTACATGCGTATAGATTTGCGTGGTGGCGATATCCGCATGCCCTAGCATGGTTTGCACGCTGCGCAGATCTGCGCCATGTTCAATCATATGCGTGGCAAAGGCATGACGCAAAACATGCGGGCTAAGTCTTGCGCGGTCGATTCCGGCCAGAGGGCCGAGATCTTTTAAAAGTTGAAAAAATCTCTGCCTTGTGATGGCGCCTGTTTTTGCAGCTTTGGAAGGAAATAAAAATGCGCTTTTTTGGAAACGCTCGCGCCGCAGCTGTCGCTCCTGCTCCTGTTTTTCATCGCGCCAGATCATCCACTCTTTCAGAGCTTCAAGCGCGGGCTGGCCGAGCGGGACGGTGCGCTCATGCCCGCCTTTGCCGCGGACATAGACAAGATTGCGCTCAAACAACACAGAGCTGACCGGCAAACCCACAAGTTCGCTGACGCGCAGACCAGAAGCGTAAACAAGCTCGGTCATCGCGCGAAGGCGCGCGCCCTGATAGCCTTTCATTTTGGCGACCACCTTCATCAGCGCCCAAACCTCATCCTCGCTTAGATATTTGGGGAGGGTTTTTCCCTGACGCGGGAACTCGATCGTTCGCGTGGGATCTTCGGCGCGTTTTCTCTCGGAAAGCAAAAACCTGAAATACTGCCGCAAAGCCGAAAGGCGCCGCGCAAGCGTCCGTGCCGAGGCTTTCTTCAGTTGGCCTATATAAGCGCGGACATCATCCTCGGCGGCCTGCTCAAGACTGAGGCCGCGCGTGACGGTAAAGGCCTGCGCGTCCATCAGATCCCGCGCATAGGCGGCGCGCGTATTGGCCGAGGCGCCGCGTTCGGCCAGCATCATATCCAAAAAGGCATCCATATAAGCCGGCTGCGGTATATCGGGCACAGGCATGGGCTGATTTTCCAAGGTTAAATGTCCCCTTATCATAGCTGTTGTTGCTTTCCCCGCAAGAGGTTGCTTTAATGGGAGCCTTCCTTAAAAGAAGCAGGACATCATGAAGAGCTTGCCCCGCGCCGAAGATCTTGTAACACGGCTTAATCGTCCCATTGTTTTGACAGGCATGCCGGGGGCCGGAAAAAGCACGATCGGGCGCAAGATAGCCGCTTATTTAGGCTGGCCTTTTGCGGATTCAGACCGCGAGATTGAAAAAGCGGCCGCCATGACCGTTCCGCAGATTTTTGCGCAATTGGGCGAAAGCGCTTTCCGCGACAGCGAGCGGCGCGTGATTGCGCGGCTTTTGTCCGGCGAAAAGCTTGTTATAGCCACAGGCGGCGGCGCTTTTGCGCAGGAGCCGACACGCCGGATCATTCAGGATAAAGGCCTTTCGATCTGGCTGCGCGCCGATTTTGACGTTTTGCTTAAACGCACAAACCGCAACAATAACCGCCCTTTGCTGCGCACCGGTGAAGATCCTGCACTTTTGCTGCGCGCCATGATGGAAAAGCGCGAGCCCCTTTACGCGCAGGCGCATCTTCATATACAGAGCAGATCTTCCATTGAACAGACACTGCATGAAGCTCTTTTTGCCTTGCAGGCAGCCCTTTTTCCCGCAAAGGATGATTGATGAACAGCACACAAACCATCCCCCTGACGCTTGAGCGCGCGGCGCATCACTATGATATTGTGATCGGCGAAAATCTTTTGGCGCAGGCCGGTGACCTTATTCACGCCGTCACGGGGCCAAGGCGTTGCGTCATCATCACCGACAACATTGTCGCGCCGCTTTTTCTACAGCGTCTTGAGGCGGTTTTAAGCGCGCATGATTTTCAGCTTCTGCCTTCTGTTATTGTAGAGTCCGGCGAAGCGGCCAAAAGCTTTTCCGTGCTTGAATCCCTTCTTGCGGCGCTGTTTGACCGCGATGTGGACAGGCGCACGCTTTTGATCGCTTTGGGCGGGGGCGTGATCGGCGATCTGGTCGGCTTTGCGGCGTCCGTCACGCTGCGCGGTCTTGATTTTGTTCAGGTGCCGACAACGCTTTTGGCGCAGGTCGATAGTTCCGTGGGCGGCAAAACGGGTATCAACAGCGATTTCGGCAAAAACACCATCGGCGCTTTTTATCAGCCTTGTCTGGTTTTGGCGGATGTCGCAACACTTGACTCTTTGCCCGCGCGGCATGTTCTTAACGGCTACGCCGAGGTCGTTAAATACGGCCTTATTGAAGATTCCGCTTTCTTTTCTTGGTGCGAAAAGCATGCCGCTTTGCTTTTGTTCGGCGATACGTCCGCGCGCATTACGGCTGTACATAAAAGCTGTCTTTGCAAGTCTTCCATCGTCATCAAGGATGAAAAAGAGTCCGGCGTCCGTGCGCTTTTAAACTTAGGCCATAGTTTTGCGCATGCGCTTGAAAAAGCGAGCGGCTACAGCGACAGGCTTTTGCATGGCGAGGCGGTCGCCATCGGCATGGTGATGGCGTTTGACCTTTCGGTGGCCATGGGGCTGTGTCCGGCTGAAGACGCGGCGCGCGTATTGCGTCACTTTGAGGAAATCGGCCTGCCCGTCCGCCCAAGCGCCGGTGATTATACGATTGAGCAGCTCATGACCCTGATGGCGCATGACAAAAAAGCCCTTGCCGGCCAGTTAAACTTGGTTTTAGCGCGCGGCGTCGGTCAGGCTTTTGTCGCAAAGGATGTTGACGCCGCCTTGGTGCGGGCTGTATGGGCGCGGTTTTTGTGAAGTTAAAAAATAAGCCGCCTCACGGCGGCTTGGATCTTTTGATCCGCAGCTAAAAAGCCCGACAAGAGGCATCCCTCTTTAGGCTTCCGTTTTTACGGCCTCGCCCGGGTCGCGCGAAGGTGTGCCGTCTGCCGACAGGCCCGAACGCAAATAAGCAAGCACTGTTGATGACGGAAACCGATCGCTAACCTCACCGGTTGAAGACAAATATTCCATCACCACGACACCCGCGACAGGATCGGATACGGCACGCGGCGAAAGCGGCGCGGCTGTATCAATCGCATGCGCAGGCATAGCGCTGCGTGACGGGCCCTGAGGGGCTGCGGCACGAGGCGGTGGCGTGCTGGCCGTTTGTATGCTGTTGATGCTGTCCATTTGTCCTAACCTTTTTTCGGCACTTTACAGACAAAGTGCCACTTCTACTTTTTTATCATAGCATATTTTTTAGCTCTTGACAAGCTTTTTATTCTGTGATCCGAAAAAATGTTCTTTGAAATCAACATGTTTTCTTAATACATCTTTATTTTTTATTACTTCTTTTTGGCAAGCTTTTGAATAACAACATCATCTGTTTTTTCAGCGCCGGTGGCAGAAATGGACGCGCGGGAGAGGTTGATTTTTTAACAGTTTCTTTACCAATTATTTTATCATTTTGAATCCACAGCAACTTTTAAAAATATTTCTTTTTTCTTTCGTTGTTAAGCCGATTTTCATCATTTAGCGTCATAATGGATAGCACCAACAAACCCGCGGAAGGAGTCCGCGATACTCTTGAAAGGAGTTCTTAACATGGCTATCGGTGATATCTCTCTAGGTACGGCTGCTCGTGCGAACCTGCTGTCGCTTCAAAACACGTCCAAACTTTTGGGGCAAACACAGGAACGTCTTGCTACAGGCCGTAAAGTCAACTCTTCGCTTGATAACGCTTCGGCGTACTTCACTTCGAAGGGCTTCTTAGATAACGCGAACGACCTCGCGGCTCTGAAAGACGGTATGTCAACAGCGATCAAAACGGTGGAAGCTGCTTCCAAAACGATTGACGCGATCACATCCGTTGTTCAGCAGATGCAGGGTCTTCTTAACCAGGCAATGCAAAACGGTGACGCTGCGGCGCGTGCCACTTTGGCCACGTCTTATGCGGCACTTGCCACGCAGCTTGACGGTCTTGTCGATGACGCGACCTTCAACGGTATCAACCTGTTGAAGTCCACGGACACCTTGACGGTCAACTTTAACGCCACGGGTACGACAAGTCTTTCCATCACAGGTATTAACTCGGACTCGACAACGCTTGCTATTGACACAGCGACAAACTCTTGGGCCCTTGCGGCGGACATGCAGGCGGACCAAGTTCTGTTGAAAACAGCGTTGACCACGTTGCGTACAACAGCGGCAAGCCTTGGTGCGAACAACACCTTGCTCCAGACCCGTCAGGAATATACGAATAGCATTATTACAACGCTTCAAACAGCGTCGGATAATCTTATTCTGGCGGACACGAACGAGGAAGGCGCAAATCTTCAGGCTCTGCAGGCTCAAAGCGCCTTGGGTATCGTTGCCCTTGGTATTTCGGGTCAGCAAGCTCAGGCGATCCTGCGTCTGTTCTAAGTCTAAGAAAGACTGTAAAAGAGAGAGCGTGGGGGAAACTCCACGCTCAATCTTTTTGCTTTTTCCTCAAGAAAAAGCAAAAAAGCCGGAAAGAGCCGAGCTTTAACTATCGAAGGAGTCGATCTTATGCCCCTTAAAATCCGCATCAAACCCGAAGGCAAGATCTTTGCCGGCGGAGCTATCCTTAAAAATGTCGGCACGCGGCCGGCTGAGCTTTTGGTTCTATCCGACAGCCCCGTTCTGCGTGATGACTATCTGATGAACATCGAAAAGCGCGATGAGTCAGATGTTTCAAATATTTACTTTCTTTTACAGGTTGTTTACCTATTTAAGGGTAAAGGTGAACCTATGGATGCTTTGGTCATCAATACCCTTAAAAGCTTCGGCACGCTTTACCCGGGGCTGAAAGACAATGTGGACTCCATCATCCAACATCTGAATGAAGGCAATGCCTTTAAAGCCTTGCGCATGGCGCACGGCCTTTTGGAGGAAGAAAAGAAAATCAAAGAGAACTCTTCCATGGTTACAAACGCGCCTTAAACAAGCAGGAGGATATCATGAATAAAACAGTTGCTTCGGCTTACAGCTCCCATCAACGCGGCGAGGAATCCTTGCGCGAAACAGAAGCCCATGCGCTTTTGAGCTGCGCTTCGCGTCTTGAGGCTGCACGTCAGGACAGCGCGACAGAGGACGCCTTGTTTGACGCCCTGCGTCATAACCAGCAGCTCTGGACGCTTTTTCAGGCTTGTCTTTGTGAAAAAGACAATCCTTTGCCTTTGGATCTCAAACAGCTTTTGTTGAATATTAGCTGCTATATCGACAAAACAACCTTTCGGGCGATGTCCACGAACGACAAGACGTTGCTGAGCAGCTTGATTGCACTGAACCGCACGATCGCGGCGGGGCTGAGCAAAAAGCCGGAAGACCAACCCCCCATGCCCCCGCCAGTCGGTGGCGATATGCCGTCGGTGACAACGTCGGTTTAATAGGTTACCCCCCACCCTCCCCCGCAAGGGGGGAGGGTTTAAAGGCCTAACCCTTCCCCGCGAGGGGAGAGGGCTTCTATTGTCATTGCAATGAAGGCCGTAAGGCCTGACGCGGCAATCTCGGCGATGTTGCAGGGATTGCCGCGTCAAGCCGCCTGCGGCGGCTTTCCTGCCAATGACAGGGAGAGAGAGGGGGTTATTTCGGCGCGGGCGCTGCTTGTGGCTGTTTGACCTGACGCAGGAGCACGATGCTGATGCGGCGGTTGCGCGGATCTTCGGGGTTATCGATCACGAAAGGATCTTTGTCGGCAAGGCCTACCACGCGCGCAATGCGGTCATCCGTCACGCCGCCTGCTCTTAACTCGCTGCGGCTGACATTGGCGCGGTCGGTTGAAAGATCCCAATTATCACGCCGCGATCCCAGCGCAAAAGGCCTGCTGTCCGTATGGCCTGTCACGGAAATCCTGTTGGGAAGCTGCGCAATCACACTGCCCACCAGCCGCAAAAGATCCCGCCCTCGCTGATAGGGATTTGAAGATCCGGAAGGAAACATGGAAAACTTGTCACGATCCACGATTTGAATCCTGAGACCCTCTGGCGTGCGGTCGATGATAAGCTGCTGGGCCAGATCGCTCATGCCGGGCGTTTCAAAAAGCCGGCGCATCAACGCGCTTTCAGTTTCCTGAAAGCGGTCTTCTTCTTCGCGCATCGCCTTGGCCAGATTTACGGCTTCGCGCGTGACCTGATCTTTGGCTTCAAGATTGGCCGACTCTTCGCTCTTTTCAGGGATCTGTTCATCGCCTTCCTGCCCTTCGCCGACCGTGGCAACCGCCCGCTCTTCCGTGCCCGGGGGCGCGGCTGTCGAAATATCCGCCCCAAAGGGCGCGGAGATGCTCATGCCCGCCATCACCCCGCCCGAGCCGCCTTCCGAGCGCGAAATAGAGACCGGCGCAAAGTAATCGGCAATGCCTTTACGCTGATCCGAGGTTGTGACGTTCAAAAGCCAGAGCATAAGGAAAAACGCCATCATGGCCGTGACAAAATCGGCATAAGCGACTTTCCAAGCGCCGCCGTGATGGCCGCCATGCCCGCCTTTTTTCCTGCGCTTGATAATGATAATGGGCTGGTTTTTGTCGGCCATAAGCGCCCCGCTATGACGGCGCGGAAAGCGCTTGGGTTGCTTCTTCCACTTCGGTGAAGCTTGGGCGGACGTCCGTTAAAAGCGCTTTACGCGCATATTCTATTGAAATCGAGGGCGCAAAACCTTGAAGATGCGCCAGCATCCCCACTTTCAGGCATGTCAAATAACGCGATTCCGCATCAAGCGTGGATTTCAGAAAGTTCCCGACAGGGCCGATAAAACCATAAGACGTCCACACACCCATAAAAGTTCCGACAAGCGCGCCGCCGATCAGGCGGCCCAGAACCTCGGGCGGCTCGGAAATAGCGCCCATGGTGTGGATCACGCCCAGCACGGCGGCCACAATACCGATGGCGGGCATGGAATCGGCGACATTCTGAATGGCCGTGGAAACCGAGTCATTTTCGGCATGATGGACGTCAAGCTCTTCATCCATCAAAGCTTCAATCTCAAAAGGCTTGTCGGCGCCAAGGGTGAAAAGACGTAAATAATCACAGAAAAACTCAACCGCGTGATGATTGCCTAAAAAGCCCGGGAAGGTCTGGAAAATCAAGCTGTCATTGGGGTTTTCAATATGGGCTTCAAGCGCCAGCATGCCTTTGGTCTTGGCAAGCTTAAACATCTGATACATAAGAGAAAGAAGCTCAATATACGAGTTTTTGTCATATTTGGGCTTTTTGAATAAAAGCACCATGGATTTACGCACGCGCCTTTTAATGGCGCGGGTGTTGGCGATGATAAAGCCGCCTGCGGCTGTGCCGCCCATAATCAGGATTTCAGGGGGCGCGGCATCAATTAAGGGCGCAAGATGCCCGCCTTCGGCAAGATAGCCTCCCAGCGTAGTCGCAAAAACGACAATGAAACCGATGATAAAGCTTAACTGCATGAAGCCAGAAACCGGAAAAAGAAGCCAAAACAGTCCATAAGGGCACCTCCTGCCACGATCAGGCCTTAGGCAGAAGGTTAAGACACTCTTATTCAGACTTAACGATCTTTTCGTTAACATCGCTTTAACAAAGGGGAAAAATATAGACCCAGCCAAGTGTCTTTTTCTTGCGCAAGTTTTAAGAAAACTCTAGAAAATAAAGGATATTTTTGTTGCGCTTCTCTCCAAAGGGCATGTTTTTATGACACAGTCTGCTTTTGATGTTTCATCTTTCGAGTTTACAGCGTGTTTTGGAAAGCTGATCGCATGTCATAACGTGCTTGAGGATTCCGAGGTGAAAATGTCATGGCCTGCCCGGACGATCCTGCAGGCCGCGCCTGTGCGCTCTGCGTGGTTTGTGCAGGCCGCCCGAGACTTCTTTCACGGGAAATCCTGTCTGGCTGTCGCCTATCATGCCGCGCGGATGGAGCTGTTGTTTCATCCCTTATCCTGCACACAGGAAAGCCTTGCTGCTTTTCAACATAATTGCTTCCAGCTTTTAAGCGTGATGGGCGAAAAGGAAATCTCTGCTTTTTACAACAGTTTTCACGGCAGGCCGCGCGCGCAAACCTCTTGCGCTGTCACGCCGGACAAGTCGCAGGAAAAACTTCACTTCCGCATGAACTTTCAAAATAACGGAAATGAAGACGGCTCCGTCTTGTCTATTTCGGATGCGCACATCATCAAAGGATTGCTCGCCTCTTCAGGTTTTACGCAAGACGGCGCGCAGACGCCTTCCTTTACGGTCATGAAGCCCAAGCGTTTTGACTGGCCCTTTCATATTGACGTGGCCGTTTGCGCAGAGCCCGAGGATTTTGCGGCTTTAAGAACGCTTCGTGAAACGCGCCCTTCAAAGCGCGCTTTTTTACCGGCCTATGGAGCTGTAGGCAAAGCCCTGATTTAAAACTTCCTGCGGTTTGTAAATGTTGCGTAGATCCACAAGCACCGGACTTTTCATCAGCTTCTTGACACGTTTGAAGTCAAGGGCGCGGAACTCATTCCATTCAGTCAGGATCACGGCGACATCGGCGCCGTCCAAAGCCTCATAAGTGCCTTGGGCCCATGTCACATCAGACAAAAGCTTGCCGGCTTCTTCCATCGCAACCGGATCAAAGGCCTTGATTTTTGCGCCCGCTTTTTGAAGCGCGGGAATAACGTCCAGAGCCACAGAATCGCGCATATCGTCCGTGTTGGGCTTGAAAGAAACGCCCAAAACAGCCACGGTTTTGCCTTTCACGCTGCCCGAGGCCGCTTCAATCACGCGGCCAGCCATGGCTTGTTTACGTTTGTCGTTGATATCGACAACCGTTTCGACAATCCGCACGGGCGCGCCTTTATCCTGCGCCGTTTTGACAAGCGCCAGTGTATCTTTAGGAAAACAGGAACCGCCATAGCCCGGGCCTGCATGTAAAAACTTTTTGCCGATGCGGCCATCAAGTCCGATGCCGCGCGCCACCTCTTGGACATCCGCGCCGACTTTTTCACAAAGATCGGCTATTTCATTGATAAAGGTGATCTTGACGGCAAGAAAAGCGTTGCTTGCGTACTTGATAAGCTCGGAGCTTTCCAAGGTCGTCTGCACAATCGGCGTTTCAATCAGATAAAGAGGCCTGTAAAGCGCCCGCATCACCTGCGCGCCGCGTTCATCAGAGGTGCCGAACACCACGCGATCAGGGCGCATAAAATCGCCGATGGCCGCGCCTTCGCGCAAAAACTCAGGGTTTGAGGCGACGGCAAAATCAGCTTTGGGATTTTCAGCGCGTATAATTCGCTCAACCTCCCGCCCTGTGCCGATGGGCACGGTGGATTTCGTGACGATCACTGTAAAGTGATCTTCCTTTAAATAGCCGGCAATATCCTTGGCCGCCTGATAGACATAAGAAAGATCCGCATGCCCGTCACCGCGCCGTGTGGGGGTTCCGACCGCAATAAACACGGCATCCGCACCGGTTTCGCACTGGTCCAAACCGGTTTTGAAATTAAGACGCTTGGCCTCGACATTTTTCTTGACCAGATCATCAAGCCCGGGTTCGTAAATGGGGATCATGCCCTGATGAAGCCGGTCAATTTTCCCTTTGTCGGGATCAACACAGGTTACATCAACACCAAACTCGGCAAAACAAGCACCTGAGACGAGGCCGACATAGCCTGCCCCTAACATTACTATTCTCATAGGGAAACCTTTCTTTCCTGTTCTTCTTCGTGAACGTCACTTTCATCGTCTTGTTGAAACAACGTCGCTGTTGCTTCCACGCGCGCGTAAATATCTTCAAACCGCACAATATCATCTTCGCCGAGATAATCGCCGGACTGCACCTCGATAAGATACAAAGGCAAAAGACTTGTATTTTCCAGCCGGTGCTTGGTGCCCTGAGGAATATAAATCGACTGGTTGGCGCTGAGGGTTTTGATCTCCTCGCCGCATTGAACTTTGGCCGTGCCGCTGACAACAATCCAATGCTCGGCGCGGTGATGATGCTTTTGAAGGCTTAATTTTCCCCCTGGCCTGACCATGATCTGCTTGACCTGAAAACGGGAGCCTTGATCGATACGCTCATAATAACCCCAAGGCCGCCAGACGCGCAAATGCTCCTTGATTTCGGAGCGGCCATCTTCTTTGATATGCGCAACAATATCCTTAACCTCATCCGCTTTATCAAGGCGCGAAACAAACAGCGCATCGGGCGTGTCGATGACCAGCATGTCTTCAAGCCCCAAAGCGGCAATCAGGCGGTCTTCACTTTGAATCAAACTGCGCGCCGTGTCCTTGACGATCACATCGCCCGCGATGACATTGTCATGCTCATCCTTGTCCCCAATCTGCCATAAAGCCTGCCAGCTTCCGATATCGTTCCAAGCAAAGGAGGCGGGGAGAACGCCGGCATTGTCGGCCTTTTCCATCACGGCATAGTCGATCGAGATATTGGGCGCCTGCATAAAAGCTTCTTTATCAAGCCGCAAAAAATCAAGATCCGCGCGGGCGCGGGCAAGCGCTGCTTGGCAGGCCTGCCGAACCTTTGGCTCATGACAGGCAAGCGCCGCAAGATAGTGATCTGCGCGGAAAACAAAAATGCCCGCATTCCAGAAATAGCGCCCTGTTTCAAGATAGGCCTGCGCGGTGGGCGCGTCCGGTTTTTCCTTGAACTGTTTGACTGTAAAAGCCTGCGCATCAAGCGCTGATCCGCGCTCGATATAGCCATATCCCGTATGCGCATGGGTCGGCGGGATTCCAAGAGTCATCAAATAGCCTTGCGCGGCAAGTTGGGCGGCATGGCGGATATTTTCAAGAAAAGCCTGCTTGTTGTCGATATGGTGATCCGCCGGCATCGCCACCAGAATGGTGTTTTCTGGATCTTGCACCCAAAGCGCGGCGGTGGCCAAAGCAGGCGCCGTGCTGCGCGCGGTTGGCTCCAGAATAATCAAAGAGGCTTTTATATTTTTTTCCTGCAGCTGCTGCGCTACCAAAAAGCGCTGATCTTCGGCGCATATGATAAGAGGCTGCATAATATCGTCTGCAGCTTCAAGCCGCAAAACCGTTTGCTGCAAAAGCGTCTCATCACCGACAAGGCGCTGGAGCTGTTTGGGATAGTCCGATCGTGACACCGGCCACAAGCGCGTGCCGGAGCCGCCTGAAAGGATAACAGGGAGAATCTTCATGCTTGTTTCTAACGCAGGCCTTATAAGTTTCAATGCTTTGTTTTTCTGACGGGCGAATCCTAACAACATACGTAATCATTTCAACAGAAAATATTATCTCTTGCGCGCAGCGTTACCCGTTGAACACACGCACAAAAGGGTGTATTCACCCCAAGATGGATTGATGTTTAAGGAGCAAAAAAGTGAGCAAAAAAACAGCTCTTATCACAGGCGTCACCGGTCAGGACGGCGCTTATCTGGCGGCCTTGTTATTGGAAAAAGGCTATGATGTTCATGGACTTAAACGGCGCTCCTCTTCCTTCAACTCCGCGCGCGTGGATCATCTTTATCAGGATCCGCATGACGAAGATGTTCGCTTTCGTATGCATTACGGTGACATGACGGACTCGACTAATTTGATCCGCCTTGTTAACGAAATCCGGCCTGATGAAGTCTATAATCTCGCCGCGCAGAGTCATGTTCAGGTGAGTTTTGAGACTCCTGAATACACCGCCAATGCGGATGCCATCGGCACGCTCAGGCTTTTGGAGGCGATTCGTATTCTGGGGATGGAAAAGCAAACGCGCTTTTATCAGGCCTCGACTTCCGAGCTTTATGGTATGGTGCAGGAGATCCCGCAAAAAGAAACGACGCCTTTTTATCCGCGCAGCCCTTATGCCGCAGCCAAGCTTTACGCTTACTGGATTACGGTGAATTACCGCGAGGCTTACGGCATGTTTGCCTGCAATGGTATTCTCTTTAATCATGAAAGCCCTGTGCGCGGCGAGACGTTTGTAACGCGCAAGATCACCCGCGCGGTGGCGGCTATTCATCTCGGCCTGCAAGATATGCTTTATGTCGGCAATATCGATGCCAAGCGTGACTGGGGGCATGCGCGCGATTATGTGGACGGCATGTGGCGCATTTTGCAGCAAGACACGGCTGAGGATTTCGTGCTGGCGACGGGCGAAACCAACAGCGTGCGCAGCTTCATTGAACTGGCCTTTGCGGAAATCGGGATCTCGATCACTTGGGAAGGCAAAGGTCTTGAGGAAAAGGGTCTTGACAGCAAAACAGGGCGGCCTTTGATTGCGATTGATCCGCGTTATTTCCGCCCGACCGAGGTTGATCTTTTGATCGGCGATCCCACAAAAGCGCATGAAAAGCTGGGCTGGAAACACACAACGCCCTTTGCCACGCTGGTCAAGGAAATGGTGGCGGCGGATTTGAAGATGATCGCCCAAGAGAAAGGTTTCCGCCACCATGGAAACGACTAAATACGCTCTTTCCGGCAAAAAAATCTGGGTTGCCGGCCATCGCGGCATGGTGGGTGCTGCGCTGATGCGGCGTTTGGAAAAAGAAAATTGCACGCTTCTTTGCGCCACGCAGGATGAACTTGATTTGCGCCGTCAGGATCAGGTGGAAGGCTGGATCAAAAAAAACAAGCCTGACTGCATCTTTCTGGCCGCCGCCAAAGTGGGAGGAATCTGGGCCAACAATACTTACCCAGCCGCGTTTCTTTACGACAATCTCATGATGGAAGCCAACATCATCCATGCAGCTTATATCAACAAGGTCGAAAAACTTTTATTTTTGGGATCTTCCTGCATTTATCCGCGTATGGCCGCGCAGCCCATGAAGGAGGAAGCTCTGCTGTCGGGCCCGCTTGAGCAGACCAATGAATGGTATGCGCTTGCCAAGATCGCCGGAATCAAAATGTGTCAGGCCTATCGCCGCCAATATGGCTGCAATTTTATCGCGGCGATGCCGACCAATCTGTTCGGCGCGGGCGATAATTACGATCCTGAGGGAGGTCATGTCGTAGCGTCCCTTATTCAAAAAGCGCATAAGGCCAAGCAGAGCGGCGCCCCAAGCATGGAGCTTTGGGGGACAGGCAGCCCTTTGCGCGAGTTTCTTTATGTGGATGATCTTGCGGATGCTCTGGTGTTTTTGATGGAAAACTATGATGGCGAGCCGCACATCAATGTCGGCTCGGGCCTTGAGTATACGATCCTCCAGTTGGCAAAAACCATTGCAAAAACTGTCGGGTTTGAAGGGGATTTTTTGTTTGACGATTCCAAACCCGACGGCACGCCGCGCAAGCTGATGGACAGCAGCCGCATGCACGCGATGGGCTGGCGCGCCCCGACATCGCTTGAGGATGGTTTGAAAGTTGCCTATCAATGGTTTTTGGATCATAAAGCTTCATGAGCATTAAAAAGAAAATGGCGAAAGGCGCCTTCTGGCTGTTCCTTGAAAAAGGCGCACAGCAGATTTCGTCTTTTGTTGTTTTTGCCGTGATTGCGCGCATCATCGGCCCGTCCGAATACGGGCTTGTGGCCTTGTGTACCATGGTGATGATGCTTATGAACAACGTCACTTTGGGCCTTGTCGATGCCATTATCAGCATGCGCATCAGGGATGAAGAACGACTTTCCTCGCTGTTTTTTATGATAAGCGGCCTAGGGTTTGCCTTGAGTCTTTTGTCCTTTTTTCTGGCGCAGCCTTTTGCGCTTTTGTTCGAGTATGAGCGGCTTGCGCCTTTGCTTCAGGCTTTTTCGCCGCTGCCTTTTCTTTTTTCATTGGCAGCCGTGCCCACCGCGCTGATTACCGCGACAATGGATTTTCGCATTTTTACGATCCGCACTTTTTTTGCCGCGCTGGCAGGCGGGATTGCGGGCATCTGGGCCGTGCTGAACGGGTTTGGCGCTTTTTCGCTGGCTTTGCAGCAAATCACCGCGCAAGGTGCGATTTTGATTGTGCTCTGGTTCACATCAAGCTGGCGGCCACGCCTTATTTTCAAAACAAAAGCCATGGCCGACATGTTGCGGCTTGGCTTGGCGCAAACAGGAACTTTGTTTGTGTCTTTTCTTGATACGCAATCGCCGCGCTTTATTTTAGGCCTTTTTCTGGGGCCGCTGGCTGTCGGCTATTATGCCTTTGTGGCGCGTGTTTGCGGGGCGATTCAGGACGGAATCATCCAGCCTGTTCTGACCGTGATTTATCCGGCGCTGGCCGAGCTTGACGACGATCACGCGCAAAAGAAAGTCATTGTCAAACAGACGTTTTTTGTCGCCGGTCTTATTATGATCCCTGTTGTGGGTGGCATGATTTTAACGGCTGACGTTTTTATTCCTTTTCTTTTCGGCAAGCAATGGGAAGACAGCGCGCTTGCGATGCAGATTTTTGCGCTGACATCCTTTACTTTTGCGATCAACACGATTTTGCGCAGTATTTTACGCGCCTGCCGTCAAACAGCCGCTTACTTGCGCGCGCAAACTATGGTGGTCACCATCGGCGTTCTGGGTAGTTTTGCCGCAGTCGCTTATGGCTTTGAAGCGGTTGTGATCTGGAAAACCATCGTGACCTTTCTGGCCTTGATAAGCTATTCCCTTCTGGTGCGCAAACGCGCGCGGCTTTCTTTGAAAGAAGGCTATAAAACGCTGGCCTCTCCGCTTTTTTCCGGTCTTGTGATGATGATTGGGCTTTGGCTTTTTACGCAAAGCCCTCTTGTTCCAAGCGCGGCCTTTTTCAACCTTGTTATTATGGTTGTTCTTGGCGCGTTTATTTATGGGGGTGTTTTGGTGCTTTCGGAAAGAAAGCGGCTTAAATCCTTACTGAAGAAAATCCGTCAGCGCGTCTAAAGCCATCCTCCCCTCCCCATTGTCATTGCGAGGAAAGCCGGCGAAGCCGGATTGACGCGGCAATCTCGGCGATGTTGTAGGGATTGCCGCGTCAGGCCTGAAGTCCTTCCTCGCAATGACAAGAGGGGGACTTAAATAACCCAAGGCTTCCCCAGAACTTCATCCCAAAGATCGGGGTGAAAGCGTCCGATGCCGCTTGCGGGATAAAAGGTCACTTCACCAAAGAAAACACCTTGCGCGGGCGCATAAAAATCCACACGCGCAAAATCAAAAAGACTGCCGATGCGGGTCGCAAGTTCCACCATAAGTTCATAAGAGGCCGGTTTTTCCACATCTTCTTCAAGCAAAGGATAATTCATGGTAAAAGGCAGCTTGTTCCAGTTATGATCGAAAAACGCCCTGCGGTGCGCGCCAAAACGATCCTCATCCACCTGCACAAAATGCACATAGCCGTGATAGACGAAAAACTTGTAATCTTTGGGCGGCGCGCCCTTTTCGTCCGTCAACATGGTTTCAATCAAAATCTTCGGCTTGATGTGCCAGTAAAGCCATTCGCGCCGCAAGAGGCCGAAAACAGCCGCGTTGCTTTTGTTGATAGCTTCTATAACGGCCTTCCGATCAAGCGTCTGCGCGTCTTTCACAAAAATACTGTCATTGCAGCCGTGATTGGTTTTGATGACATAAGGCGGCTTTAATTGGTCAAAAGGAATGTCTTTCCCCCGATCGCCCGACCAAAGGGTAGGAATAACATGTTGCGGGCCGATCAGTTTTGCGATCTCGTCCTTGACGGCCAGCTTGTCGGCAAAAACAGAAAAACGAGGATCACGCTGGTAAAGCTTGCGCCAGTTTATTTTTTCATTCAGCGTGCGCGGTTTTGCAAAGTTTCCAAAGCGTCCGAGCTTATAGAAAAACAAAAGATGCAGCGCCAGAGCATCCGGCAGAGCTTGAAGAACGAGCGTGGCGAGTTTTTTTATCATTTCCCGAGCAAAGCCTTTAAAATCCGCTTGATGCGGCCCAAAAAGCTGATCCCTTTTTGAACCTTTGCGTCCCAAGATTTTCTCATCAGATCCAAAGCCCAGTAATCCACACAGAATGTTGCGGGCAAGGTGACAAGATCTTCCTTTAAAGGGGCAGGACGCACAAGAAGATGGTAAGGATTAAGTCCTGAGGCATGCGTGCCGCCCGCGCCAAGGCCGATATTGGCGACATAGCTTGCCGGTGGAAACACACTGACGCCATGCCGGCAAAAGATCGTGTAGTACCAGCGGATGAACCAGCTGTTGATGCGGCCCTGCATGGCAAGTTTCAGCATGGCGGTATAATCGCGCACGCCGCCCACATCGAAAAAGCGCTGAAAAGTTTTTGAATTGAAATCACGCTGCGGGACATCTACATCCAAAGAAAACTTTGAAAAAGCACGATCCCATGTGGCCCAGCCCCAACAATGCGTAAAAGGCAAAATAAGCGCCTTGTCATACGCGCGCAAGGCGGGGACGTCAAACTGGTAGCCGATGACGCTCCAGATGCGCGTTTCGTCCTTGTAGCGCTCAAGCGCCGCATTGAAATAATCCAAAATGCAAGGCGAAACCAAAAGATCATCTTCAAGCACAATAACCTTGCCATGCTGGCGGCAAAGCTTGCTGACGCCGTCAAAAATGGAGGCTTTAAGGCCCATGTTTTTTTCACGCTCGACCAGCTGAACATTGGCAAGGCCGAGATTGCGCGCAAAGCTGCGCATCGCTTCAACGCGCGGGGCATCCTGCGCGCCTTTGGCGCCGTCAAGAAAAATCGTCACCGGACTTTGCGCAAAGCCGTGACAGGCCCGCAAACTGGCCATCATTTTTTCAAAATGATCCACGCGGTCATAAGCAAAAACGGCGATCGGCGCATAAGTCATGTTGTAAACCTGTATTTTTTCTTTTCCGGCGGGGTTCGCGCGCAGCCTTGCATCAACAAAATGATAAACATGAATCCGGTCATGTTGATGTTAAAGGAGCGCGGAAAGGTCAAAAGCGCGGCGATGTAGCTCAGCATAAGACCCAGAGAGATCCAGTTGCGCTCTTTTACAAAGCCTGTCAAGGCGCGGGCCATTAAAAAGAGCATCCCGCCAAGCGCTAAAAGGCCGCTTTCGGCCAAAGTCAGCAAAAAGCCGTTATGGATAAAGCCATATTCGCCAAAGCCTCCGCCGAAAAAGGGCGACTCTGCAAAAACCCGCCAGCCTATTTTGTAGCCTTCCGTCCGTCCCGTCAGGCCCGATCCCAACCCGCGCTGTTCATCATCGACAAGAAAAACATCCGTGGCCACATAATCAACGGCGCGCTCAAGAAGGCCGCGTTCCATGGTAAGATCCGTCACAACGCCTGCCGCCAAAAGCAAAAGCGACAAAAGCAGCCCAAGCGCCATTTTTTTTGCGTTAAGCGGTATAAAAAAACCGCTGCTGAGCAATATGACCGGCAACAAGGCCACCAGCGAGCCACGCGATTGCAAGGCGACCATATAAAGAAAAGCGCCCATAAGCGCTGCAGCACGGGCGGGCGCGTTTTTTATCATCATGGCGCCCCAAGCAAAACCTAAAACCATCATGCCCCACCAGTTAGGCTGCAGCTGAAAAGGCGTCCAGCGCCCCCAGATCATGGCCGCGCGCTGCGCAAACGCGACGTATAAAAACAAGGGCAGGGAAAAAAGCGCCGTATAAAGCATAATCTGCCGCACAAGACCAAAGCGCACGCCGGAGGCAAACAAACAGGCCAAAAGAAACGCCAGATAAAGATTGCCGAGAATTACAAGATTATAAAAAGAAACCCGCCCCGACTCCACCGCATGAAAAGCAAAAGACATCGCCACAGGCACAAGATAAAGCAAAGACAGCATAAAACCCTGCCTTACCTTTTGCAGATCCGCAAGCTTGTAGCGCAGCTGCAGCAAAGCGGGGATAACGAGCGCCAAAAAGGCTATTTCCTGAATCACCGGCGATTTAAGGCGGAAAAGCGCAAAAAATCCGACCACAAGACTGAGCGCCACCATCATAGCGAGATTCCGGACACGTCTTTCTTCCGTCCGTTCTTTTTTCTGTGCGGTTTTGTTTTCCTGATTCACAAGCATTACTGAACCCAGTTCCGGTCATCTGATTTCTGCCAAACCTTGACGCTGCGCACGCGCATGGGCTGATCTATCCCCGTGCCAAGCGCCAGAACAAGATGGTGACGATCCAAAATGCCCATCGTCCATGCTTTTTTGTAAGGCGATGGCGGCTGGTTTTCGTAAAGAGACCATGTCGTCAGCACGCCGATGGGTTTGCTGTCAAAGAAAAACTGTGCGGACCCTTTTGTCTTTTCCGTGGCCGGAATCCACAAAAAGCCGTATTTGTGATAAGATGTGAAATCCGTGCCCTTGGGAACGCGCCTTTTTGACTGTTTCCAAAGAAGGCGATGATCGCAAAATCCCATCTGCGGGCAGGTCTGTTTCCACACGCCATGCCAGTCATGCATGGTGGCGCTGTAAATATAGCGGTCTTCCTCGGAATCTTCAAAAAGATATTCGAAAATATCCACCTCAATAAAATGCTCATAGCCCTTGCCCTGCCCTTCCCACTGTTTTTGCGGCAGCTGGGCCAGATGTTCAAGCGACATGGCCCAGAAAGAAGGCCATCCTTTTCTGTCGGGTTTGCGAACATCCTGCGGATCAAACGCAAGCTCGGCTTCAAAATAACCGCCGCCGCCAAAGGCGCGGCCAAGCCAGTTTCGGCTTCCTTTTGCCTTTGCTGCTGTGGCAATTTCCATATTGGAATTGCCAAAACCTGTTTTAATCAGAAGCGCGCCGTCTTCATGCGTTCCAAAATAATCCTCCGGCGTGGGTTTCCATTTGAAAAAACGCCCGACATACCATTTAAAGCCGGATTGGCGCGTATCTTTGAAATCAACCTCAGCGGCTGTAAACGTGCTGTCGAAAGTTTTCACGATATAACCGGCATCCTGCGCGGCAATGGGCGGCAAGTCGCCTTCTTTGGCGTTTAGGCTCTGGCTTGCAAGCAGCAGGGCAAGAAAAAAGAACAGTCCCTTTTTGCTCATGGCAAACGCTCCAAAGGCGGTAAAAAGCTATCAAGAGACGGCAGGCTTTGCGCAAGAAAATCTTTTAAACGTTCCTGCGCCGCCTTAGGCGTTTCATCCTGCGCCAAAGGCGTAATCACGCGGATCAAGGCGCCTTGCGTCTGCCCGTGAACCAAAGCATCCCAAAACAAATAGGCCTTGGCCGTCAAGCGATCCGGTATAGAACGTCCGCGCTGATAAAACCAGTAATAAACAAGCTGCCGCTCGGCTCCTTTTTGTATCATCATGCGCACAAGCCGCTTGGGACGATCCGCAAGAATGATTTCATCTTCTTCAAGCAAAATAATTTCCCATCCGCCGGCGGGAATACATGTCGAAGGCGCATGAATGGTCGCGCCGACTTTTTGGCGGGCGTAATAGGCGATGTAAAGATTGACAAGCTCTTTTTGCATCGGTGCCATGTAGTCGGCGAGCCAGTATTCCGTTAAATCCAGCTGTTTGCGCACTTTATCTTCCAAAGCCAGCTGACGGCCCTGCCAAGGGCCAAGCTCCAGCGGGAAAAGCACAAGCTCCTGATGTTGGGCCGGCTCTTTTTGATGCGTTTGCCAGAGATTACCATGCGCCAGCGCCGCGCCCAAAAGACAAAGGCCCAAAACGCCCCATGTGACCTCGCCAGACTTTGGGGCTTTCGTCCAGTAAGGCGGCGCAGGCAGCGCAAAGAAATCCCAGTCAAAACGGCCTTTTCCTGTTTTCAGAAAGATCAACACAATCCCCCACAAAACAGCCAGACACAGGCTGAAAACAATCCAGCCTTCAAGATCGTGATAGGTTTCCGCGCCCCACTGCGCCGTGATGCCGATCACCGCGATGCGCAGCGCGTTGAGAAAAATAGCGATCGGAATGGTGGAAAGAAAAACGATGGCGCGCTTGTAAAATCTGTCCTTTATCAGATAAGCCACAAGAAATCCGAAGCTCATCAAAGGAAAAAGATAGCGCAAGCCGCTGCACGCGTCCACAACTTGAAGTTTAACCGTCCCGAGATCAATAACATTACCATCCTGAAAAACAGGAATATTTAAAAGCTCAAGGAAAAAAGCGCCCAAAGACGAGGACAGCAATTTCAACTCCACCGCCATCACATTGGACAGCTGCAAAGGAAACGGGATGGCAAAAAGCAAAAGAATCCAAGCCGGTGCCACTTGCTTTGTGATTTTCCTACCCAAAAAGGCAAGACAAAGCCCCAAAAGCCCAAGATAAAAACCGTAATGCGCAAGCTGGCGGAACGCCGCAAGCTCGCCCATCATCAAAAGTCCGAAAGCGCCAAACACGCATAAAAGGCCGCTTTTTGAAGGCTGCGCCGACAAAGGCTTTTGGCGCATGCGATGCAAAGCCATCCAAAGCGCGAGCAAGGGAAGGATATAGCTATGTCCATATTCCTTGCTGTCCCAAGCGTGCATCAGATCCTTGATAGCCCAATGAAAGCTTGCCGCGAGAACGCTCAGGCTCAGGAGAAAGACAAGCCCTGCAAAGAGAGGCGTGCCGATAAAAAATCTTGCATTCATTCGCTTTTTCTTCTACCTGTCACGATAATTGACCTTCATGGTCTTTTTTTTCATTCCTACAACGCCCCTGTCGGCCACGCAACAAAATAGAAAACCGCCATGAAAATACTCCTTCTTTGCGCCAACCATGCCCCCGAGCAAACGGGCACCGGCAAATATCAAGGCGAAATGGCCGCTTGGCTTGCCGCGCAAGGGCATGAAGTCCGCGTTGTGGCCGCGCCTCCTTACTATCCAGCATGGAAAGTTGCGCAAACCTATAAAAGCTGGCTTTACCGGCGCGAAAAGCTGGATGGCTGCACGGTTTATCGCGTTCCTCTTTATGTGCCCGCCAAGCCGACTGGCCTTAAAAGGCTTGTTCATCTGGCCAGTTATGCGGCGAGCTCTTTTCCTCTTTGCCTGTGGCTTGGGCTTGTCTGGCGGCCCGATGCGCTTTTGGTGACCGAGCCGACCTTGATGGTCACCCCGGCAGCTTTATGCGCGGGCCTGCTTGGCGGCGCGCGGACTTATTTGCATGTTCAGGACTTTGAAGTTGATGCGGCGTTCCAGCTGGGTCTTTTGAAAAAACCATGGCTTTATCGTCTGGCGCTTAAAATAGAACGCTTTATCATGCGGCGCTTTACGGGCGTGAGCACCATCTCGCCCAATATGCGTAAAAAGCTTTTGGAAAAAGGCGTTGAGGCGAGCCGCGCTTTTTTGATTCCCAACTGGTCTAATGTTGAAGCCTTTGATCCGGCCAAAGGCCCGGGCTCATGGGCGGAACGCTTTAAAAAAGATCCTTCCACGATTCTTGTGGTGTATTCCGGCAATCTCGGGAACAAGCAAGGGCTTGAAACGCTCGTACAAACCGCGCGGATTTTACAGAATGAATCTCATCTTCACTTCATCATCAGCGGCGATGGCGCGGCGCGTCCGATGATGGAAGAACAGGCCCAAGGCCTTTCCAACCTTACCTTCCTTCCCGTCCAGCCGATGGAGGCGTTTGTTCATCTGATGATTGCAGCTGATATTCATATGCTCCCGCAAAAAGCCGGCGCGGCGGATCTTGTGATGCCTTCCAAGCTTTGCAACATTCTGGCAAGCGGCCGTCCTGTCGTGGCCGGCGCGGCCCAAGGCACGCAAGTCTATGACGCAGTTCAAGGCTGCGGCCTTGCCGTAGAGCCCGAAAACGCGGCAAGCTTCGCCGATGCGATTTTAACTCTCGCCAAAGATGGCGCTTTGCGCGCCCAAATGGGTGCCCAAGGCCGCGCGCACGCGCAAGCAGAACTTAGCAAAGCCCCCCTCCTGTGCCGCATGGAACGCATGCTTGCGGGTGAAGCACAAACAGCTTTTTAGAAACTCACGTCCATACGCCGCACACCGCTTTCCCCTCTTGCGGGGTGCAGGCCTCAATTGTGCCGAAGGGGGCGATGGCGGCTAGGAAGCGGACGCAGACATACCAATAGACGGGATCGCCTGCTGCTGTTTGGCCTTCTTCTTCGCCGGCCGCGCGGCCTTGTTGGGGCAAAGTGACGTTGGTTAAAAAACCTTGCAAGGCCAAAAGCGCTTCTTTGTCTCCGGCTTTGAGATATGTGTCGATCATTGTGATTTCCTTTTCATCGCGTTGTTGGAAAGCGGCTGCCGCCAATATTGAAAGCCTCGCAAATGCATGCGCACGCCCTGAAAGGCCAGCATATTCGGCAAGGGATCCGGCAAAAGGCCTGTTGTCCTGACTTGAGGTTCCTGTCCATTCACGCAAACAGCGTGATCGCCCAGTTTATAACGCACAAGCGCTTTTACATTCTGCGCGGGTGAGATGTTCGTGTTGATCTGGCATTGCAACGCTCCGGCGCTGTAGATCTGCATCAGGACATTTCCTCCCACATAACCGCTGTTGGTCACGCCGATGAAATTGCTTGTGCCGTCTCCGTAAAAACGCGCCGTAAAAGCTTGCGTCCCGGATGCTGCGGGAACATCAGTGAAATCCACCAAAAATGTTCCCTGCTGAGGGTTAAACCATGACAAGGCACCTGTTGCCAATGTATCGCGGCCTCGCGTCACAATCATGTTGGTCGTGGGAATGTAAGAAGACACAAAAGACCCGACCTCGCACTGCGCGCCCCAAATATAAACACCGGTTTGCGTTCCCAGATAGCTTGGCATGCGCACGGCTTGAGGATTGCTGCCCGTCAGACTAAGCCCCAATGTGCGCGCATTAACGGTTGCTTGCGCGGTAAAGATCATCACGCAGCGATACCATCCCCTGCCCGCCGGTTCGATTTTGGCTTCAACGCCGCCTGCCACGCGGCTTACCAGCCCTTGCGCTACATCAAAGTTTGCGTACATCGCTGACGAAAGCGTGGTACTTAAACGCAGCTGCAAAACCGTCTGTTGTTGCGCTTTGACGTAAATGCTTACGGTGTAGGTTTGACCTGTTTCAAAATCCGTCATGCTTGCCGACAAAGCATCATGCGTGCCCGAAGTAAAATCATCCGCAAACAAAACCGCCTGCGTCCCGTCCGGCGCACTCTCCTGCGCAGGCGTTAAAGACGCCAGCTGCAGGGAATAACCGCTGCCGGGGACAGAGGGCCAGACCAGATTTGTGCTTTGCGATTCCAAAAGAAGGCCGCGCGCCTTACGCGAGACCGGATCAAAGTCAAAGCGCGGCTTGTTCACCTCAAGCATTTTGATAAGGCCCTGTTCATCCACGCAGCTTGCGCCCGTGGCGCGACTCAGCGCCAAAGAAGGCGGCAGTGCCGCGCGGAAAGACCATGAAACCGCCTGCGTATCCGCGCTGTCAAAAAGCAGCTGGTTCATGCTACACCGCCCTTGCCACCAGCATCATCGTGCTGCCTTGCACCTGCGCCGTGCCGCAGCGGATGCGTATATGTTTCAGACAAGCAAACTGCTTGGGCTCCAGCACCACGCAGCTTGACGGCAGGGCCGTGGCGGTGACTTCCTGCCCGTTCTGATCCAAAAGATCAAACCAGCTTTGTCCGTCATCCGGCGACATCTGGAAGGTCAAAGAACAGGCCGTAAAAGCGGAAGAAAGCGCGATGGCAAAAAGGCGCAAGCCGCCAAGATTAACCGGATCACTGGGCGCGCTGCCGGCAGGCATGACAAGGCTGATTGTCTCAAGCGCCGAAATATAAGTATCTTTCAAAGACATAGGGGTTTTCCTTTCCTGTTTTGCAAAACAAAAAAGGCGTTCCTCAAAGAGGAAACGCCTTTTGGTCACGCGGACATAGCTCCGCTTGGTATTGTCAATAGCACGCGGCGGGGGCCAGGTCAAGGAAAAAATTACTTTGTTGGGATTTTTTTGCTGGTGGGGTGGGCGTCTTTCTTTATGTCTTTGAAAAAATAGATGCCCTGGGGTGGTTTTTTACGATTTTCGTAGAAAGGGGCAAAAACACTGTTCTTTTCTACGATTTTCGTAGAAATATCTTGATTGTTCCAAAAAATCTGCTAAAATCATAGAAAATAGCAAATGGGACTCAAATGACCAAGATGCAAACCCTTATCCCACGCCCCGACTACCTTGCCAAACTGGAAAGGCACACGGAGCAAACAGATCTTATCAAGATCGTAACGGGCGTCCGGCGTTGCGGAAAATCTACTCTGTTTGACATATATACAGAGAAGCTTAAATCCAATGGCATAACAGATGACCAAATCCTTGTCATAAAACTCGAAAATTTGGACAATAAGGCGCTTCGGGACGGTATGGCCTTACACAAGTTTGTAAAAGAGTATGCTGAAAAGGCAGAGAAACTTGTCTATGTATTTTTGGATGAGGTACAATTGGTTTCCGATTTTGCCGATGTTATAAATAGTCTGCGCCTGAGAGATAATCTGGATTTATATGTGACAGGCTCAAACGCACAAATTCTACCCCATAATCTGCCTAAAATCCTTAGCGGGCGGTATATTCAAATCCATATGTTTCCCTTGTCGTTTAAGGAATATGGAGAGGCGTATTACAAAAAAATCCATAGGAATCCCACTCCACACCTTGGTTGGGATATGATATTTCAATTTTATCTTGAACACAGCTCGTTTCCTGAAGCTCTTACTTATGTCTATCCAAATCCCTTTCCAGTGGGTTTTGGCATGACTCTGCAGGGCGGTTTAGCTGAGCTTATAGAGACTCGTTGGGATGGAGGAGCCATCCGCGAATACCTTGATAATATCTACAACAGTATCCTTACGCGCGACATCATGACACATGAAGGGGTAAAAGAACTGCCTCAACTTACGCGCGTTATCAATTTTATGTTCAGCAATATAGGGAGCGAAACATCCATAAATAACATGAAAAATGTGATAAATGACGAATTGAAATCAGGCAAGACTTTTTACGCCCCCATGCTTGAAACATATCTTCAGGCACTTCTTGACAGTTTCTTGTTCTATAAAGCTGAGGTTCAGCGCTTTGGGAAAAAGATGCTTCGCCCGAAAGCTAAATATTATGCTGTAGATATGGGGTTACGCTATCATTTGCTTGGCGGTGCGCCGAACAAGGATGCCGGACATGTATTAGAAAACATTGTGTATCTGGAACTTTTACGGCGTGGATATAATAAGGTTGAGGTTGGCAAAATAGAAACCAAAACCGGCGATATAGAAATAGATTTTGTGGCGCAAAAGGAAGGCGGAAAAACAGAATATTATCAGGTTGCCCAAAGCGTGATGGATGAAACCACGCTTGCTCGCGAACTTGCGTCACTCGAAGCAATCAAAGACCATCATCCGAAGTTTATCCTAACCCGAGATACCAACAATAACGACTACGGCGGAATCCAGCACCTAAATGTATTGAAATGGCTGCTGGATATTGAATAGGCGTAGCTCTTCTCTGGTGACCTCGGCGGGATTCGAACCCGCGACCCTTTGATTAAAAGTCAAATGCTCTACCAGCTGAGCTACGAGGTCTTGGAAAAGACAAGACGCCAAACTAGAAAGCCTTAGCTTTCAGGTCAATAGAAAAATAAAAATACGCGCTAAAAATCAGGCTTTTGGCCCAGAGCGGTGAGAATAGTCCTTAAATTGGCGCGCATCATGGCCTCATAAGTGCCTGCGCGGCCTTGAGGCTCGCTTAGCGCGTCCGCATAAAGTTCACCGGCAAGGGTTAGGCCTGTTGCCTCGACTATTTGCTTTAAAAGCCGTGGGTCGGTCATGGCTTGCGTGAAAGCAAGCTTGATATTTTTCTTTGCGATAAGATCCGTCAGACGCTTGATGTCGGCATAAGTCGGCTGGTCATGCGTGTCCACGCCTTGCAGCGCATAAAAATCCACGCCATAGGCCGCGCCCAGATAATTAAAGGCCTGATGATCTGTGACCGCCTTGCGCAAAACGGGTGGGATGGCGTCAAACGCTTCTTTAGCCTGCGTGTGAAGTGTTTGCAGGCGTTCATTATACTGCTTGGCTCTTTGCCTGAAAATCTCAGCCTTGTCCGGACGGGCGGCTATCAGGGCTGAGGCTATATTGCGCACATATTGCTGCGCCATCTCAAGATCCTGCCAAGCATGGGGGTCGGGGATTTTCTCATCACCCTGAAGATAGAGCGGCTTGATTTTGGCTGAAGCGACAAGAAGCTTGGCTTTTGTCTGTGAAGCTTTAATCAGGCGGTTCATCCAAGGCTCAAAGTGCAGGCCGTTGATGACGATAATCTCCGCCTGCGTCAAGGCGCTCACCTGCGCGGGCACAGGATCAAAGCTGTGAGGGTCCTGCGCGGGGCCTACCAGAGTCGTCAGCGCAACCTCTGCCCCCCCGATCTGCGCCACCATATCGCCGAGAATGGAAAAGCTTGCCACAACGCGAACGGGCTGCTGCGCATAAAGAGGCCCTCCCGCGCCGTAAAAACCCAAGAGAAAAAAGAGGAAAAGGCCGTATTTTTGAGTTTTTTTCATAAGTTTTTCACGCTTTCTTTTTTTGATCCTGCCATGTTATAACATAGCGGTTCAGAAAAATCAGGATATGTTGATGTTTGAAAAAAGTCTGACCGCGCGTCTTGGCGTTGCAAGCCTTTTCTGTCTCTTGGCGCTCGCCCTTGTGTTCTGGGCGGTTTAAGATGATCGGGCCTAAACTGACGCTTGAGCATGTTTCTTACGCCTACGGGGCGCAAAGCGCCTTGCAGGATGTCAGCGGCCAATTCCTGCCGGGGTCGCTGACGGCTTTGACGGGCCCTAACGGCGCCGGAAAAAGCACTTTGCTCCAGATCATCGCCGGTCTCCTTAAGCCGCAAAAGGGGCGCGTGAGCTGTTCCTTTTCACAGGGCGCTGTGGGGTATATGCCGCAAACCAGCACGGTGAGGCGCGATTATCCCCTTCATGTTTTAAAGGCCGTTTACACAGGCTTCTGGCCGCAGGCCGGCGCGCACCACGCCATTACGCCCACTTTGAAACAGCGGGCGCTTGAAGCTTTGCACGAGGTCGGGCTTGAAGGGTTTGAAAAACGCCCGCTCAGCGCGCTTTCCGGCGGGCAGTTTCAAAGGCTTTTGTTTGCGCGGCTGATTGTGCAGGATCCCGCGCTGATCCTTTTGGATGAGCCTTTCTCCGGCATCGACACAAAAACAACCGCGCAGCTTATGGAGCGGCTTCTTGCCTGGCATAGGCAGGGGCGGACTATTCTTTGCGTTCTGCATGATCCTTTGGTGATCCGCCGCTATTTTCCTGAGGCTTTCGTGCTATGCCATCACTGCATCGGCAAGGGCTTAACGCATGATCTGTTGGAGCAAAAGATTCTTTTTTCCGATTTTGAGACAAGGATCTCGGCATGAATCTTTCTGCCTTTTTCCTTGATCCTTTTTTTGAACATGTCTTTATGAAACGCGCGCTTGTCGCGGCGCTTGTTCTGGCGATCACCACAACACCTTTCGGCGTCTTTCTTGCGCTGCGCCGCATGACGCTTGTGGGCGATGCCATTGCGCATGCGCTTTTGCCGGGTGTGGCGGTGGGGTTTTTGCTAGCCGGTTTTTCGCTTTGGGCCATGACGCTGGGCGGGCTTTGCGCCGCGCTTTTGGTGGCTGTGCTGGCGGGGTTTTTAACGCGCGCGACATCTCTTAAAGAGGATTCCGCTTTTACGCTTCTTTATCTTCTGGCGCTGGCCTGCGGCGTTATATTGATGTCCCTTAAAGGCCGACAGCTTGAGCTGATGCATCTTCTTTTCGGCCATGTTCTGGCGATTGATCCCGCTTCGCTTTTCATGATCGCGGGCGTCGGTTGTTTTGCGCTTTTAACTCTGGCGGCGCTTTACAGGCGTCTTGTTGTCGAAGGGTTTGATCCGGTTTTTCTTCACATTATGCAAGGCGCGGGGAAAAGCCGCAGTACAAGTCATTTTCTGTTCTTTCTTCTTTTGATGCTTTGCCTTGTCGTTTCCTTCCAGACCATGGGAACGCTGATGGCTTTGGGCTTGATGATTTTGCCGGCGCTGGCGGCACGCTTTTGGTGCAGCGATCTTGACAGCATGATTTTTTCAGCCATGATTTTCGGCGTTTTCAGCGCTTATGGCGGGCTTCTTTTGTCCTATCATGGCGGCGTGCCCTCGGGGCCGGCCATTATTCTTATCGCCGGTTTGTGGGCGCTGGTTTCAGCCTTTCTGGGAAGGGTCGGAAGTTTGCGAGCTCATCACGTAACACATTGAAAAATATTACCTTTATCTGTTTTTTTTGTTTGGTGTTTGGGGCACAAAATGCTAGATTGATAAAGACAGACCCTTTGATGAAAAACAATGACATAGCATTTAGGTGTTCCCTTGACTGATTCCTCTTCCCCTGACGCTGAAAAAGCTGCGCCGGTTTCTGTTGTTCTTCCCGTTACTATTGAAGATGAGATGCGCCGCTCATACCTTGATTATGCCATGAGCGTGATCGTAAGCCGCGCTTTGCCGGATGTGCGTGACGGCCTCAAGCCTGTTCACCGGCGCATTTTATACGCCATGAAGGAAGGCGGATATGACAGCGGCAAGCCCTATAAAAAATCGGCGCGCATTGTCGGTGACGTCATGGGTAAATATCACCCGCATGGTGACGCCGCCATTTATGACGCTATGGTGCGTATGGCGCAGGATTTTTCAATGCGCCTTCCCCTTGTGGACGGACAGGGCAATTTCGGCTCGATGGACGGCGATCCTGCGGCCGCCATGCGTTATACCGAAGCGCGTTTAGCTAAGGTTGCCGAAACGCTTTTGGATGATATTGAAAAAGAGACCGTCAATTTCCAACCTAATTATGACGAAATCACGCTGGAGCCTGTGGTGCTGCCGGCGCGTTATCCCAATCTCCTTGTCAATGGGGCGGGCGGCATTGCTGTCGGCATGGCCACGAATATTCCGCCCCATAATCTGGGCGAGGTTTGCGCGGCAACTGTGGCGCTGATTGATAATCCCTCCCTCAGCCATGACGAACTTTTATCTTTGGTTCCGGGCCCTGATTTTCCTACAGGCGGGTTGATTTTGGGTTATGCGGGATGCCGCGCGGCGGAAATGACGGGGCGCGGCAGTATCGTCATGCGCGCACGCACATCCATCGAAGAAATACGCAAGGATCGTTTTGCGATTGTGGTGACGGAAGTTCCCTACCAGCAGAACAAAAAGCGCCTGATTGAAATTATTGCGGAGAATGTTCAAAACAAAACGCTTGAAGGCATTTCCGATCTTCGTGACGAGTCAGACCGTGACGGCGTGCGCATTGTGATCGAGCTTAAACGCGAGGCTGTGGCCGATGTCGTTCTAAGCCAGCTTTTCAAACATACGCCGCTCCAAACAAGCTTTGGCGTCAATATGCTGGCCCTTAACAAGGGGCGGCCTGAGCAAATGTCTTTGCGCGATGTGCTGACGGCCTTTATCGCTTTCCGCGAGGAAGTCATCACAAGGCGCACGATCTTCGAACTTAAACAAGCACGCGCGCGGGCGCATATTTTGCTGGGTCTTGCGGTGGCCGTGGCCAATATTGATGAGGTGATTGCTTTGATCCGCAAGGCCGCCGATCCCCTTGTGGCCAAGCAGCAGCTTTTGGCGCGGGACTGGCCGGCTGAGAGCATTGCGCCTTTAATCGCGCTGGTGGATGAAGGCAAGCTTGCGGAAAACAACAGCTATAAAATGTCCGAAACGCAGGCCAAAGCGATTTTGGATCTGCGGCTTCACCGGCTGACGGGGCTTGAGCGCGACAAAATCGGCCATGATCTTCACGCTGTTGTGGCGCAAATTAAAGATTATCTTGATATTTTGGCCAACCGCCCGCGCATTCTGATGATTATGAAAGAGGAGATTGAGGCCGTGCGCGAGCGTTTTGCCACGCCACGGCGCACAGACATCGAAGCGCAGGAATATGAGGAAGACGTCGAAGCTCTGATTCAGCGCGAGGAGATGGTCGTCACAATCTCGCTTTCGGGTTACGCCAAGCGGGTGCCGCTTTCCACCTATCGCGCGCAGCGCCGTGGCGGCAAAGGCCGCGCGGGGATGAGCACCAAGGACGAGGATTTTGTCTCGGACATTTTTGTCGCCAATACGCACACGCCCATGCTGTTTTTCTCGACTCGTGGGAAGGTCTATAAGCTTAAAGTCTATAAGCTTCCTTTAAGCACGCCCCAAGCGCGGGGCAAGGCTTTGGTCAATCTTTTGCCGCTGGAGCCAGGGGAAAGCATCTCAACCACTTTGCATCTTCCCGAAGATGAAAGCGCGTGGGATCAGCTCTATATTGTTTTCACCACGGCGGCGGGCACCGTACGGCGCAACAAGCTTTCTGATTTTCAGAATGTGCGCGCCAGCGGCCTGATTGCGATGAAGCTTGAAGAGGGCGATCAGCTCATTGCCGTGCGCACTTGTGAGCCGCATGATGACATCGTTCTTGCGACAAAACTGGGACGCGCCATTCGTTTTCCTGCCGAGGATGTGCGCGTGTTTGCGGGACGTACTTCAACCGGTGTGCGCGGCATCAAGCTCGGCAAGGATGATGCGGTGATGTCCATGTCCATTCTCGGGCATGTCGATGCCTCAGCCGAGGAACGTGCGGCTTATCTTAAACAACGGCGCGCTTTGATGATGGCGGCGGAAGAGACGACGGCGGAGGATGAGGCTGAAGAGGAAAGCGCGCTCGTGCTCGACTCAGGCCGCTATAAAGAGCTTGAGGAAAAAGAGCAGTTCCTTTTAACCGTTTCCGACCGAGGCTTTGGCAAACGAACATCCTCTTATGCCTATCGCGCCTCCGGACGCGGCGGGATGGGGATTGCCAATATGAATCTTGCCAAGCGCGGCGATCATGTCGTGGCGACTTTCCCCGTGCTTCAGAGTCAGGAAATCATGATGGTCACGGACGGCGGCAAGCTTATCCGCATGCCTATCCATGACGTGCGCATCACGGGGCGCGCTTCGCAAGGGGTAATCCTTTTCAGAATTGATGATGGCGAAAAAGTCGTCGCGGTGGCAGCGCTTGAGGCGGACGAAACGGACAATAACGGCGAGGAGCAGACGGCATGAGACGCAAACTCCGCAAAGGCCTTTATGCCGGAACTTTCGATCCGATCACGCGCGGGCACTATGAAATCATCGCGCGCGCCACCAAACTTGTCGATCATTTGGTGATCGGCGTGGCCCAGAATGCCGGCAAGGGTCCGATGTTTGATTCCAAAACGCGCGTCAAACTTGTGCAGGCGGAAGTGCAGTCTTTGGTGGATAAGGGCGCGGCGATTGAGGTGCAGACCTTTGACAATCTTCTTGTCCATTTTGCCAAGGAGATTGACGCGGATCTTGTCATTCGCGGCCTGCGCGCCGTTTCTGATTTTGAATATGAGTTTCAGATGGCGGGGATGAATCATTATCTTTGCTATGATATTGAGACGGTCTTTTTGATGGCTTCAGACCGCCATCAATTTATATCCTCGCGTTTCGTCAAGGAAATCGCCCTTCTGGGCGGCGATGTCGCGCCTTTTGTCGGCGAAAGCGTTTATAAGGCGCTGCTCAAGAAGCGCGATTCCGGCAAGCGGGCTTAAATCTCATATTTTTTCCGCAAGCGCGGCGAGATCATCGACTTGTTTTTCGACCAAGGCTTCGTCGTCGCCTTCGGCCATGATGCGGATAAGCGCTTCTGTGCCGGATTTGCGAACCAGCAGGCGGCCTGTGCCGTCAAGCGCTTTTTCTGCGGCTTTAACGGCCTTTTGAAAAGCAGGATCGTTTAAAACATCTTTTGTTGTGTAAATGCTTTTCATCCTTTGCGGAACCGGCTCGAAAAGGCGGCAGACCGTGCTGGCCGGTTGGCCACGGCGACAGATCACGGCAAGCACCTGAAGCGCCGCCAAAAGCCCGTCGCCCGTGGTTGAATAATCATTGAAAATCATATGGCCCGACTGTTCGCCGCCGAAATTGTAGCCATATTCCTGCATGGCCTGCAAAACATAACGGTCGCCCACATTGGTGCGGAAAAGTTTCAGATCATGCTGGTTTAAAAAGCGCTCAAGGCCGAGATTCGACATGACGGTTGCGACAAGGCCTTGTTCTTTAAGCCGGCCTTTTTCCTTCCATTCAAGGGCAATCAGCGCCATCATTTGGTCGCCGTCAATCACCTGACCTTTTTCATCCACCATCATCAGGCGATCCGCATCGCCATCCAAAGCGATACCGACATCCGCGCCGTGCAAAAGCACGCTTTCACGCAGCAGGCCTATGTCCGTGGCGCCGCATTTGCGGTTGATGTTGCGACCGTTCGGCTCGACCCCCAAGGGGATAACCTCAGCGCCCAGCTCCCACAAAACGGAAGGCGCGACTTTGTAGGCCGCGCCATTGGCGCAATCAATGGCGATTTTCAACCCGTCAAGGCGCAGGCCATGAGGAAAAGTCATTTTGACAAACTCAACATATCTTCCCAAAGCGTCTTCAAGACGCGCCGCCTTGCCGAGCGCGGACGAATCCACAAGGGTTACGTCTTCATCCATCAAGGCTTCAATCTGAAGTTCGATCGCATCGGAAAGCTTGCGGCCATCGGGGCCGAAAAGCTTGATGCCGTTATCCTCATAAGGATTATGCGAGGCTGAAATCATCACGCCCAGATCCGCCCTTAGACTCTTGGTCAAAAGCGCCACCGCCGGCGTGGGGATCGGGCCGAGCAGAATTACATCCATGCCTTGCGCGATAAAACCCGCCGTCAAGGCCGGCTCCAGCATATAACCCGAAAGGCGCGTATCCTTGCCGATCACAACGCGGTGGCGATGTTCGCCGCGCCGGAAAAACTGCGCGGTCGCCATGGCCACGCGCAGGGCTGTTGTGGCCGTCATAGGCTCTTCATTGGAGCGGCCACGGATGCCGTCCGTGCCGAAAAGTTTGCGCTCTGTGCTCATACAGTGATTCCTGTTTCGTTGGGACGGACGTCTTTGGCCGAAGGGACTGAGCCACGGCGGCTGGTTGATGTGTTTTGCGCGGAAGAAACGCGCGCGGGCGTATCGCTGCGGTCTATTTTTTCGCCGCGCAAAAGCGCTTTCACCTCATCGCCCGACAAGGTTTCATATTCCAAAAGCGCCTGCGCAACCACTTCAAGATCCGCGCGTTTGGCAAGCAAAATCCGGCGCGCTGTGCCCTCGCCTTCTTCCACAAAGCGGCGGATTTCATCATCAATAATCTTGGCGGTTTCTTCCGAAATATTTTGTGTTTGCGTGACGGAGTGGCCAAGAAACACCTCTTGCTCATTGGCGTTATAACGCACGCGGCCAAGTTTGTCGGACATGCCGAACTCGGTCACCATGCGGCGGGCCAGATTGGTGGCTTGCGCGATATCGCTGCTGGCGCCGGTGGTTACCTGATCGCGGCCAAAAACCATTTCCTCGGCCACGCGGCCACCATACATCATGGCAAGGCGCGATTTCAGCTCGGTGATGGTCTGGCTGTATTTGTCGCGCTCGGGCAGATTCATCGTGACGCCAAGCGCACGACCTCGCGGGATAATCGTGACCTTATGCAAGGGATCGCTTTGCGGCGTGTTCAGCCCTACAAGCGCATGGCCCGCTTCGTGATAGGCTGTCAGTTCGCGCTCCTTGTCCGTCATCACCATGGAGCGGCGCTCGGTGCCCATCATGACCTTGTCTTTGGCGGATTCAAAATCCTGCATGTCCACAGCGGCCTTGTCGCTGCGCGCGGCCAAAAGCGCTGCTTCATTGACAAGATTAGCCAGATCAGCGCCCGAAAAGCCCGGGGTGCCGCGCGCGATGGTGCGCGGATCCACGTCTTTGGCCAAGGGCACTTTGCGCATGTGAACCTTTAAAATACGCTCGCGGCCCAGAATATCGGGGTTGGGAACCACCACCTGACGGTCAAAGCGGCCCGGGCGCAGCAAGGCAGGATCCAGAACATCAGGGCGGTTGGTGGCGGCGATCAAAATCACGCCGTCATTGGATTCAAACCCGTCCATCTCGACAAGGAGCTGGTTGAGCGTTTGCTCGCGCTCATCATTGCCGCCGCCCAAGCCCGCGCCGCGATGGCGGCCTACCGCGTCAATTTCATCAATAAAGATGATGCAGGGCGCGTTTTTCTTGCCTTGCTCAAACATATCGCGCACGCGACTTGCGCCGACGCCGACAAACATCTCGACAAAGTCCGAGCCTGAGATCGTGAAGAAAGGCACGCCCGCCTCGCCCGCCACAGCGCGCGCGATCAAGGTTTTGCCTGTCCCCGGGGGGCCGACAAGTAAAACGCCTTTGGGAATCTTGCCTCCCAGTTTTTGAAACTTCTGCGGATCGCGCAGGAACTCGACGACTTCTTCAAGCTCCTGCTTGGCTTCTTCCACACCGGCGACGTCTTCAAACGTGACTTTTCCTTCCTTTTCGGTCAAAAGGCGCGCCTTGCTGCGGCCAAAGCCCATGGCTTTGCCCCCTGCGCTGTTCATCTGCCGCATGAAAAACACATAAACCGCAATCATCAGCAAAATCGGCCAAGAGGAAATCAAAACACCTAAGAATGTAGGATCACGCGATGTGTCCGCCAGTACGTCAATTTTAACGCCCTTGTCCAAAAGACGATCCACCACATTGGTGTTCGGCGGCATGCGCGTGATAAAGCCGATGCCTCCATCTACAAAATGGCCGTAGATCAGATCTTCGCGGATCTTGACGTCTGAAACCTTGCCTTCCTCCACGCGCGCCAGAAAGTCGCTGAAGGGCATGGAAGGCTGGCTGACCGCGCTGCCGCCTGTCAGCAGATTAAAAAAGGCATAGAGCATCAGGACAATGCCCGCCACCAAAAGAATGTTTTTTGTGTTTTTGTTCACCATTCAAACCTTTCAAATGCCATGGCCGCCATTAAGATATAGGAAGCTTGGGGCTTATTGCAACCAAGATGGCATCCTTCGATACGCAAAAACATGAGAATAGCCCTCGGGCGGCTTTTCTTCAACAAAAGCGGGGATAGAGGCAAGCTCATCCCCATCCCAAAGGGCCGGCAGGCTGGCGCGCACATAGGCCTGCAGGCAGGTTTTTCGTAAATCGGGGGCCAGCCGATCAAGAAGCGCATGCGGCGGATGGCCCAAAGGGGCAAGTGTTAAGGCTTGAAAGGCACCGATTTCAACCTCTTGCGGCCAAGTGATCTGCCAGCATTCATCAAAGCGCAGGCTTTGGCCACGCTTGAGGACGGGGCGCGTTTTGATGGCCATGCGTTCGCGCACAAACAGCGCGCGATCGCACTGCTCGCCTTTTTTAATCAGGCAGCCTTGCCATGTTTTAACGCCTTTTTCATCAGGATCTCGCAACCAGCGCAAAAAAGGCTCGGCCTTGCTGCGCGGCGGCGCGTAATTTTTCTTGTGCATATCGTCCATAACCAAACGCACTACGCGGCCTGCTACAGCCAAAGGCAGACCGCGCAAATTGCTTAATTCAAGAAAAACCCCGCCATATTGATCGGCTTGCGCTGCCTTGCGCAAAAAATCACGCGCGTAAAAATCAAGCGCCTGCGAAGCCTCCCTCGCACGGGCGGCCATATCCAAAAGGCTTGCGCGGCTTAAACCTTCCTGCGCAAGGAGCGGCATGATTTTGCGCAAACGTCCGCGCGCATATTGTTCTTTTTCATTGCTCGGATCGATAACGTAAAAAAGTCCGTGATGCCGGCATGTTTCAACAAGCGTTTCCTTGGGAATATCCAAAAAAGGGCGCGCAAGTGTGATGCCTTGACGGCGCGCGATGGCCGGCATGCCGCTTAGACCGTCAACGCCGCTTCCTTTGGCAAAACGCATCAGAACCGTTTCGGCCTGATCGTCCGCATGATGCGCCAGAAAAAGCGTTTTGATGCCGCGTGCGCGGCAGGCTTCAAACAACAGCGCATAGCGCGCTTGACGCGCTTTGACATGAAGGCGACCTTGCAGCGGATCGTGGTGCCATGGAAGAATGAAGGTTTCGATACCCTGATCGCGGCTTGCTTTGGCGGCTTTTTCCGCTTCTTCCTTTGATTCAGGTCTCAGGCCATGCTCCACAAGCAGCGCCACAAGCCGGCAGGACAGATAATGTTGAAGACAAAAAGCAAGCGCCGTGCTGTCAGGCCCCCCCGAAAACGCTACAGCCACAGGCCCCTCCTGACACAAAGGATCAAAAGGTTTCATCAGCGCTTCAAACATCGCGGGAGAGATGGTCATAGGGCCTCTCAGGCCTCGGAATCAACCCCAACGCTTTCTATGGTTGTTTTGCCGTAGGTGGTTTTTTCTGTAATGCGGGCTGCTTTGCCGCGCAGGTCGCGCAGGAAGTAAAGCTTGGCGCGGCGTACATCGCCTTTGCGCACGACCTTGATGGAATCAAGATTGGGGCTGTAAAGCGGGAAAACGCGCTCCACCCCTTCGCCATAGCTGATTTTGCGCACGGTGAAGGAGGAGTTGATCCCCGCATTTTTGCGCGCAATGCATACGCCTTCATAAGCCTGAAGGCGCGAGCGCGTGCCTTCAATGACTTTCACATTCACGCGCACGGTATCGCCCGGGGCGAAAGAAGGGACTTTGTCCTTCAGTTTTTCCAGCTGCGCGGCTTCAAACTTTTGTAAAATATTCATCGTTTTTCTCCTTAACCGAGGGCTTTGCTATACATGGTTTTTGCCCCAAGCTCAACGGTTTCAGCGGCCATTTTAACCATTTTTTTCACTTTTTTCCTTATCCTGCCTCTTTTTCCATAAATCCGGCCTCTTTTCGCGGGTTAAGGCCCGGGCCTGCTCAAGGCGCCAAGCGGCTATATTGGCGTGGTGGCCCGAGCTTAACACTTCCGGCACCGCAAGCCCTTCCCAAAGAGGCGGGCGGGTGTAATGGGGGTATTCAAGAAGGAAATTTTCAAAGCTTTCCTCCTCCTTTGTGGCCGCGTTGCCCATGACGCCGTCAAGCAACCGGACGCAAGCCTCGCAAAGGGCCATGGCCGCAAGATCGCCACCAGCCAGAATAAAGTCGCCCAGAGAAACTTCCTCAAACGCTTCATGTTCAAGGACGCGCTGATCCACCCCTTCAAACCGCCCACACACAAGCAACAAGGAAGGACAGGCCGCAAGCTCCTTGACGAGATTCTGATCCAAAACCCGCCCGCGCGGGGAAAGATAAAGGCGGCGCGAGGTATGGCCGAACTTTTCTTTGGCGCTGTCCAAGGCGGCCTTTAAAACATCCGCGCGTAAGACCATCCCTGCCCCACCGCCATAGGGCGTATCATCCACGGCTTTGTGATGGCCCAGCCCGAAATCGCGCAACGCCAAAACATCCAGAGTCCAAAGATTTTCTTTCAGCGCGCGCCCGATCAGCGAGCAATCCAGCGGCCCCGGGTAAAGTTCGGGAAACAGCGTAAGGATCTGAACCTGCCAAAGGGGTTCCTTCATGACGGATCACCTACGGGCTGTTTTTCTTCGGCCAGCCAGCCGCGCGGGATGATGATGGTGACAAAGCGCTGCTCAAGATCAACCTCGGGCACATAAGCATCCTTGAAAGGCAGCATAAAACCGGCGCCTTGCTCTGGCTTGATTTCCAAAATAGTGCCCGCGCCGAAATCATAGACATTTTCGATGATGCCGATGCTCAATCCTTTTGGCGTGCGCACATCAAGGCCGATCAGATCAGCAAAATAATAGGTGTTTTCATCTTCAGGCTCAGGCAGATTTGCGCGCGCGATGTAAAGGCGGATGCCGTTTAAGGATTCAACTTCTTCGCGCGTTGAAAAACCTTTTACGGCCACGACAAAAAATCCATCGCCCTGCCCTTCATTCGTAAGCGTAAAAATACGCTCTCCCGCCTCATCCGTCAGGGGGCTGTAGTGGAAAATCGAGGCGGGTTCCTGCGTGAAACTCTGGAGTCGCCCAAGGCCCTTAACGCCGTAAGCGCCGGAAAATCGACCTATGCATATGCGTTTTTCTTCGTTCATTACGCCGCTTTCAGCCAACGCGCATAAGAGGGCCAGATCTGGGTGGGGGCCTTGTGGCCTATCATAAGGCCTATATGCCCCGTCTGTGCTTCCTGCGTTTTGGTGTTTTTGATAAGCGCGGTTAGCGGCGCGGCGCAGGCACGGGGAACAATATTGTCATCGCGCGCCATTAAAATATAAGTGGGAACCGTCAGGGTTTTGGGATCAAGCACGGCATCCAAAGCGCGAAAACGGCCCTCAAAAAGATCATTTCTCTGATACCAGCCTTCAAGACATTCACGCGCCACGGGCAAGGTCAAGGGAATGCCGCGATTGAGCCAGTCTTCGGTTAAAACAAACCGACGCATGGAATCTTCATCCATCGTGGCCTGACCGAACTTTTGATATTTGTCCAAAATATGCCTGATCTGAAAAGTTGTGAACACAAACTGCAAAAGCTGGGGCGGAAGAAAGCCGTATTGTTCAAGCGCGGTCATCCATTGCCGCGCCTGCGTTAAAAAAGAAATCCCGCCTTGCGTATCTGCCGCAGGCACGCCCGCAACACCCTGCGCGCCGAAATCCCAAGGCGTGGCGATCAAGGTCAAAGAAGCAAGCTTATTTTTTTGAACATGCTGCGCCAGCGCCATGGCCATCACGCCGCCCATACAATAGCCGACCATATGGCATTTTCGCGCACCCGCCACCGTGCAGGCTTTTTGCCAAGCGCTTTTGAGATAATGGCGCAGATAATCATCAAGGGTGAAATCTTTCTCCGCCTCGGCCGGCACGCCCCAATCCATCACCAAAGGACGAAAGCCCTGCGCCGCTAAAAACCGCACGAAAGACTGCGTTTTCGCCATGTCCAAAATCTCATACCCGTTGACCAGAGAGGGCACGATGAAGACAACGGGCGCATCTGTATCCGGCGCATAATCCAGCAACCGCGCAGATCCCGCAGACCAGAGACAGGCCATATCTGTTGCGTCTTCGCGCTTGAAGGATGAGGCTTGATAAGAGCGCAGGCCCGCAAGAAAAAGATCCGCGCGTTTCAGCGCTTCTTTCTGGATTGCGTCCGCAAGGGCTTTTTGTTCCTGTGCGTTCAGATCCGCAGGGATCTTAGCGCGAAGTGGCTGAAGCCACTTGCTCAAGGTCTCCTGCAGCGGCGGCGTCAGAGTCGCTGGCGGCGCTTCGCATCCCGTCCAGCTCGCGCTCAAGCTGGGCCAGACGGCTGGCAAGCTCAGCCAAGTCCCGAGAGCCTTCGGCAGAAGGGCCGCGCACACTTTGCTGCGTATCAGTTTGTGCGGTTGCTGCGAGGGCCGTGTCGATGAAAGGCTCTGTGACGAAGGTTTCAAATGTTGCGGCTGTTGCGGCTGTTGCGACTGCTGCGGGGGTTTGGGTGACGGCATATTCAAGCGCTCCTTGCTTGGCTGAGAAGGATAGGCCTGCCAGACACAGCACCGGATCCACAAAGACACTGCCCGAATCAAGCCCTTGCAACGCCGCAATGGCGGTCGTATCCGTCCCGCTTCTGGCGGCCGCAGGAGCTACGCGCAGGCCAGCCTTTTGCAGCGCTTCCTGCGCGGAAGGGATGGTGCCCTCAAGCTCCCTTTTGCGCCAGGCGCGCGCCTGAGCCAGAAGTGATTCGAGAACGGTCAGATCATCCTCAATAGCCTTTTCGTCATGGCTTTTGGTCTGGTTGTAATAAGAGGAATCTAAATAGGACGGATCCAGTCCTGTTCCCGCCTTTGCGGTGGAGGAGGCCACAAAAACATCAGAAACAAGAGGTTCCTCCGACGCTTTGGCCGTGCTGGCGGCAGGCGCCGTGGCCGTAAAGACGTCTGTGGCAATCGGGGCCAACGCCGTTTCCTGAAAAGCCGCTGCGGTGTTTGACATGCCTTGCAAGCTGGCCTGCAAAAAAGATGTCCATTGCGTCATCACCTCGCCCATCGGGCTAACAAGGCGGGCCATTTCATCCTTGGTCTGCGGATCAGTGGCGATCGCGGTCAGCTGATCCTGCCATAAATTGAGCGCGTCTTGTGCAAGCTCGCTCCAATCACGTTCGGTCGTCTTGTTATTTGTCATGTTGTTTTTCCGCCATTTAGAGGGATCTTCCTTCCCGTAGCAAGGTAAGGCACGGACGTTATACTACCTCTGTTTGACCCTGTGCGTCAAAGCCTATTTTTGCAGAATACGGCTTTTACCCATGCGCACAATCTTCCGGCCCATACGCGCGTGCGGCCGCAGCAAAAAAATGCGTCTGATGCAAAAAAGCGTCTTGAGTTTTTTGCGCAATACGACCACAATCATCAAACGCTGTCTTTGAACCAGAATCAGCATGTATGCGCTTTTGGGAAAGAGGTGTTCTTGCCCTTTTCCATCACCTTATCCGAAACTTCATCAGGAACGGTCATCATGAGCAACCAAAATCCCAACCAAACCATCACCATCAAGAAATATGCCAACCGGCGCCTGTATAATACGGCCACAAGCTCGTATGTGACCTTGCAGGATCTTTCGGTCATGGTGAAGGATGGCGTTAAGTTTAATGTCTATGACGCCAAGAGCAGTGAGGATATCACCCGCTCGGTTCTCACCCAGATTATCGTGGATGAAGAAAATAAAGGGGATCAGACTAATCTCCTCCCCATCGATTTCCTGCGCCAGCTGATCGGCTTTTACGGCAGCAATCTGCAGTGGATGGTTCCCAAATATCTGGAACATAGCCTGAATAATCTCTCTGATAATCAGGAGAAAATTGCGGCTTACTTCCAAAATTCGCTCGGCTCAATCTTTCCTTTCGGCACCACGTTCGAGGAAATGGGCAAGCAAAATATGGCTCTGTTTGAAAATGTCCTGCGCATGTTTTCGCCGACGGCCTCGTTTAACGCCTTGAATACGCTTGGTTTCGGAAAGACAGCCGCAACAGACGCGACAGGCACAACAACGACGGCAAGCAGCACAGCGACAACCACGGCCACAACAAGCGCTGCAACGCCACCGGTAAGCGCCATGACTCAGCCTTTTCAGGTGTCCGCCGATACGGGGACAACAACAACCACGGCTTCGACAAGCGCTTCGGTGACAAGCCTTAAACCCCGTCAGGAGGCCTCGGCTAAAATAACCACGACAACGGCAACCATGCCTCATGTGCAAGCCGCCGTGGCCGCCAACAGCAGCGCTGAGGACATGCAGCAAAAAATTGCGAATCTGCAACGTCAACTGGCTGACCTGGCAAAAAGTCGGGCCTAAGCCCTCTTTTGAAAAAGGATTAAAAACCCGCCTGTTTTCAGGCGGGTTTTTTTGTAAAAGCTGCTTGCCTTGAGATGCGGATCTCTGCTAAGGCCTTCTTGGCTACCGGCCTGAGGCTTTGATGTGCGGTCATGGCGGAATTGGTAGACGCGCAGCGTTGAGGTCGCTGTGGGAGAAATCTCGTGGAAGTTCGAGTCTTCTTGACCGCACCATTTGCTTTAGAGACCACCGTAAAAAAGGCAGCGCCTCTTGAACCAGACCGACTTAGAAATTGAGCCTCCCGTGCCGCCGCCACAGCCGGCCAAAGCGGTACGGAAATATTATGCGTTGCCCTATTCCCTTCTCTTTGTGTTTCTCATCACTTTTTTTGCGGGGCCCCTTTTTATCCTCGCGCTTCATGTTTCCGGCCCTTATGAAAAAGTTGCAACCGTGATGATCCCCAAAGGGAGCTCGGTGCAGGAAATCGCGCAGATTCTGGATGATAACAACATCCTCGTTAACCCTCTTCTTTTCCGCGTTACGGCGCGGCTGATGGCGGATGACAGGCTGCGCGCTGGTGAATACAGGTTCGAGCCCGGCATGAATGTTCTGGACGTCACCGCAAAGCTTCGTGACGGCAAGACGATTGTGCGGCAAATCACGGTGCCGGAGGGGCGCACTTCTTACGAGATTGTCAACCTTCTGATCTCTAATCCCTATCTCAGCGGCACGATTGAGCAGATTCCGCCGGAAGGCTCTCTTTTGCCGGAAACCTATCATTTCACGCATGGTGACGACCGCACGGGCCTTACGGCTTGGATGCAAAGAGACGCGCAAGCTCTTTTGGCCAAGCTCTGGGCGGAGCGGCAGGATAATCTTCCTTTGAAAACGCCGCAGGAGGCTGTGATTTTGGCCTCGATCATCGAAAAAGAAACAGGCCCTCAGGCGCATGAGCGCGCGCGGGTTGCGGGCGTTTTTGTTAACCGCCTGCGCCTTAGGATGCCTTTGCAGTCGGATCCGACCGTGATTTATGCTTTAACGGACGGGCTTCAATCTTTGGGCCGCAGCCTGACGCGCGCCGATCTTTTGACCTCTTCGCCCATGAACACCTATGTTACGCCCGGCCTGCCGCCCAAGCCCATCTGCAACCCGGGCCGCGCGGCCCTTGAAGCGGCTTTGCACCCTGAGAAAAACGAGTATCTTTATTTTGTCGCGGACGGCACGGGCGGCCATGCCTTCGCCAAAACGCTGAGCGAGCACAACAATAATGTCAGCCAATGGCTGCGCCTGAACCGCCGTTAAGCATAAAAACACGGCCAAATGTTATTTTTCTTGCGCCACGGCCTTCTGTGCTATAAGAGAAGCCTACATGACGCGGGGTGGAGCAGCCCGGTAGCTCGTCAGGCTCATAACCTGAAGGCCGCAGGTTCAAATCCTGCCCCCGCAACCAATTTCGGCAAAGCCGGCGCTGCATTGCGCGATATCAGACATTGATTTATATCCCGCCAAGACAGATCCTGCGCCTTGAGCGCGAGCATAAAATCAACCAGAAGATCCGCCATTTTATCTTCAAACCTGTCCGGCTGGTTTTGCAGGCCGACATTGACTTTCAGCGCTGAACTACACAAGTTTTGCGCCAGCCGTTTGGACAGAGATTCATTATTTTGCGCGGCCTTTTCGAACGAGTTCGGCCGTACAACCGACAGGGCTGTCATATCCGCTTTTTCAATGGCCAGTAATTGATCGACCAAAGCCGCGCTTTGCGGCGTGTTGGGAAATTGTTGAACGGCCCTTTTCACAAGCGGCGTAAAAGGTTTTTGCATCGCTGTTGTTAAAAAGATAAAGCGGAATAAAAAATCAGCCGCTTCATCCGTCCGTTTTGGCCCGCCGGATAGGGCTTCAACGCACATTTCAAAAGCCTCTTCCGACAGTTTTTCAAAAGATCTGAAATTGCCCTTATTAAACGCATCAAACCACTTTCCTGTATTGCCTGTGCGCGTTTGCTTGCGACTTTCCATCAGCGCGGGAAGGCCGCGCATAATCCAATCCAGCGGCTCCACCCATTGATTGAACTGGTTGCGCATGGAGATGGGTACAGTCAGATTGCAAATGGCCACCACTTGTGATTCAAAGACAGGATAAACCTCTTTCAGGCCATTTTCGCGCAGACTTTTGCCGCTTTCTACCAGATCTAAAATGGCATAGGCGCCTAAAGCAATAGCGGATTCAACACTGCCGGTCATTTTGAAAATGTCGGCGTTGATTTTGTTTTGCGCCAGAAACCGGGGGGCAAAGTTCGTGTAACTGGTCGCAATCACCTTGCCGTTCAGATCTTCAAGCCCTCGCCATGGCGCATCGCCTGCCACAGCAAAGGACAATCGGCAACGCCCTGTCCCCGTCTTTCGGATCGTAAGCGGCTCGGTCTGGGGCGTTGTCATCTCCCATAAAACATTTTGGCCTACAATGCCAAAGTCGCATTTGCGCCGCGCCACCAGCTGAGGAATATCATCATCGCGGCACCAAAGAATGCGTACGTCCGGATTTACGGGCGACACAGAAAAGTATTTACGATCATCGCGGCGTTTCACATTTAAGGCCGCCAATAGATCTTCGTCTGACTCAGACAAACGTCCTGATTTTTGCAAAGCAATGGTATATGCCATGGTAAACTCCTTTAATAAAGGGATTGAGAGCGGCGATAAAAATAAGATGGGGAAAGAAGTTCACGCCTCAGGCGTGATGGATGCGGTTTAAAACCGTCAGATAGCCTTTGTTCGGCTCATCCTTCAAAAAGCGGGCGACACGGGTCACCGTGGTAATGGAAGCCCCCGTTTTTTGTGCAATATCACGATAGGACATCGCGCCTTTATACAGCATTTGCGCGATTTCCCAGCGTTCGTTTAAAGCATTGATTTCCCCGGGCGTGCACAGATCCTTCAGGAAAAGATTGAGCTCCTTTTCCGTCTTGATGCATGCCAAAGCATTATAAAGGCTTTTCATAAGCGCACCGAGGGTTTTAGTATATTATCATGTTAATACACTAAAACATGGCCGACGTCAAGCGGTTTTTAATCCCTCAAAAACAAATGCGTGAAGGGTTTTATAAAGAGGAGGATCATAAGGCCGGCATAGATCCACCAATCGCAGCGGGTCAGGATGGGGAAAAAGGCTGTGGCGGCGATACCGAAAAAGGCGCAGCTCAGCAAGGTCAGAACCTGATTTGAGGGGTTGTTGCCCGCGATATATTGTCTGGCCCTCTGGATCAGGCTGCCTTCAAAGTTGAGGAAATAAATAAGCAGCGGCGCCGCAGCGATGAGGGTAACAAACAGATAAAACCAGCCGGACACGACCAGCAAAGGCCTGTAGAGCGAGGCAACCAGAACGCCAAAAATGATATAGATCCATTCAACCATGGCGAACTCGACCAGCGTGAACTTTTGCAGTTTTTGGGACAGGAATTGATAGGCTTTCATAGGTTCCCCCTTTGCGTTTGGGTGTGGCGGAATGTTTTATCTTTTTTAAACCACCATGCCGACTTCCTTGAGCATGACCAGCATTTCCATGGCCGAAGACGGGGGACGGTGGCGCAGGAGGGTTGTAATGCGCCGATCCAACGTCGTCAGCAGTTTGCGGAACTTCCATTCACGGATGTCGCTTTGCGTAACGCCCAAAGGATCATCCACGGCCCAGTGAACCCTTACGGGATCATGCGGCCAAATCTCGGGGCAGCTTATACGCGCCTCCTCCGAAAGCGTCACGATCACATCAATTTTAACAAAAGCTGAAGCGGCATAAAAATCTTGCCATCCCTTGGCGTGAAGCTTTTCTGTTTCATAGCCTGCCTGCCGGAGCAGCGTGATCGTCTGCGGATCCAACGCCGGCAGCGGGGTTATGCCAGCGCTGCGGGCGCGGTAGAGGTCGCTTTCTCTGGCGTTAAGCAGGCTCTCCGCCATAATCGAGCGCGCCGCATTGCCTGTCGATAAAAAAAGAACCAGAAAAGGCCGAGAACGCATCACCTGTCAAAGCACTCCCAAGGAAACGAATCACACCTTGCAGCGTAAGAGTCGCGCAGGCGTCAGGCAACGCTTTCGTTAAGATTTTCCTAACCATTCGCCAACCTGTTGCAGGAACGACTCGCTTTTGATTCGCTTGCGTTTCTAACATGATCGAAACGAGGCTTTGTTTGAGTCATTTTTCAATCGAGGGCAAAAGTTTTATAAAAACGCTCGGTCAGAACGGCATTCAAAAGCTGGTCATGGCCTTCAACGGGAATGGTGGGAACTTCCTGAGCGCTATAGGCAAGGCCGATGGCCGTGACGGGTTTGATCCGGCGCAGGGCTTGCAAAGTCAAATCATAATAGCCGCCGCCACGGCCCATGCGGTTTCCTTGTCGATCAAAACCCAAAAGAGGAACCAAAAGAATATCAGGCTCCATCAACGGCGCGCGGGCGGGCGGCTCAAAAAGTTTCCAGCTGCTTTGCTGCAGGATCATGTTTTTTTCATAAAGCCGAAAGGTCAGGCGCGTTTGCGGCAGACCGCAACAGGGCAGGCAAAGCCTATGGCCTTTATCCCATAATATTTCACTCAAGGCGGCGGGATCAATCTCGTGATCGTCTGCAACATAAGTGGCTACGACAGCGCTCTGCGGCAGTTTGATTTCCTGCCTGAAAAGATCGCACATGGCAGCGGAAGCTTGTATTTTTTCAACGCTTGCCAAAGCGCGGGTACGGCGCAGCTCTTTTCTTGCAGCTTGTTTTCTTGCCGTAAGATTACTGAACGACACGCCATGCCCCGTCATTATAAAGGCAGGCCACACCTGAAAGAAGCTGAAAGCCCGCGCCTGTGCTGATCTGGCTTTCATAGCCACGGCAGAGGCGGCCCATTTGATCCACATAGGTGACCACAGTGGGGTTGGCGAAAATCACGTTTGGCGCCGCTGCCAAAGTCGGCATCACCATCACCACCGGCGATGGCGTAAAACTGATCCGCGAGCCGATAAAGCGCGCGCTGTAATAGGACGCAACAGGGCTTGGGAAAAAATAAGGCTGCGCATTGCGCACTATTGTGGGCTGCCGGTAGGCCATGCCTATGAAAGGCGCGGGCGGCGCCGCGCGGAAAACGGGTCTATATCTTGTATCATAGGCCCCCTGCCTTTGCGCTGCTGCCGGCGCCGTCAACGCTAAAAGTACCGCAAGGCTTGCTATGGTTATCGTGGCCGTTTTCATTTTTGCCGTCCTTCCTTTTTGAAAAAACGCATGGCATGGGTGGATGCCATGCGTTTTCCCCGTCCCCCCTTACTGTCCGTTCTGGGGCTGTTTATTCTTCATGCCATGCATGGGTTTGTGGCCTTGAAACTTGTCTCTCATGCGCTCCATCTTCTTGCCGCGTGCTTCGGCCCAAGCAGCACGGTCTTCCGCAGACAATTTGCCCAAAGCTTCGTTCATTGAATCGCTGCGTGCCTGCATGGCTTTTGATTTCAGCGCTTTGATTTCAGACTCTTTGGCCTCTAAAGCTGCTTTGTCGAGCACAGGCGCTTTAAGAAGAGCTGTTTTTTCCGCTTCTTTGGCGTTGATTTCATCAAAGAGCACTTTGTTTTTCGCGCGCATATTGTCCATGGCATTTTGCATAATCTCGCGGCCCTGAGGTGAGAGATTGGCTTTGTTTTCCATCAAGCCCCGTCCGACCTCTTGCGCGGCCTCCGTCGCTGAACCATTATCCTGTGCCGCCAAAGGTGACGCCATCACAAGCATCACAGCCATCAGCGCCGAAGCAGTATAGAGAGATTGTCTTCTCATGGGATTTTTCCTTTCTTGTTTTGTGAAACGCATCTGCGTTCTCCCTCAGACACGGTGCTGCGCGCGAAAACCTTCGCGTCCCAGTACAAGAAAATTATCGCATACAGGTGTTTTTTGAAAAGGAAAAACCTTAATAGCTTGATACGGAAAAGAAAAACCTATGATGAGCGCCTACGCCCGTCTTCGTTTTTTGCTCTACCCAGCAAAGGGCTTACGATGTAAGTTAAGATTCTCGCTTGCTCGCGCCTCTTGGGGTCAGCTTTATGCCTGTTTCATCCAGCGTTTCGGATTATGCGATTGTCATTTTGCATGGCGCAGCGGCGCATGATTTTCTGACGCCTTTCAACAATGAAATTGCGCGCGCTGCTGTGAAGTTCGGCTGCAATCCTATCTTTGTGGATTTGCGCGACACCAATCTGGCGTTGCGCCAGCTTGACCAAGCTCTGCAGACCTATAAGGCGTATCATATTCTTTTTGCCGTCACCTTTCAGGGTCTGGGCATTGATTTCGGCGATCTGGCCGAACATGGAAATATCTGGCAGGCCTATAAGATTCCCGTGCTGAATCTTCTTGCGGGTCATCCGAGCTATAATCTGGATCGTCACAGCCATCCGGCGCAGGCCATTATGCCGCTTTATAATTCGCGTGATTTTCTTACTTTTCACACGAACTACATCAAGCATCAGGGCCGTAAGGGCTATTTGCCCTGGGGGGTTTTTACACACGGCACCAATCCCAAGCCGCGCCATTTTGAAAAGGGCGTTCAGCCTCTGATCCTCTGTCCTAAAAACACGCATGATCCTGAAGATCTGCAGCGCGCGTGGAAAGTCCTTCCTGATCTTATTCAAAAAATCATTCACGATGCTTTGGATGATTACTGGTCTTTGGCGGCAAGCGGGCCTGTTGAGACTTCTGTGCTGCGCAGCGCGGATGCAAATGGTATTGAACTCCGTCACGACGTGGCTTTATTCAGCTTTTTCCTGACGCAGCTTGATGATTACACCAAGCGCGTGAAATCAACGCGGCTTATTAAGGAGCTTTTGCCCTACCCTGTGACGATCCACACCAACAAAGTGGATCATCTTGATATAGAAAAAGCGCGCGCCATGATCCTGCCTGCAGTCAACAGCACGGAACTGGTTCCTCTTTATCAAAAGGCGCTGGCTGTCGTGTCCATGAACTCCAATGTGACGGATGCGCCGCATGAGCGCGTTTTGTCCGCTTTGGGCGCCGGCGCGCTGCCCATTACGGACGCCAATGACTGGCTTCATCAGACATGTCCTGATCTTTTGCCTTATACTTACAATTTCAAAGACGCTTCTCTCGGCGCGGCGATTGAGGCGGTTTTGGATAATCCCGAAAAAGCATCAGCTGTGGCATGGGAAGTCTGTCTTGAACAACGTACCAAGCGCACCTTTGAGCGCGCTATGCTTGAAGCGTTCGAAATGGGCCTGATGCACCGCTACTTTACGTTCAATTTCGTGCCGCCGCAGGGCTTTTATTACAAGCCCAGTCTCTAGCGCAAATGTCCCATCAGATCGCGCTTTGTTTCAAGATATGTGGCGTTGTGAGGATTTTCTTCAAGCCATAAGGGCAGGCGCGCGGTGATGCGGATTCCGCTGAGCTCAAGCGCTTCGATCTTTTCCGGATTGTTCGTCAGCAGGCGAATGGATTTCAGACCGAAATCATGCAGCACCGCGATCGCGGCGTCATAATTGCGCTCGTCCCCCGCATGACCCAGTGCGCAATTGGCCTGCAGCGTGTTCATGCCCTGATCTTGCAAAACATAGGCTTTGAGTTTGTCCGAAAGCCCGATACCGCGACCTTCATGGCCCAGAAGATACAGCAAAAGACCGCGCTTTTCCTGCGCAATCATGTTTAAAGACGCCGCAAGCTGCTGGCCGCAATCGCAGCGCAAAGATCCCATCACATCGCCCGTCAAACATTCCGAGTGCAACCGCACCATGCAATCATCGGCGACCTCGCCCATGCTGAGGGCAAACACGACCACATCCTGCCCGCCATGCCGCGCATGCTGGCCGATAAAGCTTTGCGCCTTGAAAACGCCAAACCGCGTCGGCAGCGCAGCCGTGGCGGTAAGGCAAACCGCATGGGTTTTGCTGTTCTTAGCCGATTGATCCACGAAGAAAGCTCCTTCAAAAAGGGGGTTATACAGATGGGTGCTTGAGGCTCAATCCTCTTAACATTCTGAAAAGAAGACGGCTTTCAAAGAAGTTTTTTGTTGCAGGACGCTGTCTTGACCTGCTAAGAGTGCCTTTCCTTTGTTTTACGACCCCTTCGTCTAGAGGCCTAGGACATCGCCCTTTCACGGCGGTAACACGGGTTCGAATCCCGTAGGGGTCGCCATTCATAGATAGATCTGCGAACTTTATTTGTTAGGCTGATTTGGCCGTTTGCCGCAATAAGATTGGCAATGTCCTTGTTTTCGCCGGATAATCTTAAATGATCGCCGACAACACGAACGTCCGAAACAACAGCACAAAGGTAAGCGCGGCTTGTGGAAATGATCTGACGGCCAGCCCTGAGGCTCGACCAAGCACCTTCATTCCGCCTGTGCCTGAGGCGCATATTTTTATAATCAATGACAGGCCAATGCTTGATGCGCTCGCCACCCTCGGCGCGCGTCTCCGCATCTTCGGCAACAAGCCTATGATGCCGGGTGTGAATGTGATTGGTGGTTTGAAGAATATGAAAATTACGAATGGTTAGTTTTTTTTGAACAAGCAATATTGGGATGATGCGGAAGACTTTTTCGTCATGCTTCAAGTTGTGTCAAAAGTTCGCTTAAATGCCGTGTGCTTTGAAGCAAAGCGCGATCTGATGAGGCATTTGCGCTAGGCGGCACCGTCCAAAAGGACATCGGAGGAAAGTTTTATCCTTTCAAAATTAATACGAACAATATATCTGGTCTTTAAGGGGATAAGTATTTCTGGAAGGTCTTTTCCGTGTAAATATTTTACAGCCTCCAAGCTTGTTCCGGGATAGACTTCAGCAGCGGGCAGACATCGACTCAGCATGGTAAAAACAGCTAGTTCTTCCGTGACGAAGTTGTAAGAGTGCTGAACAAGATCTTTGGGGACGGATTCACCCCGTAGTTCTTTCCTTTTCGCCAGTGAGGATGCGTCCAGATCAAGACTTTTTTTGAAAGCATGATTTTCAGTTTCCAATCTTAAAATAGCGGCGTGGGTTCTATAAAACTCCTCTATCCCGAACCAATCAGTCCAGCGTGTGAATGACCATTTAGGTTGTAAACCGGATAATATGGATTCGTTGCGTTCTATCCATGAAGTTCCGGCAAGCAAGGCCATGTAACTAGCGCGTTCTTCATCTTCACCATAGGCAATAAGATTATGTCGCTGGAGAAAATCGCCAACACACACTTGAACTTCTGTTATGTGTGGATTTTTGTTGATCCAATCAACAACAGCTTGGAGTTTTTCGCCCTCATGATACGGTTTTCCAACACTAATCAGAAGCCTTAGACGAGCATAATTTCGCCAGTCTGATCTGTTTCGCACGCGGACACGATATTCTTGACACGAATCCATAGTTTTACCCATACGTCTTAGGGGCAGTTGTTTTTGTCGGGGCTGTATAATTATTCCATGCTATTTCAAACATTTTGCGCTGTGTTTCCACAAACTCACTATCACGGATAATAATCGCCCGCTTGTCCTTGCTTAGAAATAAAGCGACCTTGTCCCCGTATATTACCAGTATGTTGTGGTGAAAAAACTGCTTGGGTACAGCACGGTACTCGTTAAGAGGGTATAGGCAATAGGCGTCCCCTTCTTCAATGAGACTACGAAACTTAATGCCAAGCCGCCGAAGACGGATCTGGCTTTCAATAACTTCTGGTGGGGAAAGCTTGTTGCAAACAAAAGAAAAAAGAACCTCGCCACCTGTCTCCCGCAGTGTTAGAAAAACATCATCCAAAACGTCAAGGTACGGTGTTTTTCCCTCAAAAACCCTAAGCATGTCATTCCTGCGGCGCAGGCCTTCATTATCAAGAAACTCAATGCCGTTTTCGAAAAAGGCTTTTATAATTTTTTCCATGGTAGCTGGGCGTGCCGTAGCTTCTTCGCGTTCAATTTTAAGAATGGTTACGGCCGTGAGCTTCGTTTTCTTCGCAAGATGCTCTGCATCCCATCCAGCAAGAACTCTGGCAGCTCTGACTTGTTTTCCTGTAGGCATGGTCTTTCCTGACGTTGGTCTATCTTTCAGAATAATTTTGAATTATCTTATCAGAAATAGTTTCACAAGTAAAGAAAAGGGCTAATTGGCAAGATTCTACCTTTTTTTGGTCTATTCTTACCTATTTTTGGTAAATAACCATTAACCACTAAAGGCTAAATTAAGCGGCTTTGGTTGGGATCATGCATTCTGTAATGGTTTAAGTTATTTTTAGAGTAATTATAACAATCTTTATTATAAACTTTTATCTTGTCTTCTATGGCAATATCTATTACACTACCAAAATGAGGCGGCCATGACGGCCTTGCTTAAATAATTTTGAAGTGAGGGGACATAATGCTTGATTTCGATACAGTCACAAAGAAGCACAGCGAAACCTTGATCCGGCAAATTGTGGAAACGTGGGAGCGTTACAACCATATCTGCCAAGAACCCCGTTCCCTCGAAGACCGTTGGGCGCGTTTCATCCAAGAAACCAACGATAACAGCGCCCCCCTTACCCAAGCCACTTCTGCCTAAGAGAGATACCCCATGATGGATCCCGCTGACCTTAAATCACGCCCTTCCGCTGACGAACTCTACACTCAGGCCATAAAGCAGCTTGGCTTTGACAACCCACCGCCTGCCATCCTGCGGCTTCTCGCTCAAGGCCTCAAGGCCCTGCGCGAGGCGGACGCCGCGCCCCTTAACGAAAGGGAGCTTCAAGCGATTGAGAACATCATATCTTATGTTTCCCTTTTTGAGAAAGTCGATGAGGCCACAGTGGAGGCCATTGTCACGGCAATGTTTAACGTCAAAGACGTGAAAGATATTCCTTCCGGACATTATGAAGATGCTGTTTGTTTCCTGATGGAAGTTGATTTTACGCACCTCGTTAACTGATCGAGTCTCATTATGCAATTTGTCACACCGGATCAGATTAAAGGAGCCAGAGCGATGCTCGGCTGGACGCGCGAGGAGTTGGCGGACGCCTCAGGCATTTCACGCGGTACTATTCACAACCTTGAGCAAGGCATCCTTTCCCCGCGCGGCAAAACGCTGGAACTTTTGTGCAAGGCCATTGAGGGGGCTGGGTTTGAGTTTACCGAGAACGAAGGCGTTCGCCGCCTTAGACCTGACCTTAAAGTTATTCAAGGCGCGGATAGCCGCCAAGCGTTTTTTGAGTTTTTGCTCCAAAACGCCAAAAGGAACAAAGGCGAGATTTTAGCTGTTTTTGACGACCCAGAGCTTCTTTTGCGTACTTTTGGCATGGACAAGAAAAGTTCTTGGCAAGCCTTACAAAAACTCCTTCTTTTTGCTGATATGAGGTGCCTTTTTGCGCGGTCTCACGAACGGGTGGCTGTGCTGGAAAACTGCACGGCACGGCTGACCTCTAATACTTATCTTAGTGAGGGGTCTCATTTCATTTACAACAACAGCCATATTATCTTACGGGCAAAGTCTGGGGAGCATTTTACGTTTGTTATATTCAGCGACCTTGATCTGGCGCTTCAATGTAAGAACAAGTTTAATCTGATCTGGGAACTTGCTGTGCCGTTTATCCAGCCTCAGCCGCGCGCTACAGAACAACAAATCCGCGCCTAGAACACACAAGAAAACAAAAATATTCCAAGCCATACCAACACGCATGGCTTTTTGTTTGTTGGGATAGCAGAAAAGGCCAAGAAAATGGCCTTTAAGGTCAAAATCCCCCTGTATTGATCCTAAGGGTCAAGAAACAAGCCCGAAAAGGTCAAAAAAAGCTCTTTTTTTTATGTGGCTTGCTATGCGCATCCTGAACCATCGAAAAAAGAAAAACGGGGGATTTGATGGAAGAGTATCGGAGCAGCCAATGATAATACGCCCTCTTAGTGCAAGACAAATCAAGGCCGCGCGGGCGCTTCTTGATTGGTCGCAAGAAGAATTGGCTTATGCAGCACAGCTTTCTATTGCCACCATTCGAAAGCTGGAACTTGGTCATATTTCCCCGCGCAGTGAAACAACTCGTTTGATTTATCAGGCGATGGAAGACGCTGGGCTTGAGTTTATTGATCCTGACGGTGTTCGGCGGAAACTTGAGGATATTGCTGTCTTTCATGGCGTGGGTAGTACGGATCAATTACTGGATGACATCAAGGAAACAACCCGTCAAGCGCGTCATGAGCTTATCATTGTAGCGAATTGCCTTGAGGAGTTAGAAAAAATATGCGGTGCTGGTGATTGTCCAAAACTTGAGGCCTTGCTTAAATATAACGATGATCTTTCTATCAAATGCCTTTTGACGGAAGTGGGCGAGCCTCAGCTTTCAAGCCCACGTTTACAATTCCGAACCATCTCGAAACAGTATATTGATGCAGTTTCCTTTTATGTCTATGGCAATAAATACGCGCTTATCCCGACCGACAAAGAGATATGGCCGAAAATAACGGTTGTGAAATCGAGATCCGTTTCCGAGGGCTTCCGCCGCCAGTTTTTCTCTATGTGGGAAAAGGCTACACCTAGTTACCTTGCCCCCAATGAGAAAGTCAACATATCAGCAGGATAGATTTTTGCGCTTGTTAACCAAAAAGAGGCATCAAAGACTACGCGCATATAGCACTCACATATACAAAGATTCGTTGAACAAGAAACCGAAAAAGAAAATGAATAACACTGAAATAATCCTATTTTGACAAGGAAAGAAAAAATGAAAGCTATCATAATGGCATTTGGCAAAGAAGGTTCTGACGTCTGCAACCGCGTTTATGACGTTCTAAATAGAAAAAAAGTGGCGTTTGTTTGTAATGGACAAGAAAATATCGGTGGCCGCGCGTGTTTCGCGGCGATTGCTGATTTCGGCTCAGAAATTACAAATCTGAAGGATCTGCAAGAGTGCATGAAGGAAGAAGGTGAAAATCAAGGGCTTGAAATCAAGGCATTAAGACCATGCTTGTTTCTTGCTATGCACCGTATCGTCCCGACGGATCTTGATCCGATGACGTGAAATCCATAAAAACGGGAGTTATTAAACATGCTTACTATTCAAGAGATTTTTGAAACACAAAAAATGATTACAGAAGACACGCTGGACGTTCGCACCATCACAATGGGCATCAGTTTGCGTGATTGTGCCCATCCTAATCCAAGGGCCTTTTGCCAGAATATTTATGACAAGATTACAACAAAGGCAAAAAACCTTGTTCGGACTGGTGAGGAAATTGAGGCAGAACTTGGTGTGCCAATCATCAACAAACGCATTGCTGTCACGCCCATAGCCATTGCGGCAGAAAGTTGCAAAACGGACAATTACGTTCCTATGGCAAAAGCTCTTCAAGCCGCCGCGACAGAATTGGGCATCAATTTTATTGGTGGGTTTTCAGCACTGGCCGAAAAAGGCACGACTGCAGGCGATCAAAAACTGATCCGTTCAATACCCGAAGCCTTGGCCCAAACGCAGATTGTTTGCTCCTCGGTCAATATCGGTTCCACCAAAGCTGGAATCAACTTTGATCTTGTGTGTCAAATGGGCGGTATTATCAAGAAAACGGCTGAGCTTACAAAAGATAGCGGCGCGATTGGTTGTGCCAAGCTGGTCGTTTTTTGCAACGCACCGTCCGATAATCCCTTTATGGCCGGAGCCTTCCACGGTGTAGGTGAAAGCGACACAACGATCAATGTAGGTGTAAGCGGCCCTGGTGCCGTTAAACGCGCTCTTGAACATGTGCGCGGCAAAGGGATTGATGTTGTGGCCGAGACCATCAAGCGCACAGCCTTCAAAATTACGCGCGTGGGCCAACTGGTGGCACAGGAAGCAGCCGCAAGGCTTGGCGCACAATGTGGCATTATTGACTTGTCTTTAGCGCCTACTCCGGCCATAGGCGACAGCGTTGCGCATATTCTTGAAGAAATCGGGGTAGAAAGCTGTGGTGGAGCGGGAACGGTTTTTGCTCTGGCTCTCCTTAATGATTGCGTCAAAAAAGGTGGTGTTATGGCTGCCGAACGTGTTGGCGGTTTGAGTGGGGCCTTTATTCCTGTAAGTGAAGACGCGGGCATGATCGCTGCTGTCAAGCGTGGAAGCCTGAATATCGAAATGCTTCTGGCTATGACAAGCGTTTGCTCTGTCGGTCTCGACATGATCGCGGTGCCGGGCGATACCACAGCAGAAACGCTTTCAGCTATCATTGCCGATGAATCGGCCATCGGCATGATTAACAACAAAACGACTGCCGTTCGCATCATTCCTGTACCGGGCAAGAAAGTGGGTGATTTGATTGAATATGGCGGTTTGCTCGGAAGTGCGCCCGTCATGGCTGTCAACCCGTTTAGACCAAACGCCTTGATTGCGCGTGGCGGTCGTGTTCCGGCCCCTATTCGCAGTTTGACAAACTAAGGTTATGTTGTGGTGGAAACGAAAAACTTCTTGCTTCTGCGCACAACTTTGTGTAGAGTCTTTCTATGCAAAGGAACGCTCTGTCCATTTTCACAACGACACGCACGCTTCAAACAACGGCTTGAGGCCGTTATTTCCTTTGTCCGGCGCCTGACGCTTACGTTCCGCCCCAGACACACTCTCAAAAACAAAAACCGCAAAAAGCCCGACAGGGTCATTGCATCAATTTTCTAAGTTTGAACGGTGTGGAGTGTTGCCATGACTGTCTGGACATCTGTGTCTCTTGAAGAAGCCAATGAATGGCTTAAAGAGCGAGCCTTTAACAAAGCCATCGCCATCCATCCGATTGAAGACGGGGTTGAAGACAGCGTTTTCCGTCTGGATTTCGCCGATGGATCTTCGGCCTGTTTGCGCCTGTTTGAACGGACAGAAGCTCTTGGCCCTGTGATGATAGCCAGAAAACTTGCCGACTGCGGCCTGCCGACTTGTCCGCCTATCGAGGACAGCTCAAACCGTATTCTTGTGCCGCTCAAAGGCAAACCGGCCTGTTTGTTTCCATGGATTGAAGGAACATGGGTTGCATGGCCTTCAAACAAACAAATTGCGGAAATAGGCCGTTTTATGGGCCGGATGGCAAAAGACGGCACGGCGCGTTGCGCGGACTGGGAAAGGCCAAACCCGCGCGGCTGGCCTTGGTTTGAGGATACCGCCGCGCGTGTGTGTGCGATTCTCGAACATGATTTGCAACAGGAGTTACTTGAGGAAATGGATGAACATCGTGATTTCTGGAAAAGTGGTGCTGGCGCGGACGTGCCGCGCGGCCCTGTTCACGCCGATCTTTTCCGCAACAACGTGATGTTCAAGCCGGATGGTTCGCTTGGCGCGGTGATTGATTGGGGTTTTTGTGCCAGTGAAGAACCTCTCCTTTACGATCTCGCCATCGTTGCTAATGATTGGTGCCTGAAAGAAGGCGGTTATATGTTGGATCAAGAAAAACTGAACATCCTCCTCAAAGCGCGGGAAGAGATTTTGCCCCTCACCAAAGCCGAGAAAGAAGCTTGGCCGATGGCTCTGCGTCTGGCCGCTTTGCGCTTTTACCTCTCGCGTCTTGTCGATTATCATTGGCCGAGAAATCCGAACGGCAAAGCCCTTGATCCCGACCATTTTGGCAATATCCTACGCACAAGAAAGGCTTTATGATGAAATATGTTTCAACGCGCGGCGGCGCAAAATCCGTTTTGTTTTCGGAAATCCTGCTTGAAGGCCTCGCGCCTGATGGCGGGCTTTATGTGCCGGAAGTCTGGCCTAAAGTTTCGTTACAAGAACTCGCGGCATGGAAAGAGCTGCCTTATGCGGAATTGGCAGCAACCCTGCTTGCCAAGTTCGCGCCGGAAATCCCGCAAGAAACGCTCCGTGCTTTGACCCGCGCGGCTTACAATCCTGATGTGTTCTGTCATGTTCGTAAAAGCGAGAACGCAAACAAAATCTTTCCAACGCGGCAACTTGAAGACGGGCTTTATCTACTTCAACTTTCCAATGGCCCAACGCTCGCTTTCAAAGACGCCGCGATGCAGCTTCTTGCCCACCTACTCAACTGGACGCTAGAGGAGCAAGGCAAAACCCTGACCATCCTCGGGGCTACCTCTGGCGACACAGGCAGCGCGGCGATCCATGCGTTGCGCGGCAAAGAGCGCATAAAAGTCGTGATACTTTCCCCATCAGGCCGCATGAGCGATTTTCAGCGTGCGCAAATGTATTCGGTTTTGGATGATAATATTTTAAATATAGCTATCAACGGCATGTTCGATGATTGTCAGGATCTTGTAAAAACCTTGAATGCTGATACGGCATTTAAAGACAAACACCGCCTTGGAGCCGTCAACTCAATCAACTGGGCGCGGGTGATTGCGCAAACGGCCTATTATATCGCTGCCTACTTACAGACTGCCAAAAATGTCGGCGATCCTGTTTCTTTCTGTGTGCCTAGCGGCAATTTCGGCAATGCCTTTGCCGGACTTGTGGCCAAGTTCATGGGCGTCCCCGTTGGTCGTATCATCATTGCCACCAATGAAAATGATGTCTTACACCGCACCTTGCAAACAGGCCGCTACGCGCCCGCACAAACCGCGCTGGTGACGTCTTCCCCCTCAATGGACATCACCAAAGCCAGCAACTTCGAGCGCGTCATATGGGAAGCCGCGCAGCATGATGGACGACTCATTACTGAAATGTGGGAACGGCTGGCTTTAGAACGGAAAATTGATTTTTCTAAGGATTACCCCGAAGTTTGGACAAGGCTGGCCGCAATGGGCCTTTCCTCTACTACTAGCACACATGCGGATCGGATCGCGCATATCAAGCTGGCATATGAAAAATGGAACATCTTTATTGATCCTCACACGGCAGATGGCGTGAAAGGCGCGGTTGAACAACGCAAGGCTGGCGAGACCATGATTATCCTTGAAACCGCACAGGCGGCCAAGTTTTCCTCTACGATAAGCGAAGCTTTGGGACAAGAGCCGCCTATACCAGAAGGGTTTGAGAATCTGACAGCATTGCCGCAGAAAGTCGAAACGCTTGAAAATGATGCGGATGCTCTGAAAGCCAAGATCAAGGCTTTTGCATGAGAAGAACGCTAAAATCTACGATATGTATATGTTTTATAAAAATGGAAGGCTTGAGACCGTAATACGCTGCGATATAGATGTTTTTCGATGAAAGGATGTGTTGAGAACAAAAAGCGCGGTCTGGCAAAGTATGTTTCCACGCCATTTGAAGAGGAAACATACCATGACGAAACAAGAAAGACTCGATCAAAACTCTACAGAATGTAAGGGTATCCCGATTTTTGAGGAGTTCTGTGGTGAGACCATTCGCGTCTGTGACCCTGCTGAGTTTGGAATCACAGCTAAAAAACGAACCCCCTCACCGAAAAAGCCCTATGTTCTGACTCACAAAGAAAAAGGTCACTCGGTGAAACAGCCGCAAGGCCCCATCGTCATCACACAAGAGACTCTCGGCCAAGCCGTTCGAGCGGTTGATATAGCCGAACTCAACGCCATTGTGAAAAAACAACTCAACTTGGGCTAATAATAGGTCTATAGGAAGAAAAAGGAGCTGAAAAGGAGCTAAAAATGAAGCTGTATTTATCATCATTTAAGTTGGGGGACAGGGTTGATTATTTAAAAGCATGGCAACATGCGCATAATAATAAAATTGCCGTCATCCCGAACGCGATCGACTACAGAGATGATCCGGACGGCATAGAAGAAAGAATCCTTGCAAATATCAATGATTTAACCAATATCGGCTTTGATGCCGTCAAGCTCGATTTAAAGGATTATTTCGGCAAACAAAAAGAACTTGAAGATTATTTAAAGGCCTTTAGTGCCTGTTATGTTTCCGGCGGCAATACTTATGTTTTGCGCAGGGCCATGGCATTAAGCGGATTTGATGAACTTTTAAAAAACAAGATGAATAACAGAGATTTTTTATACGCCGGATATAGCGCGGGCATTTGCGTGTTGGCGGACAAGCTGGATGGCATTTCTGTCATGGATGTGCCTGAGGCGGATCCCTATAATTATGGCTCCATTATTCATGAAGGTGTCGGTCTGTTGGATTTCATGCCTATCCCCCATTACCAATCAGATCATTTTGAAACGGAGCTTGCGGACAAAGCCGTTGAATATTGCAAGCAGCACGGCATTATTTACAAAACCATGCAGGATGGTGATGTGATTATCATATGACCTTCTGCTTTGGGGCAAAAACCCCCTATGCCGGAAGGGTTTGAGAATGACCCAAATGCCCTGAAAACCAGAATCGAAGCTTTTACCCGTTTATCTCAATGACAATGGCCGAATCTTGTTGAGATTCAACGCATTTTGTCTATAGTCTTTTCGAATTGCGTCTATTAGGGGACGCCATTTCCTCCTAATCCAGTGCGCAGGTAAGGTCTATGCGCCGCAGAACTTCATCGCGGCCTAAAAGAGCGGCGATTGCGAAGATGGGCGGAGAGACTGCGCGGCCTGTCAGCGCAGCGCGTAAAGGTTGCGCCACTGCGCCGAGTTTGAGGTCTTCCTGCTCGGCATAACCACGAAATAAATCTTCAAGCATCGCGCCGGAGAAATCGGGGTTTTGTCGGATCTGATCGGCAAGCGCTCTTAAATGGGTCTGGGCTTCGCGGGTTAAGATTTTGCGGGCTTTTTCGTCCGGCTCGATCAGATCAAAGTAAAATTGAACCGCCGGCCCGATTTCGCTGAGCAGCTGGATGCGCGGTTGAATATCCGGCAAGGCTGCGGCCAGGATTTCTTTTTGCGCCGGAGTCAGTTCTTTTCCAAGATGCTTGACGACAAAAGGCAGCGCCAGATCCGTCAATGTTTTAATGTCTTTTTGCATGATATAATGCGCGTTCAAATGATTAAGCTTGGCAAAATCAAAGCGCGCGGGCGAGTGGCCGATGCCGTCAAAATCAAACCACGCAATCGCCTGCTGGGTTGAGATAATCTCATCATCTCCATGCGACCAGCAAAGGCGTAAAAGATAGTTGCGGATCGCCTCGGGCAAATAGCCCATATCGCGGTAAGAGGACACAGCCGGCGCGCCGTGGCGCTTGGAAAACTTGGCGCCATCCGGCCCTAAAATAAGCGGCAGATGTGCAAAAGCAGGGATCTCCCATTCCATCGCCTTGTAAATCTGAATCTGGCGGAAGGTGTTCGTAAAATGATCGTCACCACGGATCACATGCGTAACGCCCATATCATGATCGTCCACCACCACGGCCAGCATATAGGTCGGCGTTCCGTCCGCGCGCACCAGCACCATATCATCAAGCTGGCTGTTTTGAACCGTCACCGAGCCGATCACGAGGTCATTGACAATGGTTTCTCCTTCCAGCGGAGCTTTCAGACGAATAACGGGGTTGACGCCTTCGGGTGCTTCACTTGCGGGCCGCTCGCGCCATCTTCCATCATAGCGCTGCGGCAGGCTTTTGTCTTTTTGTTCGGCGCGCATGGCCTCAAGCTCTTCGGGGCTTGCATAGCAGTAATAGGCCGCACCGCGCGCCACCATTTCCTTTGCCACTTCGACATGTCTTGGGGCCATGTCGTACTGCGAATAGTAGCTTTTGCCGTTATTTTGCGCCGGATCATCATTGTCCCAGTTAAACCCAAGCCAGCGCATGCCGTCCAAAATAGCCTCGACCGACTCGGGCGTTGAGCGCGCCTGATCCGTATCCTCCACGCGCAAAAGAAAGCGCCCCCCCATATGGCGGGCGTAAAGCCAGTTGAAAAGCGCTGTGCGCGCCCCGCCGATATGTAAAAACCCCGTGGGCGAAGGAGGAAAACGAACAACAACAGACATGGTGACAACCGCAAAAAGATGTTTAAAGTGGGAAAGGCAGCCCGACCGGTTCTTACGTTATAGCGAATGCCCTCTTTTGTGAACCCTCTTCCTTTTCTTCAGCGCAGCTTTTTTGATGATCGCGCGCGCTGGTTTTTGTGGGTGCCGGTCTTTCTTCTGGCAGGGATTTCTACCTATTTTGCCCTGAGCTTTGAGCCGCCCTTGGGGCTTGCGCTGCTGACGCCCGCTTTGGCTTGTATGCTGTTTTTGGGTCGGCGGCGGCTTGGCATGGTGCTGGCCTTGGCGCCTTTGCTTGCCTTTGCAACAGGGTTTCATGCCGCGCAGTTTCAAACATGGCGCGTGCAAAGGCCTGTTTTGGCTTATCCGCTTGAAACCGCCTCGGTAACAGGGATTTTGATGCGGGTCGAGCCTTTGCAGGAGGGATCGCGACTTTTGCTTAAAGATCCCTTGATTTACGGCAATGTGCTGCCCTCAAAGCCTGTTTATGTGCGCATGAGGGTGAGGCAGGCGCTGGAGGACGTCCCGCTGGTCGGAAGCCGCATTAATCTTTGGGGGCCTTTATGGCCACCGGCGGAAAGTGCTGTGCCAAGCGGGTTTGATTTCAGGCGTCAGGCTTATTTTGAAAAACTCGGCGCAAGCGGCATGTCTTATGTGCCGCCGCGTCTGAGGGACGAGCGCAAGGCTGTTTCTTTTTTCTTTGACGGGATCAGGATCGGGTTTGAACGCGCGCGCTGGTTTTTGATGGTGACGGCGCGCGCGCAGCTTGACGGGCCGGCGCAGACTTTAACCGTGGCGACTTTAACGGGGCAGCGCTCCAGCATGGATCCTGATACGGTGCAAGCCATGCGCATGGCCGGAATCGTTCATCTTCTGGCCATTTCCGGGCTTCATGTCGGGATGATGGCGCTTTTGATTTATGTGCCGCTCAGGTTTTTTCTGGCTTTGTTTCCCTTTGTGGCGCTGCGTTTTCCTATTAAGAAAATCGCGGCTTTGGCGGCGATTATTTTAACGGCGTTTTATGCCGTGCTTGTCGGCGCAAGCCCGCCGACCATGCGTGCGGCTTTGATGATCGGTTTGGTTTTCTTTGCCATTGTTCTTGACCGCAAAGCCATAAGCCTGCGCGTTCTGGCGATGGCCGCCTGCGCTTTGATGCTTTTGGATCCTTTTATGGCCACAGGCGTAAGTTTTCAGCTTTCTTTTGCCGCCGTTCTGGCGCTGACGGCTTTTTATGAGAAAAAGAACAAACAACCCGCAGCGCCCAAAAACCGGCTGGCTTCTTTGGGTCGTCACGGGGGCGGGCTTGTTGTAACCTCACTGCTCGCCACGGCGGCGACTTTGCCTTTTTCGCTTTATGTTTTTCAGGTTTTTCATTTTTACGGCGTTTTTACCAATATTCTTGCGATTCCGCTTACCACTTTGTGGATTATGCCCTGCCTTCTTTTGACATATCTGACGGCGCCGCTTGGCATGTCCTCGCTTTTTCTTCAAGGGGCGGGGCTTGGCGCGGACGCTTTGATTGCGATGGCCACGCATGTCAGCCACTGGCCGCTGGCCGAGATCACAACGCCCAGACCGCCGCTTTGGTCTTTTCTTTTGATGGTCGGCGGCGGGCTGTGGCTTTGCCTTTGGAAAGCAAGGTGGCGGTTTTTTGGTCTTGTGCCGATGGTTTTGGCGATGTCTTACCTGCCGATTACGCCCTACCCCAATGTTTTTGTGGCCGCCGATGCGCCGCTTTGGGCCGTGAAACTTAATGACGGGCGTCTGGCCGTGTATGGGCGGCGCAAGGAAAATGTCACCATCGCGCAATGGCGTCAACGCGCAGGCTATGTGCCTGCCTTTTATCTTTCCAAACAAGAATCTTTTGAAAGTGCTTCAGGCGATCTTGTGTGCGATGATTTTGTCTGCCGTTATACTAAAGACGGGTTGCGCATCAGCTTTGTTAAAGAAGCGCGAAAGCCGACCAAAAAACATCCTTTAGATCCTAAGGCCCGCGCCGCAGCGCTTGAGCCTAAAAATCTATGCGCGCAAACAGATATGGTGATCGGGTTTGAAGAGCTGCCCTCCTGCGAAGGCGTCCTTGTGATAGACGGCCAAAAACAACGCGCGCATGGCGCGCTGATGATAACGCGCCATGGCGGCCAGACCATTCTTAAAACCAGCCGCACAGGACGCGGCCAAAGACCATGGTCGCAGCCGGATTTACCACCACGCGATGATTGGGACGCGGCGGAGATTATGTTTTAGGAGGCTTATGCCAGAGCTAGAGTCGATCAATCAGGCCCCTTTAAAGCAGTAAGCGGGCTGGTTGAGATCGTCGACTCTTCGGGTTTGGATGGGGCCTTTTGTTGACACTCGTTCGTTGTGAATGCGGCTCCATTAGGAAGCGTATAAATGATCTTTCCTGTTACGGGATCCTGCTGGATACATGCGGGTGAAATCTTTTTGTCGATAACATTTTCCACGGCTTTTTGAAAATCTTCCAGCTTGGTTTCAAAATATTTTCCGACTGCCCAAGAAACCGGCACGCCGGCAGCAAGGGTAACGGCCGCTATTTTAGCCGCTGTTTTCCGTGTTTTTTTGGGATCTGTGTTAGCTGCAATTTGAGCTATCGAAGCTTGGTTGATTCGGTAGCCGTGCAAGAGTTCACGCAGGACAACATGGGTGTAGTCGTTCTGTTTTTGAATGTACTGATTTTTTTCATCCTCGACTTCTTTATAAGCGGCAATTAAGCATTTTTGAGCGAAGTCCGCTCTCCTTAAAGTCGCCATGGTGTCTTCAGCGGAAAGGTTCTTTGTAAAATCAAGAGAGATGTCTACGGCCGCCCTGCGCACAGATTTAGGCAACTGCGATGAGGGAAAAGCATCATCAAGAGCCTTGCGAAGCTCCGCCAAACTATCGGGATCTTGCTCGTCCATAAAAACCTCCGTGTAACAACAAAAAAAACACCTTGGAACGAGCAGAATAAATATCAACTTCTATTCAACGCGGTTCCGCAGGGAGTCCTTGAGCTTTCTTAGCGTGATGCTCCGCAACCGCGCGGCGCACTAAGGCAGCCAATTCTTCTTGATCCTGTTTCTTCTCCGCTTCGCGCTCTTCAGGTGTCTTGCGTGGAACCGCTTCTATGTCCTTTATAAGCTGCTCCAATATATCTATCTGAGCCTGATTTGATCGAGCCAATTCCTTAGCCAATTCATGCAGAGTTGGCTTTCTTGGCCTATTTATGAATCCATTCACTTCCTCCCCAGCGCGATGCCATGCGTTAGCGAAGAAGCCCTTTATGCGCCCCCCTAGCGTTGTTGATTCCGTCATGACATACCCCCCATAATCTTGTGGTTTATTGAGGAGCAGTTTGCCAATTTCCCAAGCGTTTTGCAATCCTTGCAACAGTTTTGGCCGCCATGTGGTGACAATAACCGTTTGGTTTGCTAAGGCAGATGGGGGTTTTTCAAACATCAAATATAAAGCCTTATTGTTTTCATTACGGGGTTATCATAGCATGAAACTATTAAGAAATAATTTCATTTATGGATTTTTCCCTCATTTTTGTCCAAACCACACTTATCAATAAATAAATTATGGTTATATGGGGCAGCGATGTTTAATAAGACCGCAAAAGCCCCACCAGCCGCCCTTGGATCTTAACGCGGGCAGCGGGTAAGAGGCGGGTTTCGTAGCTGGCGTTGGCGGGCTTTAAAGCCACTTGGGGGCCGCGCTTTTCCAGATATTTTAGGGTGGCTTCGTTATCATCGATAAGCGCCACGACGATCGCGCCATTGTCGGCTGTCTGGGCGCGGCTGATGATGACTTTGTCGCCGTCCAAGATTCCGGCCTCGATCATAGAGTCGCCGGCGACTTCCAGCACATAATGTTCCTGCGCGGCAGATAGAAGGCTTAAAGGCACGGGGATATGGGCTTGGGGGTCGCTGATGGCCTCGATCGGGGTTCCGGCGGCTATGCGGCCATAGAGGGGCAAGGCCAGCGAGGATTCCGGCGCCCCTGAGCCTTGCGTGGCCGCCTCGCCTTCCGGCATGCGCACAATTTCAAGAGCCCGCGCGCGGTGCGGCAGGCGGCGGATAAAGCCGCGCTCCTCCAGCCCCGAGACAAGCCGGTGGATGCCCGATTTCGAGCGCAGGCCCAGGGCCGCTTTCATCTCATCAAAAGAAGGCGAAACGCCGCCTTCCTCCAGCCGCTTGCGGATCAGGAACAAAAGTTCTTTTTGTTTGCGTGTCAGCATCAGAGCCTCCCCCGAGCCATAGGAACAAAACAGGAATATTCTCTATGTTCTACTTTAGTTCCTGTTTCCTTGTCAAGCCCATAGAAGAGGGTAGGCGTCAGATCCCCGTGCTCTTGCTTCGCAAGCCACGAGGATGACAAAAGGGGGCCTAGCGCTTAATTACAGGGGTCTGTGGGGGGGTCGATAATCTGGATGCCTTGGATCATGCCGAAATTGGGAACCTCGCCAGCCTCCAGCTTTACACGCACCATGGCATCAAGGCGCAAAATACGCGCATAGAGCGCGTGGGTGCGCTCCAGCAGCGAGCGCAGCCCGTCGGGGAGCTCGGCCAGCTCGGGGCCTGTGGGGTTCTCACACTCCTCGGCTGAGGGTAGTGTATATTGCGGGGATGAAAACTGCTCGGGCGAAATCTCACCCGCCAGAAGGGCTTTCATCGCCAAAAGCCATGTCATCACCTGAATAAGCCGTGCCGAAACGCGCGTATGCTGGTAGCCCACATGAAGATTATGCGGCAGGTTTTTGCGCTCGGCCGACGTCTGATCCTGAAAGGCTATATAATTGCGCGCTTCAACGGTGAGCGCGACACCCTCATCAAAAGTGCGGTCAAGCAAGGTGGCGGTTTTGGGCATAGGAGCTTCCTCCACGAAAAAAAACGTCTTTATTTTCTTTAGCATATTGAATCTTAAAAAGGGGTTTAAAGGTTTTTTCCCTTTTAAGAGCGTTGCCAAACGCTGCCGAGCAAGTTATGGTGCGCAAAATTGGGGCGTAGCCAAGCGGTAAGGCAGTGGATTTTGATTCCACCATGCGGAGGTTCGATCCCTCCCGCCCCAGCCATCAGAATGGCTTATTTAAGGGAGTGTCCTCTTATTCCCTGAAAACCAATCGGTTGCTTGTCAAGCCTTTTACCCCACTCATCGTAATAGCAGTTACTACAAACATGATCTTTGCCGAGGCGCTGATGGTCTTCCACAATCTTGTTCTCCGGTGTGCTACATCGGGCGCACAGGTTGCATGAAACCGCATGAATGTCCAGAACATCATCAGGAAGTTGGAGATATTCCGTAAAAAGCATCGCATTCTCCATAATAAAAGGAAAATTGACTACGAACATATTTGTATGGTTAGTAGCAAGTGTTCATTATAACAAATGATTCCATAATTTTGCAACAATCGTCTTTTTTACTTTAAAACATGGCAGCTTTAAACTGTCTTCCGGGTTCGATTGCGCCTTTGTCTGCGGTGAAGGCTGCTTTTGTTGCCGCGACAATCTCGCATCGTAGTGAGGTGTTCACGGCCGCGTTAAAGGACACGTTTGTGCGGCTTAAAGCCTTGACCCATGCACGGCAAGCCGATGGGCCGCTTGTCGATCGCTTGGCCTAAAGCACCGAAATAACAGTCACTGCAAACTCGCTTTTTGTTGATATATTGATCTCCGGCAGGGTCGTTTTTTTCGATCATGCCTTTGCAGCTTGTGCATAGGCTGGCAGCGGCGGTTTTGATCTCCGACTTTAATTTGATCTCCGGCGTTAAGCGGCGATATTCCCCGAAAGTGAGCATTTGTACCGGCATGGCGTCATCCTCCCCCTATATCACAGTATTCTTTCAAAAAAGATTCTGGTCAAGAGCCTTGGTATATGTTTGAAAATCATGAGATGACGACTTTAAACTTCCTTCCTGGCCCGATTGCGGTTTTGCCCGAGGTGAGGGCTGCTTTTGCAGCTGAGATAATCTCGCACCGCAGTGAGGCTTTTCTTGCTGTGCGGGCGGACACGCTGGCGCGACTTAGGGGTTTGACTCATGCGCGGCATTGTGCGCTTACGATGGGCAGCGCGACTTTGGCCAATGAGATGATTGCGCAGCAGCTTTTACAGATTCAAGGGCGCGGCCTTGTTCTTTCTAATGGGGCGTTTGGGGAAAGGCTTGCCATGCAAGCTTTGCGGCACGGGCTTGATTTTGATGTTCATGCGCAAGAATGGAGTGTGGGGTTTGACCGCCCTGCCCTGTTTCAGAAACTTCAGGATAAGGCTTGGGTTTGGTTTGTGCTTTGTGAAACTTCCACCGGTATGATTAACGCCTATGAAGACGTGTTGGCTTTTTGCAAGCCGCGCGGGATCAGGCTTTGTCTTGATGCGATCAGCGCGCTTGGCAACATGAAGCTTGATCTGCGCGATGTGTATCTTGCAAGCGGCACCAGCGGCAAAGGGCTTGGTGCTTTTGCGGGGCTTGCGCTTGTGTTTTACAATCATGAGGTCGCGCCCTCGCCTTCTATTCCTGCCTATCTTGATCTTGGTGTTTTTCATGATGAGGCTTGCGTTCCTTTTACGCTTTTGTCCCATCTTCTTTTGGCGCTGCATGCGGCGCTTGTTCATACCGACTTTAAGAAAAAACTCGAAGAGACCGCAAAAATGGCCGCGCTGATCCGCGCGATGATGGCAAGGCATCAGCTTCAAACGCCCGCCGCAGAGGGACAGGCGGATTTTGTCTGGAGCTTGGCGCTGCCCCCTTCCATTTCCGCGCAGGATTTGGGGCAGGCTTTAGAGGCGCGCGGCGTCCGGCTTTATTATCAGGGCAGCTATTTGCCAGCGCGCAACTGGATCCAGCTGGCCCTGATGGGGCCTTTGACGGTCGAGGATGCGGAGCGCGGGATTGCTGTGATGGATGAGGTTTTATCGCTCTTCCCTTAAAAGAGAGAATCGGGTATCGTTTTTTCTCTTATTTACACATAAAAACAAGGAGTATAGCGATGCTTGGTGTTGGGCAGATGTTTCCCTCTTTTTCTCTTACGGCAACCGTGGCCGTGGAGGGCGAAAAATCCTTTCAGACTCTGACTGATAAGAGCTACAAGGGCAAATGGCTTGTTGTGTTCTTCTGGCCCAAGGATTTTACTTTTGTCTGCCCGACGGAAATTGCCGCTTTCGGGCAGGCCAATGACAAGTTCGCCCAGTGCAAGACGCAGCTTTTAGGGTGCAGCATCGATTCAGAATATGTGCATTTGGCTTGGCGGAAAAGCCATCCTGATCTGAAAGATCTTCCCTTTCCCATGCTGGCGGATATTAAGCGCGAGCTTGCGTCCGAGCTTGGCATTTTAGATCCCAAGGCCGGCGTGGCGCAGCGGGCAACCTATATTGTCGATCCTGACAGCATGATCCGCTTTGTCAGCGTTACAGACCTGAATGTCGGGCGCAATGTGGATGAGGTTTTGCGCGTTCTTGAAGCCTTGCAAAATGGCGGGCTGATGCCGTGCAACTGGCATCCGGGACAAAAGCCTTTGGATGCTGCTTGATGACCGACAAAAAGCTCATCACGCAAAAAGTTAAAACGCGGCAGCCTTTATGGTTTGAGCTTTTTCTTCTTCTTCTGGTGTTGATGCCTTTGCCCTTTGGGAGCAATCGTCCTTGGGCTTCGGATCTCTTTGCTCTGCTGACGGGGGCTTTGACGCTTTGGATGCTTTTTGATGTTTACCACGCCAAGCCCTTTATCGGGCCGGCGCCGCGTAAAAGGCTGCTTTTTGCGGCCGCATGTTTTGCTTTGGTTCTTTTGTGGACTTATCTGCAAACGGCGTCTTTTATGCCGACCTCTTGGCATCACCCTTTATGGGCCGAGGCGCAGAGCGTTTTAGGCGCGGGGCCTTCTTTTATCTCCCTTGATCCTGATGCTTTCTGGGAAGCTTTTTTGCGGTTCGGCGCTTTAGGGCTTTGCTTTCTGGTTGCCTTTACAGGCGGGCGGGATCGTCATGGCGCTTTTTCTCTTGTTAAAGCGCTCGCTTTTGCGGGTGTTTTTTATGCTCTTTACGGGCTTGTGGTTCAGGCGGCGGGCGGCACGACCATCCTATGGTATGAAAAATGGGCTTATGAGGCCTGCCTTTCCTCGACCTTCGTCAATAAAAACAGCTATGCCACTTATGGCGGTCTGGGGCTTTTATGCACGCTTGCTTTTCTGATCCAGTATTTTCGCCATATGCGGATCGAAGATGTCGCCTTGGCCGCGCAATCGCGCAAGGCGGCTTTTATAGCCTCTTTGGGGTTTAAGGAGATTCTCTGGCTGACCCTGCCCTTTATTTATGTGGCCGCCTTGTCGCTGAGCTGTTCGCGCGCGGGCGTGGCCAGTACGCTTGTCGGGATGGGAGTCTTTTTTATGGCGCTGGCCGTCAACCGCCGCTGGGGCATGCGGCTGTGGGGGATTTTAACCGCGCTCGGCCTTGGCGTGTTTTTGTTCTTCCTTACGCTGGGGGGGGACGCGCTTTTGATGGGGCTGGATCAGGCGCAGCTGGATGAAGACAGCTCCATGCGTCTGGCCGGTTATAATCTGGTTCGGCAGGCGATCATGGACAATCCTTGGCTTGGGTTCGGGCTTGGGAGTTTTGAAAATGCGTTCCGGCTTTACCGCGATTCCTCACTGCCTGTATGGTTTCATCATGCGCATAATGATTATCTGGAAACAGCGTTCGAGTTTGGGCTGCCGGCCTTCTCTCTTTTGATGATGGCGTTGTTTGCGCTTTTAAGCTGCTGCCTTCAAGGGGTGTGGGGCCGCAAACGCGGCGGGGTTTATCCTGCTCTGGCCTGCGGCGCTTTGGCGCTTGTGGGCACGCATGCCTTTATGGATTTCAGCATGCACATCCCTGCGATTGCGGCCACAGCGATGGCCTTGCTTGGGGTTGGCGTGGCGCAAAGCTGGTCTTCGCGGCAGGAAACTTAACGCGCCGCCACGCGCTCACGGAAAAGAGCAAGGGCCGGTGGGTCATTTTGTAAGGCGTTTTCGATGACGCTTACAAAGTAGCCTTGTACGGCCAGATCCGGCAGGCCGTAGGGGAAATCCCTGAAAGCATCCTGCGCAAGACGCGCGATCAAAGCATCGCCCTGCGGCCCCAGCAGCGCGCCGAGCGCAATGCCCAATTGAAGGCGCGGCACGGAAAGCTGAGTCTCATAGGGGCCTGTAAGCATCGAAAGATGCCAAAGCCGCGCCACAGCCTGTGATGCGCCCTGCTTGAGATAGTAAATATACGCCAGACGATACCAGCCGAAAGGATCGGCCGGCGCGCGCCTTAGCGCAAAAATCTGCCATTTCTCAGCTTCCTGATAGAGTCTTACAATCTCCTGCGGCGGGGCTTTGCCGGCTGTGGCCAGACGAGCATGCTCAAAGGCCGCCAGAGCGCGGTCATTGTAAAGCTCCGCCCGTTTGAAAAAACGCAAAGTCCGCCCGCGATTTTGATCCAGAGAAGAAAGCATGTCCGGCGTGAGCTTTTCGGACTCCATCAAAGTCTGTTTGATGCTATCGCCTTCAAGCGCCATAAGCCGCGCCGCCAAAGGCGGCAGGCTGAAAACAACAAGGATAAACGCCAAAAGAGCCGTAGCTGTTCTTGGAAAAATGATCGGCGATTTTTCCACGTCCAGTTTAATCGGTATAGTAGGCATGGTAGCTGTGGCTGTAATAGCCGTCTCCATAGCTTGCGACTTCCTTGAGATTGACCTGATTGAGCACGGCACCGGCAATGCGAGAGCCGAAGCTTTGCAGCTGTTTAAGCGCTTGCGTCACGGTATCGCGCGATGTATCGGCCCATTTGACGATGAAAAGGCTGGTATCCACCACGCGCGCCACCATCGCCGCATCGGAAACAGCTAAAATAGGCGGCGTATCGACAATAATAAGGTCATAGTTTTTGGAAAGCTCCTCCATCAGGTTTTTCATCTGGTTGGAGCCGAGAAGATCCTGCGCGTTGGGCGAGCGGCCAAAAGCCGGAATAACCGATAAATTGGGCGTGGTGGGATCGGTGCGCAAAACATCCTCTACCTTGCTTTCGCCGGTTAAAATTGTCGTGAGATCTCTGCGATCCGCGCGGATTTTGAGAATACGCGCAAGGCGCGGGCGTCGAAGATCCGCGTCAATCAGCAAAATCTTGTTACCCGCAATGGCCAACGAACGCGCGAGCGAAAAGCAAAATGTCGTTTTGCCTTCCGACGGGGCCGAGCTTGTCACCATCACGCTGCGCGGCGGGCGATCCACATTGGAGAAATGTATGGCCGTGCGCACTGTGCGCAAAGCTTCGCTGAAGGCTGAAAGCGGTTTGCTGACAACATAATCTTCGGGCGTTTTTTCGGTGATGCGCTTGAGGCTCGGCACCTGACCGATCACAGGGATGCCGATGGCTTCTTCAAGCTGCGGCGCGGTGCGAAAACCTCGATCGAAATATTCGATCAGATAGGTCATCAAAACCCCAAGCCCGCCGCCCAAAAGCGCGCCCAGAGCTACAAAAAGCCATGTCTGCGGGAAAAAGGGTCTAAGCGGCACATCCGCGCGCGCAATGATGCGGGTGTCGGGCAGTTGCAGTTCCTGCTGCTCCGAAGTTTGTTTGAAGCGGCCCAGAAAGTTTTCATACAAAGTCCGGTTGGCGTCCGCCTCACGCTGCAGCTGGCGAAGCTGGACGGTGTCTTTAAGTTCGGTGCCGGCGCGAACCTCAAGCTGCGATAAATCATGGCGCAGCTGCTGTTCTTTGGCGCGCGCTACGGCAACTTCGCCTTCCAGAGATTTAAGAATCTTTTGCATCTCTTCCGCAATTTTGCGCTGCAGGCTTTCACGCTCGGCGCGGATGTTAATCATCATGGGGTGGCGTTCGCCGTAACGTGTGGCAAGTTCGGATTCGCGGCGGCGTACTTCGGCTTCCTGTTCGCGCAATTTCTGAATCAAGGGCGCGGCAAGAACATCCGCAACCCCTTCAATGCTGTTGCCAGCCTTGAGCATGGCCTGCGCGCTGCGCAAACGCGCTTCAGCCTGCGAGGTGGCCGCGCGCGCCGTAATCAGCTGCGTGTTGATTCCCTGAATCTGTCCGGCTGCAATAGTGCCGCCGTCAATCTGAACCAGATTGGCTTTTTGACGAAAATCTTCAACCGCGCGTTCGGTGATCTGCACCTGTTCGCGCAAATTGGCCAGACGTTCGCTCAGCCAGCTGTTGGCGCGGGCTGTAACCTCATATTTGGCCTCGAGCTGGTCCACAAGATATTCATCAGCAATGGTGTTGGCGATCAGGGCCGCTTTGCGGGCATCTCTGGAGCGGAATGTCAGATAAAGGCTGAGGGATCGCGGCGTTGAAGAAACACTAAGGCGTTCTTGAAGCGCCCGCACCACGGCCACGGTTTCACGTTCCCGCGCTTCTTCGTCACTTATTTGATCTTTGCCGAAAAGACGAAGCGGATTAAGCCATTGCTTCCAGGCACCGCCTTGCGCGTTAAACTCGGGATCATCCAGAAGGTTAAGTCTTTTAATCACGCGATCAAGCACGGCGCGCGAAGTGATGATATCAATCTCACTGCGCAGCGCGGCGTTGTCGCCGGAAATGGCGGCGGCAAGACCTGCGCCTATATCAAGAATCCTGCTTTGCCGCTGGTCCATCAAAAGAGTCACTTCCGCGCGGTACTGCGCCGGAATCATCAGCGCCAGAACCAGACCAAGAGCCGCACATAAAATCATCATGCGCGAGATAATCTTGATGCGCCGGCGCAAAAGCCGTCCGGTTTCACGCAAGTCAATCGTCTTGAAAAGAGACGAGGCCAAAAACTGGCGTGCGGAGACACGCTCGGGACTCGATCTTCTTTTCGGCAGGATGGCGGGCGGTGCGGCGATTTCTGTCATGGCCTTTATCCTTAGTATATTTTTACCCTAAGCCTCAAGAGGCTTTCAGGATAAGGGCAAACTCTTTAAATATAGTTATCCCAATCCTCCCTCTTTGTCATCCTCGAGGCTTGCGAAGCAAGCGCTCGGGGATCTGACGGCGAACGTGCGCTCTGGCGGTAGATCCCCGTGCTCTTGTCTGCCTACGGCAGACAAGCCACGAGGATGACAAGAGGGTGGATATACTGAATAAATCCGCTAAAAGAAACGTTCCGGTACGCGGATGATGTCGCCGGGCATGACAATGGCGGCCTCGGAAACGGGGGCTTCCGCCTTGCTCGGGTCGCTGGCTCTGACAATGGTGATCTTGTTTTTATTGGCGCGGTAGGTGTAGCCCCCCGCCAGCGCCACCGCATTCACCACGGTCATGTTGTTGACATAAGGATAGCTTCCGGGCTTGGCGACCTCGCCCAAAATGAAAAAGGGCCGGTAATTGGTCACCTGCGCGCTTACGCGCGGGTCCTTTAAATAGCCCTGCGCCAGACGCGCGCGCACAGCTTGCTCAAAGCTGCTTAAACTGTAGCCTTTGGCCGGAACATCGCCGATCAGGGGGAGCGCGATAATACCCGTACTTCCCACCTCATAATCGCCGGATAATTCCGCCTCGCCATACACGGTCAGGCGAATGCGGTCACCCGTTCCCAGAATATATTCCTGCCCGTTTGCCACCTCCGGCGGCATGGGGGCGTAATTTTGCTGAGGCTGTTGGTAGGACGGCATATTGGGGACTGCCGGCTGGCCGGCATAGGCTTCATTTGACCCTGCCTGCTGCCGCGCATGGGCACCATAAGGTGCATAGGCTTCAGCCTGCATGGGGCAAAGGAGCAGCAAACTCAGGCAGAAGATTGTGAAAAACCGTACTATCATCTCACACCTCGCCCTTATTTACAGTTTGCCTTTTAGACCCTCTTACAGATGGATGCCGACGCGCAGCATCGCGATGTGACGCCCGAACCGTGAATCCTGATCGTTTGAGAAGCGCCGCTCGTAATTATAAATCAAATCGCCGTAAAGGTTGCGATTGACAAGATAGCGCGTTCCTACACCACTGCTTAGGCCGTTATCTTTACGATTGCCGTCGCCGTTGAAGTCAAAATGGGAGTAGCCGACATTGCCTTCCAACAGAACATTGCGCAACAGCTCATGCGTGATCGTGGCCGAACCGCCTGTCTGATAAAAGCTGTTGTAGCCGAGCAGCGAGGTTTCCTCAATCGTGCGGTTGGCTTCAAACGCCACAGAGGTCAGACCCGTAACGTTCCAATCCACACGCGCCCCCAGACGCGGACTGCTTATCCTTTTTTTGCTGTAGGGGGAGTCTTTGTAGTGCTGGGTCATCCATCCGGCAAAAAGTTCAACCGAGGTGATACCGCCCAGATCCGCTTCAAACCCGATCAGGCCTTCATAGCCATTGGAGTCATGGAGCGCGTCAGCGCGATCATAATCGCGGCGATTATAAGCGGCGCTGATGTAAGGCTTGAAGTTTGCGGAGGCTTCATAAGCAACCTTGCCGCCCACCACATGCTCATTGCGGTCGCGTACTTTTTGATCCCAAGTTCCGCCCCCAATGATCGGGGTGTTGTTGTAATCAAAACGCCTGTAATCATAACCACCGCTGAGCTTGATCTTGCCCGGACCATAATAGCCCTGCACACCGCCTGTTGCCATGCCAAAGCGAGTCGGCTCGGCCAGCACACCCAAAGAGTTGGGCGATGTCCGCGATTCAGCCAGACGCTGATAGCCGCCGCGCGTATTGACCCAAACCTGATTGGCAATATCATAACGGCCACTGACATCAATCACGCCGTTATTGTAGTTTTCATCGGGATGGAAGGCGAAATAGTTGGAATCTCCGAACGCCGTAATCGACACGGCATGACGATTCCAGTTGGAGAAAAGATTGACGATCGGACGGATGGTTCCTACCGCGTCATCGCGTGTGTTTCTGCGCGTGGCATAGATGTTGCTGTCGTAAGATTCGCCAAGCTCAAGCGTGGTGTAAAGTTCAAAGCTCCCGAACTCAAGCGGCACGGGATCAAAATCGGGGCGCGGATGCTCCAGCACGGATTGCGCGCGCTCGGGGCGGTCCTGCCGCAGATCGACAGGATTGCCCAAAGCGATGGTACCGTCCGGCTTGGGACGACCGCCAAAAAGCCCCTCAGGCCCGTAAGCCTGAGCCGCAGGCGACATGATGACAGTCATCAGTCCCGCAAGAAGGACGCTGTAACTTAAACTTTTTCTGGACATACGCATCTCTCTTCCTTTTTGAAACTTTTTCTAACTTGAGGCGTCAACCAAACCCTCAGTTGGGACTGGCGGGTTGGGCCGGCGGGATACCGGGACGAATGGTGGAAGGCGGCAGGCCCGGGCCACTCATGCCGGGAAGCTGCATCAGCAACGTCTCGTCATCAAGAGGTTGGCCTGGCTCCCGCTGCGCTTGAAGCAACGCTTGATCGCAATCATTCGGACGGCCCGCGCTGATAACAACAGGCGCCTTTGAAAGCTGGAGCGTGGCCCCCATCGCGGCGGCAAACAACGGTGTTTCCTTTTGTTCAGGCGAAAGTCCGGAGACAATCCGGCGCATATCAGCACAAACAACAGGAACGGAAGCCGGCTGAATATGCGCGGCGTTCTGTCCGACAAGATTCATCATCTGTGTCGAGAAATCAGGATCCTGCGCCATCACAGCCTGCGTTTTCTGAGTCATGGCGCGCACGATGGGATCAACATTATCCGTGCTGCGCGACATGGTGTTTTGAATGGAGGCGAGATCTTTTTGATCGAGCGCTGTGGCGATTTGCGAATCCGTCATCTGCGCAAATGCCGTGCCGGCCAGCACCGAGAAGCTCAAAGTGCAGACAGCGGTCAGAAGGGTTCTTTTGAAAATCATAGCGTGTTATCTCCTTGCCAAAAGAAAGGGTCAATGTGCGGCTATTATTAGACAAAAAGGCGGCTTTTCGCCAGCTTTTTTTCTTCCTTTACTTACGCATTTTAGAAAATAGTTCTTGATTAATGCTTAATAAGCAAAAAAAAGGCCCCACATTGCTGTGGGCCCCCCCCTACCTTGTTGAATCGGCTTATTTTCAGTAAGCCGCCGCCACGGCAATGGTACGCGCGGGGGTCGCGGGGCAGGTCGAAACCCGCTCAATCCAAGACGCCCTCACGAAAGGCCTGTGGCCACGTTCTTCTAACCATTTGTTTTGTAACTGATAAGCCTCTACCTCTTTGGCCTGCGCACAGGCGTAGGCGCTTTGATTTCTAAAGGATTGCGCAAAATGAACCAGCTCATGCACCAAAAGGCTTAACTGGGTTGAATCTCTGCTGTCAAAGCGCTGATGGTCAAGAACCACGGTTCCGTTCGTATAAAGAGCCCGCGCACGCCCGGGCAGGCGATCCATCTTTCCAACAATATCAACAAGTTGACTGCGCGAGGCCAGAACCTTGGGCAAATAGGGCACGCGCACCCCTGTTTGAGCTTCCACCCAACGCATCAGCGGGGCGATAACCTCTTGAGAAACAAGAGCGCCATCCTTATAGCTCGCCTGCGCCTCGGCCTTGTGGGGGGCGGCGATAAAAAGGAACGCCATCAGCAGTGTTAGTAAAACGTATTTCATAGTAGCCGTCTTTAATTTGTGTGACAGCTTTATTGTATCGCTATCGTTCTAACTACCGCTTAATTATTGATAGGATTGAATATTTCTGCTTTTAGCTTAAATTGTTGGGATCCAGCTTTTCTGCCATTTTTTAACCCCCTAGAAAAGTGTGGAAAATATTTATTTTTTCAGGCGGCCTAAAAACTTTCACATTCGGGTTGAAAATAATATTCTGGGGTGAAACTGTTAGGATTTAGGGGCTATACTCCCCCATCTTCTTATAAGGTCTTGGTTGGTACTTTCATGAAAATCTGCCACATCGTTGAAGCCGCCGGTGCAGGAACCGGCCAGATTGTTTTAGATCTTGCGCGCGCGCAAAGTCAGGATGGTCATCAGGTCTATGTGATTTACGGCACAAGCCGCGCTGAAGCTTTATTCGTTCAGGAACTCAACGCTATTCCTCATCTCACGGTCTTTGCGCTGCCGATGCGCCGCCAAGTGGGGCTTCATGACGTTATGGACGGGTTTTCCTTGTGGAAGCTTGTGCGCAAGCTCGGGCCTTTTGATATTATTCATGCACACAGCTCAAAAGCCGGCGCTCTGACGCGGCTTGCGGGCGTGTTTTGGCCGCGCGCCAAAATACTTTATACACCTCATGGTTTTGTCACGCTTGATAAAGGCGCTTGCTGGATTTACCGCGTTATTGAATGGTTTTTAAGCTTCTTTTGCGATGCGATCATTACAACTTCAGATTATGAATATCAGCATGCGCGCAAGTTTCTCCATCTTCCGGCGCGCAAGCTTTACACCATCTGGAACGGCACCAATGTTCTTTACAAGGCCGAGCGGCATCAGGCGCGCGCGAAACTGGGCTATAGCGAGGATGTTTTTCTGGTCGGTTTTGTGGGGCGCATTGTCGAAGGAAAAAACCTTCCCCGCCTTTTGGAGAGTTTCGCCATCGCGCAGGTTGAAAAACCTGATCTTCATCTGGTCATTTTAGGCGACGGTCATCTTAAAGAGCAGATTATCGCGCTTATCGCGCAAAAGGGCTGGGATAAAACGGGGCATGTCCGCGTTTTCTCCGGTCTTCCGGCGCGGGATTATTATCCGGCTTTTGACGTGCTTGTGAACTCAAGCGATTTTGAAAGCTTCGGCCTTGTGATTATTGAAGCGCTGGTTGCCGGCGTGCCTGTCGTTACAACGCCCATGGGCATCGCGCAGGAAACCGTGATTACGGGACAGACCGGTTTTCTCGGCACTTTTGATCCGCGCGATCTGGCGCGCGGCATTCTCAGCCTTGCCTCTTTAGATGAAGGGCAGCGCGCGCAAATGGCTCACGCTTGCAAAGCGCAGGCTTTGCGGTTTAAATCCGAGGATGTCGGACTTAAAACCATGGCTCTTTATCAAGAGCTTCTTCAAAAACGCTAAGATGGCTCGCGTCGTCCTTTTATGTCTTTTGCTTGTTTTGACAAGCATGGAAAGCTTTGCGCAGGCCGTGTCCGGTTTTGGCATTCAGATTAAAGCGGATCGCATCACCGATCAGGAACTGGCACAAATCGCCGCCATGGGGTTTGACCGCGTGCGTTTTGATATGCCTTGGCCTTATGTCGAACATCAAAAGGGGCGCTATGATTGGCGCTTTTATGATCGTTTGATAGAAAAGCTTGAAAAACATCATCTGGGCGCCGTGATTCATCTTGGAGTCGGTCATGTGTTTTACGGTGGTTTGATTGAAGCGCCGCCCAACGCTTTTGGCATGACGCGCGTGCAGGCCGCGCCCGCAAGCGATGAAGCGCGCGCTGCTTTTACCGCTTTTGCGCGGGAGGCTGTGAAACGCTATCACAATATCCCTCTTATATGGACGATCTGGAATGAACCGGATCATGCGATTTTCTGGCCGCCTGCGCCTGACGCAAAGGCTTATACTTCTTTGGCGATGCAGGTTTGCAAAGTCATGCGCGAAGTGCGCCCTGATGCTTTTATTGCGGCGCCTGATTTGGCTTTTGCCTCTCAAGGCGATGTGGTGGCGGATCCTTTTCTCAACGCGCTTGTGCGTCATCCTGATTTTTCCTGTCTTGACGGGTTTTCGCTTCATCCCTACCGCGATGGCGCGATAAGGCCGGAAAGCGTTGTCGGATTTTATGACGCGGTGCGTGCTTTTTTTGCAAAGCATGGTTTGAAAAACTTCCCGCTTTTAAGCACGGAATGGGGCTATTCCACGCGGTATGCTTCACCGCAGCAGCAGGCGGCTTATGCGCTGCGCTCTTACCTGATTAACAAAAGTCAAGGCGTTGATGTGACGATCTGGTATGAATGGAAAAGCTTGGGCTCTGATCCTGACAATGCTGAAGATCAATTCGGTTTTCTGGACGGGCGCGGCCATGTCAAGGAAAGCCTTGCGCTTGTGGCGCAGGGGCTTGAAAAACTCAAAGGCTTGATAATTTTGGAGCGCGTGGATGTCGGTGCCGATGATGTCTGGGTTTTGCGCGCGAAAAGGGCGTCAGATCAGGCCCCTTTCTTGATTTTCTGGCTGGCGCGGGAGCAGGATGATCCCGCGCGCCATCTTGCCCTGAGAGAAAACGGGCAGGAGTCTTTTTACCGCCTTACTATCTTTCCTTGGGTTGTGGCTTTGAAAGATGACAAGGCCAAAATCTTCCTACCACCCGCCGCCGAGCGCCTTATAGAGCGTTAGGGCGTTGGTCTCCCGCAAAAGATGCACGGCAATCATGGTGCTTTGCGCGCTGAAAAGCGAGCGCTGCGCATCAAGCACATTGATATAAGCATCAATCCCCGCCTCATAGCGCGCCGTGGCATGATCCATGCTGCGCGTTGTGGAAGCGACGAGCGATTCCTGCGCCATCAGGCGAGCGGCCATATTGTCGCGCTGGATCAGCGCGTCAGTAACTTCACGAAAACCGGTCTGGATGGCTTTTTCGTAACGCGCCACGGCCATGGCGCGCTCAGCCTTGGCAACTTCAAGACGCGCAATGTTGCGGCCCGTATCGAAAAGCGGCAGCACGATTTGCGGGAAGAAACTCCAGCTCTGGCTTGGGCCTTCGAAAAGATTGCGCATATCAAGGCTCATCGTTCCGAAATTTCCCGTCAGGCTTATGATGGGGAAAAAATTGGCCCGCGCCGCCCCTATATTGGCGCCTGCGCCTTTCAACATATGTTCAGCCGCGCGAATATCGGGACGCCGCGCCAGCAACAAAGACGGCGCGCCTGAAGATACATCCTCAAACGCCTTGACATCGGCAAGCCTGCGCACACCCGGCAAATCCTTTGGCAAAGGTGCGGCGATCAAAAGCATCAGGTGATTTTCATCCTGCCCGATCATGGCGGCGGAGACGGCCAGATTGGCTTGCGCTTCATTTAAAACGCTTTCCGCCTGACTGAGCTCGAGATCAGAGGCGATGCCCGCTTTGAACTTGCGATAAATAATGTCGTGATTCTTTTTTCTGTTCTCAAGCGTAGCCTGCGTAAGATCATATTGCTGCCGATCTGCCACAAGCTGCAGATAAACGGCTGCAACTTCTGCCGTCAGGCTCAGCTTGGCGGCGCGGGCTTCTTCTTGAACGGCATAGAAGTTTTCAAGCGCCTGATCTTTCAGGCTGCGGATACGGCCAAACAGATCCAGCTCAAACGCGCTGAAACCAAGGCTGGCCGTATATTGCCTTGTTGTTTTTTCGACCCCGCCGCCTGCAATATCAGCTGGCAAATGCTGCCAGTTTAAACTGCCTGTAGCGTTTATCGTGGGCAAAAGATCTGCGCGCTGGATGCGGTATTGCGCGCGCGTTTTTTCAATATTCAGCATCGCAAGGCGCAGATCACGATTATTTTCAAGCGCAAGTCCGATAAGGCGCGCCATCGGTTCATCCTTGAAAAACTGCGCGGGCGCAGGAAGTGTTGCGATCTTGTCATTGTCCGCGCTTTGGGCCGCATAGTTATTTGGGATGGGCGCATCAGGCCTTTTATAAGTCGGCGCCATCGTGCAGCCGGACAAAAGCACAAGGCAGACGGCCAAAGCAGCTTTAGGCAGGCGCACGCGGCCAAAGATGTTCGTAATCAAAACAAAGAACAGCGGCGTGAAGAAAAGGCCCAGACTTGTGGCCACGAGCATGCCGAAAACAACCGTGGCGCCGATGGCGTTTTGTCCGCCCGAGCCTGCGCCTGTGCTTAACGCAAGCGGCAAAACGCCGAGGATAAAAGCCATCGAGGTCATGATAATCGGCCGCAGACGCATTTTTACGGCAAGCCCTGTGGCTTTGATAATGTCCATGCCCTGCAGATAAAGATCCTTGGCGAACGCCACAATCAAAATCGAGTTTTTCGCCGACAGGCCCATGATCGTCAAAAGGCCGATCTGGAAATAAATGTCATTATGCTTGCCAAGCGCCCATGCGCCGCAAACGGCGCCGATAATGCCTGTCGGCACCACAAGGATCACCGAAAAAGGTATAGACCAGCTTTCATAAAGCGCCGCCAAACATAAAAAGACCACCATGGCCGAAAGCGCATAAAGCAGGAAAGCCTGCTTTCCGGCCAGTTTTTCCTGATAAGACATGCCTGTCCACGCAAAATCAAACCCGGGGGGGAGTTTGGCCGTCAGTTCTTCCATGATCTTCATCGCCTCGCCCGAGCTTCGGCCTTCTGCCGCTTGGCCCATAATTTCCATGGAAGGAACGCCGTTATACCGCTCTAGCCTTGGCGAGCCTTGCACCGCCTTAACCGTAAGAAAGGCTGAAAACGGAACCATCTCGCCTTGATTGTTGCGGACATGATAGCGCTCGAAATCGCGCGGCTGCATGCGGAAAGGCGCATCGGCCTGAATATAAACTTTCCTCGTGCGGCGGCCATGCGTAAAGTCATTCACATAAGTGCTGCCCCAATAAGAAGCGATGGCGTTGTTGATATCGCCCTTGGTCAGGCCCAAAGCGCCCGCTTTGGCCAGATCCATATCAAGTTCATACTGCGCCACATCATCAAGGCCGTTGGGGCGCACATTCGTCAGCCTTTGATCCGCGCGGGCCATGCTCAAAAGCTGGCTTCGCGCCGCCATCATGGCTTCATGCCCGTTATTGCCTCGGTCAATTAGCTCATAATCAAAACCCGACGCCGCGCCAAGCTCAAGAATCGCCGGTGGCGCAAAGGCGAAAATCTGCGCCTGCGGAATCTTTTGCAAAGCGTCAAAGGCCCGCGCCACCAGCGCAGGGACTTTCAGGTTTTTATCTTTGCGCTCATGCCAGGGTTTCAGACGCACAAAGGCCATGCCCGTATTCTGCCCGCCGCCGCCGTGACTCATGCCCGCCACGGTCATGACGGAGGCAACTGCTTTTTCCTCGGTTTCAAGGAAATATTTTGTCACCAGACTTAGAACATCTTGCGTGCGCTCGAACGTGGCGCCTGAGGGAAGCTGGACGGAGATAAGCAGCATGCCCTGATCTTCTTCGGGTAAAAAGCTTGTGGGGATGCGCATGAACACCACGGCCATCAGCGCAAGGCCAAGCGCAAAAATCAAAAGATAACGCACGGGCTTGCCAACCATCACCCGCACCGCGCGCTGGTAGCGCAGCGTGATATAGTGAAACCATGTGTTGAAGAATCCGAAAAAGCCTTTGCGCTCCCTTTCAATATGCGGCTTTAACATGGTTGCGCACAAGGCCGGCGTCAGCACAAGCGCCACCAAAAGGGAAAGCAGCATCGCTGAAACAATGGTTACGGAAAACTGCCGGAAAATAACGCCTGTTGCGCCGCCTATAAAAGCCATCGGTACAAAAACGGCTGAAATCACAAGCGCCACGCCCACAAGCGCGGATGTAATCTGCCCCATGGATTTTTCAGTCGCTTCTTTGGGGGGGAGATGTTCATCCCGCATAATGCGCTCGACATTTTCCACAACGACAATCGCGTCATCCACCAAAAGGCCGATCGCTAAAACCAGACCGAACATGGTCAGCGTGTTGATGGAAAAGCCAAAGGCGGCAAGAACGCCGAAGGTGCCGAGCAAAACAACCGGCACGGCAATAGTAGGGATTAATGTCGCGCGGAAGTTTTGCAAAAAGAGCCACATGACAAGAAAGACCAGAATAATCGCCTCGCCCAGCGTATAAAAAACGGACTCGATGGAAAGTTTGACAAAGGGCGTTGTGTCATAGGCATAAACAACCTTGAGGCCCGTCGGGAAGAAGGTCGAAAGTTTTTGCATTTCCTTTTTAACGATATCCGCCGTATTCAGCGCATTGGCGCCTGAGGCCAGCTTGATCGCAAGGCCCGCAGATGGCTGGCCGTTATAGCGGGAAAAGGCGTTGAATCCTTCTCCGTCAAGTTCAATCCGCGCCACATCTTTCAAACGCAAAACCGAGCCGTCCGGATTGTTGCGTAAAAAAATCTGCTCGAACTGCGCGGGCGTTTCAAGGCGCGATGAAGCATTGACGGTGATGTTGATTTCTTGGCCCTTCACGGCTGGTGCCGCGCCGACCTGCCCGCCGGCAATCTGCGCGTTTTGCGCCTGAATGGCTGCAATCACATCCGAAGGATTAAGCTTGTATTGCTCAAACTTATAAGGATCAAGCCAGATGCGCATGGCATATTGCGCGCCGAAAATAGAAACCTCGCCCACGCCGTCAAGAAGGCCGATCGTATCCAGAATATTGGCGGCGATATAGTCCGCAATATCCGTGTTGGTCATGCTCCCATCTTCCGTCAGGAAGGACATAATCATCAGGTAATTGCGCGTTGATTTGGCTACCATGACGCCTTGCCTTTGCACCTCCTGCGGTAAAAGAGGCATGGCAAGCTGCAATTTGTTCTGCACCTGAACCTGCGCGATGTTGATGTCGGTGCCCGCCTCAAACGCAAAGCTGATGCTTGCCGAGCCTGCGGAATCGCTGCTTGAATACATGTAAAGAAGGTGATCCAGACCCTTCATCCGCTGTTCAATCACTTGCGTGACGGTCTGCTCCAGCGTTTTGGCGGATGCGCCCGGGTAGCGGGCTGTGATCGTCACTTCAGGCGGCGCGATGCTGGGATATTGCGCCACAGGCAGTCTGGCCAACGCGCCGGCGCCGAACATCATAATCAGGATGGCGACAACCCATGCAAAAATAGGGCGATTGATAAAAAATCCTGCCATTATAAACCTTCTTTTTATTCGTTATGGGAAGGGATGATTTCCACGGCGTTGACAAGGTGACCGGCCCGCACTTTCTGCAGCCCGTCTATGATGATCCTATCACCTTCCGCCAGCCCTTCTTCAACAAGCCATTTGTTGTCATAATCACGGCCAAGCGTTATGAACTGCGCTTTAACGTAAAAGGCTTCTTTGGGGAGCTCACTGCTTTGCTTTTGCGGCGTGCCATCCTCGTTTTTGGGCGGTTCCTTGGTTAAAAGATAAACCATGGCGCGTCCTTTTGAATCGCGCATCACCGCTTTTTGAGGAATCAAAATGGCGTTTTCCCTGACGTAGCCGCTCATCAAGGCGCGCACATACATGCCGGGCAGCAGGATGTTTTCCGGATTCGGAAACTTGGCGCGCATCATCACAACACCGGTCGTCTTCTCCACCGTCACGTCCGAGAAAAGGAGATCGCCGTAAATGATTTTATCCGTATCCGCCGCATCTTGTGTTTTGCCGAGCAACGCATAAAGCGTGCCGTCTTCAAGTTTCAGCGTAACGCTTACGGCGTCATGGCCGCTTGCGCGAAGCTGCCCCTGCGCCATCGCGCGGCGCAGTTTTAAAATCTCCGTGCTCGGCAAAGTGACATCCACATAAACAGGGTCAAGCTGCTGGATGGTGGCCAAAGGCGCCGACTGGTTTTGCGTCACCAGAGCGCCGGGCGTGACAAAAGACCGTCCGATCTTGCCGCTGACGGGCGCGGTGATTTTGGTGTAGCCATAATTGATGCGCGCGGTTTGCAGCGCCTGCTGCGCCGCCTGAACCTCGGCCGCCGCCTGCCTGAAAGAAGCTTGCGCGTCATCATATTCCTGACGGCTGATGGCGTCGGTTTTAATCAGGTTGTCGTAACGCGCCGCCAGCGCTTTGGCGGCCATCTCATTCGCCTCAGCCTTGGCGAGGATGGCTTGCGCATTGTTCAGGGCCGCAGCGTAAAGCGCGGGATCAATCTGATAGAGAACTTCGCCCTGCTTGACATCCACGCCTTCTTCAAAAAGACGTTTTTGAATGATGCCGCTGACTTGCGGGCGCAGCTCGGCCACCGTAAAGGCTGAAACGCGGCCCGGAAGCTCCTGAACCAGCTCTACCGGCTCTTCCGTCACAAGCTGATAGCGCGCAGCAGGCAAGGCCTGCGTAGCAGGCGGCTTTTCACCGCAGGCGGAAAGCAAAAGCGAAAAGATCAAAAAAGAAGCTGAACAGATTTTTTTCATCGACACCATAAGTTTACCCCTTTTATTTTCCGCCTTTAGAAAAGGATTAAGTGTCCACATAAAAACAATTTTCCAGAAAAAGCAATATGAAGACATACTCTCATGCGATGGGATTTGCTTTTTTAACCGCCTCAATCACTTTTTCATAGGCCGCGCCCATATGGGGAAGATCATAGTTCTGATCCAGATAGGCCTGAATCAAGGCAAGGCGCGAGGGCTCAGGCGGGTTTTTCAGGACAGATTCCAGCGCACGGGCCAAGGCCTCGTCATCATTGGGAGGAACCAGCGTGCCGTAAAGCCCCTCACGCAGCATCTCCTTTGTGCCGCCCGGGGCGTCGGTGGCCACCACGGGCGTTCCGACGGCCATGGACTCTATAAGCACGCTGCAAAAGCCTTCCGAGAGCGAGGAATGCGCCAAAAGCGTGCTTTTTGAAAAATAAGCCAGAGGATTTTCCGAAAATCCGGTCAGCATCACGTCTTTTTCAATCCCTTCGCTGCGGATCAGTTTTTCAAGCCGCACCTGATCCGGGCCATCACCCACAATAACGAGCCGCGCCTGCCTTCTTGCGCGCAGCAAGGCAAAAGCGCGAATCAAGGCGTCAAACCCTTTGTCCGGCACCAACCGCCCGCAGCCTATGATGATGGGCCATGCGGCGTGTTCCTGCGCCCAGACCTCAAAGGCCGGATTTCCTGTCGGTTCCTGTGCGCGGGCGCGCATCGCTTTAAGGTCAAAGCCGTTGTAAATGGGGACAAGCGGAACCTTGGTGCCGACCCATGGCCGCAAAACCCGCGCCGTTTCCTGCGATACGGTCACGACAACCGGCGCCAGACGGTAGAAAAACCCTATCAGGCGCCGTAAAATCTTGCGGCGAAAGGCAAACTCTGAACTTGCATGGGCGTCAATATCAAAATGGACGGTGGGGATAATGTTTTTATACCCGCAAAAACAGCCCGCCATCAAAGCCAGCAGGGAAGGCTTTTCCATCACGCCCAAAAGAACAGCCGGTTTTTCCTGTTTGAGGTAGCGCACAAGAAATTTCAGCACCGCCCAAACGCCGGCTTCCTTCATATCCCAAAGCCTTATGCCCTTATCAAGCCGCGCAAGCATGTCCTCATGACCTCGGCGGAAAAGGAAATCTACTGCATGCCCCCGTGCGAACAACTCATTCATCAGTCTGGCGGCATAGACTTCAGACCCAAAGGGCTTTTGGAAGATAAAAGCGAAAATCGCGATTTGTTGCTTTTTCACAGTTCCCTCTTTAGGTATAGTGGTTTACTTAATCTAAAGCCTCTCATGATTTAATTCAATTGCGGCTTTAAGTAAATGTTTAAGAAGAAAGCTCATGACAACCTTTGTCCCTACCCCCATGATTATACGCGCTTACGCGCTTGGCTGGGCTGTTTTCTACATGGCTGTTTATTTTGCTTTTCGGGACTTTTTTCCCGCCAAAGTCATGATTGACGCGCTTTATATTCAGGGTATTACCGAAACCGCCTCGATTGATGAGGCCACGCTCGGTTTTGCCCTGATAGGAACCCTTTTAACGGTTATTCCTTTTGCTTTTCAACTTGTTGGCCTTTCCAACGCCGCTGTTTTGTTCGCGCTGGCGCGCATGACCCGGACTTATCAGGGCATGGCTATCCTGACCCTGCTTTTGCTGCCCATGGTCTATATGGTGATGCCGGCGCCCTTAAAAGACACGCTTGTGGTGGCGGCCAGCACGCTTTTGATGCTTTATGCCATGCGCGGGCCGCCCCCTAAACGCTTTCTTGGTGTGGTTATTGTCGGCTATCTGATGTTCGGACTTGGCTTGCGGGACTATTATCTTTTGGTTCTTTTGGTTTTTATAGGGCTTTTGCTCTTTTCGCGCACGCCCGGGCAGCTTAAACTCCTTTATGTCCTGCCGATTATTCTGGTGCTGCTCTTTTTGCCTGCTTCGGTTTTTGAGGCGGTGGGCGGGGCGCGTGACATGGTGAATGAAATCTATGTTTACGGCCTGCCTGAGGAAGATGTGCGCACCTTTTTCGTCAACCCCTTCCCTTCCGATAATGGTCTCCATTTTGTCGGTAATTATATTTATGCCTTTGTCATCCTGAACATTCCTTTCACGCGCGATGTGACGTTTAAAGAGATCGTGCTTTTCGTCAATATCGCGCTTTGCTCCGGTCTTATGATTTACGCGCTGCGGCGTTTCGGCCATGATGATGTAAGGCGTTATCTGGCGTTTTTGTTTTTATCGCAACTTCTCGTCTTCTGGATTTTCGAGCCGGACAGCGGGAGTTATCTGCGGCATGTTTTGACTTTTGTGCCTTTTCTGATGCCGACATTTCTGGCACTTGATGAACAACTGGCCGCGCGCATGACCAAGATCTTTAAAGGGCCTGAGCGACAACCTCCAAGAGAAGGGTAAAAAAACCGGATGATTTCCTTTTTCCTCAGACGCGCCGTCAATGTGATTTACAAAATCTACACGATGATGGCCCGCTCCCTTCAACTTCATGAGCGCGCGGGAAGCTGCCTTGTGATTGCTCCGCATCCGGATGATGAAACTTTGGCCTGCGGCGCAACCATCGCGCGGATGCGCGATCTGGGCTGGCGGGTCAGCCTTATTGTTTTAACGGACGGGACGCCGTCCGAGGCTACCGCAGAAAGTTCCGAGCAAAGCCCGTCCACAAAACGGCGGCATGAGCTTGCGCAGGCCTGCGTTCTTTTGGGGCTGGATCTTAAAGACTGCGTTTTTCTTGACTATCCCGACTCGAATGTCGAATCCTGTTTTGACAATCTTCTTAAAACGCTGGCGACGCAGATAAAGGCGCGCAAGCCTACCCTTTTGATTGCGCCCTATCCTTATGACCGCCATCCCGACCATCGCACGGCGGCCAAGGCGGTGATGACGCTGGTGCAAGAAGGCCTTATTCAGGCGCGCATTCTTTATTATCCTGTATGGCTTTCTTTTCAGGGCGTGCTTTATCATGTTTTTAACCCTCTGCGTTTGCTGCGGGTCTGGCGCACGGCCTGCGGGCCTTACAAGATACAAAAAGACAACGCCTTTCTGGCCTATTATTCGCAAAATGCCGGCGCGCAAAGTGCGCAGGATCTTTTGAAAGGCCCTTGGCGGCGCTATTTCGGCCCTTATGAGCTGTTTTTTGAAATGGACGCGCAGGCTTCTTTTATTCAACATAAAGGTTTTCTGTTTTCGCGCCAGATGGCCGCCGCCGCGCCTGTGATGGCTACCAAACGCGATGAGGTTTCTTTGTGAAAAGAACGCTGACCATTCTTTTGCGGCTTTTATCCCTTGCAACAAAATTGGGGCTTACCCTTTATATGGGGCGCTATTTCACGCTTGAAGACATGGGTCTTTACGGCCTTGTTTTCGGCGCGGTTACCATTTTAGGCGGCGCTTTCGGGCTTGAGATTGACTATGTTGTCGGGCGCGAGCTTGTGACGGCCTCACCCCTGCGCCGCGCCGTCAAGATCCGCGATCAAAGCCTGTTTTTGTTTTTAAACTGGCTTGGTTTCGGTTTGGTGACGTTGATTGTGTGTTTGTTTTATAATTTTGAGCTGCCGCTTGCCATTCTTCTTTTCATCTTCGCCATTGCGGCTTTAGAGTCAGCGGCCAGCATGTTTCATGCGGATATGACGGCGATGGGCAATCCTTATCTTGCTAATTTGCATTTTTTCATCCGCGCCGGATCATGGGTTTTTCCTGTTGTGGCGCTGGGTTTCTTGGATCCTGTTTTCCGCAATACGCATCTTGTGCTTGTGCTCTGGACGGGGGGCCTTTTGGCCGCGCTTTGCTGCGGCGCTTTTTGGTGGCGCAAGCTTCCTTGGCGCAGGCTTAAACGTATAAAAATCCAGTGGCGCTGGCTTTTCCGTGGTCTGCGCCAAAGCTTTGGAATCTGGTGCGGCACGATGGGGCTTGCTTTGGGCGTTTATGCCGACCGCTTTGTCATCGCCAAGTTTTTAAGCGTGGATGAGGTGGCGATTGTGACCTTTTACGCCTCGTTCGCTCTGGCGATGCTGACTTTGGTTCAAAACGGCATGCTGTCTTTTTCTTATCCCGAGATGATCCGCCTGTTTGCGCATCATGCGCATAAAGATTTCTGGCAGCGCGTTAAAATTACTTTTGTTCAGGTTTTCCTTTTTGCCGCTGCGATTGCTTTGTGTCTTGCTGTCTGCGTGCCGGTTTTGGGCTGGTTTATGGGCAAGGATGCCTTTAACAGCCAGCTGCCTACGCTTTTCCTGATGCTTTTTGCCATGTGGCTGCGTTCGGTGGCGGAGACGTTTTATTTCGTGCTTTACGCGCAAAATCAGGATCGGCCGCTGTGGCTTGGCAATCTTTTGTTTCTTATTCCCGCTTTGGGATGCAATCTTATTTTTGTGCCGCTTTTCGGGTTTATCGGGATCGGCTTTTCCGCCCTTGCCGGTTCGGTCTTTTTGCTGATCTGGCGTCTTGTGTTCACATGGCGCACATTCAAAAAGCCGCCGCGCGTGACGCAGGATACGAAAAAGGAAGTAAAGCTTAGTAAGCGCCTGTCTTTTTCAGAATAACCGGAAAGGTTTTCAAGACAATCACAATATCGTGCCATAAAGACCAGTTGCGCACATACCAGCTGTCCATCTGCACGCGCCGCGTAAAGGACACATCGCTGCGGCCGCTGATCTGCCACAGCCCCGTAAGGCCCGGGCGGACGCGGGTGTAGTAAACGGCATCTTCCTTGTAAGCCAGAACCTCATCCGTAACAACGGGACGCGGGCCGACAAGGCTCATATCACCGCGCAGGACGTTGATAAGCTGCGGCAGCTCGTCAATGCTCCAGTTACGGATAAACTGCCCGATTTTGGTCACGCGCGGATCATCTTTAAGCTTGCGCATGGTATCCCACTCTTCTCTGGCGGCAGAGTTTTTCGCAAGATAGGCTTGCAAAACCTCATCCCCATTTAAGACCATGGAGCGGAACTTGAGGCACTGGAAGGGCCTTCCGCCGCGTCCGATGCGGCCATGGCCGTACAAAGCCGACCCGCCATCCAAACGCACAAAAAACGCCACTGTCAAAAAGACCGGCGCAAGCATAAGCAGGGCCAAAGATGATCCCGCAATATCCATGCTGCGCTTTAAAAAGCGCGGGAAAGGCTGCGCCAGATTATTGACCGGCGCCATAAAAATAATGTCATGGCTGAAGACATAATGAACCGCCGTGCCGAGCACCGGAAGATTATGCAAAGGCGGCGCCACGGAAAACGGGACAGACGAACGCGCAAGATCGCTTATTTCCGTTTCCATCTGCGCAAGCTCCACGGCATCAAGTGCCACAACCACATAATCGGCGTTAAACCGGTCGCAAAGCTTCTGCCATGAATGATCGAAAGCCTCTAAAATGGATTTTAAATCTTCGATCTGTGCCACAACATCATAGCCCAGCTCCGGCTCGGCGCGTAAAGCGTCAAAAGCTTCATCGGCCAGCGCGCCGCTTCCGACAAGAACCGTGCGCACAGACCATTGTCCCGCCCGCAGCAGCAACGCCCGCGCGATACTGCGCAGCGCAATCGTGCCAAAGGCCGCAAACACCCAAGCCAGCAACATCCAAAGACGCGAGGAGTCCGCTTTTGAAGCAAACTCCAGAAAGCCGCCGGCCAGAACGGCAAAGAAAAAGGTTGTTAAAATCTTTCGCGCTTCAAGCCAAAAGGGCATGCGCTGGCGATAATGGCCTCTGTGCATAAACCAGAAAATCACGCCCGCGCCCACCAGAGCAAAATTAACCAAGGGCGATGTCATATTTAAAAGATCTGAGGTCAGGCGAAAATCGCGCCCTAACAACAGGTTGTTGATGCCCACCGCCGCAAGAAAGGCCAGGCCCCAAGCGCCCAAAAGCGCCACCACGTCAAAAAAAGCAAACCAGCGCAGGGCTGCCGCTGGATCCCGACGCGGGCGAGTCCGCGCCTGTGTGAAAAAGCGGTTGTCTTGGACAGACAAGGCTGAAGCAGGCAAAGCTTGCGAGGTTTTAATTACATTGGCCATGTAAAAACTTCCTTTTTGAATGACTTTCTGGTTTCTTACCCGTTTAAAAGCCCTTTTGAGAAGATGAGCTGGTTGGCGTGATCCTTATTATACCAAAAAATCGTTCCCGATCCATTAAAATTGAAACTTTTAATAGTTTCAATGGTATTGAGCTCAAAAAAAGCTGTTGGCGCCCGCCTTTTTCATGTTAAGCTATTGTTAACCATATTTTCTTTCTCGTTTGTGAGGGGCTTTCATGCCTTGGTTGGGCCAGGCTTTTGACTATATGATTGACGCCTGGCAGCGCGGAATCCTGATGGGGGATCTTTTGCGCCAGCGTGGCAATAACCAGCTGCGCACGCTGGTCAATCCCGCTCCCAATGTCCTGAACTTTGACTATACTCTTATGATTGACGGGCGCGATCTAAAGCCGGCGGTCAATTATATGCTTTTGCGTATCGAGCCGCCTGCGGGCAGTCATACGGATCCTGCCAAACGGCCTTTTGTGGTTTTTGATCCGCGCGCAGGGCACGGGCCCGGCATTGGCGGCATGAAAAAAGACAGTGAAGTCGGCATGGCTTTAGCCCAAGGCCATCCGGTTTATTTTGTGAGCTTTCTTCCTGCGCCTGTGGCCTGTCAGACGGTGGAAGATGTCTGGCGTGCCGAGGCTTATTTTGTCGAACAAATAATTTCTTGGCATCCGCAGGCGAAAAAGCCCTGTTTGATCGGTAATTGTCAGGCCGGTTGGCAGATCGCTATGATGAGCGCCTCTCAACCCCATCTTTCCGGCGTTTTGATTTTGGCCGGTACGCCTTTTTCCTATTGGGCGGGCGTGCACGGAAAATATCCCATGCGCTATATGGGCGGTATGACGATGGGATCGTGGGTTGTCGCGCTGGCCTGCGATCTTGGCGGCGGCATGTTTGATGGAGCTTATCTTGTCGATAATTTCGAAAAGAACGATCCTGCCAATACTTATTGGAGCAAACATTATAATGTCTATAGTCAGGTTGATACGGCAAGTACTCGGTTTTTGGCGTTTGAACGCTGGTGGAGCAATCCCACGCTTCTTAGCCGTCAGGAAATATTGTTTATTGTTGATGAGCTTTTTGTCGGCAATCATCTGACGAAAGGCAAAATTTACACATCAGACGGCGCGCGCATTGATTTGCGTCATATTAAAGCGCCGCTTGTCCTGTTCTGTTCGCGCGGGGATGAGATTACGCCGCCTCAGCAGGCTTTGGGATGGATTTTGGATCTCTACAAGGACGAAAAAGATTTGATCGCACAAGGAAAGACCATTATTTACGCCATGCACCCTTCCATCGGGCATTTAGGGCTTTTTGTCGCCAGTGCCGCGATTAATAAAGAGCATCGGAAGTTTATCAGCAGCCTTGATATGATTGACGGGCTTGGGGCCGGTCTTTATGAGGCTGTTTTTGAGGATCACGCCTCAGACGATATTATTTTGCGTTTTGAGCCACGGCGTTTTGATGATTTGCGCACTTTGGGCGGCAACAGCGCTGATGATGACCGCTGTTTTGAGGCCGCCGCGCTTCTTTCGGAAAATATGAAGGGGCTTTATGACGGGTTTGTTTCACCTTTTGTGCGGCCTTTTATCAACAAACCGATGGCGGATATTATGCGCGCGCTGCATCCAAGGCGTCTTCAGGTTCTTTCTTTGTCCGACAATAACCCTATGGTTGCGCCTTTTGGCATCTGGGCGGCCTTTGTGCGGCAAACGCGCCGTCCGGTGCCTGTGGATAATATTTTTCTTGCCATGCAGCAGTTAATGTCTGAACATATTGTTTATTTTTGGGATGATGTGAATGAAAAAAAGAATGCTCTTGTCGAAAATCTTTTCTTCGCTTTTTACGGCAATCCCCTGCTCCAAGCCGTTTTGGGCCTGCAGGCGCGGGAAGCTGACATGAAGCGAGAGGATTTTATTCCATGAACCAACCGGCGCGCCTTTTGGCGCCTTTGGATGACGCTTCTGCTGTTTTGCGTCATGTGTTCGGGTTTGAAAGCTTTCGCGGCATGCAGGCTGAAATTATCGAGCATGTCATTGAAGGGTTTGACGGGCTTGTCCTGATGCCAACAGGAGGCGGAAAATCCCTTTGCTACCAGATTCCGGCGCTTTGCCGCGAAGGAATGGGCGTGGTGATTTCGCCTTTGATTGCCTTGATGCGCGATCAGGTTGAGGCGCTGCGCCAGCTTGGCGTGCGCGCGGCGATGTTAAACTCTTCGCTTGAAAGCAGCGAGGCGGCTGATGTCTTGCGCACTGTCAGGCAAAATAAACTTGATCTTCTTTACATGGCGCCGGAGCGTCTTTTGACGAACGGCACGCTTGAGCTTCTTCAACGCTGCCATCTTTCCCTATTTGCCATTGATGAAGCGCATTGCGTTTCCCAATGGGGGCATGATTTCAGGCCGGAATATTTGCAGCTTGCGCTTTTAAAAGAATATTTCCCTGACGTTCCACGGCTTGCGCTTACGGCCACGGCTGATGCGCCGACACAAAATGAAATTGTTGACAAGCTTCATTTGCAAAACGGGCGCGTTTTCGTGACCAGTTTTGACCGTCCCAATATTTTTTACGGCTGCGCGGCCAAAAATAATTCGCGCGCTCAACTTCTTCGTTTCCTTAGCAATCACGCAGGCGCTTCAGGCATTGTCTATTGTCTGTCGCGTGCCAAGGTCGAGGAAACAACCGCCTGGCTTTGCGCCAAAGGCTTTAAAGCCTTTCCTTATCATGCCGGCCTGTCTCATGCCGCGCGGGCTGCGCATCAGGACGTGTTTTTAAAAGAGGACGGCGTTTTGATGGTGGCCACGATTGCTTTTGGGATGGGCATCGACAAGCCTGATGTGCGTTTTGTGGTGCATATGGATCTGCCGAAAAGTCTTGAGGCTTATTATCAGGAAACGGGTCGTGCGGGACGTGATGGCTTGCCGGCGGAAACCTTGCTGCTTTATGGCTCTTCGGATGTGGCCAAGCTGCGCAATATGATTGAAAGCTCGGAGGCTGATGACAAGCGCAAGCTGCTTGAGCATCGCAAACTTGATGCTTTGGTCGGGTTTGTTTCAAGTGCGCGATGCCGCAGGCAGGTTCTTTTGTCTTATTTCGGGCAGCCTTTGGACAAAGCATGCGGCCATTGCGATTCCTGCTGCCATCCCATCGAAAGCTTTGACGGCACGTTGGCGGCGCAACAGGCTTTGTCCTGCGCTTATCGTACGGGGCAGCGTTTCGGGGCGGCCTATTTAACCGACGTTCTGATCGGCGCTTCTTCGCCGCGCTTGCAGTCTTTCGGGCATCATCTTCTGCCTGTTTTCGGGATCGGCAAAGATTTCTCCAAAAAAGAGTGGCGCGATATTTTCCGCCAGCTTGTTGTGCATGGCCTGCTTTTGGTTGATATGGAAGGTCATGGCGGCCTGCGTCTTGGCGATGAGGCCCTTGTCCGCCCCGTGCTGCGCGGCGAAAAGCCCGTCATGCTGCGCAAAGATGTCCATAAAGCCCTGCGTGAAGAAAAAGCGAAAAAAACGCGCGCGGCCAAAACAGATGCGTTTGAAAATCAAGAGGAAGAAGAGCTTTTTCAAAAGCTGCGGGCCTTGCGGCTTGACCTTGCCAAAAAGCAAAATGTTCCGCCTTATGTTATCTTTCACGACTCCACCTTGATGGCGATGGCCAAGGCAAGGCCGCAGAACCTGCAGAGTCTGGCCCTTATTTCCGGCATCGGCGAGGCCAAGCTTGCGCGGTACGGGGCGTTGTTTTTGAATGCCTTATGTGAAAGCTAAACTCTCTTTAACTATTTGTAGTATAATGTTTTGCGTATAGGAGCGTGGGCGGATGACCCTTTTTGCACTTTCGCTGTTTATGGTGTTTTTGTTTGCGTCTTCGGCGCAAGCACAATCCATGTTCGTGGCGGAAAATCCGGAAGGCAAGGATTGGGCGTTGCGATGGATTGATTTTCTGTTCTCGGGCAAGGGTCTGGGCGACAGCGCCATTTCCACGAGCAACAGCATTCAGGCCGCGCTTGGCACGGCTTTAAGCTATTACAGCATGGCCATTTTAGTTCTGGCGGGTTTTTTGCTCTTGTACCATCTTATTTTCATGGTGGCGGAGACCGCGCATACCGGCAGAGTTATGGGCCGCGCCAACCAGATCTGGGCTCCTATCAGATTGGTATTCGCCATCAGCATGCTTGTGCCTATTACTGCGGGCGGCAGCGGCGGCACGGACACATCGCGCATCACCGGCTACAACACCGCCCAATATATCGCCATCCAAATCGGCAAATGGGGCAGCGGTCTTGCCGGAAATGTGTGGAAGCATTTTATAGATGTCGTTGGTCAAAACCAGCAGACGGGTGTGTGCAACAACTATGATTTGCTGGGGGCCTCGGCCGTCACAAGCGCGCCGTCTTGTATCAAGATTGTGACGCCGGCGCTGGATATGGTCAGTACGCTTATGGCCATGGAAGGGTGCGCCTATCTTGTTAATTATTATATGGGAACCGCGCCCAACAACAAGAATATACCGAAAACCGCCCATGTCGTGCCGTTTTTGGGGCCCTCGAACACAAGCTGGGGCAGCCGCTTGATGCGCCCATCCCAATATTTTCAGGCCGGAAAAAAATACGGATTAGGCCTTGAGGGCGCCAAAAAAAATTACAAACAGGACTACATCATCCAGAATCTTTGCGGCAGTTATGAAATACCCGTCAAAAAAACCTATACCTATTCCGCTGTTTATGACGCTTATCTCGAAAGCTTTGAACAGCTTATCAATGATGCTTCCTCAGCGCTGACAGAGAGAACCACCGTTACGACCAGTTACGGCAATACGATCATGTCAAATCTTATAGATTCAGTCATTCGCAACAACCCTTATGAAGATGACTCCGAATCCGAGGATGAGGTTCGTGAGCCTGAAGTGATTGATCTTGATGTCTATGTCAACAAGATTCAAACGATCGCAACAGATTTTCAAATGAAGATTCAAAATCAGATTCCACGTCTTATCAAAGGCGCTGATGAAGCTTTTCAGGAAAATCTTGTTTCCCAGATGAGCCTGACAGGCCCTTATGTCACAACGGGGTGGCTCACGGCACCCGTCTGGTTTTTGCAAATCACGTCCATTGTGGGCGATCGTCTGGGGGTTCTTGAAGGTTCCATTCCCAGCCTATCCATGCCTATGCTGGCGACGGCGGGCCATTCCGGTGCGAAGGGCGATCCGCTTGACGCGGCCCGTAAAGCTTATAAAGAGTTTTTATCCCATCTTGATGACGGCATGGCACAGGCCATGGCCGCAGAAGACGGGCTTTCCACAGGCTATGTTGATGTGGAAAAAGCGTCAGGACACATGGCCCTTGAAAGTGTATCACGAAGCATGCTTCGCGTGCTGGACTCTATACTGGTCGGCAAGGGGCTGACGAATGCCGATGGTACGCTGGCCATGCGCTTTGGCATAAGCCAGAATCCTGTTTTGGAAATCGCATCCCTCGGATATAAATATCTTCAGGCTGGTTCAACGGCTTTGGTCATGGGCGGCGGGTTGATTTCCGGCGGAAAGCTTAGCGGCGCCACTGTCGGCGCTGCTGCCGATGCTATTGCCGACATCGTGGCGGGCGGTTTTTCAGGCTTTGTCGGCGGCGTTCTTATCACCAGCTCCTTTTTTCTTTTTCTGGTCGGGTTGACGCTGGCCTTTATCATCCCGCTTTATCCTTTTTACCGCTTTTTCTTCGGCGCGGTGAAATGGGTTGTGACGCTCTTTGAAGCTGTGGTCATGGCGCCGCTCTTTGCTCTTGCCCATATCAATCCCTATGGGGAGGGGCTTGCGGGGCAGTATGGAAAATACGGCTATTCTGTCGCCATGCAGCTTTTACTAAGGCCGGTTCTGATGATTTTCGGCCTTATTGTCGGTTATCTTTTGTTTACGGCCACGCTGTTTTTCCTGAATGATATTTTTTACTTTGCAACCCAAAGCGTTTTCACCCAGCAAAATGAGGTGATCGCCATTATCGCCAAGCTTGTTTATTCCATTATTTACTGCGTTCTCGCGGTGATTTTGGCCAATCAGTGTTTCCGCACGATCGGCCTGTTTCCGGATGTGGCGCTAAGCTGGCTTGGCATGGCGCACGCCATAGAAGAAAAAACCGGCGATTCCGGCAGCCCGCCACCGCCGCCCCCTGCCCCCAGCGGCCCTATGGGCGGGAGCTTTACGGGCCACATGACCAGCAGCAGCACGACCAGAATAGTTAAGGATGAAACCTTGAGGATCGAGAAGAAAAAGGATTCCCTTTCCTCCTTTGAAAGAGTCAGGTCTTTGTCTATGCCGGAGCAAGCTGGCCTGCCACACGCCACAGAAGAAAAAACCGGCGATTTCGGCGGCTCGCCACTGCCGCCAGCAGCAGCCGCAGCTGCACCCAGCGGCTTTATGGGCGGGAGCTTTATGAGCCACACGACCAGCAGCAGCTCGACCAAAACCGTTAAGGAGGAAACCTTGAGGCGTGAGAAGAAAAAAGATCCCTCCGACACCCTCGAAAAAAACAGGTTTCTGCTTATGCCGGATCAAGATTAATCTCTATCCCTTTACGTCATCCTCGCGGCTTGCGCAGCAAGCGCTCGGGGATCTGCCGGTGGCGTGATGTTCTGGTGGTGGATCCCCGGTTCAACCGCTTTGCGGTTGACTGCGGATGACAAGAAAGATGGCGACCCCTGATAGACGCAATTCGAAAAGATTATAGACAAAATGCGTTTAATTTCAACAAAATTCGACCGTTGTCACTGAAATAATTTTTGTTCTTGTATCATTTGGGAATATAGCCATTATGACCTAAACATTAATAAAATTATTGAAAGAGCTTCAATGTCCTGACAGTTTTCAAGATATTCTTTGGTGAGATTATCTCTGTAATACTGTTTTTCTTTCTCTTCATCAAAACTACCGCCGATGATGCCAGCCATAGTAGCCTTGCAGTTCTTTGTAGTCGGCTGTTGAGGTATTGTCTTGCCGCATATCTTTAAAAGCAAGCCGTCCACACTACAAGGGCTGGAGACGATCAGAATTGGGTTTTTATTTTTGCTATTTAATTGCCTTTGCAAATCCTTGTCTGCGACATGCTTTAAATCTTTCAATTCTCGCCCCCAAGCACATGCAAGGGCTTGTTTAACCTCTACAGATAATGAAACATCTTCATCAAACCATGCGTAAACTTGATTATAATTGTTTTTCTTTTTAATTGCCTGACTTAATATAGTACTCGAATTTCCGCCATATTTAGGACTTGGCGTAATGTTTATGTTGTTAGTTTTAGGGTCATACAGTTCGTACAAGAAATCAAAGAAAGCCCGTTCCCTCTTGCCTTCTAAAGATACATATACTGTGGCCTTAATTTTTCTTTTTTTGGGCATTATTAAAACCACCTCATATCCGCTACTCCGCCATAAGCTCCCGAAAGATACTTGCTGCAAAAATTGTCATCATTTCTAATGCCTTCTACTTCATCCAGACGATAGATTTCCGTTTCCATTTGCTTATTCTGTTCTGTCAGATAAATTTGGGTCTTGGTTCTATCATCCAATAACCATGGTTGATGAGTTGAAAAGATAAGTTGAGCGCGATTTGGGTTGGTTTCTTCATTGCCTAACAAATTAATTAATTTCCTGATAATATAAGGATGTATACTGCTTTCAATTTCATCATAGATGAGGATTCCGCCTTTTTCTAAAATTGGTATCATTTTATTTAATAGGTATATGACTTCCTGTGTGCCGTTGGATTCATCCAAAAATGATAATGTAAAATCTTTATCATTGGTTTTATGCACCAAATTAAGCATATTCACTTTCACTTTTTGAATTCGATCATTTGCAGTATCCTCTTTTTCGAGTTCTATGTATGAATTTCCCAATTCAAAATCATCGATTCCAAAGCCAAATTCTTTTAAATATTTTAAAATCAATTGCCGCCTATCTTCGCTGTCAAAATGTTTTGACAATTCAAGAACCATACTTAAAGCATCTTTAGACATTCTTCCTAATTGCCATAAATTTGTCTTTAAATTCATAAATCTTTTAATTCCAGTGGCAGGCAGGTGTCCCGTGCTTAACAAAAATGAAAATAGTGAAGCATTAAGACGCTGCTCAAATCTGGCTTTATCGTCGTCATTTAGCTTGGATAAATTCCACTTATCATAAGATACTTTTCCATTGCTTCTATTGATTTCATAGAGATAAGAATATCCCCGCTCTTTCTTGACACCAAGAAATTCATGGACAACTTCATCGGGATTTAATGTAATTTTATATTGATATTCCTTGCCGCCTTCTTCAAATATCAATTCAAATGAAGAGTTTTTATCTTCTGACAATTTGTGCGTTGTAACAGGTATTTTTTGATCAATTTTCAGATCTTGATAAGAAGCTTCAACAAACCATCCTAAAAACGACAAGCCCTTTAAAATATTTGTCTTTCCAGAGGCATTATTACCAATAATTACAGCAATGCTGTTTAACATATTGCCGCAAGGAGACATAAAAGAAGAATTATCCAGCATATCCTTTTTTGAGATTTCAAAGGATATGGCTTGAGTTTTATTTATGCTATAAAAATTAGAAATTTTCAGTTCTTTTATCATCTTGCTTCTCCAGATAAGCCGTTTCTTATTTTTAAATATAACCGTTTCTGCTATAAAAGTCAACATTAAACTGAAAAAATAACAAATTCCTGTTAAAAATTGCCATTAAAGTGTATTAAAATAGGTGTTAAGGCAAAAAATGGACTTTTGCAGCAATTAATCGAGGAATTATTAAAGCACCTATAGCCATAAGTAAAGCAAGGCTATTGGCGTCCCCGAGAGGATTTGAACCTCCGACCTGCGGTTTAGGAAACCGACGCTCTATCCAGCTGAGCTACGGGGACATCAGGATATAATGGCGTAAAAGCCGCGTTTGCCGATGCGGAAGTGGATTTCTTTATCAACCGGCGGCTTTATCAACGCGGCAGGGTCTGTGAGTTTTTCTCCATCCACGCTGACGGCTGAAGCGGCGATGAGGCGGCGCAACTGGCTTTTCGACTCCTGCGGGCAAAGTCTGGCGCAGAGATCAAGAAGCGCCAGTTCCTGCGCGCCTTCGTAAATCTGCGCGGCGGCAAACGGCTCATAGCTTTTTTCTTCATCTGCCTTGTTCTGAAACTGGTTATAAAAATACTGCGCCGCTTCTTCTGCGCTTTTTTCATCGTGATACTGGGTCACGATATTGGCGGCGACAAGTTTTTTTACATCCATGGGGTTGACTTTGTCTGCGGCCAGATCTTCTTTCAATCGCGCAATTTCCTGCGCGGTCAAGGTCGTGGCCAGCTCCAGATACATCGGCAAAAGCGTATCGGGAATGGACATGGCTTTGCCGTACATGTCATGCGGCGGCTCGGTCAGGCCGATATAGTTATTGTAGGATTTGCTCATCTTCTCCTTGCCGTCAAGGCCGACGAGGAGCGGCATGGAAAGAACGATCTGTCCGCTTTTGCCCTCAGCCTCCTGCAGCGCACGACCGACAAGGCAATTAAAAAGCTGGTCTGTGCCGCCCATTTCGATGTCCGCGTTGATCTCAATCGAATCATAGCCCTGCATCAAGGGATAAAGCATTTCATGCATGCCGATTGCGGTGCCTTCGTTGTAACGCTTGCTGAAATCCTCGCGCTGCAAGAGCTGCGCTACGGTGGCTTTGGCAAGAAGGCCGATCACATCGCGGAATGTCATGGCGCCGAGCCAGTCATCGTTAAAACAGACTTTCAATTTCTCGCGGCTCATATCCAAAACTTTGGAGAGCTGGTCAAGATAGGTCAGCGCGTTTTGCTTGATGGTTTCCGGCGAAAGGGGGGGGCGTGTTTTGTTGCGCCCTGTGGGATCGCCGATGCGCGCGGTAAAGTCGCCGATGATAATCACCAGCTTGTGCCCCGCATCCTGAAACTGGCGCATTTTGCGCAGAACCACCGCATGGCCGAGATGAAGATCCGGCGCGGTCGGGTCAAAGCCGAGCTTTACGATAAGAGAGCGTTTTTCTTTCTCGCTCTCTTTCAGCTTGCCCGCAAGGCCACGGGGCGGTGTTTCAATGGCAACGCCGCGCAAAAGGTCATCAAGAAGAGATGCGTTCATCGGATTTATCCTCGTAACATTTTGTTTTACAAGGCGGCTATCTCATCATGAAAGGGGCGCGTTGACAAGAAGAAAAGCAAAAACCATGCGCCTTTAAGGGGGCAGGGACGATAGATGCGGCAGGCAGATTTTCAGGTCTGATCTTGCGCGGCCTTGATGCGTTTTTCAAACAAGGCCGGCCATGTTGAGACAGGGGTTTGGCCAAAGGGGCCTTCGGGCGACACCCAATAATCAAGGATACTTGGAAACATATTCACATCTTTGCCCTGATTGGCCACAAAATAGCGATCTAAAGGAAGAAAGCGCAAGCCTTCAAGCTTGGGGGCGCGGGCGGCGGGTTTTTCATTCACCATTTCATGCAGGGCCGTGGCCAAAAGCAGCGGGTCATCTGTCCCCAGACGCTTTTTAGCCTCGGCACGGCGCGCGGTCAGCACATCAAGCATGCGTCGCGCAGTTTCCGCCAGAGCTGTATCCTCACCGGCGCGCGCGACAAAAAGAGCGCGCACAAGGCTGCTGAGCTCTATCTGGCTAAGTTCGGGAAGCCATATAATATAACCGGCGCCTGTAAGGCCTGCGCGGTCTAAAGCGGTCGTCATCTCGCAAAAAGTGCATAAGGTGACAAGATTTCTTTCCGATGCCTTGGGATCAAGATCGCGCTGAAAGACAACGCGGTGAAACTTGCGTGATATAAAACCACAACAGCGACAAGTGAACTTGTCGCGGCTCAAAGTCTTTTGGATTTGTTCGGCTGTAAGCGGGCGGTTTTTTAAAACCGCCCCCTTGGCGTCGGTGTTGTGCCGAACGCCAAGGGAAAGCGGTAGTTGGTTCATTAGTTGAACGTGGTTTGGAAAGCCTGCCAACCTTGTTCATCACCACTCATTTTCGATGTTCTGAAGATGATACCCTGGAACATCGGGATAGCGGCAAGAGCAGCACCAGCAGCTAAGTTGGCAACGCCCTGACCGACTGTGTCCTGACCTGAAGGATTTTCCGCGTGCTTTTTCAGCTTCAGTGCGCCCTTCACCATGAAAAACGCGCCCATGATGTAACACACGATTGTCAAAATCCACGGAATAACAGACAACTGGGTTGTACCAACGTCTGTGATAACACTGCTCATGTCCTGACCGATGGCAAGCCCAGGCATTGCCATTGTGAAGACCGCTGCAATCAGTGCGAATTGCATGCTTTTGTTCATTGTTTCTTTCTTCATGGTTCTCTCCTCTTTTGTTTAGTTTTTTCAGTTTAGCTTATTTTTTGCGGTCTAAAAAGACCTTACCGATGTTTTTTTCCTTTCACTTGTCCTTGTACCTCCTTTCTTTTTTCAGGGTTTACCCTTTAACAACGTTTTTTATGTCAACAAATCCAGCCCGAAGGTGTTGTTGAAAACTTCGATCATCTTGTCGATATTCAAGGCCATAGCACCAGCCACCACATGGACAACGCCTTGCGGAACCGTAGCCTGTCCGCCATCCATGGCGGTTTTTATAAGCAGCCAGCCCCGCAAAAAGGCAATAACGCCAATAATCTGAATAAAGGCCAGAACCGCGCGAACCGTATTGTTGATGGCTGTTGTGTCGGCATCGCCCACCACCTTAGACCATGCGATGGCGCTGTATTGGCTGACATTGCTGACCTCGCCGCTGGCAAAGATAGAGCCCAAGACATCCGGCAAAACCGTAGAAAGCGAAACCAGCACCGCGCCTATGACCAGATTGGTGATAATGGTTTTAGGGTTGGATGTGCGCGGGTCCGTGCCCGTGGCCGCGCCGGCCAGCAAAGCTTTTACAATAAAGGTCAAGCCGATCAGAATACCTAAAACGGAAACAAGGGTGAACATCGGTCCATACATATTGCGGACAAAGCTCTGCATCATAATGTCAAGGCCCTGCCCGCCAGATACGGAGACGGTGGCCCCGGGTACACAGGCGTTCAGACCTCCGCCGGCAAAAACGCCGAACAAGGTTCTTCGTACAACACCGACAAAAGTCGGCAGGCCGATCAGCGCGGCGCCGGCGATAAAGTGCGCGACCGCTTTGGTGACTTGTGAATTATTGGGATCATCCGCGCTCTTTCTGAGCAGCAAGACGCCACGGACAATAAGAAACCCACCGACGATCCAGGCAATGACGCTTAGGATAAAAGTATAGCCGTCGGCATTGTTATTAATATTGCAAACCAGCTGGCCCAGCGTATCGTCACCCGTATCCCCTCCGCCGAGTATCGGTGTGGGGTCGGGCGGTGTGGGCACCTGCGCCCAAAGCTCGATGGGTATGCCGGTAAGAAGAAAGCTAAAAAGAACACCCCAGACCAGCATCAGCAAAGCGCTGGTCTTATGTTTGACTTGGTTATCTGGCCCCTTATAGAGCATCGTACCAACTCCCAAAAAAAGGCTTTGTTAAACCTTATGCCTTTATTATGACACATTCCTACCCACTATTGTGCATGAAACTATTAAAGACCTCGTTAATTTTTATAAAAAAAGAGAGAAATTTTCTCTCTTTTTTTGGGCCTAATTTATTCTTTTCGCTCTTTTTTTCCTTCGCTACTGCAATATAGCCTTCTCCGTTACAACCTCCCAACGACCATCTATCTGGCGGATTTGGTTAACTTTTCCTAGGCCCGGGAGCTCCTCCCCCACACGGATGCGGCGGAAATCCTGCGAGGCCATGCCCGCCGAGACCCAGGCGGCCTCCGGCGTGGCCGCCCTCAAGACCCAGCCCTCATTTTTAACGGCTGGGAGGGGGGCTGGCTTGGCGGCCTTGGCCGGCGCGGTGGCTTTTTTGGCCGGGGCCGGTTTGGCGGCGGCTTTGGGTGTTGCTACCGGTTTTTTCACGGCGGCTAAAGTTGTGACTTCAGATGCGGGCGCAAGATTGATGCCGCGCATATTATCATTCTTGAGCGCAGCAAGTTGCGCTTCAAGTTGCGTCACCTTGTCTTGCAAAGCTTGATCGGGTTTCGCCGCGCTGTCTGAAAGCTGGCTTTGCAGGTTGTCGATCTGCGCCATCAAAGCTTCATTTTTGCTGACAACCTGATCCACTGTTTTTTGAAGCGCCTGAACTTGATCGGTCAAGGCATCAAAACGCGCCTGTTCCCTTTCATCCAACGCGCGCGGCAGCGCAGGTTGCGCCGCAGGAAGCGGCGCGATGGCGATTATTTCCTGCACTTCTTTCACAGGCGGCGCCACAGGAAGCGGCGCAATGGTGGCTATTTCCTGTACTTCTTTTATAGGCGGTGGCGGTTCCGCTACGGCTTTCCCGGGTGCCGGCAGCGGCAAAGGATCATGCCATAGCGGCGCAGGCACAGCCGCAGGTTCCCTGACGGGTACGGCGTCACTGGAAAGGATTCCGCTGATGATAGGCTTTTCCTGTTCCTGCAGCCCGTTTTGTTCTGACGCCGCAGATGACGCAGGCACAGCCACATAGCCGTTCTGAGGCCCAGCAGGCGGTTGATAGGCGTTCCGCATCTCTGAAGAGGACATGCCTTTTTCATTGCTGGCGGCCTGCTGTTTTGGCGGCGCATTTACAATGCCTGCAAGCGGTATAGGGCCGGTTGCCTCCTCACCATCCAGATATGAAAATTGGAAATAAGCAAGACCGCCCAAGACAACCACGCCCACAAGCAGAAGCAGGAAAAGCGTTTTCTTTCCGCTTTTGCCTTTGTTTTGATTTTCATGCGATTGTTGGTCTTCTTCGGACGGCATTTCTTCAAGAACATCTTCGATCTGTTCTTCCATATCGTGAAAATCATCTTCGGGCGGAAGTTCATCCTTCCATTCCTCGGCCGCGCCATCGGAATCCGGCGAAAGCGTTTCGGCGCTTTCTGTTTCCAGATTTTCAAGATCCAGATCCGTATCGTCTTTATTTGCCATAACAAACTCTCCCTAATGAGAACACGAGGCGCACCAAAGCATGAAACTCAAAAACGTCTTCCTATTGCTGATAAGGCGCGTTCATCGGCATTGCATTGACAGGACGCGAGCTGGGCATGTTGGCCATTATTTGATTGAGCTGTTCGCGTGAAAGCTGACCGTCCTGCGTTGCCATATTGTCCTGATAAGGTTGCGTCTGGTAAGAACTGCTGGTCTGTGGCGTGGGGATGGTCAGGTCATTCGGCGGAGGGGGCTGCTGTAATGTATCCGGATCCCTCGGGTCCATGACGGATTGAAGGAAAAACAGACCCATTGGCGTTCCCACAGCGACACGCACCATTTTTCTCGTCCGGCTCGCCTCACTGCGCAGGAATCCTGCCACGGATTGGCCCACCGAGCCCAGACCTGAATAGAGAGCTTCCTTATAGCCTCTTTTGGTCTGTTCTGAGAATATGACGCCATCTTGGGCCGTGGTGGTTGTTCTTGTTTCGCCAAGAATCGTGCCGAACTCCGACACAAAAGCCGCTGCTGCCGGAAGCACGACGCGCATAAAATAACGATTGTCAACTTCCGTGGCCATGCCGCCAAGTGTCGTGTCGGGATCCAAAGCAAGCGCATTGATGGAATATTCACTTCCGTTCCAAGCGACGCTTCTAAAGGTCATGACCAGATGGTTTTCCATCACCTGAAAGGTGCCGATCGCCCGTCCGCCCGAAAAAGGCCCGGAAAGAATCTGCGCCAAAATCGGCCCGGGCACATCTGAATTGGCCTCATTCAAAAGCTGAATATAGTTCACGGTGCCAGCTGCCACTATAATCTTGGCCCCGCCATATTTCAGAGAAGACCATCCGGGCGGCGGCGTGCCTGAGATTTGCTGCGTTTTGCCGGTTGCCGTATCTTCAAGACCGCTTTTGGCGCCTTTGACAAACCGCGCATGTGTCGGCTCCCACCCTTTCAGCAATGCCTGCATCTGCTTTTGCATGGCCTGCGCAAGGGTGTTATCCGGCGGCTGTTGTTGCTGCTGCTGTCGCTGCTGCGGCTGTACCTGCGCCTGCGTTGCAGGGCGTGGGGTAGCCAGCTGACGTTCAAGTTCGCGGATCTTCTGATCTTGCTCCGTCCTTTGGGTACGCAGACGTTCTGTTTCCTCACGGAACTCCCTTAACGGATCGGCTTTGATGTCTTTCGGGTTTTCCACCTGACGGCCCACAGGGGTCGGCATGGCGCTGCCGCCTTGCGTTAAGGCTTGACGCGCGCGTGCTTCGTTGGCGGCGTCATTTTGCTCAATGAAAAAGGGCGTGGCTGTGCCGCCGGGGACTTCGCGGAGTTCGGGCGCGCGCGCAAGCTGTGTAACAGGCGCTTCACGCTTGCCTGATGTTGCGGCCAAAACAACGGTCAGCGATATAATCACAACGGCCATGATGACCAGAAGCTTCAGGATCGGCTTGGTGCGCCAAGCTTCCTTTAGCCCTTGCTTGACGCTTGGCTTTTGAGGCGCTTCCGAGGGGTCCTCAAACGGCTCGAAAGACTCGGTGAATTCGTCGTCCATGTTATTTGACATCATTTTCATCCCGCATAAGGCGCGCCCTTATCATGGCGCCGTTATCAGATACCAAAAGCACCGGCGCATCGCCGATTTCATAAACGGTCATTCCATCCGCCGAAGATGCGCTGGCATTCCAAGCCGGTGACAGCAAAGTCAGCGGCGTGCGCACATAAACCCGACCCCCAAGCTGCCAAGCCATGGTGCGGGCATCAAGGCCGCCCACCCTCAAACGCTGCGCCCCGTCAGGCGGTGCATTCTCCAAAATCATCGTCATGGCCACATCCCCTGCCACAACGCCGCGCCGCTGCTTAATCAAAGGCGTTTTTGCGTTGGGGCCGAGCTGCGGCACGCTGGCGTCAAAGCGCATGTGAAAAGTCGGCCCGCCCGCAGATAGTCTGAAGATGATCGGCGTTGAAAGGCCTTTCAGCAAAATCGACAGATTGCCCGTGCCCACCCGCGTTAAAGGAATCACCCTTACAACATGCGAGCCGGCCTCGGTCGGCGTGACTTCAAAGTTTCCGCCTACACCAACGTCCGCGATCGGCCAAGGCTCCCCCGTCTGATCGATAAGGTCAATGGTGGTGACATAGCCTGCGGCAAGATTGATGGTGGGCGGCTGCCCGCCGGGGTCCAAAGAAAGATGGACAATTTTGACTTCGCCCTGCGGCTGGCCGCCAGAGGGCATCTCAGAGACGGCCTGCGTTGCTTCAAGCCTTTCCATGAAATGGCGAATCTGCTCCGGCGTCAGCGGGAAAAGGCCTTCTGTGGCGCGCTTGTAGGATCTGCGGTTATGCTCTTCTTCCTTGCGGATCCGTTCTTCCTCCTCGCGGGCGGCTTCTGCGGCTTCAAAGGCCTGTCTTTCCAAAAGCATCTGCTCGGCCGTTATTTCCGGCAGGGGGGGGAGGCTGTCGAGCTCAATCCCTCTTTCATTTTCTTTGTTCTGCGCTTGCTCGGCGGGCGGACTGGGGGGGGGCGGAACTGGCGCGCCTTCACGCAACGCTTCCAAAAGATCCTGCGGTATAGCCTGCGCCGTTGGCCCTGTCTGCGCCCAAGCTGTCACAGCCGCGCATGTCATTAGACCTGTCAAAGCCGCGCCAAGGACAACGGATGCGGCTATTTTTCGTCCCTGTTTATACAACAATTGCCATCCCCGAATCAGGTTGAACGTCCGGATATACTTATATCTTGTTTCACTCTAAGAGTGTTAAGATATCGTTTATCTCTTTTACTTTCCCATGGCCATCCTATTTCATACCCTATGGCCTAGGTCAAGAAGTTGAAAGCATTCTTTTCAGGCTTTTCCCAAGGCTTTTGGTGCCTTTCACCTTTTATCCGGCTTAGCCTAGCATTTTCCAAGCTTTTATGCCTAATCCCCCTATATTTTTCTTGGCGGGAACCCGGGCAATCGTAAGCTGAACCACTTTACGCACACGGCTTTGAACATTGTTATTTGTTGCATAGGTCATCACCACGGGCATCTGAACATTCCAGACGTAATCGCCGTCCGGATCCGCGCCGCGCCCTGTAATCACCGGCGAATCGGCAGGCACCGTGGTCAAAACAAGCTGGCGGCCCTTGAAGCTTGCCTGCAAATCGCGCTCAAAAAAGCTTTTCACGAAGCTGATCCAGCCATCTTCCGTAAACCGGCTGGATTGGCCGATAAGCCGCGCGTCAAGATCACCAAAACCAAAGGTCAGGATCTCCGTAATGCTTGCCGTGGCCCAAGATAAGACGGCCCGGTCGGTCAGATTCGGCTCGGTCAACGCGACAAGCGGCAGTTCGCGCCTTTCATGAAGCTGGGGCGCAAGGCCGACATAGACCATGATGGGCTGAAAAAAGGGCCGCGTCAAAAAAAGGGCCGAGGTCAGGATGATGATGATATAGGTCTGCCTTCTGATGTGCCTTAAAAGATTTTTATGTTTTTTATAAATGAAAAGCTGATCGCCTTTCAGCGCCTGAGGCGGGGGCGAATCATCGAAAAAACTCCACCCCTTTTTGACCTTGGGGGGCGCTTTCTTTTTTTCAGGCCCAGAAGGTGCCTTCGCGGCTGTTTCCGGAGGCTTCTGCGGCATGGCGCTTAACCTCCTCCTGCCCGAGGCGAGGCAATCCATTGCTCAATACTGATTCCCGCCGGATTTTGCAGGGTTGAGACGCGCACGATTTGAAGCGTCAAGATAATCTGCATCGGCTGCGGCGCCTGCGGCCCGTCAAAGCGAATGGTGGCCGGAAACTGTAAAATCCAGGTGTAAACGCCTTCATTCACAAAGGCGCGGCGCACCTCTGGGGCGGAGTTAACATCCAAAGCCACCGTCAGCTTGCGGCCTTCAACAGCCTCCAGAATGCGGGCGTCTTTCATGGCTTTTGTAAAGCTGGCCCATCCTGTTTCCGAGAAATGCTGTGATGATTCCTGCAAACGCTGGCGGAAATCATTATAGCCAAAGCGCATCACATCCTGCGCCCGTCCCGCAGCCCAAGCAATCACGTCCCCGCGCGTGCGGTAGGGTTCGTTCAAAGGCACAATATTGATGATGCGGCCATCCGCCGTGGTGGCGAAATAAATATACCGCGTTTCCAGCGAAAGAACGATCGTGACAATCGAGGCGATCAAAAGAATAATTACAAGGCCCTGAATCAGGCTGATACGCAGCAGGAGCCTGTAGCCATCGCGGTAAAATGTATTGCGCGATAAAACTGTGGAGACAGCATCGTTCAGCGACATCATGACCTCTTTCAAAAGGGCGTTTTTGCGTTTTTAGTATAAACGCAAAACTACGGCTGACGCCAGCTCAATTTGTCCGCATGCTGTGTTAATTCGAAACCGAAAAGGTAAAGTCCGGCGTGCTGTTGCCTGTCGCATAATCCGCCGAGCCCTTGCAGGAAGAACATAAGCGGTTATGCCGTCCTTGCGATTGAAACTTGTTCAGGCACATCAGGCAAACGCGCGTTTTGACTTCAGGCGGCACGTAAACGTCTTCTTCCTCCGGCGCTTCCGGCAAAGCAAGGCGAATCCGGCGCGATCCGGCGGCGGCCAGTTTGCGCCGCTCATTGCTGTTGGTGCGCTTATAGCCGCGCTTGCGTCCCGGCGCCATGCGGCGCGGCAGGCCTAAACGCGCCGCGCGCGTCATAATCGCGGCTGCCGAGCGTCCAAGCGCCGCCGCAATGTCATCCTGCGGTTTTCCATCCAGCCACATCTGCCGCAACAGATCATCTTGATCTGCCCAAGAAAGTCCTATTCCGCTTATGGATGCCGAAACGGATTTCTGGTTTTTCTGTGCGGGGTCATCTTCGTTTTTCATGTCCATAGCTACTGCCATCCCTTATGACCTTTGAAAAAACTGACGCTCTTATAGCACATGTTGTGAAAGTAAATCACGAAAATAATGCACAATTTTGCCTTTTTTGGGATTTTTTTGCATGGCATTGAAAAACAACGGATATTTTGTTTCCGTTACGCCCGTCTTAGGTTGTAAACGAGCTCAATCGTGTTCGCCAAACCCTCAGGCTCCACACATTCAATGGTTGCCTGATCCGGCGACACGGGGGGTTGCGAAGGGGCATTGTCATTGATGGTCACGCTTGTCAGCCCTTCAGGCATGCCAACCCCTGTCAAGGCCGGCGACAATGTGATGCAATTTGAACGGCTGAGGCCGCGTAGCGTCAATCTGAAGAAACGCGAGGAATCAATCCCTGCCGCGTCAATGGCAAAGCCGCCTTCATTCATCACGGTGCCTGACGCCGCCACAGGCCCCCAAGGGAGATCCGCCACCCAGACGGCCGCCGTGCGGTCACGGATCTGGTCGGGCAGCAAAACGCCACGGCGTAAAAGATAGTTGGTCAAATCCGCCGCTGCCGAGCTTCCCGCAGGCGTCTGCACGCGCAGGCTTGATGTGTAAAAATCGCGCACATTGTTGATCGTAAGCAGGATTTGATTGACGGTCTGCTTGCGGTAAATCGACTGGGTCACCAGCGCCACAACCACCCAAAGCGATGCAAAAAGCGTCACCATCACAATCATGACGAGGCCCATTTCAAGAAGCGTGTAGCCGGCGCGGCTGTTTTTGCCGACTTGAGGTCGTTTAAAGGATAAAAGTGAAAGAGACATCGTTCTCACCATCCGGATTGGAGCACATTCTTTCCGCCGTTGTCAGCGTCAGGGGAAAGACCTGATTGTCCGCCGTGTCGGGGACATCAGGATTAATGTTGTAGCAGACCGCTGTTGTACATACCCTGCGGACGCCTATTTCGGGGATTAAAGCAGGAAACTCCATTAAAAGCCGCATGCAATCACTTCGCTGCAGGTGGCGCACCATGATTTCAAAACGTTTCGACGTTGCTTCGCCTACGTTATTTTGGGCGGCCCTGACAAGAAAGCTGCTTGTGTCGCCCGAGCCTAGAGCATGATGAACGGGGTCATCGCCCCGCGTGGGATCTTCGCGCATTTCTATGGGAATAAGCCGTAAAAACTTCACCATGGCTTCAAGATCCTCGCCTACATTATAGGGTTGGTCTGTTCCGGGCATATAAATGCCGCCGCGCGGGCTGAAATGGGTGCGGATATTCTGGGTCGTTGTCGTGATCTGCTGCGACATTTTCCTGAAGTGATAGCCATGCCAGACAACATCCGCCACCGCCCACACCGCCGCCAAAACAAGCCCCACGCCGCCAAGAACAATGGCGATCTCCATAAGGCTGAACCCTTTGCGCGAGTGTTTCAGGGCGCTTAAAAGATGGATTCTCTTTTTCAAGGCAATCTCTCTTTCTACATCATGCCGCCGCCGCCGCTTCCGGTTTTGGACACCGCCTCAACAACCGCAAAGACGGAGCGGAAGGCCCAGACAATCGTTCCGGCCACAACCACAAGGCCGACATTGCGCGCCACCACCGCTTGGGCTTGAAGCATTTCAATCTGGTCTTCAATCCATTCATCGGTCACTTCTTCAATCACCGTGCCGACATCCGCGCGCTCTGATAAAATCTCAAGGTCAATCGCAACGGAAGGGTCGGGGAAATTATACCCGCCTGTGCGCAACGCCTCGCCAAGATTACGACCGCGCAAAACTTCCTGACGGGCGGCATGCACGCGCTCCCGCAGCCACGGGCGGGCTTGTTCTTCCAAAATCTCAAGCGCGCGCTTGAGGGGAACCTGCGAGCCTAAAAGCGAGGACAGGCCCAAAAGAAAACCACTGCCTTGCACCACGCGATACCACGCCCATGGCGGATATTTGTCGAGCTTGATCCTGATTTTTCCCGTCCAGACAGGCATGGTGACGGCAATGATGATGACCGCCACGAAAATCCCGACTAAAATCCATATGCCCCAATTCGCAATAAAATCCGAAACGGCACCCACGCCGCCCATGGCGGCCATAACGCTTGGCGGGGCGGTCTTGCGCATGTTTTGAATAAGCTGCACGCCGAACATCCAAAGCACGCCCGCCACAAGCAAAAGCATAAAACCCGGGTAGGCGATGGCGTACGTCACGGCGGCGCGCATTTGCTTGGCCCGCTCTCCCATGGTCTGGATGGATTTGAGGGATTTGGCCATCGCGCCTGACTCTTCCCCTGCGCGAATCATGTAAATATCCGCATCAGGCACCCAGCCGTCCATGGCTTCGGAAAGGCCTTGTCCGGCGCGGTCTTTCAAAAACCATTCCCTTAGCGCGCGCGCGGCGGGGCGGTTTGGGTATTTGCCCATCTCGGAAGCATTTTGAAAAAGGCGATCCAGCGCACGCGAAAGAGCTTCGTTCATGCGCAGCATGCCTTCAAGCTTGCGATAAACGCGCATTCTCTGCTTGCGGCTGTTTTTGAATTGAAGCTGCGCGATCCGGCGGCCGAAATCTTCCATGTCGATGTTCATGCGGTTTCTCCCAGCCTTTTTTCGATTTCTACGATGTCTTTTTCACTTGCAAGGTAGCCCACTTCAAACTCGGCGTCATCCGGAGAAACTTCACCACGGCGGATTTTTTCAAGCGCATGCCATAGCATGGTCACGCCGTTCATGCCTGTCGGTGAAAGCCAGTATTCACGCGCATCCTCCATGCGGTTGTCCTGTAAAAGCTCCATGATTCTCTGGTCGGTTTCGATCACTTCGGCGCAGATGGTACGGCCTACCCGCCCTTTAAAGCAGTGTTTGCATCCTTCGGGGTTGGCGAAATAAATATTGCTCAGATCCGGCTCGGACAAACGATCAAGGGGCGAGCCTGTGCCGACAGAGCGCGAAGCATCCATCAGCGCAAGACCGCATCTTATGCGGCTCATAAGATCGCTGTAGAGAGGCCCATATTCATCCGCCACCTGCGCCAGAGGAATCCGGCAATAAGAGCACATGCCGCGCAAAAGCCGCTGACAGAACATGCCGCGCACAAGGTGGTAGTCATAAACAAGATAAGGCTCCATCCCGATGTCGCGCAGACGCTGCGGAACCGCCAGAGCCGAATAAACGTGCGTTGTCGTATAGACCTGACGTCCCGTCAGAGCCAGACGAAAGGCAAACTGGGCCGTTTGAATATCGCGCACCTCACCAAGCATCACGATGTCAGGATCAAGACGAAGCATGCAGCGCATGATCTCGACAAAGGATTTTTCGCGCTGTTCATCTTTGACCGAGGATGACACACCCACCTGTCTTGCGCCGACAATGCCGCCTTCGGGTGGATCTTCCACCAAAAGACAGTTAAGCTGCATATTGGTTTCAGCCATGCGGCGATTGAGCGTCACGCGCAGGGTTGTCGTTTTACCCTGATTCACCGGCCCCGCAAAAATGCGCATGCCGCCCGGGGCCTGTCGCAGGCTTTTGACGACCTTGAGCTGCTCTTGCGAAAAACCAAGCGAGTCCACGTCCGCCATAATAAAGTTTTCGCCAAACAAATGCGCCGAGTCATATTGAAGGCGCATATTAAGATAGCGCCCGCCATCCGACAAAGGCACCCACTGGCAGCGCACCGAGATCACGCCTTTGGGCAGCGCCAGCGTGTCCGGTCCCGTGGCCGTGGAGGTGAGCATGGCCGCTTGCGGCTCCTGCCAGTTGGCGGTTGCGCCGGATTGGCCCACCGAGTGCGAATAGACGGAGGCGAGCATCAGCTCCCCTTCCTTTTGCGTCCATGTTTCCCATAGGCGCAAAGCGCCATCAATGCGGAACTCGATGCGCGTGCGGCCTTCGCTGGCTTCGATATGAATATCGTTGGCGCCGGCATTGGCGGCTTTTTGCAGCGTTTCCACAATGCGGCGGCGCACCGTGTTGTCATCAAGGCGCATAACCGCGTTCTGGCGGTCGGCATAAAGATAGGCCGCGCGGACAATATTAGGCGTAACATAGCGCGGCGGATTGATCTTGTAGCCGTGACGCCTTGCCATTTGCGCCACAGATGTCACAAGCGGCGAAAGCCTGTGCGAGGCGCTTACAAGCCACATGCCGTTGTCGAACAAAACGCACAGATTGCGCGATTCGGTAGGTATTTTAAGCGCGCCGTCTTCGGACGTCAGAACCGTGCCCGTAAACTCAAGCCCGCCTTCAACGGCCAGACTGCGTTCATCTTCAACCTTTACCTTGGAGGAGTCAGACGTATCATCATGAAGCTGTTTTTGGGATGAAGATGATTTATTGCCGGCGGGCGGGGTTTCCTTGGGCGGCGTTGCCGAGGCCGTCGGGCGCGCGGAAGCGCTTGATGCCGGTTTTGCGGCTGGTGGTGCTTTGGGAGCTGCGGGCGAAGGCGTTTCAGGCGCAGCCGAAGTCGGCCCCGTCAAAGCCGAGGATAATTTATCTTTTATTTCCCCAATCAGATCGCGCACAATTTTCAACCATTCTTAACATTGCAAACCGACTTCAGCTTCCCCTGGCCATGTTCTTCCTTAGCGGTTGCTGAAAATAGTTCCAACATCCTGCACTTGAACGGTCTTGGTCTTTTTGTCGCTCATCGTCAATGTCACACCATTGCGCGATATGGAAGAAACCGTGGAACCATTGGGCAGCTTGTCGCCGACACGGAGTTGTTTGACGGCACCGCCCTCATCCCTCATCTGCGCCATGTAGTTTCCACCGGCACCAACGATGCGGACGATTTCAGGATCGCGGCCGAAACTCATATCCTGCGGTATGGGCGGCATGGGCATGACGGGCATCGGCATATCAAAAATCGGCGGCGGGGGTGGGGGCATGCCGCGTCCGGGCGGGGGCGCCGCTGCGGCCGCCGCTTCGTCCCGATCACGCCGGATGTCCATAAGGTTGGTCAGTCTTTTTTCAATGTCGATCAAGACGTCCAGTTTTACGATGGCTTCACGCGCGGCGTTCAAATCTTCCAGCATGATTTCCTTGGTCGTGTTATCAAGGCGATCAACGATTTTTTTGACAGAGGCCGGAACAACGCTTGACTCTTCCGTTGCATCGCTAAGGTCAATTCCTTTGCTTGACGGCGCGGGGCTTACGGGTTTTTCAACCTTGGGCGGCGGTGGCGGCAGCGGCGCTGGCGCTGACGGCATATCAATGGCGTTTAGCGCATCCCGCACAGCTGCGGAATCTTCATTGGCCGTGCTTGCGGCGACAGGTGCAGCTTCAGGCGCGGCTGTGTTTTGTGCCTGAGCAAGCTGAACAAGCCCAAAGCCCACACAAACAGCCAGAACCGTTAGCGAAAGTTTAGCGGCGATTTTCATAAATCACTCCTTCAATAGCCCAGGTTCCATTTACAGCCAGCCCCGCTCCACGATAGGATATTGAACTGATGGTTAAACCCGGTATGCCTTCAAGATAATATGTTGACTGCCCGGGTAATGTTTGCACCTCAATCGTAAAAGAACGCTTAACCCAGGGCGGGGGGGGTGGATTCCATTCCCCTTTATAGTTCGGCGGCGGCTTGGGCAGGGGGTCGTCCGGCAGGCGTTTAAGCCGGCCCTTTGAGTGGTTTGCCCCCCAATTCTGGTTAAGATAGCGCTGCGTGATGACATCTGGGTCCACAAGATCCTCTGGCCCCCGCTTGGACAGGCCTAAAGAGACGCTGCGGGTGGCCGAATTGGCCGAGTCATTGACCAAAGAGTCCGGCGGCGGGGCGGCATTGCCTGTGCTGCGCGCCCAGCGGACGGTCAAGGTGCCCGGGGTGCATTTATGGCTGTCCGTGCGCCATCCTGCGATTCTGGTTGAGACTTTTTCAAGCGCTTTGCGGCAGGCTTCGATTATTTCCAGTGGCCGAGGCTCATTTTCCCATTTGCGGACGGGTTTGGGATATTCGGGCGGGCCGCCGCCAAAGGGATCCAGCGGGCTTTTGGCGCGCCGCATGCGCTCAAGCGCTTCCATTTGCTGGCGGCGCAGCTCTGCTTGCTTGGCTTTGTCGGCCTGATACCACCAGCTGCCTGCAACGATCAGCAAAACCACGACCGTCCCGATTAAAAACCCTATTTTGGCGGCTTTGGAAAGCTCCACCGAGCGCAGGCGGATGTCTGTTTTATCGTTGAGAAGGAGCGCCAGCGGCATGGTGTCGGCCCCGGGTACCCCCCAAGAGTCCGGCGCATAAGTGCGCTGGAAGCCGCCGACACCCATTTCCTGATAAAGATGGTCGCGGGCTTCTGTCTCGTCATTGAAGAATAAATCGCCGTCAGGGACAATCAGGTCATCGCGGACGATGACAAGCGAAACGCCTTCCCTTAGACGGAAAGCGCCGATCCATGAGCCGGGCTGCTGGTTGGCAAGACATCCCGCCAAAGAGGGCATATCCGATTTCAAGCCCGGGGTTTCCGGCGCCAGACCGAACTGGGGAACGCGCCCTTGCTTGTTGCCCGCGCGGGCGGCGTAATAGGCGGCCCTTACCGAAGGTTGGCGGGCGGCTTCTTTGGCCGCTTGGGAAATGCGTCCGCTCGGGCTGTTTTCCCAATAAAGGCCGCTTGCGTACTGACGCCGGCCAACGGTAACAACACCCGTTGCCATTATCCATGCTCCGGTCTGGGTAGAACCTCAAGAACTTGTGGCGTGATTGCAATAAACATCATGGTTCGCACTTTCGCGTTGATCGCACCGCCGCCGAATATATAGTTATAAGCGCCGAACATGCCCTGCGATTTTTGCGAAACCTTCTCATCATCATAGCCGCCGATAATCAGGGTTGATCCGCTCTGCAACATGGCTTGCTGCACAAAAATGCGGTTTGCTGTTTCAGGAAGCTGGACACGTCCGCCACCACCAGTATCAAAGACTTCCATGTTGAGAAGTTCCGTAAATTGGAGCGAATATTGCATCATAATCCGCCCATCTTCTAAAAGGCGCGGCGTTAATTGAATCGAAAAACCTTCACGAACGGTGTCCACTTTTACCCCATTTGATGAAAAACCCTGACCATCCAGCGTTGAGTTAATCTCTGCCACATATCTGAGTTCACGCCCCACGCGCCTTGAAACCGTGCGGCTGTTCAGCGTTGTTAAGGGAAACTGGGCCACACGCGCCGCATCCCCCACGGATGAAAGGGCCGAAAATATGCTTGTGACTTGCCCCACCGTTTCGGGATTCAGAACGGCGATCGAGATATTGCCCATGCCCGTTGTGGCGGTGGCGCCTGTGACGCCACTGACGCTGACGCCTAAATTCGTAAGCTTTTTAAGCACCGCTTCAAAGGACAAGGAGAAATCCGAATTTTCAGCCAGATCCACCGAGAAAGATTCAATATTAATGGCAATCTGGCGTGTAAGGCGGCGATTTTCTTCTTCAATAAACCGCGAAACTGCGGCCATGATTTCAGGTGTTGTGGTCACGGTGGCCGTGCCTGAAGAAGGCGAAACCACCAAAGTGCCGACCCCGCCCAAAATGGCGGTCAAGGCCTGCTGAACCTCATCCCAGATCTTGTACTCACTGCTCATTTCCGCAGATTGTTGCAGCGTTAAATCGCCGGTGCCGCCACCACCACCGCTGCCGGAAGTGGCATTCAGGTCTGTTGCCGTTCCCGCAATACCGTCCCTAATGGTTTGCTTGCCGGGCAGGGATTCAATCACAAAAATGCGCGTTTCATACCGTGAAATCTTGATGGAGTGGCCGTCATTGCGCCAGTTTACGCCATAATTGCCCGCGACAAGATCCAAAAGGCCGGATAAGGGGCCTTCATAGGCAATCGGCATACGCGAGGCGGCGACAATATCTTCATTCGCGCCGTCCAAAAGACGGACGGGAATACCCGTCTGTCCGCCAAGTGATGAGGCAATTTCACGCAGGGAAATCGGCTCACTCGAGATCAGCGTGACGCCGCGCGGATGTTCAAACTTTCCGGGCAGAGGAATGCCGCGATTCAGGCGCACCGCCTTGCTTCCCGACCAGAGCTTGTCCGAAACTGTCAGCGGATCATAGCTTTTCTTGGGGGCCGGCGCCAAAGCCTCTTGCCCCAGACGTGTTGCTTGGTCGGCATAACGATCCAAGAGGGTGCGATTCTTTTCGTTATTTTCACAGGCCACAAGGGCCACAACACATAAAAGAATGGCAAGGCGGCGAGCGATCATGTGGTTCCTCGTTACTTGTTATAATCGTTGCCGCGCACTTCAACAACGAGCACGGTTTGGCCGACAACCGGATTGTTATACATATGCGCTACAGGCTGGGGTTTCGCATCCTGAAAGCCTATCAGAAGATTGCGCACAGCTTCCTCGAAAGACGCGGTGAAAGATACGCCGACTTCAAGCGGAAAATCATATTCCGCCTTCCAGTTCATTTCTACCCCCGCGCGTTTGGCCCAGTTTTTAAGAACATTTTGCAGCGTATCGCCCCTTTTGGCGCTCCAGCTGTCAATGGTTCCTGTCTGGACAAAATTGGTAGGCACCGCAGGGCCGCCTATAGCGGGCATCGGCATCGGCGCAGCCATGGGCGCGGGCTTCATCCCCGCCGGCGCGGCAGGAAAATAGCCTGTTGCCATAGATGGCGCGGCGGCAGGCGGCGGCGGAAGTGGCCGCGCGTAATTTTCCGCAGAGGGAACAATCGCCATGGGCGCGTTTGCAGGCGGTGCAAAGCTAGGCGCCATTTCCGGCGTCCGCGCCATGGGGGCGGGCAGTGGGGGCGGCAACAAAGGCTGCGTTACCGCAGGAAGCTCCCCTGCCCTTATCACTTGAACAATCGGGCCTTGTTCGCGGAAGCTCAGACCCGCAGGGGTGAGCATGTCGCCCATAATCTGACGCCAAGGCGCGCCGCCGCGCCAAGAAACCGGTGTTCCCAAACTGACATCCTGCGCCACCGAAAAACCGACATCCTGCGGCAAAACCTGACGCAGCGCGATCGAAAGCGGCACATTATCCCCAAAACCCTGCACGATGTCCGTTGCAGCGCCGGAAGGCATGACCGTTTCAGGCTGAGTCACCGGCGGCAGAGCCTGCGGATAACCGTCATACGGGTCATAGGTCACAACATCAGGATAAGGCTGGATCGGCGTCTGGGCGTAGGGATTCTGATCCTGCGGCGGCGTCCAGACCGGCGGCGCTGGCGCAGCAGGCGGCGTGGGCGCAATCCACTGAAAGCCCGCATAGGCCGGAGCTGCTGCGGTCAAAAAACCTATCGTCAGCACAAGGCAGCGAACGGACAAGATAACGTGAGTTTTGTTTTTTCTGTGCATATTTAGGCCCTTCGTCGAGCTAAGGCGAATCACTCGAGAATGGTAGGCGATAAATAACAGAGGAGCAACCGCGTCGGAATCGCCCTTTGGAATAGCCTTATGACTGTGGCGTTTCCACAACAGATCTTGGGGAATGATGATTCTGCGCTTTCTTTTTTTCCTTTGCGCGCGAAAACCGGCGGACGCTTTTTGCGCTTCAAAGACAAAGGCTCGTTTCGAACATGAATCAAAATTGATGCCCGTTTAAACACGGCTTTACGGGCTTTTGTTTTTGGTAAAGCTTAATTTTCCCTTACCAAGCGGCATATAAAATGATGCCGTTTTTATATGGAGCCCGTGTCAATGGTGCGGCGCCGCGCCCTTAGGCTGTTGGCCGGACGATTGCGGCCCCAGAACCAGCAGCGCATCGCGCGCAGGGCGGACTGAAAAGAAAGGCCAAAACGCTCAAAAATCCAGAAAATAATAAGGATGACGACCGCCATCCCCAGAACCCAAAGACGCAAATGCACAAGGAAAAACACAATGCCTATAAAGGAACGCGCATCCAAAAAGGTGAAGCGAACCACCCGCTGCGTGTTGCGCCAATGTGCATCCATGGTTTTGTCTTTCTCTCTTTTGAGGCTCTTGACTCTTTTTACACCTCAAATCTTTTTTTTTCATCAATAAAAAAGGATCTGGCCCTTTTTTGTCATCCTCGTGGCTTGCGTAGCAAGAGCACGGGGATCTGACGGTGAAGGCTGCTCTGGCGTCAGATCCCCGGCTCAACCGCTTCGCGGTTGCCCGAGGATGACAAAAAGGGGGGATTAGATCATTGTGGTGTCGTCGTCGTCGGGATGATCTGGGGTTTCCTGAAGATCAAGTTCATCGACAGCGCGCAGGACGTCCTTGTAGGTCAAGGGTTCGCTGGGGGGTGGTTCTTTGGTTTTGGCAGCGCTTTTGCCTTTTTTCGGGCTTTTTTCCTCTGCTTCTTCCTCAAGCAGGCTTTCTTCGCCCGAAAGGCCCTTGGTCAGGAAAAGATAGGTCTGGCGGTCAATCTTTCCGTCTTCAAAAGCCTTGTTGGCCGTTTGCTCCATGGTGCGCCCATAGCGTACAAGAAAACGCTGGACTTCCGCTGTCCAGCGGTCAACGGGCATGTCTAAAAGCTGCTCGCGGATGTTGTCGTCAATCACCAGATATTCACGCAAGCCTATGCGTCCGCCGCCTTTGCGCGGCACCAAGGCTTGCGTTACAATCATGTGCAGCGTTTCCATCAGGGCATAGGCGCGCTCCGTGCGCTCTGATGGTTCAAAAACGCTGACAATACGCCGTACCGTGGCCGCCACGCCGACCGTATGAACGGTTGAATAAACAAGATGGCCTGTTTGTCCTGCTTCGATCGCGGCCGACATCGTAAGACGGTCGCGCGCTTCACCCACCAGAATAATGTTGGGCTTGCGCCGCAGCGCGTTGCGCACACCGGCGGCAAAGGATCCTATGTGACGCGGAATCTCCGACTGCGCGACAAGCGAATGTTCGCCCGTGATCGTGTCATAGACATATTCAATCGGCGCTTCATAGGTCAAAAGCTTGCCGCAGCCTTGCTTGCGTTCGATCAACATGCGGCAGCCCGAGGCCAAAAGCGTTGTTTTGCCGCTTCCTGTTGGGCCTGTCACCAAAACCAATCCCTGACGCGGCGACCAGTTGCGGATAATTTCATCTTCAATGCCCAGCTCCAGCATGGTGGGCGGCAAAGAAGGTAAAACACGCATGGTGATCTGCACCGAATCACGCCCGCGACTTAAAATCGCCGTGATGTTCGTGCGGAAACGAAAGCGCGTCAGCCGCTCCGGCCTGACTTCGTAGGATAAATCAAGATCCGTTCCCGAGGCCAGTTTGGCCAGCGCATCGGGGCCGTAGATTTTCATCAAAATATTCGTCAGATCCGCCGAATCCAAAGAGCGCCGCGTGACGGGATAGAGGACGCCGTCCACCTCGATCGTCACAGGCCTGTCTGTTTGAAAGCTGATGTCCGTGGAGCGCGCTTTGATGCACCACAAAAGAAGATCATCCACATGTTCGGGTTGGATGCGTAGGGGCTCATCCTCCCAACCGGCGAGGAACGCATGTTCCTTATCCACCGAAACCTTGTCTTTGGATGAATCTTTCGGTGGCTTTACTGTTGGGGCGTCGTCGTCCACATCTGGCTCCGAGGAATAAGAACGGAAGGTCCGGTAATCGCAACACCGCGATCACCTACACGCATCTCTTTCCCGCCGCCCGTAACGCCGCGGTCCTCGTGCATCGCATAAGGCGGTGATATCATGCCTTGCGCAAGCAGCTCGCGATAACGCACCATCCCTACAAAGTCATTTGTTAAACGATCAAGATCGGCTTCAAAGATTTCCTGTGCCTGCTCAATGCCGGCATCCCATCCTTCTTGCACCAGTTGACGCCACAGCTCCCGCTCATCCTTGTCTTTGGGAAGAAGCAGAGAGGGGGGAGGATCCACACGGCCCCAGTCGCGTTCAAGATAAAGACGCCAATCCCTCGGCGCGGTCACAATGCGCGCCGCCTGATTGATGCGGAAAATGCGATCCGCAACAGCCGCTTCCTGACCGCTTGAGCCGACCAAAACAGCGCGCTGCGCTTCGGAGACAATAGGCGGCTCAATCAAAAGCCCCGAGGGGGCAGAGATCAGGAGTTTGTTGAAATCAAATGTTTTGCCAAGACTTGTTTGATGCTCAACAAGGCGGCGCTGGATCTCAAACGTTCTGGAGGCAAGGCCGCCGCGCGCGCCATAAGACAAAGCAGCTTCGCGCAAGGCATCGCCGCGAATCTGCAGGCCCACGGTCGAGCTTTTGTCCGGCTTGTCGCCCACGGATTGTTCCTGCAGCTCCTGCAGGGCCGGAGGCGGCGGGGAGGCTTCCAAAGCGACAGTTTGCTGCGCGTAGGCCATCCCTGTGTTCAGCGCCAAAAGCATCACGCCGAAAGCAAGCAGCATCGTGGTTTGTTTCTTAGATTCTATCAACCGGCGCATAACGGATCTCGATCACATTGTTGGGAGCATTCACGGCAAGATCCGCACGGCGTCCGGCCTGCAGACCTATGCCTTGGAGAACCTCAATCAAAGGCTTTTGATAAACATCCACCGTCACAAGAATGGGAACGGGCGCAGGCTGGCCGCTTGTCGCAAAGCTCATACCGGCGCGGCCTGCCAGAACTTCAACGATCTGTTCAATCGGGCCGTTCCAGCGCACCGTGATAAATTGCTGCAGGGCCGGCGGCGCCATGCTGTAATCTTCCACCGCAGGAAGCTGCGGGGCGCGCACCTGTTCAATGCCCGCTATGACATCAAGCGCTTTGGACGCTTTCTCAGCCGACTGCGCCAATCTTAAACTGACAAGATCAGGCTGCACCGCAACAGAGCGCGATGATGATGTAAAATAGTCCGACGAGCCGCAGCCGCTCAAACCTAAGCCAAGCACGCCTAAAGCCAAGCCATAAGAGAGTTTTGACGTTATCATAAGGTCCTTCCTTACTTGTCCTTCATGAAGCCCCATAACTTATAAAGCACCCAAAGATTCGTTACAACAGTTTACATGCGCTAACGCTTTCACAAAAAACAGCCCTTTTTCCTAGATCAGCCGCATATAGTAAAACGAAAAGCCAAGCAGCGCGCTCGCAATCAAAAAGACCAGCAGCCCGACCGCCCAGCCGCCCATCAGGAAATGGTAAAGGCTCAAGGCAAAAAGTATCGCCGCGCCAACGCCATAGATTAACGAGGCGTTCGGGATTTTCTCTTTCCCTGCCTTTTGTTCGTAAGCCGTTATGGTCGCTTGTATATTCCGCACGACGCTCAAGGCCTTTCCGGCGACCGCTTGTGGGGCGCTTTTGTCCTTTTTTATCAAGGACTTGTCTTGAGATGGCGGCTGATTTTGGGGAGGGTCTTGAGTCATCCTTATGTCCTGTTATTGCGGGAGGTCATCAAGCACAGCGCCGATACGCTGCGGGCGGCCCTGAACGATTTTCACCTGACCATCGCGGCCACGATAAACCAGATAGGGAAAGCCTTGAATGTTCCACTTGCTAATCAGATTCATGTTGCTATCGACAGCCTCCAGATCCTGTGGCTGCGCTTGCCCGACAAGGGCCTGATTGTCGCCGTCAACAAAACGGTTCCATGCCTCAAGCGGGTTGTCAACGCGAAGAAGGCGCGCGGCCATGGCGCGCTCATTCGGGCCTTCAGAATTGTAGGCCGGAATCAAGTGAACCTGCAGGCGGCCTTGCGTAACGGCGTCTTTCAGCTCCTTCCAAGTGCTTTTGCAGTTGGGGCAGCTTGGTGCCACCACCATGTAAAGCGTCGCTTTCGTCGAACCGCCCAATGTTACGGAAGAGGCGGCCTGAATATCGCGCATCAAACGCTCCCCGGGTGAAAGATTTTCCTGCGGGGGTTGCGCGGATGGCTGGCTGGATGGCAAGGGCTGCTGCGCCTGTGCTTGGTTTGAAGGGCCTTCAAAAATCGCGCGGACTTCGCCATTCCGGTCAAGCAGGGATTCAACCTGCGGCGAGGTTACATTGTCGCCCTGAGAGGAAAACATGCCGCCGATCAAAACCGTTTGTTTATCAGGCGAAAGATAAATCATCTGGATACGGCCATCTTGCACAATCAGCCAGCCATGCATGTCCGAGCGCTGGCCCAGATGGTAAAGTGACGCGCCGCCTTTAATCAGATTGGAAAGGGCGGGAACGCTCATCACATCCGGCGCCGGCTCCTTAATAGAAAAAAGCGTCTGCAGCGCGGCGGCCATAGAAGGCGGCGGCGGAATAATCTGCGCTTGGGCCGCCGAACTTGCAAAAAGACCAAAGGCCAGGAAAAGCGCTAAAAAATACCCTTTGGCACGTCCAAACTTTAAGGCCTTCATGCGAACCATCTCCCCTTTTTCCTGTTATTGTCTTACGTCTTCCCTGCCCTGCTGGGGCTGCGGAAGAGAATCAGCACTGGCATAATAAGCTCTTTGATCGGGCTTTGCATAGTCCCGTTTCAAAAGACCTTTGTTTGCGAGCACCGTAAGCACTTTGGACGCATAGCGCGCGCCGATTCCCGGGGTCGAGGAATGATAATAAGCGATTCCGCCATAGAGCGAACCGCGCGCTTCCCTGATCTTTTGCTTTAAAATCCATGCTGATACGCGCATGTTGACGCAGGCGTCATCCCGCACAAGCTGATGCGCTGTTTTATGATCCACCTGCCAAGCGCGCGCCAAAGCGGGAATCCACAGCGTGTTGACCTGCATGATGCCAAGATCATAGGTGCCGTTGCGGTTGGGGCCGATCTGCGCGCCGACATAGCCGCCTTCCACATGCCTGATGCCGACCATAACGGCCGGCGGAACCTCGTAGGTGTGTGCGGCGAGAAGAAGACATGCGAGTATGGCTTTTTCAGCGACCATCACATCACCAGATTTCTTTCTCAAAACCTGCCGTTTCGGGGACTTTAAGATAGGCGGCCAGTGTGGCCAGCATGGCCATGCGCTGGTTAAAAGCCTGCCACACCTGCGTCATGGGAACCATCTGGCCATGCTGCGCAAGATAGATGGAGCGTTCCTGCGGGTTCATGTAAAGAATCCGGTCGGCCTCGGCATAGTGGCTTTCCGTATAAATCTGTCCGGCCGCGCGCAAAACATTCCAGCATAAAAGGCGCCATTGCTCAGGCGTGCTGCCGGGGGCGGCCAGTGTGCGGGTGACCTGATCGGCCATTTTCACAAGGCGCTCACTCACTTCCGCCAAAAGCTCATGCTCGCCACGGCCAAAAGCATATTGTGCCACAGCGCCGATGACCGGCACAAAGGCCTCCATCATCTTGGCGCGGAACATGGCCACGCTGCTGAGCGCACCGCTGCTGTTTGCCGGTATCTGGCCTTTGAATCTGTCCTGCAACTGCGTGACCAAGGACACAAGGACGTCTGCGTCTTCCGCTGTCATCGCTTCGCCGGATGTTTTAAAGGCGGCCGCCACAACCTGCGCCGCCGCAGAGGCAAGGCCCCAACGCGCGGCATTATCCAGATCCTGCTGCTGCTGCGTTATTTCTTCCGCGAGTTTTTGGCTGAGCATGACTGTGCTTTCAACCAGCTCCTCAAACATCGCCGCGCGCTCTTGCGGGGTGAATTGTTTTTTGTCCTCGCCAAAGCCTTCGACTTCCATCAGGCCTTGAAGCAGAGGTTGGCCGATGTCGCGGAAAGACACCAGTGTGGCGCGCAAGCGCGCTTGAGAATCGTTTTGAAGATCTTGTTGCATTTCATCCATAGGAAAAACCGTTTATGTTTTACGACTTGGCAAGTATAGGCTGCTCTTACAGGCCGGCCAAGCCATGCAAGCATATTATTAGGTAATGTTTGGTTAAAGAATTGCAGGATTTAGGGGCCTATGGCCGCATAACATTCATCCACCGTGCTTAGACCCCGCAGCGCCCTTAGAAAATCCTGATCTATCTGGTTGACCAAGTTCTTTAAAAAGCCTCCCAATTCCTCACAAAAATAAAGGGTATCGGAGATGCTGCTTGAATTTGCGCCGCTCAGGGTATGAGACTGCCCACGGCGGGGGGCGCCGCATAGTTTGTCATCAAGGTAAACGATCTCAAAAAGGCTGAGCCCGTCACCGCAATCCCCAAAATTGGGGGGGAGGTCAAGGCCGGCATCGGTTGCGGCGGCGCAGCCATCCTTGGCGATCTGGCATAGCGCCGTCATGCCTTCATCTTCCGTGTCGCAATTAGGTCTGGTGAGCATGCCAAGACGCTGGGCGCATTGATCGATAAAAACTTCCTGACGGGACAGACAGCTTTTGAACTTTGCGTCCTTTTGCATATAGGAATCCGTGCGGCGGGTGGAAACCGGTATGGAGGGGCGCGGGCCGCCTAAATTGAGGCAATATTGATAGGCCTTGATCCAGCGTATTTCGGCTTCACCTTCGGGCTTCATTTCCAAAATATTCACCGGCGCGCCATTTATTATTTTGGTCGTGGCCTCCCCTTTGGGAAGTTTGAATATATAGCGGCTCAGCGTTCCGAAATCGATATCGATATCCACATCGTCACTGCTGGGGGCCAGCCATTCCAGCGGCGGGTCGTCAAGCGGGTTGAAGGTCGGAACCTTTGTAAGCTCCCCCCTGCCCGCGCGCAGATTCATCGCATCCCATGTGAATTGCGGGCCCGTGCCGTCATCGCCCGGCCCACGGTAAATAACCCGATGGCCGTTTTTGACGATCGCGGCAACCATATTCGCAAAGTCGCGCATATGAGGTTCAACCGAGCGTGCTGTCAGCATGTTGCACAGATATTGATCCGTAGCCGGCGGTTCAGCGGTTTCTTTTACTTTGTCGGCCTCAATTTGAGTCATTGTGTCCAGTGTATCGGTTTGACTCTTATCCTCCGCCAATGTCATTTCAAGGTTTGCGTTTACTTTCGTGTTAAAACTATCAACATTGGCGGCGAGGTCGTTGGCGTCATCGAAAAGATCAAAGCCTTTATCCAGCGCCATTTTTGTCATCTTCCAAAGCGCCGTTGATTGCGCATATTCCACGCCTTTTTCGACCATCTTGACGATCTGCTGCCCCGTTTCCATCATGTACTGCGCAAATTTGGTGGGATCGAAAATAATGTCACCGTTGCGAAGCGGCCTCGCGTTCGCCTGTCCTGGAAAGGCCAAAAGCACAAGGCAAAAGATGCCTATCAAAAGCGGCCATGTCCGGAAGGCTGTGCGTTTTTCAGGGCGCATTTTTTGCTCTATGGCGCAAGGGTTGAAGGAAGACCATCGGAATCAAGCACAAAAGGAACGCCGACAGGTACTTTGCGCACCTGCTGCTTTTCCCCTTCGAAAAGGGGCGCTTTGGCTTCTTTAATCACGGCCGGCAAAGGCAGCGCCTGTTTACCGTGAACCAGCGCATAGCCTGTGCCGGCAGGATCATTCTTCCAATCCCATCCGGCCATTCTTGCCGAACCCATTTGCGACCACAGCCCTTTGTTGTTGTGTATAATATTGATGCCGTCAATCAAGGCCCTTTCCCGCACCAGCAGACTTTGGCGCCAGAGATTGTAGTTTTTGGAACATTGAATGGTCGAGTCCGACATTTTAAACGGCTTGGCACCGTCAATGGCCTGCGCAAGATAGTGGGTCGGGTTTTTGCACATGGCGTTGTTGATGTAATCCAGCTGATAGGCGCTTAGACCCTTCGTGCAGTCATGGAAAAAGTTTGTGATCTGCTCTGCGCTGAAAATACCGTCGCCGCCGTCAGCCCCACGGGTCAGGGCGCATCTTTTGTTCAAATGCTCCCGCAGCGTTTTCATATCTTCGGTGCTGTCATTGGGGCGCGTGTAATAGGCAAGCTTTTTGGCAAAGGCATGGATAAAAGCGCTGTCGCGGCTTTGCGCCGTGCCGAAGATGCCCATATCCCGCATGCCTGAATCGGTTTTAAGCAGATTCGCGCCTGAAGGCGGGCCCGGGCGCGGGCCGGCAATGTTGATGATATAGTGCATTTTGGCGTACCAGAGCGCCTGTTCGTCATTTGCGGGTTCGAAAACAACATATTTTACTTTTTCGCCGTTTTCATCCCTTTCCTCAATTTTCAAAGCCGGAAATTCAAGGTCCATGTCTTCCCTGATCGGCAACACATCCGCATCCCTCAGTTTTTCATTATCGCTGATGCAGTTTGTCGGATAGCCGTCAATGGCGCTGCCATAGCCATATTTGCAGCGCACGAGATGATTAAGCCAAGCTGCTTTGGGCGAAATCCCCATCCAGTTGACGCCGCGCGTGCGGCTTTTAATCATAAGGGCTATAAAGTTTTCAACTTCCTTTTGAAACTCATCCAATGTCGGGGTCGTATTGGCCAAAAGAAACTGTCTGGCCAGATAGCTTTCCGCGCCGGTTTCAACTGTTTCCGCTGCCATCTGGCCTATGCGTACGGCTGTGTCTGTCGCGGTTTTGGCTTCCTGCTTGGCTTCATGAAGGCGGACTTTGTTTTCCATTTTCGCTTTTCTGGCCGTTTCCTCCGCAAAAGCCGCTTTTTCTTTTTCTGAACTGAGAAATTCAAATTTTAGCTTAACAAGAAGGTTATACGCTTCGATGGCTCCGTTTATGACCACTTGCTGCGCATGTTCCGCGACCATCGCAGCTGTTTCTGCCAAGAACGCTGCGGCCTGCGCGGCAAAGTTTCCCGGATCAAACACTGTCTGTTGAGCATGAGCTGGCCGCATGGGCGGCGCGAAAAAGAGCGCACCGGCCAAAAGGCACAAGGCGCATGTTTTTCTTATTCCTTTTGAAGATTGTTTTTTCATACCCTCTTCTCCTTTAAGGCGTGCTGGTCTGGGGCCAGGCAAAATCATCCGCATTGGCAGGCACGCCCACCGGCATGGCACCTAAACCAGACGGCACAGGCTGCATGCGATAACCGGCCACAGGCTGCAACTTGGCCACGGGCGGCTTATAAAACTTGGATGAATGCATGGCATATTCATCCCGCATGGAAACAAGTGTCCATTTTTCATCCTGCTGACCTTCGGCCCGAAAGCCTCTTTGCCCGCCTTCAACAGCGGCCCAGCAGCTCTTAATGCCGTCCAGCGCGTCCATGGCCGTCATGCAGGTTGCATAAATATCATCTTCATACATCTGCGCCACGCGCCAGGCTAAGGAACACATATCGCTGCTTTCCATCACATCGTGATTTCTGGCCCCGTCATGTTTTTGACCTACGGCATAAGCCATGGATTTGCATGACTCGCCCGCAATCCTGTTGATCTCGTGCAAACTAAGGCCGTTTTCGCAATTATCGTAAGGTTCAAGCGAGAGTGTTCCATCCATCAGCTTGCAAAAGTTTTGCTGTAGTTTAATCAAGCCTTCTGTGGAAGGATCTGCCTTGTTGGGGCGCGTTTGAAAGGCGATGACGCGCGAGCATTGCTGCAGCAAGGTGTTTTCCATGGCCAGACAATGCACATACATGCCGCGCTGGCGGTTGCCTTCATCCGTCTGAAGAAGCTGGCCCGACAGAGGCGTCGGGCGCGATCCGGCCAGATTGGTAAGCCAATCCCACGCAGCCAGATACCTCCTTTCACAAAGATTTGAAGGGGCAGGCGTTTTGGGGCCGATCACTTCAAGGCTGACGCCGGAAACCTCATTAACCCAAGTGCCGCGCTGCATAAGCGGTATGCATAGTTTTTCATTTCTGGGCATGGTGATATCCGCATCCGCCATCGGGCTGTCCGCGCCACCTTCAAGCGGGTGGAGATAGGAGCCTTTTTCGCGCGTGGCCGCCTGCGTCCACGAATAAGCAGGCCCCGCGCCATCGCATGTCGGGCAACGATCCCGCGCGCTGAGGGCTTCGATCATCTTCGTTTCAACGCTTTGCGTAAAAGATATGCTGGCATCACCCATGCTTTCAACGCGGATCTGCCGGCACAGGCCGTGATGCGCTGACGGCATGGCTCTTTGCGCAATTTTGGCGGTGGCTTCGGCGATCTTGTTTGCCGTATAATCCTCAATCTCGGCTTCCGCCAGACGTGTATCCAGTTCCGTTTCCGCTTTGATGTTAGCAATCTTGATGTCCGCCAGATCGTTTACCAGATCGGTCAACGTATCCATCCACCCGCCAAATGTATCGCTGACTGTTTCGATGGCGCTCCAGATTGCTTCGAGCTCGGCTAAGTTGGTTGCGTACTCTGCGGCTTTTGCTACCCACTGCGCTATCGTGGCGACGGTTTGCGTCGGATCGAACACCACCACCGCTTTTGCAGGCTGCGGTGGCGCAAGAAGCAGGGCAAAGACGATCCCCACAAGGATAGCCTTTGCGCGGCACCGCGACCAAAACGAAGTTTGATGTTGCATGAACCTGCTCTCCTTCTTCATCGTTTAGAAACGCGGGCCTGAGATGCCCCGGCCATAAGGCCCAAGCGTATCCCTATTATCATCAACCCAACGCGCCACCGCACCGTCCATATATTGTCTTGGCCAGCGGAAATAGTTGGGACGGCCTGCGCGGACGTCTATGCTTAGAACGCTGCTGAGCGAAACGCCGTTACAGCCTTTGCGCGAAAGCGAAGATGTCGGCAGGCTAAGATTGAACGAAGGCAGCGAAATCGGGATACAGATGGCATCCAGCCCGTTTTGAACCGCCGTTTTAATGTTGCTTGCGATCCAGTTGCAGGCTTGATTGAGCAAGCCGTCAAACTGCGCCAAAATCGTGCCGAGCAGATTCTTTCCCGACAGAAGCGCCCGCGCCGCATCGAAAGAGGCAAAAATATTATCCAGACAAAAACGTTCGCGGACAGGTGGGTGAAGCTTGATCGGATTTTCTGCGTTTGCAATCAAAACCTGTTCCATAGCCGTGTTCTGCGCTTCGATTGAGGCTATATTGTAAGCGGCGCGCCCGCGATTGATCTGCTCCATCAGCTGCTTGCATTCTTCATCAGTTGCCAGACCAAGCGCGTCGGCCATCATCTGATCGCCGGCTTGCTGATAGGCGTCACTTTGCGCAAAGGCCGGGTTTGACAGCAAAAAGCCGCCGATGGCAGGGGTGAAAAGAAACATCATAAAGCCAAGACATAAGGCACGCGCGATAAGGGCGGGTAATTTTGCTTGGGATTGTGTGTCATTTTTCATGGCGGAACCTCTTTTTTCCTTGCGTGTCGTCATGGTTTATTGGTGGGTATTGCTAAAACGTCAAAAGCGGGGCCCATAAGGCCAACGCCCATACGCGGGCTACGAATGGCAATGGCGTTAATGCGCGGCGAAGCAATCTTGTCAAGGCCGGCCGCCATCACGCGCTGCAAATGGTATGAAGCCATGGCCGGACTCTGCATCGTCTGCAGCGAGACCAGCGTGTTGCCGATGGACATCCCGCCGGTACAACCCTTGCGCTGGAGGGTCGGCAAATCAAGACTCATGTGAAAATCCGGCACCGGAATGCAAATGACGTTGAGCATGTTGTCAATCGCCGTCATAATCGTTGAACGCACAAACTCGCAAGCCTGATTCAGAATATTATTCAGAATATTGCTTATCATGCTGCTGAATAATCTTGCGCCGCTGAGCAAAGCGCGCGAGGCGTCAAAAGAAAGACTCATATCATCAAGACAAAACTTTTCCCTTATATCCCCCGTAGGCATAATGCCGCCGGCCTTATGTATTTCACCGACGGTGTTTGCAAAAGTCTGCTGCGCTACATCAGAGCGGCTTACGCCATATTGCTTGGCTGCCTTCGCCAAACTGGCCGCGATCTTTCCGGTGCGATCTTCACATTCCAAAATCATGCCCACGACTTTGCCGCTGTCATCAATCAGGTGGGCTTTGCCGATATTCTGATCTTCAATCTTGACGACCGGCGCGATCGTCCAAGGGTTTCCGCTGTAATAGGCAGTGTAATATTTCACCGGCATCAGGGCATCGCAATCGCCCGTCGCCTTGAAAATCTTGCCTCTGCCCGCAAAGCCGCAAATGCCAGCCTCCGGCGTGCCGCCCCACCAGCCCATCTGCTCATTAAAAACTTTATAACCCGCATCCGTGGAAAGCTTGGGGTCACCATGCAAAAGGCCACGCATGCGATCTGCCGGATTGCTTGAATAAAGAAACCCGCCAAGTCCCGAGAATCTGCTGTTAGCCGCCTCAATTCTGGCCTGGTCATTGATGACGGACTGCCAATATTGCCAGTGGGTTTTCGCCAGAACCTGCCAGATGCCCGCAGCTGAAGATAACGGGTTCTTCGCCATGGGATTGCAGGCGGATTCGCGCGTGGCGATGCCAAGCATCATGTTGGGATCATTGGGTCGCCCGCTATTAAAAATCTGATCGTAATAAGTGTTTTCCTGACAGCGTTTGCGGATTATTTCCAGTGAATCGTCTGATTTAACCCTTTCGCCGCTCGGGAAAAACTTTGCCGTCTGCGCCAAAGCCTGCGCGGGGGCAGCCAGACACATAACGCCGCCAAGCAGCGCTAGAAGGCCTAGCCTGCGCGTTATGCCTGAAAGAAAAAACACCCCGTTTTGTTTCACGCCCCTGCTCCACGAAGACGGCTTAAAAGATCCATATTGTCTTTTTCGCCTTCTTTTAAAACACAACTCCCTTTCTCCAGCTGCGCAGTTTTGCCGTTCTCCAGCCACAAATCATGGCTGGCGGCTTCGTCATGCCAGCATATATAAACTTTGTCCGCTTCCGTATCCACAAAAAGATAGACATGAACCGCAGCGCAATCATGCGCTTTGCACATTTCGGTATAAAGAATGCCGTCTTTTGCATTAAGCGGCGTGACGACGCCGTGCGCCAGCTCATCTTTAAAAAACTGATGGGCCTTGGAATCCATCATCGCGCGCAGGCGCGTGGCTAGGGCCGGGGTGTCCCAAAACTCCTGCCCGTCGATTTTATCAAAAGGATATTTGTTCTGCCACGCCAGAAGCGGCGCAAGCGTATCGTCATTTTCTGCCGCATGCGCAAAGGATAGCGGATTTGCCAGCAAAACAGCCATAACAACAAGCAAGCGAATCAATTTTCGAGACAGGCACATGAAAAGGCGTTCCTCTTGAGCAAATCTCATCCTACAGGTTTCTTTCCTATTTTATGCGCAAGCTGCGCCTTATGCCACTTTTTTGACTGGCAATTCTTTCATCCTCTTTTATTGTTCGTTTTGGCTTAACAGTTACTTAATTTTTTCACTTTTTTTGTGCCTATTTCAAAACCAATAAGGCCATAATCGCTGCAAGGCCTATAACAATACGGTACCACGCAAAGGGCGCAAAGCCATGTCGGCTGATAAAGCCTACAAAGGTTTTGACCACGCCATAGGCCACCAAAAAAGATACCACAAAGCCTATGGCGATTACGATGCCGTCATCTGCAGTTAAGTGTCCGAAGTTTTTATACAAATCATAGGCTGTGGCCGCCGCCATGGTGGGGATGGCCAGAAAAAAGGAAAACTCGGCCGCCGTTTTGCGATCCACTTTGAGCAAAAGCGATCCCATAATTGTTGCGCCTGAACGCGAAACGCCCGGGATCATGGCAATGCATTGGGCAAGCCCGATGTAAAGAGCTGTTTTCATAGGCATATCTTCAATTTCATGGACGGTCGGGACGGGTGCTTTTTTCTCGATCACGAGAATGACGATTCCCCCCAGCACCAGAGAAACAGCCACCACTATCGGATTGAACAAAACCGCCTTGATAAAACCATGCGCAAAAAAACCGATCACCATGGCCGGCAGAAAAGCCAGCAACACGGCATAAAGGAATCGTCTGGCCTGCGGATCGCGCGGGGCCTTGATCGCAACGCGCCACAAGCGCTGGAAATAAACGGCAACCACGGCCAAAATCGCGCCGAATTGGATAACAATTTCAAAGACATTGCCTTGAGGCCCTTCAAAATGCAGGATCTCATTCATCAATAAAAGATGGCCTGTGGATGAGACGGGAAGAAACTCGGTCAGCCCTTCCACAACGCCCATGATCGCGGCATCTATCCAACCTTGTAACATGACGCCAACCTTTCAAGTGCGGGGCATGGAGCGGGTGAAGGGAATCGAACCCTCGTCGTAAGCTTGGGAAGCTTCTGCTCTACCATTGAGCTACACCCGCAAGACGCGCTTCAAGATGGCGTTTTTTGCCGATAAGTCAAGGGGAAACCGTTTGGCGCCTTGAATATTCTTATTGCACCGCAAGCCAAAAAGCGCTCTATAATCAACCATCAAATATTTTTAATGGCGGGAGGAAAGATGAAAAAAACCGAGGTTAAAATTGTTGATCTTGATAAGATTCCCAATGGTCGGAGAAAGCCTGTAAGAACGGCAGTTTTTATTGAAAAAATGAGGAAGTGGCGGGAGCAGTCGGCAAGGTCACAGCTGGTTATTTAATATTATTGTCATTGGCAGGCGAGCCTTAAGGCCCAACGGGCGCCATCTCGGCGATGTTGCAGAGATTGCCGCGTCAGGCCTAAAGGCCTTCCTCGCAATGACAGGGTTGGGGGGTTATTTCGGTTCTGGTTTGTTTTGCGAGGAAAACTTTTGCTGCACGGTTGGTTTTTGCTGCGGCTCGCGGCGGAAAAACTGAACCAGATTGTGCAAAAGGCCGAAGTTCTTTTCCTTGCCTATATCCACCTGCGCATGCGCCGTGGCGCGGGTAAAGCCGAGCTTGCCGGCAAAGTTCTGCAGCGCCCGCACAAGCGCATCGCCGCGCAAATGCCGCCAGCTGCGCAGAATCTCGGCCACCAGATTTTTTGAAGCCCCGATGCTGGCCATATGCGCATAAAACTCTGCCGTGACCTCAACATTTTCGCGGTCTACGGAATCGCTTTCACCTTTTTTCTTCTTTTTCTTGTCTTCTTCAGCGGTGTCCAGAGCGTCATCATCTAACGGATCCATGCCCTAAAACCCTTTCTTTGTTCAATCCTCAATGGTTCGGCCATTTTGGAGTCTTACAAAACTCGTATCAAAACCTTCGACCGGTTTTTTGTCTTCCATGCGGATAATCAGGATCTTTTTCACGCGATTGAGGTAAACATCCATCTCATCCGTGGCCTCCCAGTTAATCGGGTAGGTGCCGCCGGTGTCAAAGATGATCTCCAGCTGGCGGCGGTCAATATGATAGCCGACCCACAGAGGCGTGGCCGCAAAAAGCTCATCATGGACGAGGCATAATTTTCCGCGCGCGTTAACGACTAAACCAATATTCACGGGATTTGCACCTGTCGATTGACCTTACATGGCTTTTTCAAAGGGAAAAGCCTCCTGCCCTTTTGGCTCCTACGGCCTTGCAGGCACCTATCTTAGCATAAAGTGTTTTTTTTGGCAAAGGTCGCCTTCGCCCTTAATGGGCCTGCGCCCAGTTGTCGCCGGTCTTGACCTCGGCCACAAGCGGCACGGCCAGAGAAATAACAGGTTGCGGCGCTTTTTGCATGATTTCTTTCACAAGCGCGGCTGTTTCCTCAACCTCCTTGACCGGCACCTCAAGCAAAAGTTCGTCATGAACCTGTAACAAAAGTCGCGCTTTGCTTTGCGCTTTTTGCAACGCCGGAGGCAGCGCGATCATGGCGCGCTTGATGATGTCCGCCGCCGTGCCCTGCAAAGGCGCGTTGATCGCCTGACGCTCAGCGCCTGCGCGGCGCGCGGCGTTTTTGTCGTTGATAAAGGGAATATGAACGCGCCGCCTGAAAAATGTTTGGACATAGCCATGCTGGTGCGCAAAGGCCTTGGTCTGCTCCATCCAATCGCGCAGCTCGGGAAAGCGTTTAAAATAGGCCTCTATAAACGCATGGGCCTGACTTGGCGTGCTGCCGATCTGTTTGGCCAGACCAAAGCCGCTGATGCCGTAAATAATGCCGAAATTGATGGCTTTGGCGCGGCGTCTTTCTTCGGAGGTGAGTTTTGCAAGCGGAATATCAAACACTTCCGAGGCCGTCATGGCGTGAATATCGATCCCTTTTTCAAAAGCTTTCATCATGGACGGGCTTTGGGACGCCTCAGCCGCCAGCCGCAGCTCGATCTGCGAATAATCGACAGACATAAGCTTATATCCCTCGGGCGCGATAAAGGCTTTGCGAATTGCGCGGCCTTCCTCGGTGCGGATGGGGATGTTTTGCAGGTTCGGATCTGTGGAAGACAGCCTTCCCGTGGCTGCGCCGACAAGCGAAAAGGATGTATGCACGCGGCCGGTTTTCGGATTGATCTGCGCGGGCAAAGCATCGGTATAGGTGCTTTTAAGTTTCGACCATGCGCGCCACTCCAAAATCTTTGCCACAATATCATACTGGTCGGCCAAAGGCTCGAGCACATCAGCGCCCGTGGAATGGGCGCCTGTTTTGCTGCTTTTGCGCGCGGCGGGCAGGCCCATTTCTTCGAACAAAACTTCCGCCAGCTGTTTGGGCGAGCCTACATTAAAGGGATGTCCGGCCAGTTTGTAGATCTCTTTTTCAAGCACGGCAATATGCTGGGCGAGCTTTGAGCTTTGCGCGCGTAAAATCACAGGATCAATTTTTACGCCGATGGTTTCCATCGCGGCCACAACGGGAATCAAGGGCCGCTCGAGCCGCTCATACACATGCACAAGCTTTTCCTGCACGAGTCTTTGTTTGAATTCCTGCCAAAGACGGAGCGTGAAATCGGCATCTTCAGCCGCATAATCGCTTGCCTGCTCAAGCGGCACGCGATCAAAGGTGATGCGCGCGCGTCCGGTGCCGGTGACGGCATCAAAGGCAATCATCTCATGGTCAAAATTGCGTTTGACCAGATCATCAAGCCCATGGCCGTGCAGACCGGCATCAAGCACATAAGACATCAGCATCGTATCGTCATAAGTGTTCACCTTGATGCCGTGCTGGCCTAAAACCTGACTGTCGAACTTTAAATTATGCGCGATTTTTAAAACGGATTCATCTTCCAAAAGCGGCTTGATGGCGGCTGTGAAGGCTGCAAGATCTATCTGTTTAGGCGCGCGCGTTGCGTCAAAATCAAAGGCGCCTTCCTGCGCGGCACTGCCCGGAGCCACATGGCCGAGCGGAATATAGCAGGCTTGCCCTGGCGCTGTGGCCAAAGAAACGCCCACCAACTTGGCCGTACTTGGCACAAGCCCGTTCGTTTCAGTATCCAGCGCGACAAAGCCTTGGTCTTTCGCTTTTTCAAGCCAAGGCTTGAGCGCTTTGATGTCCTGAATCAAACTGTACTGCGTTTTGATGGCGGCAAGATCTTCGGCCTCTTTTGACTCTTCCTCAAGCGGCGGCGCTTTTTGGCCTGTTTGTTTTTCAAGGCGGGCCAGAAGGGATTTAAAGGCCTGCGCCTGAAGAAACGCCATCAATGGCGTTTTATCCTGCCCTTGCGCGGGTATTTTTAAAATCTCTTCAAGCGGCATGGGCATGGGCGCATGGGCATCAAGCGTGACAAGCTTTTGGGAAATAAGCGCCAGATCCGCATGATCCAGCAAGGCCTGTCTTCTTTTGGGCTGTTTGATGGTGTCGGCTTTTTTCAGCAGCGTTTCCAGATTGCCGAAGCTTGCGATAAGCTCAGCCGCCGTTTTGATCCCTATGCCGGGCACGCCCGGGACATTGTCCGAGCTGTCGCCGGCCAAAGCCTGAACATCCACCACCTGCGCCGGTGGGACGCCGAACTTTTCCTCAACCGCTTTTTCGTCAATATCGATGCTTTTCATCGGGTCGTAAAGCGTCACGCCTGCGCCGACAAGCTGCATCAGATCCTTGTCCGCCGAAACAATGCGTACAGGGATTTTCTTTTCACGCGCCGCGCGCGCATAGGCGGCGATCAGATCGTCCGCCTCGTAATTGGCCGCTTCAAGCGCCGGAAGGCCGAAAGCTTCCGTGGCCTGCCGTATCAGAGCAAACTGCGGCACAAGATCCTCGGGCGGGGGCGGGCGGTTGGCTTTGTAGGCCGGATAAATATCCTGCCGAAAGGTCTTGCGCGCGGCGTCAAAAATCACGGCAATATGCTGCGCGCCCAGATCTAAAAGCAATTTCTGCAGCATCGCGCAATAGCCGTAAACCGCGTGAACCGGCGTGCCGTCAGGGCGCGACATAAAAGGCAGCGCATGATAGGCCCGAAAAATAAATCCCGAGCCGTCCACAAGATAAAGCGGTTCTTTTTCGTCTTTTGTCATGCGCTTTATTCAATCATAAAAAAACCTCGCCGGACAGCCCCCAAGATTTTTTTGAACCGGCCTTGTTTTTGGTGTATAAGGAGCGCCGAGAGGTTCTCTTTATGACTCAGTTTCCTAAAAATGCCATAGAAATTGAAGGGCTTACAAAGTTCTACGCGCGCAGTGGTGTGCCGGCGCTGGATCATATTGATCTTGTTGTGCCGCAGGGGAGTCTTTTCGGGCTTTTGGGGCCTAACGGGGCGGGGAAATCGACTTTGATTAATGTCCTTGGCAATCTTGTCCTTAAAACAGAAGGTCAGGTGCGGATATGGGATCGTGATCTGGATGAAGACCCGCGCGGCGTGCGCAGCGCTCTTGGCATTGTGCCGCAGGAGCTGAATGTCGACTCCTTCTTCACCGTGCGCGAGCTTTTGGAGTTTCAGGCAGGGCTTTACGGCGTGCCCAAACATGAACGCATCACGGATGATCTTTTGACGCTGCTGGAGCTGAGCAGCAAAGCCCATACCTCTACCCATGCGCTTTCCGGCGGCATGAAACGCCGTTTGATGATGGCCAAAGCCATGGCGCACAGGCCGCCTGTTTTGATTTTGGATGAACCTACAGCCGGCGTTGATGTTGATTTCAGGCATGCTCTATGGACGCAGCTACGCAAACTTAATGAGGCTGGAACCACCATTGTTCTAACCACCCATTATCTTGAAGAGGCGCAATCGCTTTGCGATCATATCGCCATTCTCCATCAGGGGCGGTTTGTGGCCAATGACAGCACGGAACATCTTTTGCAGCAGCTTGACAATAAAAGCCTTACTGTGACTGTTGACCGTGATCTTCACGATGTGCCGCCCAATTTGCGCCCGCATGGATGGGTTTTGGAAAATAAAAGGCAGCTCAAACTGACGCGCGCTGCCAAAACTTTAAGCATCGGGCAGATGCTTTTGGCCGTGCAGGTCAACGGGCTTAATATTCTTGATATTGTGACGAAAGAGCCCGATCTTGAGGATGTATTTTTCCAACTGACCAAACGCGCCTGAAAAACATGCCTCAATCTTTTCCTTTTCTTTTTGTGGCGGCTGTGGCGCTGATGGATGCACAGGGGCGCGTTCTTTTAGCGCAGCGTCCGGCTCATAAAGACATGTCTGAGCTTTGGGAGTTCCCCGGCGGCAAGCTTGAGTCCGGCGAAACGCCCGAAGAAGCCGCAAGGCGCGAATTGCGCGAAGAGCTTTCTGTCTCCATCGAAGAAAGCGATCTTCAGCCCTTGACTTTTGTGTCGCATCACTACAAAGAGCCGCGCAATTTCCGCCTTTTTATGACGCTTTTTCTTTGTACCAAGACCGTCACCGTTGAAAATCTTGAGCATGCGGCTTTGGCTTGGGTTTTTCCCGATCAGCTTGCCTCTTATCCCATGCCTGCGGCGGATCTTTTTTTAGCGCAGTTTCTTGCGCGTTATAGTCATTCCCTCCTGTCATCTTCGGGCAACCGCAAAGCGGTTGAACCGGAGATCTGACGCAGGCCCTAACGTCAGATCCCCGGGCTCTTGCTTCGCAAGCCCCGAGGATGACATGAGGGGTGTGGCTTTATGTGAAAAACGATCTTTAACTGTCGGCGATGGCTGCGGCCATGCGGGCGACTTTGGCCATAAAGGCGACGTCATGAACGCGAAGAATATGCGCGCCTTTGAAAGCGGCCAGCGCCACACAGGCTGCCGTGCCTTCCAGACGGTTTTGCGCATCGCCTTCAAGAACCGTTCCGATAAAACTTTTACGCGAAGGACCGACCAGCACGGGAAGTCCCATCCCGACCACGCGGTCAAGATGATGCAGGAGCGCAAGATCCTGACTCCCCGTTTTGCCAAAGCCCAGACCCGGGTCTAAAATCATCTGGCTGCGCTCAAGCCCTGCTTCAAGCGCGGCCCTTGCAAGTTCATCCAGCGCATCAAAAATATCTTCAACGCCATCATCCTTATCTTTTGCCACGCCATTATGCATCAAAACAAGGTAGGCTTTGGGATGCGCCTTGAGCAGATCATACATGGCTTTTTCTGTTTCCGCGCCGGCCACATTATTGACGATGCGCACGCCGGCCTGCAGCGCCAGCGCCGCCACAGCCGGTTTCCTTGTGTCAATGCTTAAAGGGATGTCCGGCAAGGCGTTGCGGATGGCTTCAATCGCGGGAATCGTGCGCGCGATTTCTTCATCTTGCGGCACGTTCTTTGCGCCCGGGCGGGTGCTTTCGCCGCCTATGTCCAAAATAGTCGCGCCGTCTTTGACCATTTGCGAAGCGCGCTCAAGAACCAGCGGCATATCTACCTTGCCATTCTTGAGCAGCCCCTCGCCCGAAAAAGAATCCGGCGTTATATTGATGATGCCCATGATGGAGAGGTTGCTTAGGAACATGGCAATGTCCCTTTTATCGCCTGCATAGGATCTGATGCGGCAAGCATCTGCAAAAGCGATGCTGCGGATTTGTTGAGGATCGGATGAATCTTCTGCGGGTCAATGTCGGCAAGGGGTTTAAGCACAAAGGCGCGTTCCGTCATCAAGGGATGCGGGATGCTCAGCTCGGGCGTGTGCATCACAAGCTGGTCATAAAAGATAATGTCGATGTCAATCACGCGCGGGCCATAACGGAAAGTCGGACGGCGTCCGAGTTCGCGTTCAATATTTTTTACGGTAAAGAGCAGGCCGCGCGGATCAAGCGCTGTGGTGCCTTTAATCACGGCGTTTAAAAAAAGGGGCTGATCCGTAACATAAGCCGGCGTTGTTTCATAAACAGGCGAGCAGGCTTCAACGCTCACATAAGGTTTTAACGCGCGCACAGCCGCTTGCAGCACGGCAAGCCGATCGCCGAGATTGGAGCCAAGCGCCAAAATCACTTCATGCTGCGTCAGGTCCTCGTTTTTCATGCCAAGCATGATGGTTCTTTTCCAAAAAAAGCGCAAGAGCGGAAAAAGAGGCCTTCCCGCCTAGAAGGGCAGGAAAATATCAAGCAGTTGCGCACCGTAACGCGGCTGCTGGACATCCACAAGCTGGCCGCGCCCGCCATAGGCTACGCGCGCTTCGGCGATCTGGTCATATTTGACCGTGTTCTGGGCGCTGACATCCTGGGGACGAATCACGCCGGCGACTTGAAGCTCGCGCATGTCAAAGTTTACGGTGATCTGCTGGCGGCCGGCAATCACAAGATTGCCGTTGGGCAGAACCTGCGTCACGGTCGCCGCCACGCGCAGATTGATTTTTTCGGATCGATCTACCGTGCCTTTACCGTTGTTGTGCATCGCGCTGGCGGCTGAGGCCATAAGCTCTGGCCTGAAATCAGAAGGAAGAAGGCTGGACAATGTGGATTCAAAACCAAGAAGATTACCAATGCCCGCATTTTCCGTGTTATCTCTTTGGCGCTTGGTTTCATTAGAAATCTGGGCTTTTTCGTCAATGCTGATGGTCACGGTCAAAATATCGCCCACGCGCGAGGCGCGCTGATCGCGGAAAAAGGTGCGCGAGCCCGTGCGCCAAAGGGAATTGGGCTGCTGCTCGCCGATATCCGGCGCGGGCATGGGCATTTTCACGGGCGTGACGCCCTGAAGCGGCGTAGGATCTTGCACTGCCGCAAAAACCGGCGGTGAGCCGGCTTCACGCAGGCGTGTCGAGGCATTGCACGCCGCAAGCATGCATAATGACATCATAAGAAACGCAAAATGGGGGGCTCTATGACGGTTTTTCATGGGCTACCTTACCTCTTGCGGCCACGGCGCGGCGGCCAGTTTTTGATGGCCCGTGCTGACGCGCACAAGGCCTGCGCTTTCAACCACGCCCTCAACCATGCGGTTGGTTTGTGTGTTTGTGATACGGACAATATCGCCGCGCGCGCCATCTTGCAGCGCGCGCCCTTGCGCTGTGATCTGCATCATCGGCGTTGCAATGCGCAGCGTCACCAAAGAGCCGCGTGTGACAAGACGCGGCGCGATAAGATCGCGCGCGCGCAGAAGATCGCCCTCGGAGCCCGTGCGGCGCAGCTCAAAGCCGAGCACCTGATCTATATCCGCAAGAATATCATTGCCCAGCTGATCTTCATTCACCGTGATCCAGCCCAGATCCGCAGCGCCTAGAACTTGCCCGCCTTCAAGACGGCGCGCAAGGACGGGGATAGTTTTTTTGATAGAGACACGGCCTGAAACCGGCTGCATGATGGGGCGCTTGTCGCCTTGCGCGATGATTTCGCCCCGAAAGCGTCTTGATTTTTCATCGTAAGTGATGCCGGTCACATCAAAGGCCGCGCCCTGCTCCGCCGGAAGCAGAAAACCCGGGTTTCTGTTGTCAAAAGCCACATCGATGGTTTTGCCTTCAAGCGCCACAAGCGCGCCGAGCCTTTCTTTTACCGCTTCAAAAACCATGTCCGGCGTGATGCGCGTGGCCGCGCGCGTGATCGTAGAGCGATCCAAAAGACTTTGCGGCTTAAAACCAAGCCTGTATTTGTTTGAAAGCGCCACCAGAGTCCGCACATCATAGGTCACCGTTTTTCCGGGCGCTGGCGCAAGGGCCACATCACGATCGCGCGATTCCTCAATGCCTTCAAAAATATCGCTCAGACGAATAACGCCGCCTTGCACGTCAGCTTGCGTCCGCGCGGTAACTTCAAGAGGCACAAACATGTCCGCAAAAACCGGTGAGGCCTGAAGGAAGAAAAAACCCACAGCCAGAAGAAATCCGATGTTTTTTGTTTTTTTCATGCGTTTTTACTCCTTTTCACCGGCTTAACGCATCTGGCTGATTGTGGTCATCATTTCATCGCCGGCTGTAATCACGCGCGCATTCATTTCATAAGCGCGCTGCGCCGTTATCAATGTCGTGATTTCCGCAACCACATTCACGTTGGATGATTCCAGCGCGCCCTGCATCAAATAGCCAAAGCCGTCCGACTGCGGATCGCCCGTGATGGGCGTGCCGGAGGCTTCGGTTTCGCGGAACAGATTGTCGCCGATGGCTTCAAGCCCCGAAGGATTGATAAAAGCCGCAAGCTGTATCTGCCCCAGAGATTGAAGCGCGGTTTGCCCGTCAATGCGCGCCAAAACCTCGCCCGAGCGGCTGATGATGACTTCCATCGCATCTTCAGGCACAGAGATGTTCGGGGAGAGCAAAAATCCGTCCTGCGTGACAATTTCACCGTTTTCATTGGTCTGCAGCGAGCCGTCGCGTGTATAGTTTATGGTGCCGTCCGGCATTTGAATCTGGAGAAAGCCGCGCCCGTTGATGGCCACGTCATAAGTGCCTTCGGTGATATTGATGACGCCGTTTTCGTGAATGCGATAGGTCGCAACAGGTTTGACGCCCATGCCCACCTGAAGGCCTGAGGGCAAAAGCGTTCCCGTATCCGATGTGGGCGAGCCGACGCGGCGGATATTGTCATAGAGCAGATCCTGAAACTCCGCCCGCGAGCGCTTAAAGCCCGTTGTCGAGATGTTGGCGATATTGTTGGCGATGACCTCAACATTAAGCTGCTGCGCCTGCATGCCTGTGGTGCCGATATACATTGTTCTCATGGGTTTTTACTCCTTTTACGCTGTTGTGCTGCCAAGACGGCTGATGGCCGTGCGTTGACGTTCGTTTTCAAGTTCCAAAAGATGCACGATGGTTTGATAGGTGCGCGTCACTTCCATCATGCGCGACATTTCCACGACGCCCTGAACATTGGACTGCTCAATCCCGCCTTGCACCATGCGGCTGCCTTCCACGGCTTCCGGCTCTTCATTGGCCATGTAGAGATTGTCGCCGACATGCATCAAGGCCTGATCCGCCACAAAGCCCATCACGCGCAGGCGGCCAAGCTCCTGCATATTGGCTTCAGGGCCGATCGCGGCGGACACTGTTCCATCCGAGGCAATGGTGATGTCCCGCGCATCTTCGGGCACCGCAATCGCCGCGCCGCCATCGCCAAGAACCTGATAGCCCTGAGGGGTGACAAGCTCGCCTTCGCCATTGAGCATAAAACTGCCCGCCCGCGTATAACGAATGCCTTGCGATGTTTGAACGGGGAAATAGCCTTCGCCCTGAATCGATACGTCCAAAGGATTGCCCGTCATCACGGTGGGACCTTGCTGGATGTCGCGGTAGGTTCCGTTTTCCACCGCAAACTGAAACTCGCTTTGCCGCGCCGGCTGGATGATGTAGGTGTCAAACGCAATGCCGTGCCGCTTGAACCCCGTGGTCGTCATATTGGCCACGTTGTTGGCTGTGATATCCATCACACGTTCCAAAGACTGAACGTAGGATGTGAGAATAAGTCCTGCCCCTTGCATGCGCGTCCCTTTGACGTTGGTGGTTGTCACCTCCTTCCATGCATAAGGCGTGCCAAAATTGTTTTCTTTTTATTTCAATGTATTACTTCTTTTTTGACTCCGGTGGGGCCGGAGCTGCGCGGAAGAAAATGCCGCAAAGTCTTTTTTCGGGCTACGAGGAAAGGCTTGTTAACCATAAAGGCATCTGTATAATAATGCGGACGGTTTTTGCGCTTTTGACAAGGAGCAACCCAGTGGCTCAGGACGATCTTGACGAAGAAAAGGAAACGGACGAAACCGCCGAAGCCGCTTTGGCCGCTCAGGCTGCTCAAAAGAAGAAAAAAAAGACCAAGCTGCTGATGGCTGTCGGCGGGCTTATTGCTCTTTTGCTGATCGGCGGCGCGGGTACTTTTTTTGCCTTGCACGGTACGCCGCAGCCCCAAGCGGAAGGGGTTGAATCGGAAGATGAAAGAAGTCTTGCGGCACCCGCTGTCCCGATCAAGAGCGGCGCGCCGGTTTTTTATGCGCTTGGCGATATTCTTGTTAATCTGAGCGGCGACGGCAAGCGGCCAAGCTTTCTTAAAGTGCGCATTGCGCTTGAACTTAACGATGCCAAAGACACGGCCACGCTTGATACGCTCAAGCCGAGAATTATAGATTATTTCCAAGGCTATCTGCGGGAGCTTCGCGTTGAGGATCTTCGCGGCTCTGCCGGACTTTACCGTTTGCGTGAGGAGCTTCTTGCGCGCGTCAATGAAGCTGTCGCGCCGCTTTCCGTGCGTGATGTTCTCTTTCAGGAGATTCTTGTTCAATAATGACTGACGAGACCAAGACCGATGAAATGTCCGAAGAGGAGCGCCAAGCCGCCGAATGGGCTGCTATGGCCGAAGGCGGCGATGATATGGAAGGCGGCGTTGCCCGCGTTCTAAGTCAGAATGAAATCGACTCGCTTTTAGGTTTCGGCGGCAGTGGGCCATCGCAGGAAACGTCGGGCATTATGGCGCTGATTAACAGCGCTCTGGTCAATTATGAACGTCTGCCTATGCTGGAGGTCGTGTTCGACCGGCTGGTGCGGATGATGTCCACAAGCCTGCGCAATTTCACCTCGGACAATGTCGAGGTGAGTCTGGATCAAATTACATCGGTGCGGTTTGGGGATTATTTGAACTCGATTCCTCTTCCTGCCATGCTTGCGGTGTTCAAGGCGGAGGAGTGGGATAATTCTGCCCTGATGACCATCGACAGCGCCATGATTTATTCCATTGTCGATGTGCTTTTGGGTGGCCGGCGCGGCACGGCCGCGATGCGTATTGAAGGACGGCCTTATACCACGATCGAGCGCAATCTGGTCGAGCGTCTGGTGCGCGTCATTCTGGCCGATGTTTCGGGCGCTTTTGATCCGCTTTCGCCGGTGACGTTCCGCTTTGATCGGCTTGAAACCAACCCGCGCTTTGCCACTATTGCAAGGCCCGCCAACGCCGCCGTTTTGGCCAAGCTGCGCATTGATATGGAAGATCGCGGCGGGCGGATTGAGATTTTAATCCCTTATGCCACATTAGAGCCTGTGCGCGAGATTCTTCTTCAAATGTTTATGGGCGAAAAGTTTGGCCGCGACAGTATCTGGGAGACGCATCTGGGTAACGAGCTTTTGATGACCAGCATGCATATGGAAGCCGTTTTGGACGAGGTGCGGCTTCCTTTGGGGGATGTGATGAGCTGGAAGGTCGGCTCGCGCCTGATGCTTAATGTCAAGCCTCAGGATCTTGTCACGCTGCGCGCGGGGGATGTTTCCCTTTTTAAGGGCAGTATGGGGTCTTTGAACAACAAGATCGCCGTGCGGGTGGATGAGGTTGATATTCACGATCCGTCAAAAGCTTGACGCTGAGGCGCCTGAACGTCACACTGTCTTTCAAAGGAGTATAAAATCATGTCCATTATCACGATTTTGCTTGATGTTGTTTTGATCGGCTTTCTGATTGCGGGTGTGCGTTATGCCATGCGGCTTAGTCGGCAGCTTGCGCTTATGCGGGAGTCGCGCGCGGATATGGAGCGTTTTGTCCTTGACTTTAACGTGACCATTGCGCGCATCGAAAAAGGCATTCAGACCATGAAAAGCACGGCCCGCGCATGCGGTGATGATCTTGAAGAGCTGATTGATCGCGGGCATGCGCTGAAAGATGAGCTTCAACTTTTGTCGCAGAGCGCGGATCAAATCGCCAACCGTCTGGCCTCAAGGCCTTCTGTGGTTGAGGCCGAAGCGCCTTTGTCGGCGGAGCAGGAGCATATGCGCAAAGCCCAAGCCGTGCTTGAAGAAATCCGCGCGATGGCGGGCGCGCCGCCCTTATCCGAAGACCGCCATTTTGCTTCAACAGCCGAGCGTGATTTGATGGTTGCGCTGGCCAAGCAGGGATAAAGGAAATGCTTTGCCTATGTTGACTTTGCTGCACCGGCCCAAGTTCTTTCTCTCCGCCATGATTTTTACGGCTGTTTTGATGGTGGGTGTGCGTCTGGGCGATGTCTGGTACAGTATGACAACGGGCAAGCCTTTTCACGCGGTCAAAATCTCACAGGCGGCGGATGAAACGCCGCAAACGCAGCCTCAGCCAGAGGCGGCAACGGCGGAACCCGCGCCCCAACCGCAGCCAACGCCCGAAGCTGCGCCGCCTCAAGCCGCTCCTGCCCCTGCGCCCCAGCCGCGCTATAGCGCGCCGGTGACCCTTTCACCGGACAGCGATCTTTATAAACAGCTTAGCGGGCGGCGCGAGGAACTTGACAAGCGTGAAGGCGAGCTTGCCAAACGTCTGGCTTTGCTTGAAGTGGCTGAAAAACGTGTCGATCAAAAGCTCAAGGAAATGGAAACGCTGCGCGCGCAGCTTCAAACACTTTTGAATCAGGCGGACGCGGCGCAGGCGGCACAAATCGATTCACTTGTGAAGATTTACGAGATTATGAAACCCAAAGAAGCGGCGCGCATTTTTGAAGCTTTGGATATGCATGTCCTGCTCGGCGTCGTCAAACGCATGAAACCCGCCCGCAGCGCCCCTATTTTAGCCGAAATGTCGCCGGAAAAAGCGATGGAAGTCACAACGGCCCTGACGCGGCAGGATCGGCTGCCGCAGATGCCTTAACAAAAAAACTGTCATAAGTTAAAGGCTGTTGAATAAAAGAACGGCAAGCGATTGTTTCTGAACAGAAACGAAACGACCCTAGGTTAACCGCTGTTTATCGCGTTAATCTTCTGTTAACCTATTGAAAGTAATAGAAAAATTGAAATGACCCCCAATTTTGTGACATAATAAGCCTCTTGAGACAAATAGTTTCAATATTTTATGGGGTACAAAATGCAACAGGGAATCGAAACAAACGGAATTGATCCGAAATCGCTCGATATAGATTTGGCGATGGAAGAGTCACAAGAAAGTCTTTTGAAGATAAAAGAAGAAATGTTGCCCTTTCGTGAAGGCAAGTATTCTTTTAAGAAACCCGTTGATTTTGAACAAAGGATCATTGAAGAATTAAAGCCCGCGCCTTCTATACAAAGAGCTATTCATGAGCAACTTCCAAAAGGAAGTCCGCAATATGTTTTATACAAGCAAGAAATAACATCCATAGAAGATGCTTTTTTGAAAGCCAAAGAAGAGGTAACGAAACGGCGAGAATATCTGGAGAATAAGGGGCGTTTCAAGTACTTGGAACTTCTCGGTGGGATTTTTGTCCTGCCAGCTGCTGCGGGTGAGGCTTTAAAATATTGGTTCCCTGAGACTGTAGGGGGTAATGCTGGAGCGGATAATATTGTAATAAAAACACTCCAAGTTGCCATAGCGACATCAGCAGCATTTTATACGACAAAAGACAGTAGGAAAGCACTTCGTGATAGGGCATTAGAAAAATTGAAGATTAAAAACACTCACGCTTTCTTTTCATCTCACTATGCTAAAATAAAAGAGTACACGAAAAAGAAAATAGAAAGGATTTTTTCTAAAAGAAATAAACAGGACAATGGCCTTGGTCTTTAAGTGGTAAGAAATAAGCCTATATGTTAAACTGGCGAAGGGGGTTTTTGGCTTTGAGTCATCGCTGAGCGTGAGCGGCCCCATCTTTGTAAGCGGGCTTGATGCCTTTTTTCAGCTTCCCGGCGACGCTCTACTTCTTCTTTTCCATCAACAAACTCGGTGTAGGCATCTTTCAACACCTTTCCAACACCTAGGATTGCTGCGCTAAACACAAATGCTTCCGTAATACCCATAGCCTCGCCCTCCTTTCCTTAACCTTGCCAGCCCGCCCCCAGAAAGTCAAGGAATGCTAACTAAACCTAATGTTTTCAACGGAATTGTTTAATTCAAATGCTTGTAAACCTGCAAATCCACCAGGAAGTTTACGGCTGTGTCGTAGCGGTCGGTGGGGAGATGCTCGGGGGTTTGGATGTTAAACTTGGTCAGGAAAAGGGCGCGGACGACTTCTTTGTCCGCCTTTTGCGTGTAGGCCACATAATCCATCAGAGCGCGTAAGGCATTGGATTCAATGGTGCCGAGAGTTTTTTGCGTCGGCGCGCCGCGCAGGGCCGAAACGCCCGAGACTAAAAGCCGCATCTCGCCGGCTGTAAGGCCGGTGCTGGCTTGCGTTAAAGTCTCCTCCAAAAGATCATTGAAGGCGGGCTCTTTAAAGGGGTGCTTTGTGTCGTCCATGGCTTGTTTTTCCCTAAGTCGTTATTTTTATATCGTAACAAATTTATGGGATGAAAGCAATTTTTCTTTTTCATTTTGATAGGTTCAAAAACGCGGTTTTTAAGAAGAATCCCTCGAAATCCTTGAAATTGCCGCAATCCCTACCTTTTTTTGGTCTATTCTTACCTATTTTTGGTAGTGTAACTTTGTTTGACAGGCATATTTGTCTGACATTATGATAAGTGACGCTTATCATGGAGACAGGCCTATGCCATCAGGTCAACAAATCCGCGCCGCCCGTATCCTTGCCCGCTGGGATGCTCAGGAGCTGGCCCAGCGCGTGGGCCTTAGCCGCGTTTCCATCCAGAATATCGAGCGCGGCGAATCAATCCCCAAGACCGAAACGCTTGAAAAAATCACCCGCGTTTTTGCCCGCGCCGGTATTGAGTTTATCGGCCAGCGCGGCGTGGCCTTTCGTGACGATCAAATTGTGACGCTGCATGGCGATCATATCTTTTTCCGCCTTTTGGATGATGTGATTGCCGAGCTTAAAGATCAGCCCCATCCCGAGGTTCTTTTTTCCTGCGTTGATGAATCGGTCATGTCTTCTGTCGTGATCGAAAATATCAGGCGGTTGCGTGGTGCGGGTATTGCCATGCGCTCCTTAATCAAAGAAGGTGATTTTTATCTGAGGGGCGATCTTAAAGACTATCGCTTTTTGCCTGCGCCTTATTGGCATCATAACAGCATTCTGATCTATGGCGATAAAATCGCTACGCTTCTTTCGGACACGGCCATTATTGTGCGCAACGCGCCTATTGCCCAAGCACAAAAAAACATGTTCGATTTTGTATGGGATCATGCGGCGGCGCCAACGCAAAGCACAGCGTCCGTTTTTTATAACGAAGGATAGGGCTTTATTTGCTTGCCAGCGCCTTTGTTACAATCTCTTTGACATTGTTTGAAAGCTTGGGCAAAGCGGCGATTTTTTTCAGGGCAGCCTTCATCAGCTTCTGGCGCTTGGGATCAAAATCTTTCCAGCGCAAAAAGGGCTTGGCCAGACGCGCGGCGGCGTTCGGGTTGATTTTATCAACCACTTCGACCATTGAGGCCGCAAACATATAGCCGCTCCCATCCGTAGCATGAAAACCCAGAGGGTTGCCGATAAAGGCGCCGATTAGAGCCATCACGCGGTTGGGATTTTTAAAGGTGAAGGCTTTATGCTTTAACAATTTCTGCACATCCTGCAAAACATCGTCTTTAAGCGCGCCGGCCTGCGCGCGCAGCCAGTCATCCATAATGGCGGGCTGGCCTTCATAGGTTTTGGCAAACAGCGCAAGCATCTTATCTTTTGGCGAAAACTTGCCCAGTTTTTCATGCGCATCCACCAGAAGATCAAGGCCGACTGTTTTGTCCGTCATATTGCGCGAACGCGCCACGGCGGCCACAGCCAAAGGCGCGACGGTTTCAGGCTCGATTCTATTGAGATAGGCAAGGCAGAGGTTTTTCAAGCTGCGTTTGCCGCGCGCAATGCCATCACTGGCTTTTTCGTCAAGCGTACGCTCGATATTCTCATAAATGGCCCATAGATCATCCGCAAGCGCGGTTGCGATATTTTCCGCAAGCGCGCGTCTTTGCTTATAAATCGCAATGGGGTCGATTTTTTTGCCGCGCGCAAGCTGGCTTAAACCAAGCTCAGACACGGACGGAATCGTCAAGGTCATGGCTTTGGTGGCCGCATCAAGGTTTTTATCCCGCAGCATATGGCGCAGGCTTTCCATAAAAGCCGCAGGCGGCGTGATTTGATCCAGCACATATTTTGTGAACAGGGTCTGCGCGGCATCCCAGCGGTTAAACCCGTCCGTATCGCGGGCCATAATCAGGCGCAGCTGCTCATCCGTATAAGCATAGTTCAAGCGCACCGGCGCCGAAAAGCCTCGCAAAAGTGACGGGACAGGCTGGCTTTCTACATTCATGAACACAAATACATCTTCTTGCGCGGCCAGATCCAGAACAAAAGTTCCTTTCATGTCCCGCCCCCGCTCATCCAACAGCCCTACGGAAAAAGGCATGTGGAACGGCTTTTTCTTCTTTTGCCCGGGTGTGGGCGGACAGCTTTGCTTCACGCGCAAAGTATATTCCTTTTTCTTTGCATCGTAATGCGAGGTTACATCCAAAACGGGCGTTCCCGCCTGCTCGTACCAAAGCATAAATTGATCGAGATCGATGCCGCCCGCCTCAGCCATCGCGGCGACAAAATCTTCACATGTGGCGGCCTGACCGTCATGGCGTTTTAAATAAAGCCTAAGGCCTTTGCGGAAGGCTTTGCGGCCTATCATGGTTTGAATCATGCGCACCACTTCCGCGCCTTTTTGATAGACGGTGGAGGTGTAGAAATTATCAATCTGCTGGTAGCTCGGCGGACGGATGGGGTGCGCCATCGCGCCCGCATCTTCGGGGAACTGCCTTGTGCGTATGTCCCAGACGGCATGAAGCCGCTCGAGCGCACGGCCGTTCATATCACCGCAAAACTCCTGCTCCCGAAAAACGGTGAGGCCTTCTTTCAAACTCAGCTGAAACCAATCGCGGCAGGTGACGCGATCGCCTGTGTAATTGTGGAAATATTCATGTCCCACAACGCGCTCGAAAAAGGCGATGTCGGCGTCCGTGGCCGTGTCCGCGCGGCCCAATACACAAGAATCGTTAAAAATATTGAGGCCCTTGTTTTCCATGGCGCCGTAGTTAAACGCGCTGACGGCCACAATCATGAAGCGATCCAGATCATATTCAAGGCCGTAGGTTTTTTCATCCCATGCCATGGCGTCCTTGATGGCCTTCATGGCAAAGCCTGTTTCGCTTTTGCGGCCCGGATCGACATAAATCTCAAGCAGGACTTTGCGCCCTGATTTGGTGGTGAAATGGTCGCTGACTTTATCAAGCGCGCCGGCCACAAGCGCAAAAAGATAGCATGGCTTGGCAAAAGGATCTTCCCACACCGCAAAATGGCGGCCATTTTTTTCTGTGCCTTTTTTGATAAGATTGCCGTTTGCAAGAAGAACGGGATATTGCTTTTTGTCCGCATGAATCGTGACGATAAACTTGGCCAGCACATCGGGGCGATCCGGATAATAGGTGATGCGGCGGAAACCTTGAGACTCGCACTGCGTTGAAAGAAGTTTGCCGGCGCGGTAAAGGCCGGAAAGCGCGGTATTTTTATCGGGATTGTTCGTGCTTTCAATTTCAATCAGTGCTTCATCCGGCACGGCTTCGAGCGTGAGGGTTTTATCCGTAAGTTTGTAGCTCTGCGCCGTCAGCGCAATGCCGTTGACGCGCACGCTTAAAAGCTTCTGCTCTTCGCCATTGAGCACAAGCGGCGCTTTTTTCTCTTTGCTTGCCGGATTGCGCTGCACAAAAAGGCGTGAAGACACTTTGGTCGCTTTTTCGCCGATGTCAAAATCAAGCTCAACCGTTTTGACAAGGAAAACGGGCGGTCTGTAATCCGCAAGGCGGACTTCCGTGGTTTGCGGCTTTTTCTTTGTGCTGGCCATGTTTTTGCTCCTTAAAACATAAACTCTAAACTGTCGCGGGCTTCATCGCTCATGCGCGAAGAGTCCCATGGTGGATCCCAGACAAGCTTTACATCTATTTCGTTAATATCTGCTATATGATCCGTTAAGGCTTTATGCACCATGTTCAGGATCATACCCGCCAAAGGGCAATGCGCGGTCGTCAAGGTCATAGCCACATGCAAAGAGGGCTTATCTGTATCAAGATCGCGCAAGTCTATGCTGTAAATCAGGCCCAGATCATAGATGTTAACCGGTATTTCAGGGTCATAAACGGTGCGGAGCGCATCGATAATGCGCTCTGTCAAATCGGCGCGTTTTTCTTCTAAAGGCAGGCTCATGTGTTTTCAGTCTGCACTGTCTGGTTTTGCGCAGGGTTAAGGGCCGCTTGCAGCGTGCGCCATGAAAGCATCGCGCATTTCACGCGCGCCGGATAGTTTTTAACGCCCGCCAGCGCATCAAGCCGTGCGTTGTCTTCGGGATTCATCATGGCTTCAAATTGCGGGTCAGGCTTAAAGTTTTTGCAGAGCTGTTCAAAATGCGCCGCCAGTTTTTCCGCTTCCTGCGCGGTTTTGCCCTTTAAAAGATCCGTCATCATCGAGGCCGAGGCCATGGAAATAGCGCAGCCCTGCCCTTGAAAAGAGGCTTCCTTGATGCGGCCCTGTTCATCAGCGGTGACGTAAAGCACCAGGCGGTCGCCGCAAAGCGGGTTGTGGCCGACGGCTTGGCATTGGGCTTTTTCCATCTCGTAAAAATTATGCGGATATCTGCTGTGATCGAGTATCAAATCCTGATAAAGATCAAGCAAATCCTGCTCGTTCAGACTCATGCGAAAATCTCCCTTACCGCGCGCAAACCTTCAGCCAGAGAATCCACATCTTCGAACGTATTGTAAAGGCCGAAAGAGGCGCGCGCCGTACCCATAAGTCCCATGCTTTCCATGGCGGGCTGCGCACAATGATGGCCTGCGCGGATCGCAATGCCTCGGCTTTCCAGAACTGTGCCGATATCGTGGGGGTGGGCATGTTCCATCACAAAAGACAAAATGGCGGCCTTGCGCGGGGCCGTGCCGATCAGGCGCACGCCTTGGATCGTGCCTATCTTTTCATGCGCGTAAGCAAGGAGCTTGTCTTCATGCACGGCAATATTTTGCATACCGATGGATGTCACATAGTTCAGGCCTGCCGTAAGGCCGACAACGCCGGCAATATGGGGCGTTCCCGCTTCAAACCGCGCGGGCGGGGGAAGAAAGCTTGTTTCTTCAAACGTGACATTTTCGATCATATCGCCCCCGCCCTGATAAGGGGGCATGGATTGCAGCCATGCGCGCTTGCCGTAAAGAACGCCGATGCCGGTGGGGCCGTAAATCTTGTGGCCTGAGAAAACATAAAAATCGGCATCCAGCGCCTGAACATCCACCGTTTCATGCGCAATGGCTTGGGCGCCGTCCAGCATGACCGGAATGCCACGATCATGCGCGGCCTTGATAATGTCTTTCACAGGCAAAATAGTGCCGAAGGCGTTGGAGACATGCGCCACGGAAACCAGCTTTGTTTTTTCCGAGAGCGCCTCAAGCACGTCCTGCAGAAGAATATCGCCGTCTTTCTTGATAGGAACCACGCGCAGCTTAAAGGGGATTTTCTTTTGCAAAAGCTGCCAAGGCACAATGTTGGCGTGATGCTCAAGCTGCGTCAGGACAACCTCATCCCCTTCTTTCAGATTGGCAGCGCCCCAGCTTGAGGCCACCAGATTAAGGCTTTCGGTGGCGCCATGCGTGAAGATGATCTCATCCTCATGCGCGGCGTTGATAAAGCGCTGAACGCAGACGCGGCCCTGATCGTAAAGATCCGTTGCGCTCATGGAAAGCTCGTAAACGCCGCGATGGATGTTGGCATAGCCTTGTTCGTAAAAACGCGACATAGCCTCGATCACAGGGCGCGGTTTTTGCGCGCTGGCGGCGCTGTCCAGATAAACAAGGGGCTGTCCCCGCATTTTACGCTCAAGGATCGGAAAGTCTTTTCTGATTTTTAACACGTCCATGAGGCGATTTCCTCCTGCATAAGCTGCATGATGGCAGGTTCGGCGCCATCTTCAAGAAAACTTTGGATGAAAGCGCGCGTGAGCATCGCGCGTGCTTCATCTTCCGGTATGCCTCGGCTGCGTAGATAAAACAAGGCGGCCTCATCCAAAGCGCCTGTACTGGCGCCGTGCGAACATTTGACATCATCCGCATAAATCTCAAGCTCCGGCCGCGCATCAAATGAGGCGTTTTCTGAAAGCAAAAGCGCGCGCGCCATCTGATGGCCGCTTGTTTTTTGCGCCGCAGGGGCCAGATGGGTTGTGCCTTTAAAAACGCCGCAGGAATTGTCAGATAAAACGGCGCGGCATTTTTGCATGCTTGTGGTGTGCGCGGCTTTATGGCGGACAAAAGTTGTGATGTCGTGATGTTCTTCGGCGCGGCCCAAAATCAGGCTTGAAAAGGACGCGCGGGCTGACGGCTCGCAAAGATCAGCCGTCACCATCTGGCGGTTCAAAAGCCCGCCGCGCATCAGCGCATGGCCATGATAAAAAGCGCCTTGCGCCAGTGTGATTTGTGTCTGCGCGTTATGAAATGTTTTTTGCCCTTCGTCAATCACATGGGCATGCGTCAGTTTGGCGCCTGCTTCAAGGGTGATGGCAAGATCCCTTTCATGCAGCGCTTTATGCGCGCTTTGGCTCTTATGCCGCTCAAGCAACGTCAAGCGGCTGTTTGCGCCAAGATTGACGGCCAGTTGTGTGCGCGTTTGAGCATCTTTCGTTTCATCATATAAAAACAGCAATTCCACGGGGTCCATGACAAGGCAGGCCTGTCCGCCCAAAGCAAGCGTATAAATATTATCTTTTTGCGAAAAGGATAAAAGCGCATCAGGAAGTTTATGGAGCGTTGTCGCCGACTCATCAAGAAAGCCATTGACAAAAACAATGCGGTGCGCGGTGCGCGCCTGCGGCAGACCGGCGATATTCGCCGGTTTTGCCTGATCCAGCTTCCAGATTTCAAAGGCGTTCAGCGGCGTATAGCGCCACAATTCCTTTTGCGTCCGGCTTTGGCGGATCAGGCTTTCAAGACTCATAATTGAAGCCTCTTATAACATTCCGCGATAATGGCAGGCATGGGCCTTAAATCTTTTCTAAGAAAATCGGGCTCGTTTTCGCCTTTAAAGGCGGCGGGCAAACAGAATCCGCCTGTAAGGCCCATGCTGAAAAAGCCGCATCCACGCGCAATATGTACTTCTTCAGGTGTATCACCAACCACAATGCCGCCCCTCACATGGTGGTTTTTAAGCCAGTTTTCAAGCCGCTTGCCTTTACCGGCTTTGTACATAATGTCCTGATGCTCATCATGCCCGTTGGCCAGCACAGCGCTAAAGCAATTATCAAGATCAAAACGCTTTAACTGCTTACGAATGTCTTCCTTTGTGTGATTGCTTAAAATGATCGCCTTATGCCCTTGTCCTTTTATATAACTTAATGCTTGGATGACACCTCGGCGAGGGCAGACTCCTTGGTTGGAGCCGTTGTACGCCTCGCCGAAAAACCGATGAAGATCATCGGTTCTTTCCGCGATCACTTTCTTGCATATGCCAAGATCCGCGTACATTTCTTTGAGCGGAATACGGAAGGCCAACCTGTATTCCGCATAGCTTACGGGCTTGGCACCGACTTTTTCAGCCATGCCGTTAAAGGCCCTCCAGTGATGCTTCGCATCTTCAAGGATCACACCGTTATAATCAAAAACAATTACAAACTTATCAGGGCGCATGTCTTTCTCCGTAAACATGTTGAATAATGGACGGCAGCGGCTTTAAGTCTTTCACCAGCCAGTCCGGCTTTGCTCTTTCAAGTGTTTCGCGCAAGCAGCACCCACTTTCTACGGCTACGCTGGTAAACCCATGCTGCAACGCAATATCCATTTCCTCCGGCGAATCGCCAACCACAATACCACCGTAACATTTATGGCGTTTAAGCCAGTCGTCAAGGCGGTCTTTTTTACCCGCTTTATGCATGATGTTCTTATACTCATCCGGCGCATTGGCCAAGACTTCATCAAAATAAGTTTCAAGGCCAAAACGCTTTAATTGTCTCTCGATACAGGGCCGATTATGATTGCTTAAAATTAACGATTTATGTTCTTGTTTTTTCAGATAATGCAGGGTCTCCCGCGTGCCTTCATGCAGGGTGGTTTTATGCACAAGGCTTTGGTAAACATCCCCGAAAATCTTAAAAACTATTTCTTCCTGCTCTTCAATGATTCGCCGGCTCAGGCCCAGTTCCTGATACATGGCCTTCAGCGGCATGCGGTAGGCGGCCTTGTATTGCTCCTCGCTTATGGCCCGCCCCCCGAGCGTGACAAGGATTTCATTAACCGCCCGCCATGTAAGCCATGTATCATTGATCAGCGTGCCGTTCCAGTCAAAGACAACCACCAGCTGGTCAGGGCGCATGCATGTCTCCGTAACCTTTTTCTTCAAGCTCGGCCACTAAGGAGGCATCGCCAGTGCGTATGATGCGCCCTTTTTGCAAAACATGGACATGGTCGGGCCGGATATAATCCAGCAATCTTTGGTAATGCGTGATGATGAGCATGGCGCGATCTTTGCTTCGCATTGCATTAACGCCATCTGCGACAATGCGCAAAGCGTCAATATCAAGGCCGCTGTCGGTTTCGTCCAGAACGCATAAGGACGGCTCCAGCACGGCCATTTGTAAAACTTCGTTGCGCTTTTTCTCGCCGCCCGAAAAGCCGACATTAAGGGGGCGTTTGAGTATGGCCTCATCAAGCTGCATGCTTTGCGCTCTTTGCCTCAAAAACTTTGCCATGGAAATAACATCCAGCGGTTTTTCGCCGCGCGCGCGGCGCTGGGCGTTCAGCGCCGTGTTGAGAAAGTTCATCACCGTAACCCCCGCGATCTCCACGGGATATTGAAAGGCCAGAAAAACGCCGGCGGCGGCGCGCGCTTCGGGCGCAAGAGCCAGAAGATCCTTTCCCTGCCACTCTATCTTCCCCTGCGTCACCTGATAGGAAGGATGGCCCGCCAAAACATAAGACAGTGTGCTTTTGCCCGCCCCGTTAGGGCCCATCAAGGCATGCACCTGCCCTAAAGGCACGGTGAGAGAGAGTCCCTTTAAAATCTCATGTCCTTCACTACCGGCGTGGAGATTTTCTATCTTGAGCATGGTTCCTTGTCCTTATCCTACAGAGCCTTCCAAACTGATGCCGATCAGCTTTTGCGCTTCAACCGCAAACTCCAAGGGGAGCTTGCGCATGACATCGCGGCAAAAGCCGCCCACAATCAGCGTCATGGCCTCTTCTTCGCTAAGGCCGCGCTGGCGGCAGTAAAAAAGCTGCTCTTCGCTGACTTTGGATGTGGTGGCTTCGTGTTCAATATGGCCATTTTGCTGCTGCTGTTCAATGTACGGCACCGTATGGGCCCCGCATTGGTCACCTATTAAAAGACTGTCGCATTGCGTTTTGTTGCGCGCGCCTTTGGCCGTTTTCGTCATTTTCACAAGGCCGCGATAGGTGGCTTGCGCGCGCCCTGCGCTGACGGATTTGGCCATAATGGTGGAGCGCGTGTTTTTGCCAAGATGAATCATCTTGGTGCCCGTGTCCGCCTGCTGATGATTGCCCACAATGGCCACGGAATAAAAATCGCCTTGGCTGTCATCGCCTTTTAAAACGCAGCTCGGATATTTCCATGTGATGGCCGAGCCTGTCTCCACCTGCGTCCAAGAAATATGCGCGCCTTGCCCTGCGCAAAGGCCGCGTTTGGTGACAAAATTGTAAATGCCGCCGCGCCCTTCCTTATCGCCAGGATACCAATTCTGCACGGTTGCGTATTTGATATGGGCGCGATCCATTGCAACCAGCTCGACCACCGCAGCATGAAGTTGATGTTCGTCCCGCTTTGGCGCCGTGCAGCCTTCAAGATAACTGACGGAGCTGTCATCATCCGCGACAATCAAAGTTCGCTCAAACTGGCCTGTGCTTTCGGCGTTGATGCGGAAATAGGTTGAAAGCTCCATGGGGCAGCGCACGCCTTTGGGAATATAAACAAAAGAACCGTCCGTAAAAACCGCCATATTAAGCGCCGCATAGAAATTATCCTCAGCCGGTACAACGCTCCCCATATAGCGCCGTACGAGATCCGGATATTTTTCGATCGCTTCGCTAAGCGGGCAAAACAGGATTCCTTTTTCCGCAAGCGCTTTTTTGTAGGTGGTGGCCACGGAAACACTGTCAAAGACGGCATCCACGGCAATCTCGGATGTGATGCCGGAAAGCCTTTCCTGCTCACGCAAGGGAATGCCAAGTTTTTCATAGGTGCGCAAAAGCTCGGGATCTACCTCATCCAAAGACTGCGGCGTCTTTTGGGTTTTGGGCGCGGCGTAGTAAGAGGAGGCCTGAAAATCAATCGGCGCAAAATCGAGTTTGCTCCATTGCGGGGGTGTCATGCTTTGCCACAGCTCAAAAGCTTTCAGCCGCATGTCCAAAATCCAGTCCGGTTCCTTGCGCTGGCTTGCAATAAAACGCACCGTACCCTCGCCAAGCCCTTTTTCGGCACGGAGCGTTTCAATAGAGGTGGTGAAGCCGTATTTATACGGCTCGGGAAGGGGGAGATCCACGTTCATGCCTCACCCATGCGCCTCTCAAAGGCGAGGTCGGCAAGATAAAGCTCGTTCAAATATTGCCGAATCGTCTGGTTGATCGGCCCCCAGTTTTGACGAACGGCGCACCAGCTGGCGGCGCAATGACAGCGCTCATTGCTGTTGGCGCAGGCTGTCAGGCTGATGGGGCCATCTATGGCTTCCAAAATCACGGCCAGCGACACGGCATGCGGGGCATAGGCCAAAACATAGCCGCCCATCGCGCCGCGCTGCGCGCGTACCAGCGCATTTTGCGCCAGCCGCTTCATCAGTTTGGCCACTGTCGGCACCGGCAATGTCGTGGCTTCGGCCAGCGCTGTCACCGACCAGAGCGTTTGCGGCTGACGCGCCATTTGGGCCATGACAATAAAACTATAATCAGCAAGTTTGCTCATCCGCAGCATGCGAGACCTTTGCGTTAAGGTTAATTCGGATCAGGCCGGTACGTTATGATTAAGGTGCCATTTCGCAAAGGTCAAGGCGCAAAAAGGAGGTAGTGTAAAACAGCGTTAAGCCTTTGCCGTCCCGCCGCGCTCAGGCGGATATGTGTTGTATTTTCTTCCCAAAGGCCCTGCGCGATCAGTGATTCTATTTTCTCTTTCGCAAGCGTTTCTTTGACGGGATGGGCAAATTTTCTTTCCCAAGCGCCCTTGTTGATTCCCCTGCGCAGGCGCAGGCCCATCATCAGGGCTTCCTTTTGCGCGGTTACGGCAGGCAACAGCTCGCTGTGGGAAACGCCTTTGCTGGGCCCGTCCAAAAGAGAAAGCCAAAGCTCTGGCTTTTTCTCATTTTCATAAGCAAGCCAGTCGTCATCTTGTTTCAGACGGCCATGCGCGCCCGGGCCGATGCCCAGATAATCATCATAATGCCAATAGGTCAGATTATGCCGGCTTTCCTGCCAAGGTTTGGCGTGGTTGGAAACTTCGTAGGAAGGAAGACCAAAGGCTTCGGTAAGATCCTGCGTGATTTCATACAAGTAGGCCGCCTGCTCGTCATCCACCGTGAGTTTTTCGCCTTTGGCCTGACGCTTGCCAAAAACCGTGTCCGGCTCAACCGTAAGCTGGTAGAGCGACAGATGCGGCGGCTTCAAAGCCAAGGCCTGCCGCAGCTGCGCGCGCCAATCCGGCAGGCTGTGGCCGGCATAGCCATAGATCAGATCAAAGGAATAGCGCGGAAATATCTGCGCCGCCGCATCAAGGGCCTCAAGCGCGGTTTTTGCGTCATGCGCGCGGCCCAGAAAAGATAAAACCCTGTCATCCAGCGATTGAACGCCCAAAGACAGGCGATTGATTCCGGCAAGTTTAAAAGATTCAAAAACATCCCGCGCGCTTGAAGCGGGATTGGCTTCAAGCGTGATCTCGCAATTATCACGCAAAGGCCAAAGGGCTGTGATTTTATCAAGAAGCCGCGCAAGAAAAGACGGCGCCATCAAAGAAGGCGTCCCGCCGCCGAAATAAATGCTGCGCAGGGGGCGGTCTTTGAACTTGGCCGCCTGATCTTCAAGGGCGCGAAGATAGGCCTGCGCCCATAGTTCTTCATCCAAAGAGCCGGGCATCACGCGCGAAGCGAAATCACAATAAGGGCATTTGGAGCGGCAAAAGGGCCAATGCACATATAAGGATAAAGAGTTCATGCGCCCTCCAGAAACGCGATGACTTTTTTAAGCGCCATCGCGCGATGGCTGAAAGCGGCCTTATCTTCGCGCGGCATTTCGCCAAAAGTTTTTGAAAGACCCTCCGGCTGAAAGATGGGATCAAAGCCATAGCCATAATCTTCAACCTGCCGTGGCGGAAAGACAAGCGTTCCGGCGCAGCTTCCTTCAAAAACTTCTGTGCGCCCGTCCGGCCATGCCAGAGCCATTGTACAGACAAGTTTGGCGCGGTTGTCTTTTTTGTCTTTTACTTTTTCAAGCTCCTCCTGAACGCGCGCGATGCCTGTTTGGGCCGAGCGCTGCGCGCCGCACCAGCGGGCGGAATAAAGGCCGGGCGCGCCGTCCAGCGCTTCAACGCAAAGGCCCGAATCATCCGCAAGCGCCAGTTTTTGTGTTTTTTGCGCGGCATGATGCGCTTTAAGGGCGGCGTTTTGCGCAAAATCCGCGCCGGTTTCTTCTACATCCTCAAGATCAAGATCCTCGGCGCTTACCACCTCAAAGCCCAAAGGCTCGAGCATCGCTTTGACCTCGGCAAGCTTTCCTTTGTTATGGGTGGCCAGAATCAGGGTTTTGGGATTCATGAGCTTTTACTCTTTCTCAATCACATCTTTTTGCAGGGCGCTGAGTTGCGCGATGCCTTTGCGCGCCAGATCCAAAAGGGCCAGAAACTCCTCCTGCGCAAAGGCGCTGCGCTCGGCTGTGGCCTGAACTTCTACAATGCCGCCTGCGCCTGTAAGGACAAAATTGGCATCCGCCTGCGCATTTGAATCCTCGTTATAATCCAGATCCAAAAGACAGGCGCCTTTGTAAAGGCCGCAGGACACGGCGGCCACGCTGTCCACAAGCGGGATCGTATGAAGCCTACGGGTGCGCACAAGATGTTTAAAAGCCAGCGCTAAAGCGACATAACCGCCTGTAATAGCCGCCGTGCGCGTGCCGCCATCGGCCTGCAACACATCACAATCCAGTTTAATTTGCATCTCTCCCATGGCGCGTTGGTCGATGCAGGCGCGCAAGGCGCGTCCGATCAGGCGCTGGATTTCCTGCGTGCGGCCTGTTTGCGCGCCGCGCACGGCTTCGCGGTCGGTGCGCTGGTTGGTGGCGCGCGGCAGCATGCCATATTCAGCCGTCACCCAACCTTGGCCCTGCCCGCGCATGAAAAAGGGCACTTTGTCCGCCACGCTGGCCGCGCATAAAACATGCGTGTCGCCGAACTTGATAAGGCATGAGCCTTCGGCATATTTGGCGGCATGAGGTATGATTTCAATAAAGCGCAACGCATCCGGTGCGCGATTGGCTTGCCGCATTGCAAAAAACCCTTTCCTGTTTGACAAAAACGCCCTTTGGAAATGAAACGTCTTTGCATACAAGTCAAGGTTCTTTTTATCAGGCGGCAGCCAGATTTTTTTCCGCAAAATCCCAATCAGCCAGATTTTCAAGGAAAACCTTGAGAAAATCAGGCCGGCGGTTTTGATAATCAAGATAATAGGCGTGCTCCCACACATCGCAGGTCAAAAGCGGTTTTTGGCCCTTGATGGAGGGATTTGCCGCATTGGCCGTCCGCACAACGGCCAGCTTGCCGGCGCTTTCCACAAGCCAGACCCATCCGCTTCCGAACTGCGCGAGGCCTTCTTTTTGGAAAAGCTCGGCAAAGGCCTCGTAGGAGCCGAAATCCTGCTCAAGCCGCCTTAGCATCGTGCCCGAAGGCCTGCCGCCGCCGCGCGGCTTCATGCTGTGCCAGAAAAAACTATGGTTCCATACTTGTGCGGCGTTGTTGAAGATGCCGACCTCTTTTTCATTCTGCGCCGTTTTTTGGATGATTGTTTCAAGAGATTCTTCATGTTCATAGGCCGTGCCTACTACAAGCTTGTTGAGATTATCAACATAGGCCTTGTGATGCTTGCCGTGATGATATTCCAGCGTTTGGCGGGAGATGTGCGGCTCCAAAGCATCCTGCGCGTAGGGCAGGGGGGGAAGTTCAAAGCTCATGGGTCGTTCCTTTCTTCGGTCACAAATGCGGGGTCTTCCAGATTTTGCGCGTCCTTGCGCAGTTGTTCAAGCCCCTGCTGATAGCCTTGCGCATCACCATAGGACAAAAACTTCATATAATAATGATGGGGATCACGCACCCGTGTGGCATGTTTGACGGGGCACCAGAATTGCTCAGTTCGCGCGGCAATCTCTCGCGCATAGGCCAGCACGCCGTTGCCATAGCTGCAATAAAGGCAATTAAGCTTTTCAACAGCATTGAGATAGGCCAGATGATGGCGGTCGATATCCATAAAGGTCGTGCGCTTGACAAGCGGAATATTATACACACGAAAACAGATATGTTGATAAAGCGTCACGAAAAAATCCAAAAACACAAGCGGCACAATCATGCTGTAAATCACCGGCGCCGTGATGACGTGGCCCAGCTTGGCCTGTTTAAAAAACGTGCTCCATTTGATGCGGTTTTGTTTATGAAGCGCTATAATATCTTCGGCGAAGCTTGCAATTTTACCGTGCAGCTTGACATGGTAATAAGCGCGGCTTTTCTGAAACTCTTCCTCCATCCTTTCCTGCAGCTGCTGGATAAGGACAGATAGTTCTTTGATTTTTTCATTCATGGAAGCTGCGGGCTCCTTTGGGAGGGCGGGGGTTTAATATCTATAATGCACGGGTTTGTAGGGGCCTTGTTTGGGGACGCCGATATAGGCGGCTTGTTTGTCCGTTAAGCTGGTGAGGGTGGCGCCGAGTTTGCCCAAATGCAGGCGCGCGACTTTTTCATCCAGATGTTTGGGCAGAATATAGACCTTGTTTTCATAAGATTCGGGCTTTGTCCAAAGCTCGATCTGCGCCAAGGTCTGGTTGGTGAAGGATGAGCTCATCACAAAACTAGGATGGCCTGTGGCGCAGCCCAGATTCACAAGCTTTCCTTTGGCCAGAACAATCAGGCGTTTGCCGTCCAGAAAGATCACTTCATCCACCTGAGGCTTAACTTCTTCCCACGGGTAGCTGCTCAGCGATTCAACATCAATCTCGGAATCAAAATGGCCGATATTGCATACAATGGCGCGGTCGCGCATAAGTTTCATGTGCGCAAGCGTGATGACATCCACATTGCCTGTGGCCGTTACGAAAATGTCGCCGATCGCCGCCGCCTGCTCCATCGTCACGACCTGATAGCCTTCCATCAAGGCCTGCAAGGCGTTGATGGGATCAATCTCGGTCACAAGCACCCTTGCGCCGCCGCTGCGCAGGCTGGCGGCTGAGCCTTTGCCTACATCGCCATAGCCGCAGACAACAGCAACCTTGCCCGCGATCATCACGTCCGTGGCGCGGCGGATGCCATCAACAAGGCTTTCGCGGCAGCCATAGAGATTATCGAACTTGGATTTTGTCACGCTGTCGTTGACATTGATGGCCGGTATTTTCAGGCGGCCTTCCTTCATCATTTGGTAAAGACGGTGTACGCCTGTCGTGGTTTCTTCGGACACGCCGCGCACATCTTTCAAAAGATCCGCGTAATTTTCGTGCATGAGCTTGGTCAAATCCCCGCCATCATCGAGCAGCATATTGGGGCGCCAGCCGTCAGGGCCTTTGATAGATTGCTCCACGCACCACCAATATTCTTCCTCCGTTTCCCCTTTCCAAGCAAAAACGGGGACGCCGCGCGCGGCGATCGCGGCGGCTGCATGATCCTGCGTTGAGAAAACATTGCATGACGACCAGCGAACCTGCGCGCCAAGATCAAGCAGCGTTTCAATCAGCACAGCTGTTTGAATGGTCATATGCAAACAGCCCGTAATGCGCGCGCCCGTAAGGGGTTTGGCCACACCATATTCCTGCCGCAGGGCCATCAATCCGGGCATTTCCGTTTGCGCAATCTCCATTTCCTTGCGCCCCCAAGAGGCAAGATTGATGTCTTTGACCTTGTAGTCCTGCTGCATCTTTTTTCTCCTTATTTTTTCTTGAGGCCCTGCTCGATCATGGTGCGCACTTCATCCTCATCACTTTGACGCATCACATCCTGCGCAAAGTCAACGGCCTGCGGCATGGTGATGTTGCGGATGGCCTGCTTGACCGGCAAAAGACGCGAGGGCGACATGGAAAACTCACGCAAGCCCAGACCAAGCAAAAGCGCAGCCGCTTTGGGATCGCCCGCAATTTCACCGCAGACGCTTACCGGAATATTGGCCCGCCACGCCGCAGCGATGGTGAATTGAATCAGCCGCAGCACCGCCGGATGATAGGCGTTGAACAAAGGCGCAACGCGATCATCGCCGCGATCAATCGCCAGCGTATATTGCGTCAAATCATTGCTTCCGATGGCAAAGAAATCGCAAACCTTGCTGAGCGCATCCGCCGACAAAGCCGCCGCCGGAATCTCGATCATCGCGCCCAAAGGCGGCAAAACATCCGGCAGTTTCAGGCCGCCGCGCCTATGAAGACGCTTTTCCACCTGCAGGAATCTTTCACGCACCTGACGCATCTGATCCACGCTTGAAACCATCGGGATCAAAACGCGCACGGGCCCGAAAACAGACGCGCGTAAAATTGCGGCGAGCTGCGTGTCAAGAAGCTTGGGTTCCGCAAGCCCCAGACGAATGGCGCGAAGGCCCAAAGCCGGATTGACGCAAGCGACATCATCACCCAGAGCCGAAGCCAGTTTTTCACCACCGACATCCAGCGTGCGGATGGTGATGGGTTTGCCTTTCATGCGCCTGATAATGTCGCGCAGGGTTTCAAATTGCTCTTCTTCCGAGGGCAGATCGGTGCGGTTCATAAAACTGAACTCGGTGCGCAAAAGCCCGACTCCTACGGCGCCCGCCTTAAAGGCGGCGTCAACATCGCGCTCAAGCTCCAGATTGGCCATCAAGGTGATGGGCACGCTATCGAGCGTTGCCGAAGGCTGCGCGCGGACGCTTTGAAGCTTTTCCGTCTCCCGCGCCAAACGCGCGGCCAGATTTTTATAACGGGTTTGCGTGGCGGCTGTGGGGCGTAAAATAACCTTGCCCTCATGCCCGTCCACAATCACCAGATCGCCATGTTGCGCACCACTGACCAAAGCCGAAACGCCCAAAACAGAAGGCAGACCCAAAGCGCGCGTCATAATGGCGGCATGGCCCTCAGGCCCGCCCAGCACAGCGGCTACGCCCGCAATGCGCGCCGGATCCATCAGGGCCGTATCGGCAGGGGTGATGTCTTCGGCCAAAAGAATGCAGCCTTCGGGCGCGTCCGCAAAAGGATTATAGCTTTGCTGCATCAAATTGCGGATAAGGCGCGCACCGACCTCGCGCACATCATCGGCGCGGGCGGCCAGATAATCATCCTTCATGGCCGCAAAGCCTTCAGCAATGCTGTCGATCTGTTTTTGCACAGCGGCCTCGGCGTTGATTTTGCCTTCCGCAATGCTTTTTTCAACCGCCGCCGACAGGCGCGAGCTTGAAACCATGCCTTTATACGCTTCCAGAAGAAGTCCGATTTCTTCATCCACCCCGTCCGGCAAAGAGGCGGCTTTTTGCTTGAGCGCGCTGAGCTGCTTTTGCGTTTTGACAATGGCCGCGTGAAAGCGCGCGATTTCCTCGTCAATTTTTTCCGGCACAAGATTATATTCCGGCACCGTCAAGCCGCGCTGGGTGATAATATAGGCAGGGCCCATGGCAATGCCGGTGGATACGCCTATGCCTGTGAGAATCTCTTCCTTCAGCCGTGGTTTTTTTTCACTCTTCATCAAATCCTCCCCTTACCAAATCAGCCAGCGCATTGAGCGCATCCAAAGCTTCTTCCCCCGAGGCGCAAAGCTTGATCTGCGTGCCGCAAGGCGCGGCCAAAAGCATCAGCCCCATGATCGAGTCCGCCTTGGCGCGCGATTCGCCGCGCATGATGGCGATATCCGCCTTGTACAGCGAGGCGGTATAAACAATCTTGGCCGCAGCGCGCGCATGAAGGCCGCGTTTGTTCACAAGGCAGACTATTTCACAAAGCTCGTCCGCGCCGGTTTTTGTGTCTCCTTGCATCGTGCCTTAGCCTCCCTGCGAGGCCAGATTTTCCGTCACAAGCTGGATATATTTGCGTCCTGCGGCAGCCGCCTCGGTCACCGCGTCAAGCAGGCCCATCGACCCGCGCACACCGGCAAGCTTGATGAGAATCGGCAGATTAACGCCGGCCAGCACCACGGCCTGCGTTTTCGGCATGACGGAAATAGCGAGGTTGCTCGGCGTGCCGCCGAACATGTCCGTTAAAATCACCACGCCATCGCCGGTGTTGACGGCTTTAATGGCGGACAGGATTTTATTGCGGCATTGATCCATATCATCATCGGGAGCGATGGAGATGGCTTCGATATATTCCTGCGGCCCGACAATCTGCTTGAGCGCCGTCATCATCTCGACCCCAATGGCGCCGTGAGAAACCAAAATGATACCAAACATTGGCCCTGTCCTCTCTTTGTTTTAAAGCTCTAGGCTTCCTTGTCGCTGCGCAAAGCACGCTCAAGATCCCGATGTGCAAGGGCTGCTTCATAACCGCTTTCCCGCAATTTCACGACCAGTTTTTCTGCCACGGCCACCGAACGATGCTGGCCGCCTGTGCAGCCGATGGCAAGGGTGAAGTAACTTTTGCCCTCAAATTGATAGCACGGCAAGAGCGGGATCAAAAGCGCCGTCAAATTATCCATAAAGGGTTGAAAAGACGGATCTTCCTCAATGTAGCTCTGCACGGCGGGATCTTGGCCGGTCAGATGGCGCAGTTCTTCCTGCCAGTAGGGATTGGATAAAAAGCGCGTATCCACCACAAAATCCGCCTCGCGCGGCAAGCCTCGGCGGTAGGAAAAGGACGTTACAAAAACCGACAGGCCCCCGCGATTTTCAAGCGCGTAATTGCCGACCAAAATCCGGCGCAAATCATGGGCTGACAATCTTGATGTGTCGATGACCTGATCCGCCGCATCCCGCAAATGGCGCATCATTTCGCGCTCGGCCCTGATTCCATCGGGAAGAGGTCTGTCGATGGCCTGCGGGTGGCGGCGGCGCGTGGCGGTAAAGCGCTCCTGTAGAACCACTTTCTCACACTCTAAAAAGACAAGGCGAACCGCAACGGCAATGTTTTGCGCAAGCGATCCATAAAGGCTTAAAAGCCCGTCCACAGAAAAACCGACTGTGTGCGAATCAATGCACAAGGCCACAGCGGGGCTGTCTTTTGTGGCTTCAAACAAAGCGGGGATCAGAGACAGCCTTATATTGCTGACGCTTTCATAGCCCATGTCTTCGAACGCCTTCATGGCCGTATTGAGACCGGCTCCCGACATGCCGGTTAAAAGCACAATACGGCGCGGCATTTTAGACATTGAGGAGGTCTCCTTGCAAAACAAGAGCGATCTTTGCTTCACTCGAAGCCGCACAGGCCGGTAAAGTCAAACTTCTTATATCACACCCAAGCAGTGCTTGGGTGCTTAAAATAGGCAGTCTTTCAAGCTTTTTATCATCTTTGCACAAATCAACATAAAGTACGAGCGGAACACGAACCAGATAAGGCAGGCGCAAAAGCCCTACATGCCGCGCTTCAATCAGGCCCGCAAGCTGGGCGGGCGCGCTGACATAGAGGGTGCTTTGCTCCTTTTTTATTTCCACGCAATCATCCGCAACCAGCATGGCGCCCCGATGGATCAGGCGCAGGGCCAGATCGGATTTTCCTATCCCCGAAGGGCCCGCCAAAAGCACCCCCCGCCCGTTCAGGGCCACGCATGAGGCATGAAGCAGCTGGGTTTGGTTTTCTTTTGTCATGGAAAGGAGTGTATTTATTTTCTTCTCTCTTGTCATCCTCGTCCCCCCACCCAAACCCTCCCCCACAAGGGGGGCTAGTATTGTCATTGCGAGGAGGATGACAGGAAAAAAGGGAAGGGCTATAGTACAAAAGATTTTTGTACGCTTCAGGGAAAGTTGGGTTCATGCGCATTTTACATATTATGGCCGGTGCCGGTCAGGGTGGGGCCGAGATTTATACAACAGATGTGATGCTTGCGCTGCAGGAGCGCGGGCTTGCGCAAGGCGCGGTTGTACATCCCAAAGCGCCGCGGCTTGAGGATCTTCACCAAGGCGGGCTTCAGCTTTATGATTCTGTGCTTTCGCCGCCTTTTTCCTTTTGGCGGCGGGTGCGGCTTAATTCTTTGATAAAACAAGAAAAACCTGATCTTGTTCATGGCTGGATGCGTCGGGCGGCGGCGTTGATTCCTCAAACTTTGGACGTCCCTACCCTGATTTGGCTGGGCAGTAAAAAGAGCATTAAGGATTGTCCGCCTCATGCCTTTTTTGTCGGCGTCAGTCCCGAGGTTTGCACAGATATGATCCGGCAAGGGGCGTCCCCTGCGAAGACATTTTTTATTCCGACTTTTCCTTGTCTTAAGGATTATTCCGCGCTGGATCGCGCAACCTTGGACACGCCTTTTGATGTGCCTGTTCTTTTGGCGTTGAGCAGGCTTCATCCTGTTAAGGGGCTTGATGTGCTTTTGCACGCGCTGGCGGATTTGCCCGGGGTTTATCTTTGGCTGGCGGGAAGCGGGCCTGAGGAAAGGCAGTTGCGGGCTTTAAGTCGGCAGCTTGGCCTTGCAAAGCGCGTGCGCTTTTTGGGCTGGCGGGAAGATCGGGCAGCCTTGCTTCGGGCCTCGGACATGCTTGTTTTGCCTTCGCGTTCCGAGGGGCTGAGTGCTGTTATTTTGGAAAGCTGGATGTCGGGGACGCCGCTTGTGGCCACGGACTGCATGGGGCCAAATGTTTTGACTCACGGACAAACCGCGCTTGTCGTGCCGGTTGATGATGCCCACGCCCTTGCGGAGGCCATCAAGCGCTGCCTTGGGGATGAGGCTCTGCGCCGCCACCTGATCGCCACAGGCTATGATACCTATAGCCGCCATTATACAAGGAAAATTGTCACAGATCAGTTTGTTGCGCTTTATGAAAAAATCCTTGCCGCCTAGGGGGCTGGAAAAATAGTGCAGTGCATCAAAAATCGGCTGACAAAGGTCTTATATTCCTGTAGAAAGGGGGGGGGTTTGGGTCATCCTTGACTTGAGCTGATCTTCCTTGTGCAGCGCAAACGTTGCGTTGTGTTCTTTACTTTTTTGTCTTCTTTCTCTGGCCCTGAGGGACTTTCACCTATGACCACAGCTCTTCTTGAGAATAAAACCTTTGACGAAATCAATGTCGGCGACAGCGCCACCATCACGCGCAAACTCACCCGCAGGGATATCGAGCTGTTTGCCGTTGTCTCGGGCGATATTAATCCGGCGCATCTGGATGATGAATATTCCTTCAAAAGCCGTTTTCACGGCGTGATTGCGCATGGGATGCTTTCGGGCGCGATGTTCTCGGCTGTTTTGGGCACCAAGCTCCCGGGCCCGGGCACCATTTATCTTGAACAGGGCATCAAGTTCCTTAAACCCGTGCGTCCTGATGATGTGATTACCATCACCGTCACGGTTGCTACCAAGGATTATGAAAAAAAGAAGCTTACCCTTAATTGCGTGGGTGCCAACCAGAATGGGGAGGAAGTGGTGATCGGCATCGCCTCGGTTCTGGCCCCGACGGAAAAAATACGCCACCCGAGCACTGATCTACCCGAAGTTTCCGTTCTGCATCACGACCGGATGAGCGCTGTGATCGAAAAGGCCAAAACCTATCCGCCTTTGCGCACGGCTGTTGTGCATCCTACGGACAACACATCGATCACCGGCATGGACGAAGCGCGCCGCGCCGGTCTTATTGAGCCGATTCTGGTGGGCCCCGAAACCAAGATCCGCGCTGCTGCCGAAGCGGCCGGCGTTTCGCTTGACGGTTGCACGATTATGGATGTTCCGCACAGCCATGCTGCCGCCGTGGAATCTGTGTCCCTTGCGCGCGAGGGCAAGGTCGGCGCGCTGATGAAGGGCAGCCTTCATACGGATGAGCTGATGTCAGCTGTGGTTCACCGTGAAAAAGGCCTGCGCACGGAAAGCCGCATGAGCCATGTTTTCGTGATGGATGTGCCCACCTACAAGTTCCCGCTTCTTATCACGGACGCGGCGCTGAATATCGCGCCGGATCTTGATACCAAGCGCTACATCACGCAAAACGCCATTTATATGGCGCATGCTCTGGGGCTTGCAAATCCCAAAGTCGCTATTTTGGCAGCGGCGGAAACGGTCAGCACGACCATGCCCGCCACGCTTGATGCCGCCGTTTTGTGCAAGATGGCCGATCGCGGCCAGATTGTCGGCGCAACACTGGATGGGCCTTTGGCGTTCGACAATGCCATCAGCATGGAAGCGGCGCGGATCAAGGGCATCGACTCGCCGGTGGCTGGACAGGCAGATCTTCTGGTTGTTCCCAATATTGAAGCGGGCAATATGCTGGCCAAGCAGCTGGCCTATCTTGGCGCGGCTGAGGCGGCAGGGCTCGTCTTAGGCGCGCGCGTGCCTGTGATGCTGACAAGCCGCGCGGATCCGCCGCAGGCGCGTTTGGCTTCGGCGGCTTTGGCTGTGCTTGCCAATATTGAACAAAAAAGCCGTTTTGGCGAATAAGGAGCCTTTCCCATGCATGATAAAAGCGCCGTTCTTGTGATGAATGCCGGATCATCCAGCTTAAAGTTCGCTCTTTTTGCGGGGACGGATAATGTTAGCATCGGGCGCGGCTCGATCACAGGCATCGGCACGCAGGCCAAGTTTGCGGCCTCCGGCACGGGTTTTGACGGCAAGGCCTTTCCTGAGATCACCAACGCAAATTGCAAAAGTCCCTCGGAAGGGGCCAAGATTCTTTTGGACTGGCTTGATAAGGTGCTGCCGGAGGTTAAGCTTCTTGGCGTCGGGCATCGCGTGGTGCATGGCGGCGATCTGGCCAAGCCTGCTATTGTGCGGCCTTATATCCTTGCCTATTTGCGCACGCTTTCGCCTTTGGCGCCGCTTCATCAGCCGTTTAATGTGGATATTATCGAATATATCCAGCAGGAGCGGCCCTCCGTGCTTCAGGTGGCTTGCTTTGATACAAGCTTTCACACCACGATTCCGGCCATTCACACGCGCTTTGCCCTGCCGCGCATCTGGCATGAAAAGGGCGTGCGGCGCTACGGCTTCCACGGGCTTTCTTATGAGTTTATCGCAAGGCGGCTGAAAGACATCGCGCCAAAAGCCTATGAAGGCAAGACTGTGGTTGCGCATCTTGGCAATGGCTCGAGCCTGTGCGCGCTTGAAAACGGAAAAAGCTTTTACACCACCATGGGCTTTTCCGTGCTTGACGGTTTGATTATGGGCACGCGCTGCGGCACGTTAGATCCGGGTGTGCTTTTGTACTTTATGCGCGAAGCCAAGCTTGATGAAGCCTCGATTGAGCGCATGCTCTATCACGATTCAGGTCTGCGCGGCATTTCAGGGATCAGCAACGACATGGCGGTGCTTTTAAACAGTGATTCACCCAATGCGCGGGAGGCTCTGGATATGTTCTGCCTGCGCGCCGTCCGTGAAATCGGCAGCGCTCTTAGCATGATGGGCGGGATGGACGCGCTTGTCTTTACAGCCGGCATCGGTGAAAATGCCGCTCCCATCCGCGCGCAGATTCTTAATGCTCTGGCATGGCTTGGCGTTTCTTATGATATGGAGCTTAACGCCAACCTGCCCCATGGCGTTGAAACCCTGATCTCACGGCCTGAAAGCAAGGTTGATGTCTGGGTGATCCCCACCAATGAGGAGCTTGTGATCTCCACCCACACGCGAGATAGCTTAACGGCCTCGCACTAGCCTTTGGTCACGTTGTTATGAAATGCTGCGTTGCGCCGTCCAAAACCAGCGCCGTCAGGCGGCCCGTGGCAAAGGCACCTGTATCAAGGCCAATGCGGTGTTTGTGCAAGGCAGGTTTTGCCTCGATCGTATGGCCGTGAACGATCACTTTGCCGAAATCCTTGTATGAAGATAAAAAAGGCTCCCTTATGGTCAGTTTGTCGCGCAGGGTTTGCGTTTCAAGCGGCTTGTCGGGGTGAGCGCCCGCATGCACAAAATAATAATCACCAAAAATGACGTTCAGGAGCGTTTGCTCCAAAAAATCCTTATGGGCGGGCGGGACTTTTTTGCGTGTCTCTACGATCAGGGTTTTAAGCGCCTTTTCATTCAAAACCATAGGCGCGCGCACGCCATAGCTGGCTAGCGTTGTCAGGCCGCCAAGGCTAAGCCAAGTCGCCGTCAGCGCCGTCTGGCCCTTGAGGAAACGCAAAAACATCTCATCATGGTTGCCGCGCAGAAAGATGGGCATCAGCCCTTGCACAAAACTGCCGGAAAGCCTTTCAAGCACGCCGCGCGAATCAAGGCCCCGATCTATGTAATCGCCTAGAAAAATGATGATTTTTTCTTTGGTAGGGTGCGCCAGCGCGTCCGCCTCGATCATCGCCAAAAGACGGGTCAGCAGATCCAGACGTCCGTGGATATCGCCCACCGCATAAAGGCGCATGTTTTTTGGTGTATGAGCAGAAGACATGATTTTTACGTTAAACGACAAAAAACGGATTTAAACAACAAGAAAAAAGAGCGGCGGCAGATGCCCCGCTCCTTTTCCTAGACGTTTAAAGTGGCTTCAAGCGGCCAGAATGCCGTAAGTGTACCACTTGGTTGCGTTGTTGTTCAGCGTGCTGGTCAGGATGTTGCTTATCACATCATCCGTGATCGTGCGCGAGTCGGTGATCTGCGCCGTCAAAGACGGGTTGGCGCTGAGAAGCCTTTGCAGCTCAGGCCGCAAGATCCCCGAGGACTGCGCCAGCCCCGCACGGCTGATTGCCTGCAGCACCAGCGCATCACGCGCGCCCAGCAAGATGCTTTCACCCACGATGGAGGAGGCCACGCGGACTTGCGTGTTGTTGATCGGCGCGTGCGTCAGATAATCGTTAAACGCCGAGGCCCACTGAGGATTGGTCGGATTGAGCGCAATCGTTCCCGTAAAGCGGCCACGCATGGGTTGCGCAATGTTGGCCGCCACTAAAAAGCGCATGGCTGAAACAACATCACTGGGGTTCATGCCCACGCCAAGGGCGGTTGTCAGGAAGTCCCCTACGCCGATGGGCATGTCGGTCATCATATCAATCAGGCGCGTAAAGAGCGGCGTGTTGATGGGGATTGTTCCGTTATGCGTGGTGACGCTCTGCGGCACCTGAGCCCGCGCCGTCAGAATGCCGAAGGTGAAGGGGTTGCAAAGATCCGGCATGTTCAAAGACTGGTTGGCCGGCAGGCGTACCCATATGTCGTTGCGGATAAGCTTTTGAAGCGCAAAGTCCTTGATCGGCTCATATAAAAGCTGGTCGCGGGTTTTGACAAGAACCGTCTGCGCGGCGGTGGGGGCCACCATTTCAAGGTAGTTCCTTGCAATTTCGGCATCGCCGGCAAAAGCAAAGTTACGCGGCAAAAGCTCCTTCATAAGCTCAAACGTTTCCGAATGCGCTTTGGTACTTGTTCCCGTGGCCGTGAAAAGAACATTGGCATCCGACGTCGCTATAGCACGGTCGAGCGCCTGACGCGCCTGAGGATGATCGGCAAAATAAAGCGTGCCGAGGTTTTTGATATCCGCCAAGAATGTTGCCGTTTGTGCTGTTCCCAGATCCGCGCGATATTCCGAAAGCAGAAAACGCAAGGTATCATCCGCGCTGGCATAAGCCAGATACCGGCAGCAGAAAAGGCCGCTGGGCGCCAGATGCGTTTCGGCCAAGGTCATCATGCTGGAGCGCTGCTCAGCCGTCATCAGCTTATCCGTGATTTCGCAGCACAGATAATCCAGATCCCTCGGCAAGGTTGTTGTCGAGGTCAGGAAGGTGATGTTGTTGACGTTACGCAGACGCGCAAGTTCCGCAGATTTGCTGGCTATGTCCGGCTGGTTCACAAGCCCGTAAAATTGTCCCTGCGGGTTGCTGGCCGCCAGACACAAAAGAGCTTCCACATCAAAACGTCCGGCATGGGCGTAGGTGAAATCGGCATCGGCCGCTAAAGGAACAATGCCGCGCAGCGAGGCCGCGTAGCTAAGGCGAACTGGGCTAAGATCGAAGGATAGGGCTGACGACATCGGGATTCTCCATGAGGCAAAAGTTTGCGAGACGGCACTTCTTTTATGACGCTTTCATCGTAGATAATCAAGGATTGTTAAATTGATAAGCGATGACACCGCCGAGTATGACGCTTCAAGCTGGGCCTGAAGAACGACGATCTTGATTCCAATCTCGTATATGTCCACTTTTTCGATGTTATCAACTTGAGTTTGAAGGTTTGCGACCTTCCTTTGGATCATATCCTGCGTGCGGGCCATGGTGGCCATGTTGCTCGCATTTTCAGCGTGAAGACCCCTTGTATTGGCAAGCCCATCTCTAAGATAATCCTTAGCTGTTGCCATCAGGTCACTATAGTTTGCGGGATCATAAGTGGCCGCCAACGCCAGACGCAACCCCATGATAATCTGCTGAAAAGCCTCTTCATTGCTGTTGAAGCCGTAGGTCAGCGATCTTGTCGCGTCAATATTGACCGATTCGTTGGTGTTGGCCTCCGGCACGAGGAGGCCCGGGTTGAGCGGATCGAAATCCACGTCATAAGCGGGGACTTCATCGGGGGACACGATGGTCGGGGTGTCACTGATGGTCAAAATAGGCAGGCCGTTCAAATCCGCAACCGGCGCGGTGGAAAAGCGGGCGCCTGCAAAAACGAACCGCTCGCCGATACGCTGATTCAGATAATATTCGATTTGGCTCAAAGCGTTGCGAAGCTCCGCCCGCAGCGCGTCATTCTGGGCCTCGTTATAGATGGGATAATTGACAAGCGTGGACATGGTGCTGCTTACGGTGCTTTCTATGCCGGTCATGGCCAGCTCATACACCTCCATGCGCGGCGCGATGGCGCCGATGACATCCAGATAGCCTCTTTGCAGGTTGATCTGATTGTTAAAGTTCAACAGATTCTGCGCGTTGCTTGGCGAATAGTCGGACATATTATCCGAATAGCGTCCCGTGGCCAGCTGCTGGGTTAATCTGGTAAGCTGCCTCTGGCCGCCCGCAAGGGTGCGCGTCACAGCAAGCTGGATGCCTCGGGTGCTTATCGAATCAACCATACCTGCCTCCTTTCGTTTTTATGACACCATATTATGAATAGTGATAAACATTTCCCTAACCGTGCTTATCACGCGCGCCGAGGCGGCATAAGCATGTTGAAACTCAACAAGTTTGATGAGTTCATCATCCGTGTTTACGCCCGTTTCATCCGTAAACTTCTTCTCCATAAAAGCATGCAGATTGTTGGCGGTTGTAAATAATGTTCCCGTATTGTTGGCAGCCTGCTGAAAGCTGATAAAGGACGAGGTCAAAAAGGTGGAATAGCTTGCGCCGACAACACTTATACCGTCCGCCGTGAAAGCGCGCGTGGAATCGACCAAGGCGTCCATAACTTCCTGCGCCGCCGCTATTTTCAATGTTGCAGAGCCGTTTACAAGCGCATCATTGACGCGGAAAGTCGTGCGATCCGTTCCAACGAAAAAGTCCGCATCAAGATTCCCCGGCACGCCTATGACATTGTTATAAGCCGCGGCAAAAGAATCCTGTCCCGATGTGGCCGAGGTCATAACATCCGTAAAGATCGCCACAACCTCATCAAGTTGGCTGCGCAGTTTTTGAATGACATTGGTGCCGCCGTCCGTGCTTACGGAGGTAATGCCGCCAAGCGAGGATAGCTGCGCGCCCAAAGAGCCGCCCATCAGCACCGCATTGAGCGAAACAGTCGGATTGCTTGTGTCATACACATGTGTTCCATCAAAAGCCAGATTGGCCATGATGGGCGGGTTATCCTGCAAAAGAATTGTATTGCTTAAACCGCGCAGCGTCACCGAAAAGTCCGGATTTGTTGTGGCCGTCACCGGTATAATGGCTTGCAGCTGCGTGATAAGCGCCGCTCGATCCGCTTCAAGCGTCGCATCACCGCCCAGCGCGACAATCTGGGTGTTCAGCGTCTGGATCTGCGCCAGATAATTATTGACATCCACCAGCGCGGCATCAACATCCGCTGCCGTGACCGTGCTCGGTGCTGTTGCGCGGAAATAAACCAGCGCCTGCAGACGTCCGCCCATCAAAACATTATCAAGAACAAGTGTCGGGTCACTGCCGCCATAAACATGCGTTCCGTCATAGGAGAAAGCGCGCACAGCCGCGCCGTCAACAAGCTGGTAGCCGCCTCTTGTATAAAGCGCAACCTGACCGCTGGGTCTTTCAAAAACAGCAACTTCGGTGATGTCCGAGATCATCATAATAATCTGATCGCGCTGATCCTGAAGATCACCGGATGAAAGGCCCGCATTCTGGGCTTGCGAGATTTTAACGTTCAAATCATAAATCTGCTCAAGATAGCTGTTCATCTCTTTTAAAAGCGAGTCGATTTCGGCATGGCACTGGCGATCCAGATTTTCAACTTCATTGGCCAGACGGTTTACTTCGACACAAAAGGACGTGGCTGTGTTGACGACTTGTCTTTGGTTGACCTGACTTTCCGGCGTTGCCGCAAGATTGTTCCAAGCATTGACGAAATCCGCCAGCGTTGCTGAAAGCGTCGGATTATCCGTGTTGCTGATGCCCAGAAGATCCATAACCTGCTGCAAATAGCCGTTCTGCCCGTCAAAATAGCCGTTTGTCGAAGTCGCGCGCGAAAGCGTCGTAAACATGGCGCGGTTTTCCGCGCGCACAAATCCCGTTATCAGCACACCGCTGCCAGCTGCCCCTAAAACAACCGGCGCCGTGGTGACGGTTTTGCGCGTATAGCCCGGCGTTACGGCGTTGGAAATATTGCTGGCCACCTGCTCAAGCTGCGTTGCATTGGTGCGGATGCCTGAAATAGCAATGTTAAGGGCTGTCATCAACGACATGGATCACCTTTACCGAATAATATTGATGACTTCCTGCATCATGGCGTTTGAGGTCGTGATGGTTTTGGCGTTGGCCGAATAGACCTGCTGCGCCGTAATCATCTTGGTGAACTCGTCCGCAATATCAACATTCGATCCCTCAAGCGTATAAGATGTAATCTGTCCCGCTCCGTTGGTTCCCGCCACGCCAAACCGCGCCGAGCCGGAACCCAAAGTCTGCGCAAACGCGCCGCCTGTGATGCGCTGAAGCTGGTTTTCCGCAAAGAACTGAACAACCGGAATCTGCGCGATGATGCGCGTGCGTCCGTTGTCATAGTTAAGCGAAACAAAGCCGTTATTATCGATTGAAAGGCTTTGGAACGAACCGCGCGGAATACCGTTTTGCTCAAGCGTGCTGACGGTAATGGTCGTATCCGCAAACTGCGTCACGCCGACCGAGCTGTTATAGGAGCCGAAATTAATCACCACCGTCTCCGCCCCCGCGCCCTCATAACTCAAATCAATGCTGATTTCGGCAGCGCCTGTCGGGCTTGTCAGCACCGTCCATCCGGCACCCGCGCCGATGGTCTGGATGGTGCCCGGGTTGAGCGTGTCGTTAAAGGTAAAGGGAATGGTGACGTCAAAGTCAGAGAACACACCCCCTGTATTGACGGCATCAGGGACGATCAGATGAAGCTCCCATGAATTGATGCCGACTTTGCTCCAAGTAAAGGACATGTCATGCGCACTTCCCAGCGCGTCATAAATCTGGATGTTGGACGGCGCAAAGGGCATGTTAAGTTCCGCGCCGGCAGGCAGGTTGGCGGCATATTTGACGTTTGACGTCGCAACCGGATTGTCCAAAAGCTCGGAAAGATGGATGGGGTCGGCGGAGGAGGTATCTACAAGACCGGCTGTGGTCACTGTGTAGCCCGTCAGATAATAGCCCGCATTGTTGACGAGATAGCCTTCCGCGTTCAACGTAAAGTCGCCCGCGCGCGTAAAATAGGTGGTGTTGCCGAACGTCGTCAGCCCGTCCGCGCCGACAACAGCGGGACGCACAGGAAAGTAACCGGAGCCCGAGATGGCCAGCGAGGTCGCTGTTGAATCCGGAATCAGATTTCCTTGCGTGCTGTTCCTGTAGTAAGGCAGCGCCAAAACACCACCTGGATCGTGAAAGCGCGTGCCTGATTGCGTCACAAGCGATTCAAACTTGGTGTCCACGCGCTTGTAGCCGGTGGTGGACGCATTGGCGAGATTGTCGGAAATATTACTGATCGCCGAAGACTGGGCCGTCAGCCCACCCACAGCAACGGTCATAGCAGCAAAAAGAGACATGGCAAGTACCTCATGAAAATAAAAGACAAAGATCCAACTCCATCGCAGCAAAGCGCGTGCCAAAATATATCTCTTTGTTTTTATTTGTTTTTTCTGTGAAGATGGCCTAGCGGGGTGGGCATATTTTAACCCTGAAAGCGGCAAGAATTGCCGTGGGGGTGGGTAGAGGCTATTGTCATTGGCAGGCGGGCCTTGCGGCCCTCCTGCCAATGACAAAAGAAAAAGGATAAATATTATGACAGAAAAAGTTCCTCTTGGTCTTTGGTTCAGCGGCAGCAGGATTCTTACGCTTCCGGTCAACACGCTTTATGCCGGCACGGCGGATAACAAACCTTTTATTGCCTGCAGCGATCGCATGGCTCTTGCGACCAGAATTGACCCCGAGGCGAGGCCTTTAACAACGGGCTGCCTCCATATTTTCCTTCAAGCGGCACACAAGACTCTTTTTGTTCAAAACGGCAACAGCGGCCTGATAGGTTTTGACCTTGATGAGGCCAACAAAAACCTCACCTATCTGGCCGTGCATCATTTCTTTTTCTCTCAGGCGCCAAAAGGGCCTGCGTATGAACCATGGCGCGCCATCATGCACACCGTAACGTCTCTGGGCGGCCATCATATTAAAGAAACACCGGATGGGTTTATCTGCGATGTTGAGGCCAAGCGAGGCCTTGGGATATCCGTGCGCATTCCCCGTGGCGCGGGCATTCACGATCTTTCTTATTAAGAAAGCGGCGCGCCGGTTTGAATGCGCGTGATGCTTTTTGCAAGGCCTGTGGCGTCATCGGTTTCAATAAATGCGCCGCAGACGGTTGCGGGGCCTTCCGCCGCAACCAGCCGCTCGCCTTGGGCTTTGTGCGTAAAGCGCCAAAGGGACTGTTCTTTTTTAAAGCCGATCACGCTGTTATAATCGCCGCACATGCCCGTATCGGTCTGCGTGGCCGTGCCGCCCGACAAAAGGCGCGCGTCCATTGTGGGAATATGTGTGTGCGTTCCGATCACGGCGGAAACGCGGCCATCCAGAAAATGGCCCATGGCGACTTTTTCCGAGCTTGCTTCGGCGTGAAAATCCACAAAGACGGCATCGGCCTCCCTCTTGAGCGGATAACGCGCCAAAAACGCATCCATCGCCGCAAAAGGATCATCCAAAAGCATCGGCATGCCAAGCTGGCCCATAACATTGACAACCATAATCCGCCGCCCGTCCTTGAGCGTATGGCGGTAAAATCCCTGCCCGGGCATGGCTTGCGGATAATTGATGGGCCTTATCAGCTGGGGGATCAGGGCGATGGAGCTCATCAGCTCTTTTTGATCCCAGACATGATTGCCGGTGGTCATGACATCCACCCCAAGGGCCATAATCTCCTGCGCGATTTTAAGCGTAACCCCCCTGCCCGCTGCGGCATTTTCAACATTCACAATCACCGCATCAGGCTTGAATTGTGCCGCAAGCTCCGGCAGATGCCGCGCCAATCCTTCACGCCCCGCGCGGCCTATGACATCGCCCAAAAAGATTATACGCATGGTTTTTCGACTTTCTTTTTTCCAAACTTTTCGTTGTTTTATATGATTTTGTTCTTCAAGTCACGCAAAAGGAGCGCTAATACTATCCCTATGACCGAAGTCCGTTTTTACCATCTCACCAGCCGCCCGATCGCGCAGGCTTTGCCTGAGCTTTTGGAAAAAACGCTGGCGCGCGGCATGCGCGCCGTGGTGCGGCTTGACCGCAAGAACGCGGTTGAGCCTTTAGCTGAACAGCTCTGGCAGTTTAATCCCACCTCCTTTCTTCCTCACGGCACTGCGCAGGACGGGCAGGCAGCGCATCAGCCGGTCTGGCTTACGGCGCAGGCGGAAAATCCCAATAACGCGCAAGTTTTGTTTTTGCTCGGCAGCGCGCAGGCGCATGAAACAGATCTCTATGACCTGATTTGTCATCTTTTCAGCGAGGCGGACGCGCCGGCGGTAGAGCTGGCGCGGCAGGCTTGGAAACGCTATAAAGCAGATGGCAAAAACCTGACCTACTGGCAGCAAACCGCTCAAGGCTGGCAAAAAAAAGAAACCTCGTAAAGGAACGCATCCATGCAAACATCTTTGCCTCAAGGCGGCGTTTTGGCGCTGGGCAATTTTGACGGCGTGCATTGCGGCCACAGGGCCGTTTTGGAAAAAGGCAAGGCCCTGACTTTATCTTACGGCGTTCCTTTTTATGCTTTGACGTTTCAGCCGCATCCTCTTTCTTATTTTAATAAAAAGGCGGAAAGTTTTTTATTGACCCCTGCGCCTTTGAAAGAATGTCTTTTGAAAGAGGCCGGTGTTGATGCGGTGATTGCTCTGCCTTTTGATAATATATTGGCATCAAAAACGCCGCAGGCTTTTGTTCAGGAGATTCTGATTGACGCGCTTGCGGCGCGCCATGTGGTGGTCGGTTTTAATTTTGCGTTCGGCTGCGATCGCGCAGGCGATCATGCCTTGTTAAGTCAGACTTTGGCCGCCAGCCGCATAGGGTTTGACCCTGTTCCGGCCTGCCGCGATGCGCAGGGCCATATTGTGTCAAGCTCACGCCTGCGCGAGCTTATCAAATCCGGCGATTTCGATCAGGCGCGCGCGCTTTTGGGGCGGCCTTTTATCGTCAGCGGGCGCGTTGAGAAAGGAAAGAGCCTCGGCCACCAGCTTTCCTATCCCACCGCCAATATTGACCCGCAAGACAGCATCCGCCCGCCGGTGGGCGCTTATATCATGCAGGCGCGCACGCCGGACGGCTTATGGCATCAAGCTATGGGTTATTACGGCCCGCCCAAAGATGTTGTTGAGGTTCATCTTTTCGATTTTCATAAAGATCTCTATGGCCAGACGCTGGATGTTGCGTTTCTTGCGCCGCTACGGCCCGCGCAAAAGTTTGACTCAACGGATCAGCTCAAAGCGCAGCTTGCTAAGGACGCGCAAAAGGCAAGGGTTTATTTTTCATGAACAGCCCCTTCCGCCGCCAATGGCATATAGGCCAAAATATTTTAAGCCTGACGCACAACCGCCGAGGCGACTGGGCTTTGGGCGCTTTGACGGACGGGCAGGTTTTTCTTGTGCCGACGGATGATGCCGGTGTGGAGCCTTATATCTTCAAGCTTCATGATGGTGCCGTTCTTTGCGTCTGCGCTGACAGTGACGCTCATGCTTTTTTATCCGGCGGCGATGATGGCGCTGTTTATTTGATTGATCCGCAGATCGCGGCGCCGACCCTCCTTGCACAGCATAAGGGCCAAAGGATCGAGCATGTGGCCGCAGGCCCTGACGGCTGCCGCGCTTACGCAAGCGGTGGTTTGCTCTACAGGCTTGATGAGGAAGGAAGGCCTCTGGGCCATCCCGAAGTCTTCAACGCCCCCTTCCCCAGCGCGGAGGAAGAAACGCACGCAGAGCTGCTTGCGGATATAAAAACAGATAGTCCGGCCTGCTGTGTGGCGCCGCACGCGCATGAGCCTTTGCTGGCCGTGGGCTATGAAAACGGCCTTATTCTTCTGGTTCCTTTTGACGGACGGCATGAGATGGTGATTCTGCCGCCTTTGGGCGCGCGCACTGTCGGCCTCATCTGGAGCCATGACGGACAAAGTCTTCTGGCCGCCCATGAAGATGGCTCGGTTTTTCTTTTTACCAAAGACAGCCTATCGCGTTTTATACGGGCACGGTTTGCTTGAGGGGGGCCACCCCCACCTATCCGCTGTGTCAAGAAATAGGCGACTTATTCGCCGCGTTCATGTCTTCGAAAGACAGGATATCGCCCAGCTTGCTTATAAGATAATCGAAATCGTCGAGATTGACTTTTTCAAACTGGGTAAGCACGCGCTCGATCACGCGGGCGTGGTAGCGTTCGCGGTCGTAGGGCTGGCCGTCCATTTGCGTTTCATGCACAACATCAAGCGCGGCGCGGACGATGGGAAACATGTTGTCCGGCATGCTTGTCTGTTTGTAAAGCGTCTCAAGCCCGAGTCGTCCCGCGTCATGAATAAGAATGCGCGCATTCATCAAAGGCACATTGGCGCGCGCCGCCATGGCGGCCTCAAAAAACATCAGATCGCCCATACAAAGACCGCGTAGGATAATAGAGGGCGTCAGGCGGCCATGCGTTTGCATCTGCGCAACCAGTTTTTCAACTTCCTCAACCGAACCGCCCGAAGCCATTTCAACAACGGCGCGTTCATGGCCCTGAATCACAAGATCCGTGGCCAGTGCTGCCGGCAAATCATGATGCGCGACCAGATAATCTTTAAGCTGACGCGAAACCACCGAGGCCAGACGTTCAGCCACCGCCATGGGGATGAACTTTCTTTTGACAATGGCCTCTTTGACTTTTTCACTTCCTTCAAAGCGGGTGAGTGCTTTTTCGTAGCTTGTTTGCGTGATTTTAGCGCCGTCATTGCGCATCAGGGTTGAAACAGCATCTTCCGAAGCTTCGGTAATAATGACATCGGACACTTCCTTGGAAACATGAGGCCGCGCGGCGATGGCTTCCTGTTTTTGCGTGTGTCCTTGTTTGATAATCATAATAAGATCATCATCCGTCAGCACAGAGGAATCCTGCAAAATCGGACGCGCCACTTGCTCGATATCCTGCGCCAAAGCCAGCGCGATATCATGCGGCAGACGTGAGGCGCGGCGCAAATTAAAGGCTAAAGCTGCGCGGACTGAGGCTTCAACATCCTTGGCCATCAGGCGCACAACTTCATGCGCCAGATCAATCTCGCTTTGGTTTAGAGTCGGGCTGTCGATCTCATTGGCGATTTTACGCGCCACCTCGGCGCGTACCGAGGGGGATGGTTCTTCCAAAAGTTTTTTGACATCATCTTGCGAAAGATGGGCGGCCATAGGGGTCTCTCCGTTAAGATATTCTTTCCTCTTTTTAACTATCCTTGCAAAGCTTTTCCATATTCTTAACGTCTTCTGCTTTTTTGAGGCTCTTGATGGAACTTGATCTTAAAACCGCAATCCGCACGATCCCTGATTTTCCTAAAGAAGGAATCCTTTTCTATGATATCGCCTCGCTTTTGGCTAAGCCGGCCGCTTGGCAGCAGGCCTGCCGGCAAATGACTGACCTTGTGGGGGCTCTTAACCCCGCCTGCCTTCTGGCGGTCGAGGCGCGCGGCTTTCTTGTGGCGGCCCCTTTGGCGGCTTCTTTGGGCGTTCCGCTTGTGATGGTGCGCAAAAAAGGCAAGCTCCCGGGCGCGACGAAATCTTTGGCCTATGATCTGGAATATGGGCATGACCACCTTGAGATTCAAGAGGATATGATCCCCCAAGGGGCGCGTACCGTGCTTATGGATGATGTGATTGCCATCGGCGGCACAGCCGCCACGGCCATAAAGCTGGCCCGCCAGTGCGGGGCTGAGGTGGTGGCTGCGGCTTTCCTGATCGAGCTTACCGGCCTGCGGGGGCGTGACTGTCTGGACGTTCCTGTTTCAAGCCTTTTGGCGTTTGAGGAGTAGGGCTTTAAGACCCCGAAATCACAAGGCATCCCTGCCCGTGGCGCACCATATAAGAACAGGCGGCGCGCGCTGTTGTCTGGTCAAGCTTCATAAAGCGAGCGCGGTACATGGCTGAGCCGTCTTCCACCGTGATTTTCTGCAGACTTTGCTCTGCCCCATCCAAAAGGGGAGTCATGGCATAAGCCATGCTTGTTAAAGCACGTTGCGCACCGGCCACATCGCTGAATGCACCCACCTGTATGCCCCATTGCGGCGGCTGTGACGTTTCAAGCGCAGGAGGCCTTGGGGCATGGCGCGGCTGGCGTTCATAGCGCGCGGCCCTTGCGTGCGGGAAGGCTGCGGCCACTTTGCTCGGCAGCGCTATATAATGGTCGCTCGCATGGCCATGGGGTCTTTTGTCAATTAAATCAAACCCTTCGTCCAAAAGCTGCTCCATCTGATCGTCCCGCGCGCGCGCATTGCTGCCGCCGAAAACGACCCCTATAAGCCGCACACCATCGCGTTCAGCCGAGGCCACAAGGTTAAAGCCCGAGGCTTTTATATAGCCGGTTTTGATGCCGTCCATGCCTTGATAGCGCTCCATAAGGCGGTTGTGGTTGCTGATGATGCGCCCGTTATAATGAAAGGTCATCTGGCTGAAATAGGGGTAAAAACCCGGGTGATGATAAACCAACGCATAGCCGAGCTTGGCCATATCCCGCGCCGACGTTATCTGCGTCGGGCAGGGCAGGCCATGCGGGTTTTCAAAAACGCTTTGTTGCATGCCAAGGGCGCGCGCTTGGCGGCCCATCAATTCGGCAAAGCCTTCCACACTTCCGCCCAGCGCTTCGGCCAGCACGACAGAGACATCATTGGCGGATTGCGTGACAAGCGCCAAAATGGCGTCCTGAGCGCGGATTTTCTGGCCCGCTTTCAACCCTATTTTCGAAGGCGGCTGGGTTGCGGCCAAAGCCGAGACCTCCAAGGGCGTATCAAGCCTTAGAACCCCGTTTTCCAAAGCCTGAAAGACGATATAAAGCGTCATCATCTTGGTCAAAGAGGCCGGCTGGCGGCTGGCCGTGCTGTCAGTTTCAAGAAGAATGCGGCCTGTGCGGGCCTCGATCACCAGATCGGCGTAGGGTGTGGGCTCCGGCGGCTTGGCGGGGACTACGCGCTGTATGGCGGCTTTGCTGGCGCGCTTTTTGCCCTTGGCTTTCGGGGCCGCCTGCGCGCTCGCCCCAAAGGCCAAAGCCACCGTCACCAGTAAAATTGTGAGGGCGCGCCAGAAGGGTCTTTTGGCGTAAAAAGGTTGGCTTATCAAATCCATAGCCTCATTTTTGCTGCAAAATCAGCTTTTTCGTGTGATTCGTTTCTTTTCAGACTGTAGTCTTTATCCGCCCTTTTTCGCAAGTCATAAGACGGCATGTTTTTCCGGCCCTTTCGTTGCAGAAATACACGGAACGTCTTTTTTTATACGATGTTTTTGAGTCAGGCTTGACAAAAAGAGTAAAGCCCTTTACATTAACTAACAATTGCTGCAGTGCAGCATGGCGCTTTATTGTTCCCTCACGCTTTGTTGAGGCCCCCTCGTTTTGGTTTTTTCTCAGGAGACAAGCATGCAAGCTACAAACCCCACACTTAACAGTGAACAAATCGAAAAAATGACCAGCAGCTATATGCAGACGGCCACCGACTTCAACAGCATGTTGCGCGACACGGTGAATGCTACACTTGAATCCGTCGTCATTATGTCCAAAGGCTGCAGCGATTTGTGCAACAATCTGAGCGGCTTGCTCCAAAAGCAGATGGAGCAAAGCGTTATGGCCAGCAAGAGCATGATGGCCACGCGCAATGTGAATGAGATGATCTCGACACAAAACGACATGATTAAGACCAACCTTGAAAGCCTGATGACGGAGATTAATACCATCTCCCAGCTTTCTTCCCGCATTGCACAACAGGCGGCTGAGCCCGTGGCGAAAAACGCCAATGATGCGTTCAGTAAGTTCTCCAAGATCAAAGCGGCCTAAGGGTCGTCTTTCCTTAAAAACCCGCAGTTTATAGCTGCGGGTTTTTTGTGCTTTCCGTGTCACCCGCGAGATTGCCGCGTTAAGTCGCCTGTGGCGACTTTCCTCGCAATGACAATGGGGGGGGGTTACGCTTAATATTCGCCTGTGGCGGGAAGCCAGGCGCCTTCATCGCCAAAGCTATAGGTGGCGCGGGCGACTTCGCGGCCAGACCATTCCTCTGTGACGATGATTTGAATGCGCAGATCAAAGGGCTGGGCATCCACATAAAAGGTGAAGCCCGGCTCCGGCTGCGCATCCCTCTGCGCCATAGGGGTTTGGCCCAAAAATATCTTGTAAGCGAAAAGAAGGCGGTCTTGCGTCGTAAGGCCGAAAAACTCATGTGCAAGGCGCACAAGCCAGTTGCCGTCAGGCGTGGGGCCCATGATGGCGCGCAGCACGATATAGTCCGCATCCAAGGGATAACGCTGCTCTACGCCGGCGCCTTGCGCAAAAAGAACCTCGCGCCCGATGGCGCGCGCTGTGCCCAGATAGGTCAGGCCCGGGGTTCTTTTGCCCTCAATTTTAAGCGGCATAAAGCCGTAAACATGAAGGCTTGAAATCGGATAAAGCGTCAAAAGATCCTGCTCGGGCGGCAAAAGGTAAGATGGTGGCTGCAGATAAGGCGCCAGAAACCGCGCTTTGGGGTTCCAATGCATATAGGCAAAATAGGGCATTTTCTCGTGCGTAAAGAGGATGCGTATATTGTCGGCCTTTTTGATTTCCTTGATGATGTTCTCATCAATCAAAAGCCAGTCATAGGGTAGGCGACGGGCATGGACAAGATCCGGCAAGGCGCGAAAGCCGCTATACATCACAAGATTATGCCCGATGACCAGATGCGTGAGAGTCACAAGCGCGACGAAGACCCAGCGCAGCTCATGCCAGCGCGGCTTTTCAAAGCGCGCAAAAATCAGGCTCATCACCGGCGCGGCGCAAATAAGATAGAAGGTGAAATAGGTGGCCGTGCCTTCCATATAAAGGGTTGTCAAAGACCAAAGAAGCAGCCAAAGCGCCGGAATCATGGCCATAAGAAGCAGCCAAAGCCTGATTTCCTTTTTCTGCTTGAGCGCCAAGGCAAACTGCCATGGCCATAAGAGCCACAAAAATCCGGCCCACAGACTGAACTCGATAAAGCGGATGGAAACCGGTATGGTGATCCCTTTGAAGCGGTAATCCATATGATAATAAGACGGGTCAAAATCAATCAGCGGCATAATCAGCGGATTGAAAATATCATTGAGCAAAGTGCTGAAGCTTTGCCTTACTTGCGCATCCGGCCAGACATTAAGATCCGACAGCGGCGAAAGGGTCATTTGCGCCGTATAAATTAAAAGATTCTGCGCGCCGCCGCGCAGGCTGGCGGCAAGGTTGAAGACGTCGTCTTTAAACTCATCCAGAAAATAAAACTTTCCTGTCGAGGCAAAATTATAAAATAAAAACGGCGCAAACATCACAAACAGGATGACAAGGCAGGCGATCAATACGCTCGGGCCGAGGGCTTTGCCGCTACGCTTGATAAAGGCCTTGTTCTTTCTGATCTGCCAAAGCGCTAAAAGCGCGCCCAAAAATACAAAAGGCATCAGAAAGACTATATGTAGCTTTGTCCCTGCGCTTAAACCCAGCGCCATGACGGATAAAAAGATATAGGCGCCGCGCCCTGTCACCAGCCAGCGCATCAGCATAAACAGGCAAGCCAGCAAGGCCGCTGCGGCGATGATTTCATCATTGGTCGCCGTGGCTTGGGCCAGAATGTTGGGCGTGATCCCCACAAGCCAAGCCGCAAAAAGGGAAAAGAGGCGATCTGCGCCAAAGCTGCGCGCAAAAAGATAGCTGAGATAAACGACAACGCCCCAAGCGATAAAGGACGGGATTGCAAAAAATACCCCGGGCAGGCCGTAAAGCACCATCGGCACATAAAGCATCACCCCGTCCAAAGGATAATAAACAAGCCGGTTGTCCAGCGAGGTAAAGGGATGAAGAAAAGAGCCGTGCGAGACGTACCAAAAAGCCCTCGGCAACCGGTAGATCATCGAATCCGCATTGTCGGGAAAAACGCTCAGGCACAAAATAAAGCTTATCAGCGCAAAAAGCCCCAAAGTGAGCGACAAAAACCAGAATAAACCACGCCGCAGGCGCGGCATGGCCAAAGGCTCAAACGCTATTTTGGGCCAAGCGGCCAAAGGCGCTTTGGCTTTCTTTTTCCAAAGCCACGAAAAGACGCCGCCCATCAGAAAAGCGCTTAAAAGGCTTAGAGGAAGATAAAGTCCTATCTTATCCAGCGCGCCCAAAAGGCTTGCGCCATGGCCTGCCAGAACAAGGCTTGCCCATAAAAGAAGCAAAAGAATAAGAGGAATCTCACGCCAATCGGCCTTTTCGCGGCGGCAGAGAAAAACAAACAAGCCGCACAAAACCAAAACATGCAAACAAGCAAGCGCCCATAAAAAAGGATCAAACATTACACACCGGCGTAGGTTGCTGTTAAGATTTTGATTTGTTTAGGCCCCAATCCGCAAAACGAATCAGTTTGTTCAGACTAAAGCATAATCTGTTCACGTTGCCTATTCTCCCTTTTTTGTCATCCTCGTGGCTTGCGGGGCAAGAACACGGGGATCTGACGTGGGCGCTAGCGTCAGATCCCCGGGTCAACCGCTTCGCGGTTGCCCGAGGATGACAAGAGGGGGATAGGGTTGCGCCATGATAAGGTTTTAGGGTAAAACAACAAAACCCTTTGATCCTTTCTTTGACAAACATGAGGTTTCCTATGCTTCGTAAAACTCTTTTGGCTCCTTTGGCTTGTGTCCTTTTGCTATCCGCCTGTCAGGCTGACAATATGGGGAACAAGGAAGCGTTTGGCACACTTGCCGGCGCAGGTGTCGGCGGTCTTTTAGGCAGCCAGATCGGCGGCGGCACAGGCCGCGTTGCCGCCACGGCAGCCGGCGTTGTTATCGGCGGATGGCTCGGCAATGAAATCGGCGCAAGTCTGGATAGCGCAGACCGCGCGGCGATGAGCGGCGCCACATCACGCGCCTATACGGCACCGATCGGTCAGCAAATTGTGTGGAACAATCCGCAAAGCGGCAATAGCGGCACCATCACGCCTGTGCGTGACGGTACGGCTGCGAACGGCGCTTTCTGCCGTGAGTTCCAGCAAACCATCATCGTTGGTGGACAGCAGCAGCAGGCCTATGGCCGCGCCTGCCAGCAGCCTGACGGTTCGTGGAAAATTGTTCCGTAATGAAAAACGCCCCAGACGCAATCATGCATCTGGGGCGCTTCTTTAAGGATTGTGCTTTCTAAGATATGAACGACCCTTATAAAATCTTAGGCGTCTCAAAATCCGCATCGCAAGCCGAGATCAAAAGCGCATATCGCAAGCTTGCCAAAAAATATCATCCTGATCTTAATCAAAACGACAAGGCTATTGAACAAAAGTTCAAGGATATTACGATCGCTTATGATCTTGTATCAGATCCGGACAAACGTGCCCGCTATGATAAAGGCGAGATTGACGCGCAGGGTCATGAGCGCGGCTTTCATTCCGGCGGGCGCAATGCGGGGGATTTTGATTTCAGATCTCACCGCGCGAGCGGCCATGGTGGGATTAATGTTGAAGATCTTTTCGCCGAGTTTTTCGGTCGCAACAAAGGCGGACAGCGCGGCTTTCATCCTTTTGAGCAGGAGCAGCCTGCGCCGCGCGATACGGCCTACACGGTTACGGTTCCCTTTACGGAAGCTGCGCTCGGCGCCAAGCGGCGCGTGACGCTGGATCAAAGCAAAGTGATTGACATCACGATTCCCGCCGGAACTGTGGATGGCGACAAGCTGCGCTTGCGTGGCGTGGGCAAAAGCGGCGCGGCGGTGATTGAGATCAAAGTGCAGCCGCACCCTTATTTTAAACTGGACGGACGCAATCTGCGTCTTGATGTTCCCATCTCTTTGCCCGAGGCCGTTTTGGGCGCGCAAATCCATGTGCCGACTCTGACGGGTTCCGTTGCGATGAAGATTCCCAAGGGCACAGACACAGACTCTGTCTTGCGCCTTAAAGGCAAAGGCCTGCCCGCAGGGCCTCATGCGCCGGAGGGTGATTTGCTTTTGACGATTAAAATCATGCTGCCCCCTTCGGGCGCGGCGCTTGAGGCGCTTGAAAAATGGGGGCAGAAAAATGCGTATGATCCGCGCAAAAAAATGCTCTGGCACAAATGAGTAAAGAAGCGCGCCAAAAACGCGGACAAAAATCCCAGCAAAAAGGTCTTTGGGCTGAACGTCTATGCTGCCTTTTTTTGCGGTTTAAGGGCTATCATATTGTCGCCATCCGCGCCAAAACGCCTTTGGGTGAGATTGATTTGATTGCAAGGCGCGGACATGTTCTGGCTTTTGTTGAAGTTAAAATCCGCCCTTCCCTACATCAGGCGCTTGAGGTCATTTCCCCCACGCAGCAAAAGCGTATCCACCGCGCCGTGCAATGCTACCTCGCCCAAAATCCTGTGTTTATGGTGATGGATTGCCGCTTTGATGCCATGCTGGTGGTGCCGTGGCGGTGGCCTGTTCATGTTAAGAATGCTTGGGGTTATTCGGGGTGAATTGTCATTGCGAGGAAAGCCAGCCATAGCGCAGCGAAGGCGAGATTGCCGCGTTGGGCCTTGCGGCGCGGCTCGCAATGACAAGTGGGGGACATTACAGCTTAATCTGCGCCATAATATTCTCAAGTCTTTGGCGCAGGTGATCTACGGCGGCGACCATGAGGGCTTCGTCGCTGTGGCGTACGGACAAAGCGGCTTTGCGGGTTTCGAGCAGGGCGTCCGCCAACAAAAGACAGGTCAGCATAAAAAGTCTTGTTTCGCTAGCTGAGGGGTTGCGGCGTGAAAGGCCGTTTAGTTCACCTTCCACAAAAGACACCAGATGGGCGAGCTTGTCTTCTTCGCCCTTACCGCAAGCCACAATATAATCGCGGCCTAAAAGCGAGATGGTGACTTTGGTGGTTTCCGATTCGGGCGCGCTATTTTCTTCGGTGGAAAAGGAATCAACCGATTCTGCGGCCAAGGCTTCTTGTTTGGTCATTGGCCCTTCTCCTCTTTTATCTCATCGGCCTTCAGGACTTTTTCCATGCGGCCAATGGTCTGCTCAAGTCTCAGGGCGACTTTCTGCGCGGCGGCCACGATGCTGGTTTCGCGCGCGCGGCCTTGCTTCATGATATCGCTCAGCTTTTTATGCGATTCCGCCCGCGAGACCGCCACATCCCCGATCCTGTCTTCAAGATCCGAGATGGTTTCATCCAGTTGCTCAAGCGCTGTTTTTAGCCGCTCCATTTTTGCCTTACCCTTTGATTGGTCAATTATCTCGATTCCGTTTTGATGGTTTTCAGCCTAAGTTACTTGAGCGGCGGCGTCAACTGTTCCGAAAGCAGTTGCATTGGCCGCCCTTTTCCGGCATTTTGCGTTCTATTCCTAGTCATAAAATCACGGGTTTTTTTGTTATGCCCTATTCCCTGCATAAACCTATGGCCAATAGCATCCGCATGCTGGCAATGGATGCGGTTGAACAGGCCCAATCGGGCCATCCCGGCATGCCTATGGGTATGGCGGATGTTGCTACGGTATTGTGGCGGCAGTTTTTGCGGTTTGATCCCAAGGCCCCTGCCTTTTTGGATCGTGACCGCTTTATTCTGTCGGCGGGGCATGGTTCGATGCTGCTTTATGCTCTGGCCTATCTGACGGGGTATGACAAGATTTCTTTGGCGGAGATCAAGCGTTTCCGCCAGCTCGGCTCCCACACACCGGGCCATCCCGAGCGCGACGTTGAAAGCGGGATTGAGATGACAACCGGCCCGCTGGGACAGGGCTTTGCCACCAGCGTCGGCTTTGCTTTGGCCGAGCGTCTTTTGAATGCGCGCTTTGGCGATGATCTTGTGGATCACCGCACTTTTGTGATCGCTTCGGATGGCGATCTGATGGAAGGAATCTCGCATGAAGCCGCTTCTTTGGCGGGTCATTTAAAGCTTGGCCGTCTGATTGTTTTTTATGATGACAATAAAATCTCGATTGACGGCACAACGGATCTTTCTTTCACGGAAGATGTTCTGATGCGTTTTCGCGCTTATGGCTGGCATACGCAGGCGATTGACGGGCATGATCCTGAAGCGATTGCGGCGGCCACGCAGGCGGCTTTGGATGAAGCCTCCCTGCCCTCTTTGATTGCCTGCCGCACGATTATCGGCTATGGCGCGCCGAAAAAACAAGGCACGTCCGGCTGTCACGGCTCGCCCTTGGGGCGTGAGGAAGTGGCCGCCGCGCGCTGCGCGCTGGGCCTTGAGTCTGAGCCTTTTGACATTCCCGCAGCCTTGCTTGACGCTTGGCGCGAAACCGGCGCGCGTCATCGGCATGCGCGGCAGGCTTGGGAAAAACGGCTTGAAGAATCCGCGCATAAGGATGCTTTTACCAACGCCATGCAAGGGACTTTGGGCGCGCGGTTTCAGGATGTTCTTGCGCAGCTGAAAGAGCGTATCGCAACCGACAAGCCGCTTGATGCGACAAGGCAGTCTTCAGGAAAAGTTCTTGGCGCTTTGATGCCGCTTTTGGATTCTCTGGTGGGCGGATCTGCTGATCTTTCGCCCTCCAACAACACGCAGGTCAAGGGCTATGAAGCCGTGCAGGCTCAAAACTTCAAGGGGCGCTATATTCATTACGGCGTACGCGAGCACGGCATGGCGGCCCTGATGAACGGCATGGCGCTGCATGGCGGCATTATTCCCTATGGCGGGACGTTTATGCAGTTTGTGGATTACTGCCGTCCGGCTGTGCGTCTTGCGGCGCTGATGCGGGTGCGTTCAATTTTTGTGATGACTCATGACAGTATAGGTCTTGGCGAAGACGGGCCCACGCATCAGCCTGTGGAGCATCTGGCAAGTCTTCGCGTGATTCCCAATCTTCTGGTCTTCCGCCCTTGTGATGGCATTGAAACCGCCGAAAGCTGGGAGCTTGCTTTGCGGGCGGAAAACAGCCCCTCTATCCTGTCGCTTTCGCGCCAAGCCTTGCCGACCATCCGCAATTTTTCCAAAAAGAATCTGACGGCCAAAGGCGCTTATATCCTCAAAGAAACACAAGGGCCGCGCGATGTGACGCTTTTAGCAACCGGCTCGGAAGTTGCGATTGCCATTCAGACGCAGGGGCTTTTGCTGTCCCAAGGCATCAAGGCCGCCGTGGTGTCCATGCCTTGTTTTGCGCTTTTTGATGCGCAGGATGAGGCTTATAAGGAAAGCGTTCTCGGCGCCGCGCCGCGCGTGGCGATTGAAGCGGGCATGCGCATGGGCTGGGATCTGTATCTGGGATGTGATGGGCGTTTTGTAGGGCTTGGCGATTTCGGCGCTTCGGCCCCTGCCGGCGTTCTTTATGAGCATTTCGGCCTTACGGCACAGGCTGTGGAAGAAGCAGCCAAAAGCGCGATTGCGGCGCGTAAAAAACGCAAATCCTAAAAAACTTTTTTACTTCAGGAGAAAACATCATGACCCTACGCGCTGCCATCAACGGATTTGGCCGCATTGGACGTTTAACCTTGCGCGCTTTGGCAGAGTCCGGGCGTCAGGATATTGAAATTGTCGCCATCAATACGCCTTCCGATATGGACATGAATGCGCATCTTTTTAAATATGATTCCGCGCATGGCCGTTTTTCGGGCCAAGTTGAGGTTTCCGGCGCGGATTTGATTGTCAATGGCCGCACCATCAAGGGATCTATGTTTCTTGATCCCGCGCAGGCGCCTTGGCAGGCGCTTGGCGTTGATGTTGTTTTGGAATGTTCAGGCGTTTTCAGAAAGCGCGCGCAGGCCATGAAACATCTTGAGGCCGGTGCCAAAAAAGTCCTGATTTCCGCGCCTGCCGAGGATGAGGATCTTACGGTTGTTTTCGGCGTTAATGAAGACAAGCTCAAACCCTCGGACGTGATTGTGTCTAACGCTTCCTGCACGACCAATGCTCTGGCGCCGGTGGCGATGGTTTTGGAAAATACGGTCGGCATTGAAAGCGGTTTTATGACAACGATTCACTCTTATACGGGCGATCAATGTGTTGTGGATACCGCGCATAAGGATCTGCACCGCGCGCGCACGGCGGCGGTCAACATGATTCCCACAACCACGGGTGCGGCCAAGGCTGTGGGCAAGGTTTTGCCTGCGCTTGAAGGCAAGCTCGGCGGCACTTCAATCCGCGTGCCGACGCAAAATGTTTCTCTGGTTGATTTGTGTTTTACCGCCAAGCGGGATACAAGCGCCGAGGAAATTGCGCATGCCATGACCGCAGCTTCGCAAGGGCGTCTTAAAGGCATTCTCGGCGTTTATGATGAGCCTTTGGTCTCTGTTGATTTTAACCATGATTCACGCTCGAGCATTTTTTCCTTAAAAGAAACCCGCGTTATCAATAACCGTTTTGTCCGCGTGATGAGCTGGTACGACAATGAATGGGGTTTTTCCTGCCGCATGCTGGACACGGCTGTGGCCATGATGAACGCGCGGTAAAGTTATCTATTCCCTCTTTGTCATTCTCGTGGCTTGTCCGCCTGCTGGCGGACAAGAGCACGGGGATCTTACGCTCTGGTGGCCGATCCCCGAGCGCTTGCTACGCAAGCCTCGAGGATGACAAGAGGAAGAAAGCCACAGCAGACAAAAAGTTTGACTTATCCCCAGTTCTTTTTCCTTGGGCTGGATTCACTTGGGCGGGCTTTTGCGCTACACTGATTCGATGCAAAACAATCCCGAATCTATACGTCTTTTACGGCATGCCGGCGAACAGGAGGATGATTCTCTTGATATCGCGCAGACGGCTTTGGCTCTGGCTGTGATTGACCGGCCTCATGACAGGCTTGAAAGCGCGCGGGAGGCGCTGGATCTGCTGCTTGCGCAGGCGCGCAGCGCGGGATGCCCTAAAGCTCTTGACGATCAGCTTGCGATTTTGCGGCATGTGCTCGTTGTGCAAAACAAATACACAGGCGATGAAAATCATCATGATGATGCGCGTGCCACCAATCTTGCGGATGTGCTTGAGCGGCGGCGCGGCTCGCCCGTGGCTTTGGGGATTCTTTATCTTCATATCGCCGGAAAGATGGGCTGGGCGATGACGGGGCTTGACCTTTCGGGCCATTTTCTTTTGCGGCTTTCCGCCCAAGACGGGCAGGTCGTGATTGATCCTTTCCGCGCAGGCCAAACCTGCCTGATTGAAGAAGCGCCGCTTGATGATCTGGAAAATCTGCTGTTTGACGAACCGGATCCCCCTGCCCTTCTTGATCTTTCGTCTGAACTTTTGCGCCCCCTTTCCCGCCGCGCGGTGCTTTTGCGGCTGCAGCACAGCGTCAAACGCCGTCTTTTGATGCAGGATCGGATCGAAGGCGCGATCGGCGCGCTGCAAAGCATGATTCTTTTTGCCCCGCGCCAGCAGGATTTGTGGCGCGAGCTTGGCTATTTGCAAGCCGAACGCGGCCATTTACGCGCCGCCATCAACGCCCTTGAAGTCGTGCGCGATCTGGCCCCCCAAGCCATAGCCGTGCCACAGGAAGACAGCATGCTGCGCGAATTGCGGTGGCGGCTGAATTAGGTGGAAGAACCCATAGCCGTGTCGCCTCCCCTCTTGTCATTGGCAGGAGGGGGGCGTTATTCTGCGCAGGGATTGGTTAGGCTTTGGGGGGCTTTGGCGTCTGCGATAAAGACTTTTTCATTTATTATGCTGACACGATTCTGGGCGATCCAGTTTACGGCTTGGGGATAAATCTGGTGCTCGCATTTCAAAATACGCGCGGCGAGGGTTTCGGCGGTGTCTTCGGGTAGGACGGGGACTGCGGCTTGGGCGATGATGGGGCCGTGATCCATTTCTTCGCGCACAAAATGCACCGTGCAGCCGGAGAGTTTGGCACCGTAATCAATCGCTTTTTGCTGCACATCAAGGCCCGGGAAGGCGGGGAGCAAAGACGGATGGATATTGATAAAGCGATCGCGCCATTGCTGCACAAACCACGGTGTCAACAGACGCATAAAGCCAGCCAGACAAACAAGCTGCGCGCCGCATTCCTGCAGTTTTTCATTGATTACTTGCTCGAAAGCCTGACGGTCTTTGTTGAAATCTTTATGCGGCACAACGACCGTGTGAATCCCTTGTTCCTGCGCCCATGCAAGCCCTGCGGCATCCGCTTTGTTGGAAAGAACGCAAACCACGCGAAAAGGCGCGTTTTCTTTTTGAGATTCGCGGACTAAGGCCTGCATATTGCTGCCGCGCCCTGAGATTAAAATGGCCACATTCAGCATGGCCAGCTGCTTTCCATGCCTTGCAAGGAAATGCGGTTGTCACCGAGGTTTTTTTCAACCTCGCCCACGCGGTAAATGGTCTCACCCACATCGGTGAAAAAGCGCATAAGCTCTTCCGCATCTTCTGCCGCTGTAATCACGATCATGCCAAGGCCGCAATTAAAAGTGCGGGCCATGTCCTTCGCGCTGATTGAAGCTTCTTTGGCAAGCCATTTAAACACAGCCGGCACCGGCCAGCTTTTTGTGGAAAGCCAGACGCCAAGGCCTTTGGGCAATATGCGCGGGATATTTTCAAGAAGCCCGCCGCCGGTGATATGCGCCAGAGCCTTAACCTTGCCTGTTTTAACAGCGCCTAACACAGGCTGCACATAGATGCGTGTCGGCTCCAAAAGAGCTTGGCCCAAAGAGCGCGAGCCATCAAAGGGGGCAGGGGTATTAAGATCCATACCCATTTGCTCAATAATCTTGCGCACCAGAGAAAAACCGTTGCTGTGAAGGCCGTTTGAGGCCAGCCCCAGAACAATATCGCCTTCCTTGATGTCCTGACGAGGCAGGGTCTGGCCACGCTCGACCGCGCCCACGGCAAAGCCCGCAAGATCGTAATCCTCCTGCGCGTACATGCCGGGCATTTCCGCCGTTTCGCCGCCGATCAGCGCGCAATGCGCGACTTTGCAGCCTTCGGCTATACCGGCAACCACCGTGCGGGCGGTTTCGGTATTCAGCTGACCTGTTGCATAATAATCAAGGAAAAACAATGGCTCAGCCCCGACTGCGATCAGATCATTCACAACCATGGCCACAAGATCAATGCCGATGCCGTCATGCTTGTCCATCTGCAGCGCCAGCTTGATTTTGGTGCCTACCCCGTCCGTAGCACTGACTAAAATGGGATCCCGAAAACCTGCCGCCTTGAGGTCAAAAAGGCCGCCAAAGCCGCCCAGAGCGCCGTCCGCGCCCGCCCGTGCCGTGGCGCGGGCAAGGGGCTTGATGGCCTCGACCAGCTGGTTGCCGGCCTCAATATCAACGCCCGCGCGCGCATAAGCGTCTTGTTTTTTTTCTTCCATCTCTGTCATACTTTGACCGTCATCGTTGCTGATCGAGGAAAAATACGATAAACCCTGCTTGAGGGTAGATCCTAGCGAAAATAAGCGAGTTTGCAAATGCGCCTTATCACTTTTTTATGTGGCCTGATTTTTCTTATTTTTGCGCTGCCTGCATGGGGGCAGGGGGCCGACCCTGTTTATACTGTGGCTAATGTGGCCGTGGATGTAAGCGCCGCCTCGGCCTCTGCCGCCCGCGATCAAGCTATGTTAGAGGCGCAAAATACGGCTTTCCTCAGACTTCTGGATCGGCTCGGCAGCAAAATGCCGAGTGACCCGCCTGATGACAAGGTGATTGCCGCGCTTGTTTCCTCTCTGGAAGTTCAAAAAGAACATATTGCGGGGCCGCGCTATACGGGCGTATTCACCGTTGCTTTCAAGTCCGAGCGCGTGCGGCAATATCTAAGCGGGCAGGGGGTTTCTTATTTTGAAATGCGCGCCAAGCCTGTTGTGGTGCTGCCTGTCTTTAAAATAGGCGAGCGCGCGATTTTGTGGGAGCAAACAACACCATGGGCGCAGGCTTGGTCGGCCATGCCGCGCCAAGCGGGGCTTGCGCCGGTGATTATCCCGCAGGGCGATCTTGACGATATTGCGCTTATCTCTGCGCAGGAAGCGCTTAAAGGATCGGAAGATGTTCTTCAAAATATCATGAAGCACCACAAGGCCGAGGGCGTTATTGTTCCTGTTTTGGAAGCTGATCTTGACCAGACCGGCGCGCTTGAGGCGCTTGTCACCGTTTACCGCTATGACAATAGAGGCCGCCCTTTATCGCCTTTCCGCATCGCGCTTGAAACCATCAAAAGCAAAAATATGATCGAGGCCGTCCTTCATAACGCCACGCAGCAGGTGATGGCGCAAATTGAAAGCAGCTGGCGGGAAGATCATCCTTCTTTGACTCAACCTCCATCTTATCTTCCGGTGCGCGTTTTGGTGCCGACTTTGGCGGTCTGGACGGCCTTGCGTAAAAAACTGGATCTTGTGCAGGATCTTATAGATGTCAATGTGGTGACCATGACGCGCGGCCTTGTGCATATCGAGCTTGTTTTCCGTGGCGATCTTCAGGATTTGCAGGCAGCCTTGGCCGTTCAGGGCCTTGCTCTTGTGCATGGCTATGGGCGCGGCTGGGAGCTTTCTTATGATGCGGCGGAATAACTAAAATAACAGAAGAGGAAAACGATCATGCCTCGTGAAGTCTCATCCCAGTTTGCCGTGCGTTTCTGGCTTGTCATGGCCGCGCTGCTTTGCCTTTTTATCTGGCTTTTGCGGCCAATTTTGCTGCCTTTTGTCGCTGGTATGGTGATCGCCTATTTTCTGGATCCGGTTGTGGATCGGCTATCGCGCGCGGGCTGGCCGCGCTGGCTTAGCACATCTTTGGTGTTGTTAAGTTTTGTTGTGGCGGCGCTTTCGCTTGTTTTGCTTCTTTTTCCGCTGATCCAAAGCCAGATCCTGACCTTGATTGCCTCTATACCTGATGGCGTCGGCTATGTGCGCGAGCGCCTGATGCCTTTGGTTTATGAATGGGTACACAAGCTTTCGCCGCACGATGTTGACAGGCTGCGTGATGCCGTTTCGGCTTATGCCGGTGACGTTATAGGCTGGGCCGGTGGCGTTCTTAAAGGGCTTGTCTTGCGCAGTGTCGCGCTGTTCGATATTCTGACTTTGCTTGTTATCACGCCTATTGTTGCTTTTTATCTGCTGCGTGATTGGCCTTCTGTAACAAAAACGATTGAAGATCTCGTGCCGCGCAAACAATATCCTCTTTTCTCCCGCGCTTTCCGCGAGATCAACACCACGCTGTCCGGCTTTCTGCGCGGGCAGGCGCTTGTGTGTTTGTCTTTGGGGCTGTTTTTCAGTATCAGCCTTACTTTGGTCGGCCTTAAATATGGCGTGATTGTCGGCATTCTTTCAGGCGCTGTGGCTTTTATTCCCTATGTGGGAACCATCTTCTGTCTGGTGGTAAGCATGACTCTTGCCTTTATCCAGTTCGACACATGGGGACCTATTCTTGCGACATTTCTTGTTGTTCTTATCGGGCAGACGCTTGAAAGCTACGTTTTGACGCCCAGACTCGTCGGTGGCCGCGTCGGGCTTCATCCGGTTTGGGTTTTGTTTGCCGTGTTTGCGGGGGGCGCTTTGCTCGGCTTTGTCGGCATTTTGATTGCTGTGCCTGTGGCCGCTGTTTTGGGCGTTCTGATCCGCCTTGCCGTGCGGCATTATCGCGCAAGCCCTCTTTACCGCGCGGGCTCTAAGGACAAAATATCATGAGCCAGCAATATAAGCTGTCTTGGCCGCATCACATAGCCATGTCTTTGGATGATTTTCTCCTCACATCCAGCAATGCCCAAGCGGTGCGCTGGCTTTTTGAAACGCCGCCGACGGCTTGGCCTTCGCATATGCTTATTCTGCACGGCCCCGCAGGCTGCGGCAAAAGTCATCTGCTGCAAAGCTGGTGCCAGCATGTCGGCGCGATGGCAGTTTGTCCGGAAAGTTCTGTTTTGGAATCCCTTGCGCGTGGCGAGGCCGCAGCGCCTGCCTTTGCTTTTGATGATGCCGACAAGATCGCCGCTTTTCCGGCGCAGCAGGAATGGCTTGTCCATTTTTACAATGCGACAAAAGCGCTTCACGTCCCCGTTGTTCTTGCCGCGCAAAAACCGGTGGCGGTTTGGGGCTTGATGCTCAAGGATATTGAAACGCGCCTTAAAAGCTGCCAAAGCGTGGCGATCGAGGAGCCGGATGATGACTTGATTCACGGGCTTTTTCTCAAGCTTTTTGCGGATCGCCAGCTGCGCGTTGAAAATGATGTTGTCGAATATCTTGTCAAGCGCGCCACGCGCACAGGCACCGCCGTGCAAAAACTTGTCCAGCTTTTGGATGAGGAAGCGTTGCGCGCGGGCAAAAAAATCACTATTCCCTTTGCGCAAAAGTTCCTGACGGGTGGTTTATGAAAATCTTCTCTTATCTTTATGACAAAATGCTTGTATGGGCGCGGCATCGTCACGCGCCTTTTTATCTCAGTGCGCTGAGCTTTGCCGAATCCTCCTTTTTTCCCATTCCGCCGGATGTGATGCTGGCGCCGATGTCGCTGGCCCAGCCAAAACGCGCGTTTTGGTTTGCTTTTCTGACCACGGCGGCCTCGATCGCGGGCGCTCTTTTGGGCTATGCGATCGGGTATTTTGCTTTTGGGCTGATCGAGCCTTTTTTGCGCGAAAGCGCTTATTGGGCCGCTTATGAACAAGCTGTGGCGTGGGACAAGCGCTTTGGTTTGCTGGCGGTTTTTCTTTTGGCGGGATTTACGCCTGTTCCTTTTAAGATTCTCACCATCGCGGCGGGGGCGATGGGATCGCCTTTGCTTCCTTTTCTGGCTGTGTCTTTTATCAGTCGCGGGGGGCGGTTTTTTCTTGTTGCGGGGGCGACCGCTTATGGCGGCAGCAGGATGGAAGAAAAGCTCAGGCTTTACATTGACCGCATAGGCTGGGCCTGTGTCGTGCTTATGGTTTTGGGCGGCCTTGTTTATGCCTTATGGCCAAATTAAAAGGGGTTTCACTATGAAAAATGTTGTGGTCGTAGGCGCTCAGTGGGGCGATGAAGGCAAAGGAAAAATCGTGGACTGGCTTTCCGCGCGCGCCGATGTCGTGGTGCGGTTTCAGGGCGGGCATAATGCGGGCCATACGCTTGTGATTGACGGCGTGACGTTCAAGCTTAATTTGTTGCCTTCCGGCATTGTGCGCAAAAACAAGCTTTCTATCATCGGCAATGGCGTTGTGGTGGATCCTTGGGCGCTTTTGGACGAGATCGACAAAATCGCAAAGCAGGATGTTGTCGTCACGCCGGATAATCTGATCATTGCGGAAAATGTCTGCCTTATTCTTCCTGTGCACGGGCTTGTGGATCGCGCGCGTGAAGCGGCCAAGGGCGCGCGCAAAATCGGCACGACAGGCCGAGGCATCGGCCCCGCTTATGAAGACAAGGTCGCGCGCCGTGCCGTGCGGCTTTGCGATCTGAGAACCCCCGATCTTTTGCGCGAACGAGTCGAAGAACTTTTGGTTCACCACAACGCCTTGCTGCGCGGCTATGGCGCGGCGGAGCTGAAAACGGATGATCTTGTGGCGCAGCTTTTGGCGCTTGCGCCACGACTTTTGCCTTTCTCGGCCGTTGTCTGGCAAAGACTTGAGGAGGCACGCAAGAATGGCAGCCTTATTCTTTTTGAGGGGGCGCAAGGAACCATGCTTGATATTGACCATGGAACTTATCCTTTTGTGACTTCAAGCAATATCGTTGCGGGCGCGGTCGCCGCAGGCTGCGGAATCGGCGCAAAAAGTCTGGGGCGCGTGCTGGGTATTTGTAAAGCCTATACCACGCGCGTGGGCGCAGGGCCCTTTCCGACCGAGGAAACCGGCCCCATCGGCGAAGGCCTTGGCCAAAGGGGATTCGAGTTCGGCACCAATACGGGCCGCAAACGGCGCTGCGGCTGGCTTGATGCGGTTCTTGTGCGGCAGGCGGTCAAGGTCGGTGGGATTGACGGGCTTGCCTTGACAAAACTTGATGTGCTTGACGGGATGGAGGAGCTGAAAATCTGCCGCGCTTACAGACTTAACGGCAAAGAGATCGATCATCTTCCCGCAAACCCTGCGCAGCAGGCGGCTGTTGAGCCGCTTTATGTTTCCTGTCCGGGATGGAAAGAGAGTACCCGTGGCGCGCGGCACTGGGCTGATCTGCCCGCAGCGGCGATCAAATATATACGTTTGATTGAGGAGCTTGCGGAAGTTCCTGTCACACTTGTTTCCACCAGCCCTGAGCGTGAGGATACGATTTTGGTGAGGGATCCTTTTGGGGATTAAAAAAGCAGCCTCTCTTTCGAGAGGCTGCTTTTTTCTTCAGCTTTCGCCTTAGAATGCTATTTTCTGCGAGAGCATCAGCACGCGGCCGATGTTTTTGGGAACTGTGGGGCTTTTCTGGTTGAAGAAGACCGCATCAGCCGCTGTGGCAAAGCCCGGGAACCATTGATAGCTGGCGCCCGCACCCAGAGCCGCAAACCGGTTGACATAAAAACCGGTCACGCCGCTGACATAGCCCCGATTCACATAGCCCTTGCCCTGCATGTAGTTGACGGCCAGCTCAATCTGCTCGTTATAGTCATAGCCTGCGCCGATCGTCCATACATATTGCCGGTTGGTATCACCCGACCAAGCGCCATAATGGCCGCCATCAACATAGGATGCGCCGAGCGTAAGGGTGTCAAAGCTCACTTGTCCGCCAAGGCCCCAGATGAACGCGCTGCGCTCACTGGTTACATGGTCGCCCTTGCTTTGCGTCATCACCATCATAGGCGTGAACTTCAGGCCGAAGCGGTCAAAGGTGCCTTTATATTCTGCGGCAACTTCAACAACATTTTCGGCAGGCGCACCGACCAGAGGTTCGTAAAGATACGCCTCTGTTCCTTTCTTCTGCTTGCTCGGCGCGAAGCTTACGCCAGCACGCAGTGTGCTTTGGGCTGAGCCAAGCTCAAACTTAGGCGTATAATAGGCGGCCTTGGTGCTTGTGTCCGTAGGGTCGATAAAAGTCGGATGAAAGCGCCCGAAAGACTGCGGATCGGTGAAGTTGGTGTATTTGCCCGCAATCTGGCCTTCACCGACAGTCGGCGCATAGACGAACATGTCGGCAGGGCCGCGTGCGTCACCAAGGACGATTTCGCCCATGGCCGAAGCGCCCCAGACATAGGCTTCATCAAGCGCCACTTGCTGGTCGTATTTCTGATCGTTGTTGATGCCGATCACACCGCCATAAGTGACGCCCTGCGCGGCCTTGCCTTCTGCCGCGATGATGACGCCGTATTCGGTTTGGAGATCGCTATAGCGACGCTTGCCAAGGCCGAGGGCGTCAGCCGATTTTTGCGATTCGTGGAAGAGCGCGGCGCGGAAGTCGGCATAACCGCCCAAAGTCACCTGGATGGGTGATTGTTTCGTTGCGCGGTGGTCAGACATCTTGGATGCTGGAGCCGCATAGGCTGCGCCGGAGATTGCGACGAGAGCCGTAGTTGCCAATAGTATTTTACGCATGTATCCCCCTCATGGATTCGACGGTTTTGTTATTGTGTTTGAGGGCGGATCGCCCTGTCTGAAATAATCTGATACAACCATTCCGCGCAAACAAGCTGTAAATGAACCTTGCTCTCACTTAGGTCTCTGCTGTGGCTCAAAAGCTGCGGTTTTGCCTATTTATGTATGCAAAAACAACTATTTGTGTTTGGAGAAGGGGTGAGGGGAGCGCGGGGTGAAGACGGGGGTATGGGGAGGGGGGGTGTAAGGGGGGTTAAAAAGTTTCGCGTCTTTTGGTTGTGGCGTTTTTGCTCCTCTCTTGTCATCCTCGGGGCTTGCGCAGCAAGCGCCCGGGGATCTGACGGTGGGCAGCGCTTTGGCGTCAGATCCCCGGTTCAAGCGCTTTGCGCTTGCCCGAGGATGACAATGGGGGGGGCACTTGTCCGAGGATGACAAGAAGGGGGGATCAAAAGCTCAGTTTTTGGGAGAGCATCAGCACATGGCCGGTGTTGGGTTCGCCGGCGGTGATCTTTTGGTCGAAGAACACGGCGTCTGCTGTTGTGGTGAATCCTGCAAACCAGTTATAGCTGGCGCCGAGGCCCCACATGCTGAGGCGATCCACATAATTTCCTTTTGCGGCACTGCCTATAAAGCCGTAGCCCATATAGCCCCTGCCGCGCATGGTGCTCGCGGCGAACTCCATGCTGCCCAGCTCATATTTCAGGCCTGCTGTCCAGACGCGCTGCGGCAGGGTCTGGCCGGTTTGCATGCCGTAATGGCTGCCATCGACATAGGAGCCGCCGATTGTCACCCCCGCATATTCCGCCTGCGCGCCAAGGCCCCACAAGGTGGCGCTTCGCTGCGTGGCTGACGATTGCGCCATCACGACCATGGGCGAGACGACGATATTGGCGGGGCCCATAATGCCGGTATATTGCGCTGCAATCTCGATTACATTTTTGGGCTCCGTCGCATTGTCATAGAGAGCGACTTCGGAGCCGGCCATGTCCTCGCGCGGGGTGAAGGACACACCAAGCTGGAGCGTGTGATCTTCGCCGAACATTGCGGTTTTTGGCGAGTACCAGACCAGTTTTGTTGCGCCCAATGTTTGGTCAACAAAGGCCGGTTGAAGGCGGCCTAAGGAACGCGGGTCTGTAAAGTTGGTGTAGGAACCCGCCATCTGATCCTCGCCCACGGTCGGCGCGATAACAAAGAGGGTTCGCGCGCCGTAAGTATCGCCGAACATGGCTTTGCCGAGCGCGGGGCTTTCCAGCCAGACATAGGCTTGCTCAAGTCCGGCGGGGGCGTCATGGCTTTGGCTGTTGTTGATTTCAATCAGCGCGCCATAGGTGATGCCGCGCGGGGCTTCTTTCTGCGCCGTGATGACAAAGTCGTATTCGCTTTGGATGTCACGGCTTCTGCGCGGGCCTTCGCCTGCGGGTCTTGATTTTTCTGACTCATGGAAAAGTGCGGCGCGGAAATCAACCGAGCCTCCAAGCATGACGTCGAAAGCATGGGCTGATGTGGGCAGAGCTAAAAGGGCTGTTGAGGTAAGCAAGATTTTGCGCATGACGAGTTCCTCCCCGCGTTCTTATTTTTCCCGCGAGTGTGACGGGGGAGCGGAGGGCTTGCAAGATTGAATCTTTTTGGGGGCGTGTTTATGGGGAAGGTTGTGACATGAACGGCATCATACGGGGGAAGGCGCGGCCCTCCTCGCAATGACATTTTTTCCCTTTGTCATCCTCGAGGCTTGCGGAGCAAGCGCTCGGGGATCTGACGGTGGAGCGATGTTCTGGTGGCAGATCCCCGTGCTCTTGTCTGCCGACAGGCAGACAAGCCACGAGGATGACAAGAGGGAGAGGGGCGCGGGGCGGGCCATAAAAAAACAGCCTCTCTTTCGAGAGGCTGTTCTTTTCTTTTAAGCTTTCGCTTGGATTGCGCTTAGAACGCCATCTTTTGCGAGAGCATCAGCACATGACCGGCGTTCTTGTCCCAACCGTCAATCTTCTGGCTGAAGATCACCGCATCCGCTGCCGTTGTCAGGCCGGGGAACCATGTGTAGGACGCACCGAAGCCAAGGGCTGCGAAGCGATTGACATAGTCACCGCCCCAGACGTTTTCATCATAGCCTTTGCCGCGCATGTAGTTGGCTGCCAAAGCGACCTTGTCCATTTCATAGCCAAGACCGATTGTCCAGACGCGCTGCTTGTCGTCACCACCTGTTGGGGCGTGAACTTTGCCAGCATCAACATAGGAACCACCGAGCGTGAAGCCGGCATAGGTTGCTTGCGCGCCAATGCCCCAGAGGGTTCCGCCGCGTTCACCACCACCCCATTTCCAGCTGGCGTTGTTGGACTCTGTCGAAACCAGCATCGGCGTAACTGTCACACCAACTTGGTCGAAGGTTCCGCTATACTGTGCTGCAACTTCGATGACGTTCTTGGCGCCACGAATGTCATTCTTGTAAAGGTTGGTCCGCGTACCTTTTCCGTCTTCATCCGGCGCAAAGGAAACGCCGAGCTGAACGCTGTGGTTCCTGTCGCCCAGATCAACCTTAGGTGTGAAGTAGGTCACCTTGGTTGCGGTTTCCGTCAGATCGATGAAAGCAGGCTGGAAGCGTGCCAGTGTGTAGTCATCCGTGAAGTTTGTGTACTTGCCCGCAATTTGGCCTTCGCCAACTGTCGGAGCAAACACGAACAGATCGGAAGCGCCTTGATGGTCACCAAGGACAACCTTGCCGAACGCGCCGGACATCCAGAGATAGGCCTGCTCAAGACCGATCTGGCGATTTGAGCTGCCCTGATTCTGGTCGTTGTTGATTTCAACCAACGCACCATAGTTGATGCCACCAGCCGCTTTGCCTTCAGCCGCAATGGTGAAAGCATATTCGGTCTGGATGTCGCCATTGGCACGCTTGTCAGGGCCAGCAAGCTTCTGTGACTCGTGGAACATAGCTGCGCGGAAATTAACTTCGCCGCCCAAGGTCACCTGAATAGGTGCTTCGGCTGCTTGTGCTATTCCGGCAAAACCGACGATCGCTGTCGTCGCTAAAAGTATTTTACGCATGTGTATCCCCCCTCGTGGATGGACTTTAGTTAACGATTGACTTTGGAGGGCGGACACGCCCCGTCCAAGCCAATCTGAAACAACAGCTTTGCACAGACAAGTATGAAATAGGCTTTCCCATAACAGTGTATAGATCTGTGATATAAAAAACACAGCTGTATGGCGGGGGAGATGCTTGCAACGGTTTGTTTTCCCTGCCATAATCAAGCGCTTCGCCAAACTTAACCCCTTAACTTTTCCGGTGAATAATCATGCTTCTTTTTCGTGCTTCCTTCTTGAAAAGCCTTTCTTTCCTTGCCCTGCCGCTGGCCCTTTCGCTGCTGGCCGGCTGCGCTGACAGCGCCATCAAAACCGACCCGAGCTATCCCGACCGCGCGAAGGAGGATCGTTATAAATACGGCTCCATGGTCAGCGATGAGGGGGGGTTCTCCTTCTTCAATAAGGAAGACAAGAAAGACAGCGGCGGCGGCGGGCTTGGCGTCAATGCCTATCTGTGGCGGGCGAGTCTTGATACGGTTTCCTTTATGCCCATCGCCTCGGCTGATCCTTTTGGCGGGGTGATTATTACAGACTGGTACTCCGCGCCGGAGGCTCCGGAAGAACGCGCCAAGGTGAACATCTTTATTCTTGACCGCGATCTGCGGGCGGATGGGGTGAGGGTGTCGATCTTCCGCCAGATCCACACGCCGCAGGGGTCTTGGAAAGACGCTCCCGTCGCAGCGGAGTCCGCGACAAGGCTTGAGGAGTCGATTTTGACTCGGGCAAGGCAGATGCGGTTGGCGCAGAAGGAAGGGAAGTAATCCCCCCCTACCCCCTCTTGTCATCCTCGTGGCTTGTCTGCCTGTCGGCAGACAAGAGCACGGGGATCTGCCACCAGAACATCGCTCCACCGTCAGATCTCCGAGCGCTTGCTCCGCAAGCCTCAAGGATGACAAGAGGGGAGCTCGTTGTGGCAGGCATGCTGTAGGGATGACATAAGCGAGGAAAAAACGGGCTGGCTTGCATTACCGGCATCTGCGCGATATTGTTGCGTCCTTAACAGTTTTTTAAAAGGGGCGTAGATGGCTGAGCGTTATAATGTGGCTGCAACGGAAAGTAAGTGGCAGAAAATCTGGGAAGAAAATCATTGTTTTCGCGCCGTGACCGATCCGGCGCGGCCTAAATATTACGCGCTTTCGATGCTGCCTTATCCTTCGGGACGTATCCATATGGGGCATGTGCGCAACTACACGCTCGGCGATGTGGTGGCGCGGTATCAGCGGGCGAAGGGCTTCAATGTTCTCCACCCCATGGGCTGGGATGCTTTCGGTCTGCCCGCAGAAAATGCTGCGCGGGACAGCCACACTCATCCCGCAGCATGGACGTACAATAATATAAAGGTGATGAAGCGCGAGCTTCAAAGCATGGGCCTGTCCCTTGACTGGGAGCGTGAAGTCGCCACCTGCGATCCTGCTTATTATAAGCATCAGCAAAAGCTCTTTTTAGATTTCCTCAAGGCCGGTCTTGTTTATCGGAATGAGGCTTGGGCGAATTGGGATCCTGTGGATCACACCGTCCTTGCCAATGAACAAGTGATTGACGGGCGCGGCTGGCGCTCGGGTGCTTTGGTTGAAAAGCGACTTTTGGCGCAGTGGTTCCTCAAGATCACCGCTTACTCTGAAGATCTTTTGAGCGCGCTGCCCTCTCTTGACCAGTGGCCCGAAAAAGTGCGGCTGATGCAGGAAAACTGGATCGGAAAATCCGAAGGCGCTTACGTTCATTTTGCTGTCGAGGGCCAAGGCGAAAGTCTTGAGGTTTTCACCACACGTCCTGACACTTTGTTCGGCGCTTCGTTTCTTGCGATTTCGGCCAATCATCCTTTGGCGCAAAAACTTGCGAAGAAAGACGAGCGGCTCGCCGCCTTCTGCGAAGACTGCAACCGCATGGGCACCAGCCTTGTTGAGGTCGAAAAGGCCGAAAAGCTCGGCTATGACACGGGCGTGAAGGCGGTGCATCCTTTTGATCCTTCATGGGCTCTTCCGGTTTTTGTGGCCAATTTTGTTTTGATCGAATATGGCACCGGCGCGATCTTCGGCTGTCCGGCTCATGACGAACGCGACTTTGCTTTTGCGCAAAAATATAAGCTGCCCATCACGCCCGTTGTGCTTCCTTCCGGCGAAGATCTTGCGACTTTCAAAACGATGCTTGAGGCCTATACGGGCCCGGGCACTGCTTTTAATTCGCGCTTCCTTGATGGCATGGAGACAGAGCAAGCCATCGGCGCGGCCATTGCCAAGATTGAATCCTTGGGCGCGGGCAAGGGCACGGTGCAATATCGTTTGCGCGACTGGTGCATCAGCCGCCAGCGCTACTGGGGCTGTCCTATCCCGATGATTAAATGTCCGCAATGCGGAATCGTGCCGGTGCCGGACAGGGATCTGCCTGTCGTGTTGCCCGAGGATATTGACATCAGCAAGCCCGGGAATCCTTTGGATCATCATCCCACATGGAAGCATGTCAGCTGCCCGCAATGCGGCGGTAAGGCCGAACGCGAGACGGACACTTGTGACACTTTTGTGGATTCAAGCTGGTATTTCGTCCGCTATTGTTCGCCGCACAATACGGAGCTCCCCGTTGACAAAAAGGATGTCGATTACTGGCTTCCTGTCGATCAATATGTGGGCGGGGTGGAGCATGCGATTTTGCATCTTCTCTATGCTCGGTTTTTTACGCGGGCCATGAAGCTGACGGGCTACCTTAAAATTGACGAGCCTTTTACGGGTCTGTTCACCCAAGGGATGGTTTGCCATGAATCCTATAAGGACGATCAAGGCAAGTGGCTTTATCCCGAAGATGTTCAGAAAAACCCCGATGGCACCGCCACGCAGATCAGCACGGGCCGCCCTGTCCAAGTGGGGCGCATTGAGGTGATGAGCAAGTCCAAAAAGAATGTTGTGGATCCAAGCTCCATCATTCAGGCCTATGGCGCGGATACGGCGCGGCTGTTTATGCTTTCGGACAGCCCGCCGGAGCGGGATATTGAATGGTCAACGGCCGGCGTTGAAGGAGCTTGGCGCTATGTCAGCCGTCTTTGGCGGCAGGTGACGGCGCCTAAGATTCCTCTTGCGCCCAAGGGGGCCAGGGCCGACGCGTTGTCGCCGGAGGCTTTGGCGGTGCGCCAAGAAATCCACCGCACGATTGAATCTTTCACGCAGGATCTTGAGCGCTTCCATTTCAACCGCGCCGTAGCGCGGGCGCGGGAGTTGTCTAACACGCTTGACACGCTTGAAGCTTCTCAAGCGGGCGCGGATGTTGTGCTGCGCGAGGGGCTTGAGGTTTTGGTGCGGCTGCTGAACCCCATGCTGCCGCATATTACTGAGGAGCTCTGGCAGATTTTGGGCGGTCAGACTTTTCTTACCAACACGGACTGGCCTGCGGCTGATCCTATCTATCTTGTGCGCAACACAATCACGCTGGCTGTGCAGATCAACGGCAAGCTGCGCGGGACGATTGTGGTGGAGAAGGGCGCGGCCTCGCAGCTTGTGGAGCAGGCGGCGATGGATGAGCCCAACGTCAAGCGCACGCTTGAAGGTAAAGAGATCGCCCGCGTGATTGTGGTGCCGGAAAAAATCGTCAATATCGTGGTGCGCGGATGAGGAGAGTCTCTATCCTCTTGCTTGTGATGCTTGCGGGGTGCGGGTTTTCGCCTATTTATGCAAGCCATGACCAAGGCGTGCTGACGGCCAAGGCCCTTAATCAGATTTATATCGACAATATTCCCGACCGCGCCGGACAATATTTGCGCAACAAGTTGATGGATAGTCTTTATTTTGAAGGCCGTCCCACTGCGCCTGATGCCATTCTGTCCGTCAAGATTGAGATCAAGGAAACAGATCTTGCCATTCAAAAAGACGCCACGGCTTCACGCAGCCAGATGCGCGCTTTGGCATCCTATAAGCTTAAAGATAAAAATGGGCAGGTTCTTTTGTCGCGCAATGCGCAAGCCATCACGGCCTATAGCCGTATTGATGCGCAATATGGCCTTGTCGTGGGCCAGCGTGATGCGACTGAACGTGTGTTGAACGAAGTGGCAGAACGCATTGTGATGGCGTTAAGTCTTTATTATGCGCAGAAGGATTAGGGGGATGAGCGCCGCGTCCGCCTTCCTTGTCATCCTCGAGGCTTGCGCAGCAAGCGCTCGGGGATCTGACGCCAGAGCATCGTTCCACCGTCAGATCCCCGTGCTCTTGCCTGCCTACCGGCAGACAAGCCACGAGGATGACAGGGGAGGGGGTGCTTTATGAAACTTGCCGCGCGTGACATCGCTCGTTTTCTTGAAAGCCCGCCTAAGACTGTGCGGGTTGTTCTTGTTTATGGGCCTGACAGCTCTCTTGTCAGCGCCACTTTGGAAAAACTGGCCGTGAAGTTTGCGGCGGATCCGAACGATCCTTTTTCTGTTTCCTCGCTGACGGGGGCACAGATTGCGGCGCAGCCGAGCTTGCTTTTTGATGAGGCTTCTTCCTTGTCCCTGATAGGGGGAACGCGGCTTGTGCGTGTGCGCCAAGCTGTGGAGGCTGTGGCGCAGCCGCTTTCTTCTTTTTTGCAGGAGCCTCCACAGAATGACAGCGTTGTTTTGATCGAAGGCGGGGATCTTGATAAACGCTCGAAATTGCGCGCGCTTTGTGAAGGGGCGGAAAGTGTCGTGGCCGCCATTCCTTGTTATTTTGAAGATGCGCAAGCGCGGATGCGTCAGCTTGCGCAGGGACTGAAAGAAGCGGGATTTTCCGCAAGGCAGGATGTTGTGGCCTTTCTTGAAAGCTGCCTGCCCGCAGGGCATTTGGCTTTGCAGCGGGAGCTTGAAAAGCTGATCCTTTATGCGCAGGGACAAAAAGAAATCTCGCTTGAGGATGTGCGGGCCGTGATCGCCTACACGGCGGACGCAGCGCTTGATGATTTGGCGATGATGACAGCCTCGGGCCAGAAGGCGCGGGCTATGCGGCTTTTGGACTCGCTTTTGGAACAGCAGACCGCGCCGGTTTCCATTCTGCGCGCGTTGCAGCGACATTTTTTACGTTTGCAGCAAGCTCGCGCTTTTGTGGATGGCGGGCTTGATGCGGGCATGGCGCTAAAAAAACTCGCGCCGCCTGTTTTCTGGAAACACACCACGCCCATGACGCGCCAACTTGAGCGCTGGACTATGGAAAAACTCACCACGGCCCTTGCGGTGCTTTACAAAGCCGAAGCGGACGTCAAAAAAACCGGCGCACCGGATGTTAGCCTATGCGCGCATGTGGTGCTGATGTTGGTTGCGCGGGGTTAATCAACACGCTTAAAAGTCACATGAAATGGAGAGCCCCTAACACCTTTCCCTGATATATCTCCGTTTATCAATCCTAAATACTTCGCTATACAAAACAAAAATGTGCAATTACAACTATGTCCTTTTTCCTTGGAATCAAATATTTTTGCATTGTATTTTTTCAAATCAGATGACGAACATGTTTTGCCATTGTATATACACTTACAAGCTCTTGTATTGGCAGGGCGAAGCGGGATTTTCCGCGAATATAGCTGATCTTATCATTGGTTATGCTCGTAATAATGGATGTTCCACCGCCAGGATTATTAAAGCTCATATTTGTTGAAATATTTTGGATCAATTTATAAATCTTGTCCCCTCTCATGTATCACCCGCGCAATTTCTGGATCACCGTATCCAACTGATCCAGATCTGTGAAATGGACGGTGATTGTCCCGACACCGCCTCGGGCGTTGATGCGGGTTTTTAGGCCGAGTTGGCGGCTGAGTTCGTTTTCAAGGGCGATGATGTTGGGGTCGAGAACCTTAGCAAGGCGGTTGGTTTTTGTTGAGGTTTGGACGCCGGACTCCTTATTCGCATATTCTTCGGCCTGACGGACGGTCATGCCGCGCTTGATGATTTCGCGGGCCAGCTGCTCGGGATTTTTGGTGACGATCAGGCAGCGGGCGTGGCCCATGCTGAGCTGGCCTTCATTGACCATCTGCTTTACGGCCTCGGGCAGTTTGAGCAGGCGGATCGTGTTGCCGATATGCGGGGCACTTTTGCCGACAATGCGGGAAAGCTCGGCCAGTGTGTAGTTGAACTCTTCCGACAAACGATGATAGCCCTCGGCTTCTTCAATGGGGCTTAGATCTTGGCGTTGGATATTTTCAACGAGGCCGACTTCCATTGCCTCAATATCACTTAGCGTGCGGACGATCACGGGGACATCATGCAGCTCCGCAAGCTGCGCGGCGCGCCAGCGGCGTTCACCGCAGACAATTTCAAACGAATCCTTGGCGTCCGGCAGAGGCCTTACAATAAGCGGCTGAAAAATGCCGCGCTCGCGGATGGAGGAGGCGAGTTCATTGAGGGATTCCTCATCAAAATGCCTTCTGGGCTGAAACGCGCCGGGCATAAGCCATGTGGTTGGCATTTTTCTGACGCCTTGATCTGTTGCCGGCGGCACGTCTGCTATCGTGCGCGGCTTGTAAGAAGCATCCGCATCGCCGAAAAGAGCGGAAAGGCCTCGGCCCAAAGGGGCCGGTTTGGTTTGAGAATTGGCAGTCATAAAGGGCTCCTTTTGTCAGGCGGCTTGTTCTTTGTGGGGTCGGTCATTTTCCCGCCGCAGAAACTCGCTGGCCAGATGCATATAGGCATCCGCGCCCGCGCATTTCAAATCATAAAGCAACACCGGCTTGCCGTGCGAGGGCGCTTCGGAAACGCGGACATTGCGGGGAATCACGGTTTCATAAACCTGCGTGCCGAAAAAGGCGCGGACATCTTTGGCCACCGCCTCGGAAAGCGCGTTGCGGCGGTCAAACATGGTCAGGATCACGCCTTGGATCTCAAGAGACGGGTTAAAGCGCGTCTGGACAGCGTCAATGGTTTGAAGAAGGGAGCTCATGCCTTCAAGCGCGTAAAACTCAACCTGCAGCGGCACCAAAAGCGCATCGGCGGCCACAAGCGCGTTCAGCGTCATCAGATTGAGGGAAGGGGGACAGTCAATCAAAATGTAATCATAGTTTTTGGAGCTGCGATCAAGCGCTTCTTTCATCCTCGATTCTCGCCGCTCGACCGTCACCAGCTGGATTTCAGCGCCCGCCAGATCGGCCGAGGCTGTTATAATCGACAGATTGGGGATCATGGTTGGGTTTGCGACATCCTCGACGGACAGCTCGTCAAACATCAGCTCATAGCTGCCTGCGCCGCGCGCGGCGCGGGAAAAACCAAAGCCGGTTGAGGCGTTGCCTTGCGGGTCGGCATCAACGATCAAAACTCTTTTTCCCACGGCGGCCAGAGCGGTGGCCAGATTGACGGCGGTGGTGGTTTTGCCTACGCCGCCCTTTTGATTGACAATCGCAATCACGCGGCAGGAAGGATGGCGGTTAAAAGCGGCGTTTTCTTGAGTCATGCCTTGGGGTAGCCCTTAAATCGCTGATTTTGAGAATATGGCCGGAGGAATCGCTGCGGCTTGGAATCTCATTGCAAACGAATGTCCAATATTTGCGGGCCTCTGTCAATTCCGCAGGGACTTGCCTTCCCTTTAAAAAGAGGGCTTGGCTGTTTTTTTTCATCAAAGGATGGGCCAGAGATAAAAGCTCGGGCAGCGGTTTAAGGGCGCGGGCGGTGATGACGTCGGCTTTCAGGCCTTTAAGGGATTCGATTCGCGCATGGTGGATCTTGACGGGAAGATCCAAGGTTTGGGCCACGACCTCGAGAAAACGGGCCTTTTTGCCGATGCTTTCGATCAAATGGACTTGGGGGACGCCCAAAATGGCCAAAATCATCCCGGGGAAGCCCGCGCCGCTGCCCATATCTATGAGACTTTTCGTGTTTTCAGGCAAAAGTGGAAAAAGTTGCGCCGAATCGAGGAAATGGCGTGTCCAAAGCTCCGGCAAGCTGTTGGCGGAAACCAGATTTATCTTTGCAGACCAGTCTTTAAGCAGGGATTCGTAGGCTTTGAGCCTTTCTAGCGGTTCATGTGGATAAGTCTGGGGGTAAATCCCCGCGCGGGCCAAAAAATCCTTCATACGGCACCACTTACGGGGTGACGGCGGGCATACCGTAAAAGGGCAATAAGGGCGGCGGGGGTTACGCCTGAGATTCGGCCCGCTGCGCCGAGGGTTTCTGGGCGGACTTGCTTGAGTTTCTGGCGGATCTCGTTTGAAAGGCTTCCTATGGAGTCATAATCGAGGTTGAGGGGCAGGATAAGGTTCTCATCGCGGCGATAGGCCCTTATATCGGCCTCCTGACGCTGCATATAGCCCGCATAGGTGCATTCTATGGCTAATTGGGCTTTGGTTTGGGGGTCAAGGGCGCTGATTTGCGGCCAGAGGCCCGTCAGATCGTCAAAAGAGATGGCCGTGTAGGCTAAAAGCTGCGCTGCCGTGCGTCTTGCGCCGTCTTGGTTGATTTGAAAGCCTGCTGTGCGCAGTTCCTGCGGGGTGGCGGATAGGTTTTGGAGCATGGCGCGGCCTTCTTGAAGGCGCTTTATTTTGGCCTCGAACGCGGCGCGGCGGGGCAGGCCTACGCAGCCGAGGATCAGGCCTTGGGGGGTTAGGCGCTGGTCTGCATTGTCGGCGCGCAGAGACAGGCGATATTCGGCGCGGGAGGTGAACATGCGGTAGGGTTCGTTGGTGCCTTTGGTGATGAGGTCGTCAATCATGACCCCTATAAGGGCCTCATCACGGCCCAAAACCAGCGGGGGACGGCCTGAAAGGGCCAAAGCGGCGTTCAGGCCCGCCATCAGGCCCTGAGCTGCGGCCTCTTCATAGCCTGTGGTGGCGTTGATCTGGCCGGCAAAGTAAAGGTTTGGGACAAGTTTGGTCTCAAGCGTGGCCCTTAGACCGCGCGGATCGCAATAGTCGTACTCAACGGCGTAGCCGAAGCGCAGGATTTTCACCTTTTCGAGGCCCTTCATCATGGGAATCATGGCGCTTTGGACGTCTTTGGGCAAAGAGGTCGAGATTCCATTGGGATAGACTGTGGGATCGTCCAGCCCTTCCGGCTCTAAAAAGACCTGATGGGAGTCGCGGGAGGCGAAACGGACGATTTTGTCCTCGATGGAAGGGCAATAGCGCGGGCCTATGCCGGCGATTTGGCCGGAATAAAGGGGGGCGCGATGGAAGTTGGCGCGCATCAGCTCATGCATTGCCGCTGTGGTGTGGGTGATGGCGCAGGTAATTTGCGGGTTGGTGATGGAATTGGTGAGGGTGGAAAAAGGCTCCGGCGGGTTGTCGCCTTCTTGTTTTTCGAGGGAATCCCAATCAATCGTGCGCCCATCAAGCCGCGCGGGGGTGCCTGTTTTCAGGCGGCCTAGCTCAAAGCCCAGACGGCGCAGGGCTGTGGCTAGGCCGATAGAGGGCGGCTCACCCACGCGGCCCCCGATGGTTTTTTCTTCGCCTGTGTGCATTAGCCCGTTTAGGAAGGTGCCGACTGTGACGATGACCGCACGGGCTTGATAGGTCTGCCCTTGGGCGTTTGTTATGGTGAAAAGGCCGTTTTGGTCTTTGGTGAGGTCTTCAACGCTCATGGCCATGATGGTGAGGTTTTCCTGCGCGAAAAGGGCTTCTTTCATCGCCGCGCGGTAAAGGGCGCGGTCGGCTTGACAGCGCGGGCCGCGGACAGCTGCGCCTTTGCTACGGTTCAGGATTCGAAACTGGATGCCTGCGGCGTCCGCTACGCGACCCATGAGGCCATCCAGCGCGTCAATCTCCCGCACCATCTGGCCTTTACCGAGTCCGCCGATGGCGGGGTTGCATGACATTTCGCCCAGCGTGTCGATCCGGTGCGTGGCCAGCAGGGTCTGCGCGCCCATACGCGCGGCGGCCGCGGCGGCCTCGGCACCGGCATGGCCGCCGCCAATTACGATAATGTCATAGGGGTTGGTCATGTTGGGTTCTATACGCTAGGCGTGGGGGGAAAGCAATAATGGGGGGTCTGTCATTGCGAGGAGGGCCTTTAGGCCTGACGTGGCAATCTCGGCGATGTTGTAGAGATTGCCGCGTCAAGCCGGCTTCGCCGGCTTTCCTCGCAATGACAATTGAGGGAGGGGGTTTTACTTTCGATTTTTTTATGTTAGCAAGAGATCGTTTCTATATAGAAAGGATCTCATATGAGCAGACCGTCTAGCCCTACATTGTTTCAGCCTTCGGTGAAAGATGTTGTTATTACGCCTTTGCTTATGGAGCAGATTGAGCAGACTGCCGCGTCAGGCGATATGTTCAAGCACTGGAATGCGGCTTTGCTGTTGGGCAAGCTTCTTGATGAAAGAACTGAGGACACAAAAAATCTTATTACGTCCAGTTTGGTTAGCGAAATGGTGTGGTGCGTGACCAAGTCTTATAAATCTGAACCATCCGTCGCTGTCGATAGTTTTAAATCTGTCGTATTCCAAAATCTTAATCGTATCGCTGCGTGTAATCCTTCTGTTATAGCTGATAAAAATCATCATCCCTTTCTGGTATATTGGTTGTCTAAGCAATTCTCTGAGATTTGCAAAAAAAAGCCGAAGCCAAGCAAGCCTAGGTCGGACAGCTCTATTTCCCAATACAAAACGAACCAAATATAATATCCAAAAGATCTTCGACATCTACATGGCCGGTGATTTGGCTGAGGCTGCGCAAAGCAAGGCGCAGTTCTTCGGCGGTGAGTTCGTCCTGCGTTGCGGTTTGTGCGGCTTTTAAATATGCGAGCGTTTTTTCAAGCGCGTAGCGGTGGCGCGCGCGGGTGAGGGTTGGGTTTTGGGTTGGCGCGTAGGCGGTTTCGATTTTATTGATGATGGTTTGCGTTAAATGCTCAAGACCCTCGCCGGTTTTTGCGGCGATTAAAAGAGCGTTTTGCGGAAAGGCGCTTTGATTTTTTACAAGATCGATTTTGTTGACGACAAGAAGCGCGTCTTTATCAAGCAGCGCGCTTATGGTCGGATCGGGCTTTGCGCTTTGGCTTGCGTCCATAATAACAAGTTTAAGATCTGCGTGCGTTGCGCGTTCAAGGGCGCGGCGGACGCCTTCATGTTCGATCTGATCTGCTGTTTCGCGCAGGCCTGCCGTATCGGCCAGCGTGACGGGGTAGCCGCCGAGATCAAGGCTCACTTCAATAATATCGCGCGTGGTGCCCGGGATGGGGGAGACAATGGCGGCGTTTCGTTTGACAAGGGCATTCAGCAGGCTTGATTTTCCCACATTGGGCGCGCCCAAAAGGGCGACGACAAAGCCGTGGCGCAGTCTTTCGCCACGATGATTGTCGCAAAGATGCTGCGTGATCGCCTCAATCAGTACCGAAATGGTTTTGTTGTGTCCTTTTGTGAGGTCTTGCGGAATATCTTCATCGGCAAAATCCAGCGCGGCTTCGCTCATGGCCAAAAGCTGCGTTAAATCTGCGGCCCAGTTTTTATAGAGGGCGCCCAGATCGCCTTCCATCTGGCGCAGGGCTTGGCGTCTTTGCGCGGCGGTTTCGGCGTCAATCAGATCGGCAAGGCCTTCGGCCTGCGTCAGATCCATTTTGTCGTTTTCAAAGGCACGGCGGGCAAACTCGCCCGCTTGCGCGGGACGCAAGGACGGATTTTGCGCAAGGCTTTCAAACAAGGCCTGTAAAACCGCGCGGCTGCCATGGATGTGGAGCTCCAGAACATCTTCGCCTGTGAAGCTGTGGGGGGCTTCAAAAAAAAGGACAAGGGCGTGATCGAGATGTTCTTTTGTATGCGGATCGCGCAGGGTTTTCAGGACGGCTTGACGTGGTGGGGGCGGGGGGGCGCCCGTCAGGGCTTCACAGGCTTGCGCGCAGGATGGGCCGGAGAGGCGGACGACGGCTACGCCCGCGCGGCCTGCGGCGGAGGCTAGGGTGTAGATGGTTTTGTCGTCTTGAATGGGCATTTTGTTTAGACCCCCCACCCAACCCTCCCCCGCAAGGGGGGAGGGCTAGAGGATTTAAGAGGCTTTTTTGCTGCTTTGGCTGAGCATGACATTTGTTGTGTCAACGACGCCCGCCATCATTTTTTGGACTTGATTGAAAAACATTTTTTGGATGTTTTCGGCGCCCTGTATGCCGGCGGGGAGCCAAGTTTGCATCATGGATTCAGGTGTCATGGCTTTGACATTGGCGAGCATTTGCCGCTCAAGCTCTTCCATAACGGCTTGTTGCATCGGCTGCACATCCGGCAAACCCAAAAATGTACGCGCTTCCTCTGGCGTGCAATCAACATTAACGGTGACTTTCATAAGAAGCGGTTCCTTTCCTTTTCGGGTTTGTCTGCGGCTGACTATAAAAAAACTATGCGAAAACTTCAACCTTGCTAAACAGGCACTAAATCGTTAATTTCAGGCGCATGGAAAAAATCATGATTGAAGGTCTGGGGGGGTCTTCTTTTGAATCCCTTGTCGCTTTGCCTCATGGCGATATGGGGCCTGCGATGCTGCTTGCGCGCGGACTTTTTTCCAATGAGACAGAAGTCACGCGGATTCTGACGCATCTTGCCAATATGGGATATTTGGTTCTTTGTCCGGATCTTTATCGCGGGAAAAATAAAATTGAGATTCCTTATAAAGACGGCGCTCTTGACTGGCAGCAGCTTGAGCAATTTTATAGAAACTTTGACGGGCAGGCGGCGGCGCGTGATCTTTTGGCTGCTGCGGCCTATGCGCGCAGGCGTCCTGAATGCGGCGGGAAAATCGGCGTTTTGGGTTATGGTCTGGGCAGCTCTCTTGCTTTTTTGATGGCCGCGCGCAGCGATGTGGATTGTGTGGTGGGTTATGACGGCGCGGGGCTTGACGCAAGGCTTGATGAAGCGCCGGATATCCGCATGCCCTACCTTATCCATATGGCGCAAAATGACCAGCTTTTATCAGATGCGGCGCGGGTGCGTGTGGTGAGGGCGCTCTCGCGGCATGAAAAGATTTCTCTTTATATTTATGAAGGGGTCGAGCATGGTTTTGCGGAAACCTCCGGCCCGACCTATAATGCTGAGGTCGCGCTGCTGGCGCGCGGGCGGACGGAAAGTTTTCTGCGGCAGAATCTTATGGCTTAGGCCCCCCTGTCATTGCGAGGAAGGCCTTTAGGCCTTCCTCGCAATGACAGGGGGGCGGGGGGGGGCGTTAAGCGCCCTCTTTGCGTTTCCATAGGGGGGTTTTTAGGGTTTCTAGGAAGGCCGTGTGGGCGGCCAGCTCTTCTTCTGTCGGCGCGTGTGGTCTTGGGGGGTGGAAGGGGCGGTTTTGATGGGCTGCGTCTTCCGCTGTTTGTTCGGTTTTTTCCTGCGTTGACATATCAAGATCGGGCTGGCGGCCACCGCATAACTCCAGATAAACACCGGCCAAAAGCTGCGCGTCCAAAAGCGCGCCGTGGAATGTGCGGGCGCTTAGATCAATATCAAATCTTTTGCAAAGCGCATCCAGCGAGGCGGGCGCCCCGGGGAACTTTTGGCGCGCCATGGCGAGTGTGTCGATAGCGCGATTTTGCGCCAGCGCCGGAAAGCCGCAACGGGTAAGCTCGGCGTTGATAAAACTCATATCAAATGATGCGTTGTGAATGACAAGCGGCGCATCGCCGATAAACTCCAAAAAGCGATCCACCTCCTGCGCGAAAACGGGCTTGTCCGCTAAAAAGGATGTGCTGAGGCCGTGGACGCGCTCGGCATCCTCGGGGACGTCCCGCTCGGGGTTGAGATAGATGTGAAAATGCCGCCCCGTGGGGAGGCGGCCCGACAGCTCCACCGCGCCGATCTCGACAATGCGATCATCTTTAAGAGGATCAAAGCCGGTGGTTTCCGTATCAAGGACGATTTCACGCATGGGGGGATTCCTCAACTAAAGTTTTCCAAAGCGCTTTCACTTGCCTGCGCGTATCCGGCAGGCTGATGTCGGTGCGGATGATGAAATCAGCGCGCTGTCTTTTTTCCTTGTCGGAAAACTGGCGGCTATTGAGGGCGCGGAACTTGGCCGGTGTCATATGTTTGCGTTTCATCACGCGCTCTTTTTGCGTGGCAGCTTTGGCGCTTACGGTCAGCGTCACATCGCACAGCCGATCAAAGCCCGCTTCAAAAAGAAGCGGAACTTCAAGGACGATTAGTTTTGCTTTGTGTTGTTTGATAAAGGCGCGGCAAGCTTTGATGACGAGGGGGTGGATGATGGCCTCAAGCTTTAAAAGCCCTGCGGGGTTTTTTGAAATGGCGGCGGCTAGTTTTTTGCGGTTGATTGTGCCCTTTTCCAGCGCTTGGGGGAAAAGTTTGGCCAGCTGGCGCGCGGCCGTGCGGTTGTTTTTTATGACGTCATGCGCCACAAGATCCGCATCAAGGCATGGCGCGCTGAGCTTTTCAAACATGCGCATGACCGTACTTTTTCCCATGCCGATGGTGCCGGTCAGGCCAAGAATGATGGTTTTTCTTTTTTTCATATCTCCGCCTTGGAAAGATCGTGGACGACAAGGTCGTAAAGTTCCTGCGTGACAACTGGCGCCTGCCCAAACCATGCCTCAAACCCGCCGCGCGCTTGATACAGCAGCATGCCAAGGCCGTCAGCTGTTGGAAGGCCTCGGCGGCGGGCTTGTTTTAAAAGCTCTGTTTCAAGGGGGGCATAGACAACATCCGCGACAAAGGCCGATGGCGGCAGGGGCGCAAGATCCAGCGTCAGCGGAGGCTGGCCTGTCATGCCTAAAGATGTTGTGTTGACAAGGAGCGTGGCGTTTTCGAGGGCTTCTTTTGTTTGATCCCATGAAAAAATCTGCGCGGGGACTCCAAGGGCGCTTGCCAAGCTTTTTGCGCGTTCGGGGTCGCGGTTGATGATGCAAAAATCTTTGAATCCTTTGTCTTGCAGGGCCACGGCGATGGCGCGGGCTGCGCCGCCGGCGCCAAGGATTACGGCCCTGTTGTTTTGCGCCGAAAAGGAAAAGCCTGCGGCGTTGAGGTTTTCGACAAAGCCAAAGCCGTCTGTGTTGCGGCCCTCCAGCGTGCCGTCTTCGCGGACAATGATTGTGTTGGCCGCGCCCATGCGTTTTGCAAGAGGATCCACATGATCCAGAACGTCAAGCGCCATGACTTTATGCGGCACCGTGAGGTTCACGCCGCGAAAGCCCAGATGCGGCAGGGCTTTGAGGGCCTCTTGAAGATGGCGCGGCTCGACCGCAAGGGGGAGATAGGCGCCGTCTATGTTGTAGAGCTTTAGCCAATAGCCATGAATCAAGGGCGAACGCGAATGCGCAACAGGCCACCCCATCACACCGGCAAGACGCGCTTTGCCCGTTAGGCCTTTCATGATGGCGCGTCTTTCTGGCTCATGGCTTCCGTCATGCGGCGCTTGGTTAAAAGCATGGTGATTTCTGCCGCTGTTTCCTCGATCGAGCGGCGCGTGACGTCAATCACGGGACAGCGGAGCCTTGCAAAAAGGCGGCGGGCGTCCAAAACTTCCTGTCGGACTTTTTCGGGGTCGGTGTAGTGGGTTTTCTCGGTCTGATTAAGAAAACGCACGCGGGCGTGGCGCGTTTCAATCAGGCTTTCAGGATCGCGCGTCAGGCCGACAATGAGGGGCTTTTTCAGTTTCTCAAAGTCAATTTTCAGCGGCAGGCCCGGGATGATCGGAATATTGGCGGCCTTGATGCCGCGATGGGACAGATAGATGCAGGTCGGCGTTTTGGATGTGCGCGAAACGCCCAGCACAATGACATCCGCGCTGCCGAGTTTGTCCATTTTGTTGCCGTCATCAAAGGACAAGGCATAGTGCATGGCGTCCATGCGGGCGAAATATTCATCATCCAAAACATGCTGGCGGCCCGGGTCTTTGGAGGAGGGCATACCGAAAAAGCTTGTCATTAAACTAAGAATGGGATTAAGCACCGCGTGCGAGGGCAGGGCCATTTTATTGCAAAGATCGCTCAGCGCCTTGCTTAGCGTGTCATCGACAAAGGTGTATAAAACAAGCCCAGGCCATTGGCGTAGGCCTTCGCTGACAAGATCAAGTTGCCGGCGGGTGCGTATAAGACTCCAAAAATGTTGTTGGACTTCAACATTCTCGAACTGCGCCAGACAGGCGCGGGCGATGCTGTTGATTGTTTCGCCTGTTGCGTCAGAAACCAAGTGAACATGAAAAACGTCTTTTTCGGATTCATTCACGGATTTTTACCAATCGGTATATTGTGTGGACAAGTTAATGTGCCTGAGCAGGCGATATCTTTCAATGCCCCTTATACGATTTTTGTCCACATCACTATGTGTCGGTGGGCTTTTTTGTCCGCCTTCTGTGAGAAATGGGGATAAGGGGCGTGGGGCAGTTTTATTCACGTTATCCACAGTTTTGTCCCTCTTTGATTTGCCATGTTATAAATCTTTTATTAACATTTTTGTGCGCGACCACATCGTACGGGGTGGTGTTTTCGGGTAAGTTTGTTGGTAAAATCTTGATAAAAACTATCCCCGATTGTCCTACAACCAACCTACTACTACAATCTTATTTTATTTTTTTAAGAAGGGATCTTCGTGGGGATAGATGGAAAAGCCGCTCTTGAAACTTTTAGCAGGGCAGGGGCTTGTTGAGGGGCGCAGGCCTTTATGGTTGATGCGTCAGGCCGGACGCTATTTGCCGGATTACATGGATTTGCGCGCCGAGGAGCCGGATTTTCTGCGCTTTTGTTTAAATCCCGCTTTGGCCGTTCAGGCGAGTTTATTGCCTTTGAAAAGGTATGATCTGGATGCCGCCATTATGTTTGCTGATATTTTGCTGGTGCCCTATGGGCTTGGCCAGAAGCTTGGGTTTTCTTCGCAAGGTGGGCCGCAGCTGGGGGAGAGGGAAAGGCTTTCTTGGGATAGAGGGCGCGTTGCGCCTGTGTATGAAACGATCGCCGCGCTTAGGAGCAAGCTTGATGATGCCGTGGCCTTGATCGGTTTCGGAGGCGGGCTGTTTACGCTGGCTTGTTATATGGTGGAAGGCGCAGCGCGGGCCGGTTTTCCCGCGATGATGAGGGTTTTAAGGGATGAAAGAGACAGGCTTGTGTCCTTGATGGATCTTTTGCTTGAGGCGAGCGTTGATTATTTATCCGCGCAGATTGAGGCCGGCGCTGAGGTGATCCAGATTTTTGACAGCCATGCCGGACTTGTTGAGGGGCAGGATTTTGCGCAGTTTGTGGTGGAGCCGACCCAAAGGCTGGTGGCGGCGTTAAGGCAGCGTTTTGTTGATGTGCCGGTGATCGGCTTTGCGCGAGGGGCAAGGGCGCAGGACAGCGTGATTTATGCGCGGGACTGCGGGCTTTCGGCTGTGTCGCTTGGTCAGGAGATGGAGCTTTTTTTTGTGCGCGATGTTTTACAGCCGCTTTGTCCGATTCAGGGGCTTTTGGATCCGGCGCTTTTGGTGCAAGGCGGGGCGGCGCTGGAGCGCGGGGTTCGAGATCTTCTGGCGGCGCTTGATCCGGCGCGGCATATCGTTAATCTTGGGCACGGGATCAACAAGGAAACGCCGCCCGCGCATGTCGAGCAGCTGGTGGGGCTGGTTAGGCGGTACGCATGAAAACAGCTGTTTTGCTTGGCACGATGGGCGGGCCGCAGCAGGAAAAAGATGTTAAGGGCTTTTTATTTCGTTTGTTTTCCGATCCGGCGCTTTTGTCTGTGCCCGCGCCGTTTCGTCAGCTGCTGGCTGCCGTCATCGCCCAGCTTCGTGCGCCGAAATCGCGCGCGCGGTATATGGCCATCGGGGGCGGTTCGCCCTTGGTGCCTGAAATGCAGGCGCAGGCGCAAGGGCTTGAGGGCCTATTGGGGGAAGATTGGCGCGTTCAAGTGGCCGCGCTTTATGCGCCGCCCTTTGTTGAGGATGTTGTCGCCGCGCTTGTTTCCTATAAGCCTGATCGCGTTATTCTTTTGCCTTTTTATCCGCAATATGCCGCTGCGACGTCAGGTGCTTTTCTTGCGCGGGCGCGCAAAGCCCTTGATCGGCTGCTGCCATACTGTCCGGTTGAGGTGGTGGAGTCTTTTGCGCAAAGCGCCGGTTTTGCGCAGGCCATAGCGATGAATATCAGGCCGTTGCTGGAGGAAGGCGTCAAAACACGGCTTTTGTTTTCGGCGCATAGTCTTCCCGTGCGGCATGTTTTGAAGAGCGAGCTTTATCCTTTGCAGTGTGTACAGAGTCAGGAGGCGGTCTTCGAGGCGCTGGCTGAGCCCTCTTTGGAGCAGGAGCTTTGCTATCAAAGCCGCACAGGCCCGGGGCGCTGGCTTGGCCCTTCTTTTTATGAGGCCTTAGAGCGGGCCGCGCGGGATCGGCGGGCGATTTTGGTCGTGCCCTTATCCTTTGCTTGTGAAAATGTTGAAACGCTTTGTGATCTGGCGCTTGAGGGGCGCGTTTTGGCCCAAAGCATGGGGGTTCCGTCCTATAAGGTCGTGCCGACAGCGGCCTGCGCGCCTTGTTTTCTTGAGGATTTAGCGCGAATCTTAACCGAAAAGTAAGAAAAAAGGCCCCTTTTTCGGGTGTTAACCATAGATTGTTTTTGACTTGGGCAGGGAAACCCGCTAGAACAGCCCTCAGCCGTGTGGGATGTTTTTAGATGGATCTGCCCGCTTTCACGGTTTTCTCTCTTCAGCTCAAAAAGACACTTCGCCCCTCCTGAATAGGGCCCAGGTTTTCCAAACTTACACAATCAAGGTCATCATGAATCTACGGGAATTAAAAGCAAAGACCCCTGCCGCCCTTTTGGCGCTGGCGGAGGAGCATCAGATTGAAAATGCCGGCGCGATGCGCAAGCAGGAAATGATGTTTGCGATTTTAAAAGCGCAGGCGGACAATAATATTGCCATCCATGGCGAAGGCGTCCTTGAAGTCTTGCCGGACGGCTTTGGCTTTTTGCGCTCGATGGAATCCAATTATCTTGCGGGGCCCGACGACATTTATGTCTCGCCCAGTCAGGTGCGCAAGTTCAATCTGCGCACGGGCGATACGGTTGAAGGCGAGATCCGCGCGCCCAAAGACAATGAACGGTATTTTGCCCTACTTAAAGTAGGCCGCATTAATTTTGAAGAGCCGGAAAAAACGCGCCACCGCATTGCGTTTGACAACTTAACCCCGCTTTTCCCCAATCGCCGCCTTCATCTTGAACTTGAAGATCCGTCTAAGAAAAATTATACAACGCGCGTGATTGATCTGATCTCGCCTTTGGGCATGGGGCAGCGCGCTTTGATCGTGGCGCCGCCGCGTACCGGCAAGACCGTGATGCTGCAGAATATCGCGCATGCGATCGTTAAGAACAATCCTGACGTGTTTTTGATCGTTCTTTTGGTTGATGAGCGGCCTGAAGAAGTCACGGATATGGCGCGTTCGGTTCAGGGTGAAGTGATAAGCTCGACCTTTGATGAGCCCGCCTCGCGCCATGTTCAAGTGGCCGAGATGGTGATTGAAAAAGCCAAGCGCCTCGTCGAGCATAAACGCGATGTGGTGATCTTGCTTGACAGTATCACGCGCCTTGCGCGCGCCTATAATACGGTGGTTCCGTCTTCGGGCAAGGTTTTGACGGGCGGCGTGGATGCCAATGCTCTGCAGCGGCCCAAGCGCTTCTTCGGCGCGGCGCGCAATATTGAGGAAGGCGGCTCACTCACCATCATTGCTACAGCGCTTGTCGATACGGGCAGCCGCATGGATGAGGTTATTTTTGAAGAGTTCAAGGGCACCGGCAACTCTGAGGTGATTTTGGATCGCAAGCTTTCGGATCGCCGCACCTTCCCTGCGATTGACATCACAAAATCAGGCACGCGCAAGGAAGAGCTTTTGGTCGATAAGGGCACCATGTCCAAGATGTGGGTGCTGCGCCGCGTGTTGATGCCGATGGGCACCACGGAAGCGATGGAGTTCCTTTTGGACAAGCTGAAATACAGCAAGACCAACAAGGATTTCTTTGAATCCATGAGTCAGAACACAAGCGACATCGCCAAGCCGCGCCGTGGAAGCGGGGAATAAGCGCGGGAGGCTAACGCTCCAGAGTCGAAAAGGAAGAACGGGGCGCAACGCGCGCCACATTGGCGGGGCCCGGAAGCTCCATTGTGCCTTCTAACAGAAGGGCACGCTGCCCCAAACGCCCACAGGCTATTTCCGATGCTGTAATGTCAAAAGCTGTCATAGGCGCCATGGTTTCGGCATAAGGCATTTTGTTCATAGGAAACCTCATAAAAAAAGAAGCACTGGCTTTATTAAAGCGCAAAAAGATTAAGATCTCGCAAAGAAATTGCGATTTTTCTTTTTTTATCAATAGGTTGGATTTTAATTAAATGCGAGATAATGCCCGCAAGTCGTTAGAGATCAAGGCCGAAAAGGGCCTTAAACGCTGATTTGTGGCACAGCGGACGCGAGGGCTCCGGATTTTTATGCTGGATCATGCAGGCAATAAAGCGGCCGCCATCCTTGTCAAGGAAGGAAGCAAAGGTCTTTTCCACGGCTTTTTTATTCAAATGCGGCATCTTTCGATCTCCCAAAAACCATTTGGCTGCTCGAAATATTCTACTTAATTATACCATATTTTCCAGTACGAAAGCAATAAAAAGGGGGAAAATGACCAAAAAAATAATTTCTTAAAAATTATATAATAAAATTGTTTTTCAGGGCATTAAATGGCTGCGCCTTTCTTTTTTTGGCTTTTTTAAGGAAAAATAAACTATTTTTTTATGCTCTTTGGCCCCTTTTGCGGCAGGCGGGCCAGAAAAAGATCAAGCCATGAAGAGGGGCAGATTGTGACGAGCTTTACCACGGCGGCAAGCGGCCATGGAAAGCTGATTCGGCCCTTATTTTTTCCAAGGCCGGTTTTTATCAAGGCGGCGGCGCGGGTCGGCTCCATCAAAAAGGGCATCGTAAAATCATTGACGTCCGTCATGGGTGTGCGGACAAAGCCCGGGCAAATGACGTTGATGGCGACGTTATAGGGGCGGCAGTCAAGCCGCAGGGCTTCACTGTAAACGCGCACAAAGGCCTTGCTTGCGCAATAGCCTGCCGCGCCGGCAAAGCCGCGAAAGCCAGCCAGCGATGACATCAGCGCGATCTGGCCTTTTTGCCTTTGTTTCATGCGCGCAAGCGCGGGGTGCAGCGTGTTGAGAACGCCTTGCACATTGGTGGCTAAAAGAGGCTCGTCCTGAGATTGGCCGTCCGTAAGGCCGGAGATGCCGGCATTGGCAATTACCAGATCGAGCGCGAAGAAATCATCGGATTCCTCAATCCAAAGCTTCATGGCGTCCGCATCGGCGACATCAATAATTTTGGTGATGACCTGCGCACCCTGCGCCTGCGCTTGCAACGCGATGTCCGCCAGACGGGTTTGGTTGCGTCCGCCCAGAAACAAGGTCTGTCCGGGCGCGGCATAGGCCAAAGCCATCGCGGCGCCAAGGCCGCTTGAGGCACCGGTAATCAGGATGTTTTTCGGATTTTTCATCTTTTTCCTTACGCGGTTTGAGGGGGCCGCACAAGCCGGCATTGCGTTTTGTGCGCGGACAATGTAAAGTCCTTACCACTTTTTTTGAAGGAAAAAAATGACGGCACATTCACCTGCCTTAGAAAAAATACAGCGGCGCGGCTTGATGCTTGTGCTGTCTTCGCCTTCGGGGGCGGGGAAGACAACGATTTCGCGGCGGCTTTTAGATCTTGATGATGAAATCAACCTTTCCATCTCCATGACAACGCGCCGCCCTCGCCCGGGGGAAGAAGAAGGCAGGGATTATCATTTTATAGATCCTGAGACATTTGATTTGATGGCGCATCGCGGTGATTTTCTCGAACATGCCAGAGTGTTTGGGCATTATTATGGGACGCCCCTCCATCAGGTTCAGAAAACACTAAGCGCAGGGCGTGATGTTTTGTTTGATATTGACTGGCAGGGAACGCAGCAGATAGCTGAAAAAGCGCGTGATGATCTTGTCAGTATTTTTGTTCTTCCTCCCAGCTGGCAGGTGCTTGAGCGCCGCCTTCATACCCGCGCCCAAGATGCGCCGGCAGAGATCAATCGACGCATGGCCAAGGCTGCGGATGAAATGAGTCACTGGGCCGAATATGATTATATCATTATCAACCATGATCTTGAGGCCTCGATCGCGGCTGTACATGCTATTTTGCAGAGCGAGCGCCTCAAACGCAGCCGTCAGGTCGGGCTTGCGCATTTCGTCAAGGATTTGCAAAAAGGCGCGTGAGCGTTTCAAAATCTTTTAGGCTTAAATCCTCAGCACGGCGGCTTGCGGGGATCTGCGCGCGCTCAAGCAAGGCCTCACCACCAAAAGACTTAAGCGCGGCGCGCAGCATTTTGCGCCGCTGGCCGAAAGCGGCTTTGGTCAGGGCCTCGAACGTTTCAAAATCAACATCCGAAGGGCGATCCGCGCGTGGCGTGAAGCGAAGCATGGCTGAATCAATTTTGGGCGGCGGCCAGAAGGCGGCGGCGCGCAATTTCATCACGCGCTGCATGTTACAAAAAAACTGCGCGGCCAAAGTCAGCCGCCCATAATCTTTGCTATGGGGCGCGGCCAAAAGGCGGTCGGCGACTTCTTTTTGAAACATCAGCGTCATGCTTTCAAACATGGCCGCATGTGGGAGCCACTGGAGAAGCAGTTGCGTGCCGATATTGTAGGGAAGATTGGCCACAATAGCGCGCGGGGCGGGCACCAAAGTTTGCGGGGAAGTTTTCAGCGCGTCTTCTTCGATTAAAGTCAGGCGCCCACCGGCGGCTTTTACCAGAGGGGCAAGGGCTTCTATGCAGCGTTTGTCGCGCTCGATCGCGGTGCAGGAGGCGATAGGGCTTTCGAGCAGCGCGCGCGTCAGGCCGCCCGGGCCTGGGCCGATTTCGATCACATGGGTCTGGGGCGTCAAAGCGGCGCGGGCGACGATGGCGCGCGTGATATTCATATCCAAAAGAAAATGCTGCCCAAGAGCTTTGCGCGTTGCAAGCTTATGCGCGTCAATCACCGCGCGCAAAGGGGGTAGAGCTTCGGGGATCAAGGCCTGTCTTCCAGACGTATTTCAATATACGCGTCCTTGCGTAGATCGCGCAGAAGGCGCTGGGCCATCAGCTCCAGCTTTTCTGTGCCGAGCGCGTTTAAGACAGCGTCACGGTTGATCTCCCCTTGCCCTGCTGTGCGGCTGCAGACAAAGACGATCAGCGCGCCTTTTTCCGTTGCCATAACGGAGCTGGCCGCATCATCCGGCGTTTCGGCCACCAGCTGAACCAGCCAAGACGGTGCGCCTTGCAGGCCGACCTCGCCCAGATCCTGTAGCTCCCAATGGGAAAAGCGTTTGGCCAGAGCATCAAGAGCCTGACAGCCATTTGCGGCGGCGCGGATGGATTCAGCCTCTTTAAGAAGATCCTGTTTGGAGATGCTTTTGCTGAAAGGGCGGAAGAGCTGCTGCAGGCGGGCTGTAAGCGCTTGCCCCCCTCCCACGGCGATGGTGCGCTTGTCGCGCAGGCCCAGAATATGAAAGCCTTTGGCGGTGCGGATGGGCCCAGCGATGGAATCCGCCCCCATCGTGGGAAGAATCTGATCCAGCGCGGGATCCAGCTGGCCGCGTTGAATCCAGCCCAGATCGCCGCCATTGCTGGCGCCCAAGCCTTGCGAAAATTGCCGCGCCATCGCGCCGAAAACAGCGCCCTGACGCAATTGTCTTGCGATATTTTCCGCAAGCGCTGCCGCGCGGGCCTCGTCGGCGTCGCTTTCGGCGGGGATGAAGATCTCACTTAAAAGATATTCTTGCTTGCCTGCGCTTGCGCGTATGCGCTCGATCACAGCGTTGATTTCATCTTCGCCGACATCAATGCGCGGGCGGATCTGCTGCATGACGACCTTGTTCCATGTCAAGGTGGCGCGGATTTGGTCGAGCAGGGTCGATGGCTTGATGTTATGCGCGCGCAAAAAGGCGCGCATGTCGCCGCCGGGGATACGGTTTTCCTGCGCAAGGCGCGTCATGGCGTCGTTGATTTCTTCCTCGGTGACGGCGATGTTCAGTTTTTTGCCTTCTTGCAGCTGGAGCTGCTCTTCAATCAAAGTTCGCAGGGCTTGGGGAAGAAAATGCGCGCGCATCTCGGCCCTGTCTTCAAGACCGGCGGACAGCAAAATCAGGCGCAGCCGTGCGGCCACATCGCTGTCTGAGATGATGCTGTCATTAACCACAGCCGCTATGTGCGTGGATGCACTTTGCGCGGGCGAAAAGCTTATAAGCAAAAGGGCAAGCGTCAAAAGAAGGGTTTTTTTGGTCATAGCGGACTCCTGATAAGGCAGCTTAGCCATCCTCAAGATAAAGTAAAGTAGTTTGCCCAGCGATCAGCGCCGTGATGGGAATGGCCCAAGCGGCCAGAAAAACCGGCAAGGTGCCGGCACTTGCCAATGCGCCGACGACATTGTTGGCGGCAAAAACAAGGCCTCCCGTCACAAGGCCTGCGGCCATGGCGCGCAGAACGCCGCCGCGTCTTGAAAGCCTCAGAGAAAAGGCGGCGGCGAAAAAGATCATGGCGCACAGCAAAACCGGCTCGGCCAGAAGGGCGTGTAATTTCAATTCATGCCGCGTGGCGGGCAGGCCGATGCTGTTAAGGGCGCGGATGAAATGCGGCAGCATCCAGATGGAGATGGTGTTGGGGGAGGCCATGCTGTCTTGGATTTGCTCCAGCGTGAGGCCGGTTTGGATTTTAGCGCTGTCTTTGAAAAAAGGCTCCTGCCTGTCCCAGTTGAACCAGACATTTGAAAAGATCCAAGCTTTTTTCTTGTCATCCAAAACGGCGCTTTGTCCGTCCATGCGACCCAGATAGGTGTTGCTGCGGTCGTAAATAAAAACCAAAACAGGATGAAGCGTCAGCGGCGCCAGACTGACCTGATCGGCATGGATCAGATAATTGCGGCCCCCTTCTTCCTGCCTAAGCCAGAGACCGGCTTCTGTGAGCTCCAAGGAAAGCCCTTTGCGCAGATATTTGGTTTCCATCTCCTGATAGCGCACGGCCATGATTGTGCTTAGAGGATTGAGCAGCGTTATATGCAAAAGGCCGAAAAACAGCGTCACCATAAGGGCCGGCGCTAAAAACTGCCAAGCCGAGATGCCGCAGGCGCGCGCGATGATAAGCTCTTGACTGCGCGTCAGACGCCAGAAGGAAAACATACTTGAGAAGAGAACAGCGAAAGGCAAAATGGTTTCAACCGTATTGGGAAACTTATAAAGCCCCATGCGCAGGATGGTGCCGAGACGGACATCCACAAGGTCTGTTGTGCGGCGGGTCAGTTCGGCGACTTCAAAGAGATAGATAATGCCGCCCAGAACAGCTAAAAAGGCCAGAAACCAAAACAGATATTGCCTTGCCAGATAGCGCGCCAGTGTAAAGCCCGAGATCATGCGCGACCTCTTTGCTTATTGCTTAGCCAGTAAAAGCAGGGAAGAAGAGGGCTTAAAACCGCCATATAAAGCAGCAGGGCGGCCCACGGGGTTTTTCCTGCCAAAGATACAAGCCCGAACATCACGGCCTGCACGACAACCATGGCCAGCGCGGCCATTAAAACGCGGCGCGTCATGCCACGGCGGTTGAAAGAGCCTACCAGAATGACGGTCACGGCCACATATGTAAAAGTCAGCGACAAAAGCGGCCCCGCAAGGCGCTGATGGATTTCCGTGCGCAGACGGGTGATAAATCTGGCTGTGTGCTGCGGGCTAGCTTGCTCGCGCAAAAGGCGCGGCAGCGACATTTCCCGCGCATCCGGCATGCGGTCTTTACGCGCGCTTTTAATCATCTGGAGATCCAGCACATAGCTGTCGAAAACAAGCTCTTGAAGATGGCCTGTTTCAAGATTCATTTCCTGACGCCGTCCTTCAAAGACGATGATTTTGGGAGCGCGGCTCTCAAAGGAAAGGCGGCCCTTTTCGGCCATTATGGTGACGGGCTTGCGTGCTTGGCGGACATCATGAACTAAAATGTCCTCAAGCCCGCCTTCAGAGCTTCGGCGGCGGGCGAAAACAGTCAAGCCTTTGCCGATGTCATTAAAGGCGCCCGGGCGGAGGATGAAGGCCGAAAAATCATCGCGCACGGCATATTGAAGCGTAACGAGCGCTCTGCTTGCGGCGGGCGTCAGCCAAAGCGACAACAGAAGTCCCAAAAGCAAGGAAGCCAAGGCCACGCCCAGCGCAGGGCGCGCCAGCTGTTTTGGGCTTAGACCGGCGGCCCCCAGTACCACAAGCTCGCTGTCCATGGCAAGTTTATGATAAACAAATAAAACCGCAATCCCAAGGCTGATGGGAAGAACCAGCGGCAGAAAAGTGGGAACCAAAAGCGCCATCAATTTAAAAAAGACCCACACGCCGCCCGCATTATCAATCACGAAAGTCAGCATGCGGAAGAATTGCGCGAAAAGCACAACGAAACACACGGCGACACTGGTGAAAAGCAGCGCCATAAGGACTTGTTTGGCAATATAGACGTCAATCCTGCGGCTCAAAAGACAGCCCAATCTTGTTTGTTGAAAACGCCGCTGACTATAGACCAAAAAGAAACGGGATCAAACAGGCCTGTTATCTGGAAACGACTTTGATGGAAGCCGGCGGCTCCTCAAGCGTGGGCGCGGCAAGCTTTTCTTTGGCTGTGTCATCGTTTTTCTGCAAAAGCGCGGCGAACTCTTTTTTAATTTTTTCCTGCCCCTGCTTGAACTGCTTAAACGTGGCGCCGTCCAGAACGCGGCCTACGGGCATGCTGATGGTCATGGGATTGGCCTGCCGCCCATCAATAAGAACCTCATAATGAAGATGCGGGCCTGTTGAGCGGCCTGATGTGCCGACATAGCCGATCACATCGCCCTGATTGACGCGCGCGCCGGGCTTGATGTCGCTGGCAAAGCGGGACATGTGGGCGTAGGCCGTGGCCGTGCGGCTGTTATGGCGGATTTTGACATAGCGGCCATAGCTGCCGTTGAACTTGGCTGCCTCGACAGTGCCTGAGCCGGCGGCAAAGATCGGCGTGCCCATGGGCGCCGCAAAATCCGTGCCTTGATGCATTTTGGAGTAGCCTAAAATGGGATGGCGGCGAACGCCGAAGCTTGAGGATACGCGCGCCCCTTCAACAGGCGTGCGCAAAAGGGAGCGCTTGATGCTGCGGCCTTTTTCATCAAAGTAATCCACAGATCCGTCCCCGAAGGTCACGCGGTAAAGAGGGATCACTTTGCCGCGCAGAATAAGGGCGGCGTAAATAATAACGCCCTGACCCACAGGCGTGCCGTTACGCGCCGAGGGTTGGTCGTAGAGAACTTCAAAGCGATCGCCTGCGCGGATGTCGCGCTGGAAGTCAATTTCATGCGCGTAAGCGCGGAGCATGGCGGCCATAATGGCCCTCGGCACACCCGCTTTTTCGCCCGCGCCGTAAAGTGAGCCGCGAATTTCGCCCTGCGCCGCAAGGCGCTTGCGTTCAATCGGCATGGCATGCAGCGTGGCCAGATAAGAGCCGTCTTTTTGGCGCTGGATGGAGATTTCCTTGGTGGCCTCAGGCTCAAAAGTAAGGGCCGTAAGGGTTTCGCTGTTGCCTTGGCGCGTGATGGATAGCGCCACTTCCTGTCCGGCTTTGAGTTTGCGGTGGTCGAACACTTTGCCCAGCGCCGAGGATACGGCAAAGGCATCTTCACCTGAAATGGCCGCATCAATCAGCATGCGCGCAAAGGTGCGCCCCGCGCCCAGCTCCACAATGCGGGTGACATGTTCGGGTTCGGCAGTCACAACGGATGAAGCAAGCTCCTGCACATTGGCGGCGGCTTGGGCTACGGTTTGCATCGCGGCGTTTTCGACAAGCTCCTGCAAAGCCGGCTCAGCCACACGCAACACGCTGTCCGCCGCATCTGTAAAATGCGGGGAAACATGATGGCCTGTTGTGCCAACGGCTAAGATGAAAAGCCCTATGAGAACCAGCGGCGAGGCTTTATCGACCCTGATGGTGGGTGCCTGTACCGCGCCGAGACGATGATGAGCCAATAGATATCCTTATCGTTGTTTCTTTCGTCTACAACCACGTGGGGGGGAGCATGATCCTTTGACCCCCAAACTGTCAAGAGGCCTTGACGTCTTTTTGTAACCGCCTGACTGCCGTCCAGCATATCATGGTGTTGGTAAACAGTTTCTTTTCTATTTCGGAAAAAAACTGGCCGTTACCCACCAAGGGCGTTCTTTTTTAATGGCCTCTGCGGCTTCGTTCGCTTCTTTATCTGTGGCGAAAATACAATAGCATGTAGCGCCGCTTCCTGACATGCGTGCTAAAAGACAGCCTTTTTGGCGGGTCGTTTCGGTTAGCACATCAATAATGCCAGGGCACAAGCTGCTGGCGGCTTGGGTCAGGCCATTGCGGCAGGGGGTAAGGCGGCGCACGAGGTCATGGACGGTTTCAAGGGGCGATGTGTCCGCTTCAAAGGGAGCCGGAGGGTCGAAAGGGCCTTGGCGGGCTTTGAACACGGCGGCTGTTGAAAGCGGCTGGCGTGGATTAATAAGAAGAATGGGGGTGCGCGGCAGCGCAGGCGCAGGCGCAGTGATCTGGCCTACGTCGCGGAAATAGCAGCTTTGCGCGGCAAGGCAGGCCGGAATATCCTGCCCCAGACGCTTTGCTATGGAATCCAAAAGGGGGCCTGTTTCTTCAAGGCCGTGATGGCGGGCCATAAGTTTCAATGCGACGGCTGCGTCTGAAGAGCCGCCGCCGATTCCTGATGCCAAAGGCAGATTTTTGGTCAAGGTAAGACGGAAGTCCAAAGGCAGGCTGGTTTCCCTTGCAAGCAGACGCACGGCGCGGACGACCAGATTGTCTTCTCTGTCAAAGACGCCAAGATCTTTTGCAAAGGGGCCTTCAAGCGCCAGAGAAAAGCCCGGGGCTTTATCAAGCTGGAGCCGGTCGCCGACCTGCGCGAAAACAGCCAGAGAATCAAGCGTATGATACCCATCCGCCCGTTGTCCTGTGACGTGGAGATAGAGGTTGATTTTGGCGTGGGCGGTTGCTTGCATGGCGCGTGTTCTTTCTTTTGGACTGGAGCTCAAGAACGCGCTAGAGTTTTAGCGCTTTTATTCATGACAACAAGGAGAAAAAATCATGGGCGAAAACAGCAAGCAGATTTCTGATGCTTCCTTTGAGACAGATGTCGAGAAAACCTCGGGGCTGGTTTTGGTTGATTTCTGGGCGGAATGGTGTGGGCCATGCCGCGCTTTGGGGCCGACTTTAGAAGAAGTGGCCGGTGAGATGGCGGGCAAGGTTGTGGTCGCCAAGATGAATGTGGATCAAAATCCGGGCACGCCTGGCAAGTTCGGGGTGCGCTCGATCCCGACTTTGGTTCTCTTTAAGGACGGCAAGCCTGTGGAAACCAAGGTCGGGGCTTTGCCTAAGCAAGCCTTGATTGCTTGGCTGGAGCAGCACGCGGCGGCGTAAGCAAGCGTCTATAACCCTAAGATGTGAAGGCTTTTTCGGGGCGGGTTTTTTGCGCTTTCTGCCTTGCTTTCTTTGGGGGGGTGGGGTAGAAGGCTGGTTGTTCGTGGTGCGTTTTCCGTGCTTTAGACATGCCGGCCACCGCTTGTTTTGATATCAAGAAGATAAGGAAAAACAAAATGTCTAAGCTCAAGACCCATAGCGGGTCCAAGAAGCGCTTTCGCCTGACTGCAAGCGGGAAGGTGAAGGCTGGCGCAACCGGCAAGCGGCATGGTATGCGCAAACGTCCCCAGAAAATGAAACGTGAATCGCGGCAGGGCCTGATACTTTTCAAGGCCGATGGCGAAAATATCCGTCAGCATTTTTTAAGACAGTAAGGGGGACGTTATGGCACATGTAAAAAGAGGCGTAACAGCGCACGCCAAGCATAAAAACATCATGAAATTGGCCAAGGGCTATCGCGGGCGCGCAAGCACCTGCTTTCGCGTGGCGATTGAAAAGGTCGAAAAGGCTCTTCGCTATGCCTACCGCGACCGGCGCAACAGAAAGCGCGATATGCGCGCGCTTTGGATCATGCGCATCAACGCAGGTGCGCGGGCGCATGGCATGACTTATTCCCGATTTATAAGCGGGCTCAAGCGGCTTGGTATTGAGCTGGACCGCAAGCAGCTCTCTGATCTTGCCGCTTTGGAGCCTGCAGCTTTCAAGGCGCTCGTTGAAAAAGCCAAGGCTGCGCAGAAATAAGAAGCTTCACAATTCGTCAGGCAGCTGACACACTTGCGGGAATCCGGTGCAAGGCGCAGGATTCCCGTTTTGTTTTAAGGATAGGACAACATGGCACAGGATGATCTTAGGCAACTGGTTGATGAGGCGCTGGTTGCGCTTAATCAGGCGCAAGATCCGGCAGCGCTTGAAGAGGCGCGGACGCGGACATTCGGCAAAAAGGGGCGCTTGACGCTTCTTGCTAAAACGCTCGGGCAGATGGATGCGGCTTTGCGGGTGAGTTTCGGCTCGGCTCTGAATGAGGCGAAAGCATCTTTGATGGATGCGTTTGATACGCGCGCGCAGATTTTATCGCAAGCGGCGCTGGCGCAAAGGCTGCAAACGGAAACGCAAGACATCACGCTTTCTGTGAGGCCTCAACAAGAAGGCACTATTCATCCCATTACGCAGACTTTGGATGAAATCATCGCTATTTTTTCCGCGATGGATTTTACTGTGGCGCGGGGGCCGGATATTGAAACGGACTGGAATAATTTTACGGCGCTTAATCTGCCGCCCACACATCCTGCGCGGCAGATGCATGATACATTTTACATGCCTGCGCAAGGCGAGATGCCGATGGTTTTGCGCACGCATACCTCGCCCGTGCAGATCCGCACGATGCTGGGCCAGAACCCACCTATCCGCATCATTGCGCCCGGGCGCACTTTTCGCTGCGATTATGATATGACGCACACGCCCATGTTTCATCAGTTCGAGGGCCTCGTCATTGATGAAAGCACGCATATGGGACATCTGAAAGGCTGCTTTGAAGATTTTCTGCGGGCCTTTTTCGGGATTGAGGATTTGCCGCTGCGGTTTCGTCCTTCCCACTTTCCTTTTACGGAGCCGAGTGCGGAGGTGGATATTGGATGCTCGCGCAAAGACGGGGCGTTGGTTTTGGGCAATTACGGGGACTGGCTTGAGATTGGCGGCTGCGGCATGGTGCATCCTCGGGTTTTGGAAAATTGCGGGATTGATCCTGAAAAATACCAAGGCTTTGCTTTTGGAACGGGGATCGAGCGGCTTGCGATGCTTAAATACGGCATTCCCGATCTGCGCACATTTTTTGAAGGGGATGTGCGTTGGCTTAAACATTACGGCTTTTCGTCTTTGGATATTCCCAATCTGGCCATGGGCCTTGTGTAAAGAGGATTTAAACGATGAAACTCACACTTTCTTGGCTCAAAGATCATTTGGAAACGAACGCTTCTTTGGATGAGCTTTGCGAGAAACTTACAGCGATCGGGCTTGAGGTTGAAGAAGTGCAAGATCGCGGCGCCTCTCTTGCGCCGTTTATTGTGGCGCAGATTGTTGAGACTGGGCCGCATCCTGATGCGGACCGGTTGAAGCTTTGCAAGGTGACAACGGGAAAAGAAACTTTACAGATCGTTTGCGGCGCGCCCAATGCGCGAACCGGACTTAAAGTGGTTTTGGCGCGGGCGGGGGATGTGATTCCTTCAACAGGGCAGCCGCTTAAAGAGGGAAATATTCGCGGGCAAATGTCGCAAGGCATGATGTGCTCGACAGCGGAGCTTGGGATTGATGAGGATCATGCGGGGATTATGGAGCTTCCTTCGGATACATCTGTCGGCGCGCGGTTTATAGATGTGGTTGATGTTGCAGATCCTGTTATCACGATCAACTTAACGCCCAACCGCGCTGATTGCGCAGGCGTGCGCGGGATTGCGCGGGATCTTGCGGCGGCGGGGATGGGGACGCTCAAGCCCTTGCGGATTGCTCCGCCCAAGGGGCAGGAGCCTTGCGGCGTTAAGGTGCGTTTGAACTTTCCGGAAGATCAAAAACAAAATTGTCCGCTTTTTGTGGGCTATACGCTGCGCCATATACGCAACTGTGAAAGTCCGGCTTGGATGCAGGCGCGGCTGCGCGCGATTGGGCTTCGTCCGATCTCGGCGTTGGTGGACATCACCAATTATCTGACTTTTGATTGTAATCGTCCTTTGCATGTTTTTGACTGCGCCCTTTTGAAGGGGGATTTGTGGGTAGCGCCTGCCAAGGGGGGCGAGGTGTTTAAGGCGCTTAATGATAAAAGCTATACACTTGAAGCGGGCATGACGGCCATTGGTGATGAAAGCGGGTTTTTGTCTTTGGCGGGTGTGATCGGCGGCGAAAGCTCGGGCTGCGGGCCACAGACAGCAGCTGTGTTTTTGGAGTCCGCTTATTTTGATCCTGTGCGCACGGCGCAGACGGGGCGCGCCTTAGATGTGACGTCCGATGCGCGTTATCGTTTTGAGCGCGGCGTGGATCCGGATTTTGTGATCTCTGGTGCGGATCTTGCCGCGCAGATGATTGTTGAGATTTGCGGCACAGAACAGACCATTGTCAGTGAACGGCAAATTGTGGGCGCGCCGCCGGATCTTAGGCGGGCTGTGGATTATCATCCTTCGAAAGTTAAGGCTTTTGTAGGTGTGGATGTGGCGCTTGCAGAACAAGAACAGATTTTAACAACGCTAGGGTTTGACATTGAGAAACGGGGCGCGGATGAATGGCGCGTCACAGCGCCATCTTGGCGGGGCGATATTGATGGGGCGGCGGATCTTGTTGAAGAAATTATGCGCATCAAGGGCTATGACAGCATTCCGGCTGTTTCCATGCCGCGTCTGGAGGCGGTCAATCGCAGCGGGCTTAATGATCTTGATCGCCGCGCGGAAAAAAGCAAACGCGCCTTAGCGGCGCGTGGGATGATGGAAGTCGTGACATGGTCGTTTATGTCTTCCAAAGTTGCGCAGGCTTTCGGGCCCGTGCGCGATGATCTTCGCTTGCTTAATCCCATCAGCAGCGATCTTGATGTGATGCGCAGCTCGATCCTCGGCAACCTTATTCAGGCGGCGCAGCGCAACGCCTCGCGCGGCTATGCGGATGTGGCTTTGTTTGAAGTTGGGCCGACTTATCGGGATCAGACGCCGGAGGGTCAGATTTTAACTGCAAGCGCTTTGCGCGCGGGCGGCACGCCTCGGCACTGGGCAGAAAAAAGAAGGAATGCTGATGTTTATGATGCCAAGGCGGATGCTTTAGCTGTGCTTGCGTCTGTCGGTATCACGGCGCATGCCGTTCAGATCATCGCGGGTCAGGCTCCAAGCTGGTATCATCCTGCGCGCAGCGGCGCCTTAAAGCAGGGGCCGGTTTTGCTCGGCTATTTCGGCGCGATTCATCCTGCCATTCTTGAGGCTTGTGATGCCAAGGGCGCGCATGCGGGGTGTGAGATCTTTTTGTCGTCCTTGCCTGTCGCGCGCAAGGGCAAGACGGCACGGAGTTTGCTCAAACTTGAAAGCCTTCAGCCGCTTTCACGCGATTTTGCTTTTGTGCTTGATCGGAAGATTGAGGCCGCAGAGGTTCTTGACGCCATCAAAAAGGCCGAGAAAAAATATATACGCGCGATTGAAATCTTTGATGTTTATGAAGGGCAGGGCATTGAAGATGGCAAAAAATCCCTTGCGCTAACCGTGCAGTTCCAGCCGCTCGATCACAGCTTGACGGAAGGGGAGCTTGAGGCGCTTTCGCGCCAGATTGTCAGCGCGGTCGAAAAGGCCGCGGGCGCTGTTTTGCGCGGCGCTTGAAATAAGACATTTTCATGTGTGTTTTCAGACCTGTTGCGCCCGCGCCACGGCCCAGCTGTTCGTTGAAAAAGGTGGGGCGCGGGCGGTAAGCCATCTTGATTCATCAAGATAGAATGGCTAGTTTGAAAATGAAGTTGTTTTTGAAGGCGAATCGATTCGCGGTAAAAGCGGTTTGTTTTCAGGACAATAGGGGTTTGTCGCGTTCAGGTTGGACGCGGCTGATAAGTTTTGTTCATCAACTTGGCCAAGAGCAACCTTCTGACAAACAGAAAGTTGATTTAACCGCCAAAGGTTCACACGAGGGGGAAGTCATGTTTAAAAAATATCTATGCCTTATGGCGGCGCTCGTTTTGGTTTCAGCTTGCGGTACATCCAGCGAAGATCAGGGTACAGCAGGAAGCTCAGGCGCGTCCGCTTATGATGGCGCAGCCGGTATGGATGCGCAGCGTTTGGGGACAGCTCGTCCCGGCAGCCAAGATGATCTGGTTGTTAATGTCGGCGATCGCGTTTTCTTTGGGTTTGATCGTTATGACCTTTCAGCGGAAGCTCGCGCCACGCTGGATCGTCAGGCGGCTTGGCTTAACAAATATCCGTCCGTCAATGTCACAGTTGAAGGCCACACGGACGAACGCGGCACACGCGAATACAACCTTGCTTTAGGTGAACGCCGTGCCACAGCGGCGCGCAACTATCTGGTTGCAGCCGGTGTTGATGGCGGGCGTCTGCGCACCGTAAGCTACGGCAAGGAAGTTCCGGCCGTTCCCGGCAGCAATGAGGCTGCCTGGGCGCAAAATCGCCGCGCTGTTTCGGTGATTGTTGAATAAGCCGTTTCAAGCTTTTTAAGTTCAAAAGGGCCGCAATGTGCAGACATTGCGGCCTTTTTGTTTTTGCTTCGTAACGGCCACGCATGAAAAAGGGCAACCTTGCCCGAAAAGAGGGGTTCCAAGGCTTGCGTTTGTGAGGCTTTTGAGGCTATCTTTGCCCTGCGCCTTCTTGAAGGTGCAGTTTTGTTTTCTTCGCTACCCTTTGAGCCGCTTGTCAGGAATCTTCCTATGCTCAATATTATCGATAGTGTTCTGGCTTCAATCCTGATGCTCGGCAAGCAGCCTATCGAATCTTTTGTTCAGCTTGAAACGGCGGATGATAATTACACGCTTGTTGCGCGTGACGGCTCTTTGATTTCTTTTGTTCAGGTGCATGGCAACAGGCTTATTATCGGCCCTCGGGACTATGTCCAGCTTGTTGATATGGCTACCACTAAACTCGGCGCGCGGTTTGACCGGCCGGGCTATGCCTTGCAGGTTTATTTCATGCGCGATCCTGGGATGGCTGCGCTTGATCTGCAACGTGCCATGCGCAATACCGCAAGCGCCGCCGAAGCCATGGATCTTGATCTTGATGATCTTTTGTCGAACCGGCAGAAGCATTATCTTAATTGGCTGGCGCATGAAGAAATCTATTTTGTGCTTTGGACGCGCCCGGGCGCGGTGACCAAGAGCGATCTGAAGGAAGCTGCGCGTTCGCAGAAAAGTCAAAAATGGCCGCGCGCCACGGATTCACAAAATCCTACCTCTGTGTTCGATCCTTTGCGCATAAAGCATAAAAGCTATGTCACGGCCATGCTTGCGTCACTTGGGGAACTCCAGATGAGGGTGTCTCTTTTAGATGTGCATGAGTCGCTTAACGCCTGCCGGCGCAGCATGTATCCGGTGCAGTCCAATGAAACTTGGCGCGCCTGTGTACCGGGGGATCCTTTGCGGCCACGCGCGCCGCAGGATAAAGATGATCTTTCGGATATTCTCTGGCCATCTTTGCGCCGCCAGCTTTGCATAAGCGATGCCGCCGTGCTTTCGCCCACGGTTGTGCAGATCGGCGAGCTGCTCTGGGCTGGCCTTGATATGACTTTGGGGCCGGCGGAGCCTTCGTCATTTGACCTGCTTCTTGAGCGTCTTATTAGTGACGCGAAGATACCGTTCCGTATTTCTTTTTTGATTGAAAGCGGCGGGGCGCAGAGCACATCATTTCAGGCTTTTGCCGCCGGTATTCTGGCATGGACGAACGCGATTAACCGCGATATTCGTGAGTCGTTCAAGGTTCTGCAACAGATGGCGCAGAGCGAGCCTGTTGTGCGGCTGCGCGTTTCACTTGCCACCTCCGCGCCTGTTCGTGAACGCAAGCTTGTGGAATCGCGTTTGGCGACTTTGACGCAAGCTTTGGAGGCTTGGGGCTATTGTCAGGCTTCTTCAGCGGGAGGTGATCCGCTTGAGATGGTGCTTTCCTCGGCGCTGGGCATTGCTTGTGCTTCGACTGCGCCGGCGGCGGTGGCGCCGCTTAGGGAGGTTATCAAGCTTTTGCCGTGGCAGAGAGGATCTTCGCCCTTCCGTGAAGGCTCTGTTACTTTTCGTACGCCGGATGGGCGCGTCTGGCCCTATCAGCCGGGGAGCGGCTTGACGACATCTTGGTTTGATTTGATTTTTGCGCAGCCGGGCATGGGTAAGTCCGTTTTGCTTAATACCCTGAACCTTGGCACTGTGTTGTCAACAGGACGTGGCGGCCTGCCTTATATAGCGATTTTGGATATCGGCCCCTCTTCGTCGGGGTTGATTTCTCTGATTAAGGACGCCCTTCCGGTCAACAGGCGGCATGAGGTCACGCATTTCAAGCTTAAAATGACGCCTGAATATGCCATCAATCCTTTTGATACACAGCTCGGATGCCGCTTCCCGCTGCCTGAAGAGCGCGCCTATCTGATTGAGCTTTTAACGCTGATTTGTACCTCGCCCGGACAAAAAATGCCTTATGACGGCATGGCGCAGCTGGTAGGGCTTTGCGTGGATGAGATGTATCGCTGGCGCGATGATGCCGGCGCCAATGCCGAGCCTCGGCCCTACCTCATCAATGTCGAGCTTGAGGTGGATGAGGTTCTCAAACAATATAATGTTCATCTTCCTGTCGATCCTTACTGGTGGGATGTTGTGGATGCTTTGTATGAAATCGGGGATTTTCATGCCTGCACCCTTGCCCAGCGCCATGCTGTGCCGACTTTGGCGGATGCCGTCACGGCGGCGCGTCGTCCGCAGATTCGCGCGCTTTTGGAGGAAACCTCTATCGGCACTTCAGCCGAGTCCATCATTCACGCCTTTGACCGTATGATCGCCTCGGCTGTGCGGGAGTTTCCTATTTTGGCCTCAATCACACGTTTTGACCTTGGCGCGACACGCATCGCGGCGGTTGATTTGCAGGATGTTGCGCCCCAAGGCGATGACAGCGCGGATCGCCAGACGGCGGTGATGTATATGCTTGCGCGCCATGTGCTGGTTCGCGCGTGGTGGCTTGGGCAGGACTCTTTGCGCATGATGCCTGAAAAATACCGCCCCTATCACGAGAATCGTTTGCGTGATATGCAAGAAAGCCCCAAAAAACTTTGTTATGATGAGTTTCACCGCACCAGCAAAACCCCGGGCGTGCGCGCGCAGGTCATGCGTGACGTGCGCGAAGGCCGTAAATGGAAAGTGGAGATTGTTCTTGCTTCGCAGCTTTTGGAGGATTTCAGCAACGACATGATCGATCTGGCCACAGGCATCTGGATTTGCGGCTCGGCGGCTTCAGACCGCGCGATCACGACCACGGCGGAACTGTTCAGCCTTTCCGAAAAGGCGCAATGGGCGATGCGGTATCAGTTGATGGGGCCTCGCAGTTATGGCGCGCCGTTTTTGCTGGTGTTCAACACAACGGAAGGCCGCTATGAGCAGTGGCTGGTCAACACTTTAGGGCCTGTTGAGCTTTGGGCGCTTTCCACCTCGGGGGAGGATGTGGCTCTACGCTCACGCCTTTATGAGGCTTTGGGTGCGCCTATGGCCAGACGGATTTTGGCCCAGTTTTACCCGACCGGCTCGGTGCGGAATGAAATCAAAAGCCGCATTTCGGACCGTACCGCGAAGGGGGAAATTGAAACCGCCTCCACAAGCTTTATTATCAAGGAATTGGCGCAGGAGCTGGTCAATAATGCCCATAGACTCTATTTTTCGGAAAAATAAGGGCTTTTCATGGTTAATCCGGCGCTTTTTTCCAAGGGTCTTTTGTGATAAAAAGATTGCTGCAAGTATTTGGCGGGGGCATTCTCTTTTAACCTTTTTTGAAGGCTTTTCATGGCAAGGCTTGGGTAGGCTCTGCTATGAGGCTTGCAACGGCAGGATATAGATCTATGGCGAACAGCCCTCAACAAGAAGATGCTTCAGCCCTTTTTTTCATCATGCTGGCATTCCTGTTCGGGATAGGATGGGCAATCTGGCATTATTGGAATGTCGAAATCCTTGAAGCCTTGCGCTGGCTGCGTTTGATTGAGCTTTGGATGCTGGCGCCCGTTGACACGCGCGCCAAAGACTGCGCGCATTGGCTTTACATCGCCCAGATAGGAAATGAGAACAGGGTCAGCGAGGAAGTGGCGCAGGCGGCTTATCGGTGCTTTGGCACGGAAAGTTTTGTGGTATTTGCGCGGCAGGGCATGGCTTACGATTTTTACAATATAACGGGCTCCAGTATGAAGGTTATTAGTCTTTATATCGGACAATATACGCGCTGGCTTATTGCGCCTGTTTGTTTGCTTGTTGCGGTCTATGGCACATTCATGTCGCCACGCAATTTGTTTAAAACGCGCTTTAATCTTGAGACCTTTATCCGCGCGCAGGCCAAAATATGGCCGGTCATTTCGCCGGTTGCGAACTTTAATCCGGCCAAAGCCAGCGCGCGCATTCTTGGGTCGCCCATGCCGGAGAAGACGCCTCTTTTTGCTGAGGCGTTTGCGCCGGAAGAATGGCTGTCCTATCATCGCATCGCGGTTGTGAATGGCGTGCCTGACCGCGAAGCGGCGCGGCGGGCCTTTCTTGCGCAGCTTGGCCCGCGCTGGAACGGGTTTGCGGGGTTGCCTGTTCACATGCAGTTGCTGGCAGCGGCTTTTGCTCTTAAAGGCGTGCAGAAACGTGATGAAAGTGATGAGTTTTTAGGCCAGATCTCCACATTCTGGACGGACAAAACGGGGTTTAAGCCTTCGGCTGAGATTGTATCCAAAGCGCGCGCGATTCTGAAAGATCCCGAAGTGGGCGGCAAGGCGCTTGAGGTTGTGGCACGCCATGCTTATCGCACCACGGCACTTTTAGGGCTTCTTAAATGGGCGCGGTTTATGGGCGGCGTTCTGGCTTCGGCGCAGTTTTTATGGCTGCGCGGCGTGGATCGTGAACTTTGGTATTCTTTGAACAATCTCGGTCGCCGCTCTTTTCATACGGAAGGGGCGGGTGCCGTGGCGCATTTTATGGCTGAGACGGCTGCTGAAAAAGCCTTGCCGACGCCGCGACTTGATACAGCCATTATCACGCTTAATGTGTATATGAGCGGCGATGAACCGGTTGTCGTGCCGCCGCGCCAAGGTGCCAAGCGGACGTAAAATGAGGAGAAGGGAGAAGACAACATGCTGACGCACACGGAGAAAACAGTCTCTTTTAAAGCAAAAGTCCGTTGTTGGGGGCGCCATGCCGGTCTCCTTGTGATGACGCGCGGCCCCAAAATGGCACAAAGCTGGTTTGTCAATCTGGGTGAAGTTCAGCATCTGACTTTGATGCTTGCGCCGCAAGGCGAGGGATGGGCCCTTGGCTATGCGGATGAAAAAAACCATTTTGTCGCCCGCGCTTATTTTGATGAAAAGTTTGAAGCTGAAGAGGCTTTGCGCGCCATACAAAGGGCGTTGCTGAGGGGTTCGACAAGCGGCAAGCGGTGGGGCAGAAGAATCCATCGCGCCCTGTCTTCTTTTTTGTTGCTTTTGTTAAGCGGTTTGCTGGTGTTTTTTGTCTTTACGGGCGCGGTGATGATCGGGAGCAAAAACGAGTCTGTGAAGCCCGCAAAAGCAACGGTTCAGCGGGCGCTTGGGCTTCCGACGGGGCAGCCGGTGTCTGCGGATGATTTTTTGGCGCCGTCAAGACCGTGACGGCAGAGGGATAGCGGCGTATGGTTCTTCTTAGCAAACACACCGTCAATTACCGCAGCCAGATTTTGCGTGATATCCGGCCTGCGTCCGTTCGCATTGCCGAATATTGGAATGACCCCACGACACTGGTAACGGTTTCGCTTATCTGGATCATGTTGTTGTTCACGATGCCGGAGGTTCATGTTGCCTCGGATATCGTGATGCTTTTTTATTATCTTTATGCCAAATGGGTTTTGAAAACGCCGGTTGTTTTGCCGTTTAAAATGCCTCGGGCCGCAGCGCCTTTGACTGATCCGCATAATCCCAAACCAGGCAGTCCGGGCGCGGGAAAGTCGGACGGTATTTTATATATCGGCAATGTGGATGAAGCCGGTCACCCCGATCACGGGCGGGAGCTTTGGCTGACCAACACGGATGCGCGCACCCATATTCTTTTTCTGGGCACAACAGGCTCGGGCAAAACGGAAGGGTTGAAATCTCTTGTTGTGAATGCGCTGACTTGGGGATCTGGCTTTGTTTATATTGACGGCAAGGCGGATACGGATTTATGGGCGTCGCTTTTTGCGCTTGCGCGGCGGTTCGGGCGGGATGATGACCTTCTTGTTTTGAACTATATGACGGCAAACTCGGACAGCGGCGCGGCGTCCAATACGATGAACCCGTTTTCCAATGGTTCGGCATCTTATCTGACCAATATGGTCGTTTCTTTGATGCCTGATGCCGGCGGCGACAACGCCATGTGGAAAGAGCGCGCTGTGGCGCTGATGGGCGCTTTAATGCCGGCGCTGACATGGAAGCGCGACAAGACAGGACTCCTTCTGGATGTCGGCACTTTGCGTGATTATATCGAGCTTCCCGCCATTATCCGCCTTTCGCGCGATCCTTCTTTGCCTGAGCGTATCGTCAAGGCGCTTGAGGGCTATTTGCGCACGCTGCCGGGCTATATTGACGCGGCGTTTGATGATGAAGGCAATGAGCGTCCGCCGACAGCCGACCAGCCCATGTATGATCTTCAGGTTGCGCGCCAGCAGCATGGTTATCTGTCCATGCAGTTTACGCGCTCCTTGCAATCGCTGGCGGATGAATATGGCTATATCTTCAAGGCGCAGCTTGCGGATGTGGATGTTTTGGATATTGTGCTCAACCGCCGCATTCTTGTCTGTCTTATTCCTGCTTTGGAAAAATCAGGCGATGAAGCGGCAAATCTCGGCAAGATTGTTGTGGCCAGCCTTAAAGGCATGATGGGCGCCACGCTTGGCAACACGGTTGAGGGAAGCTGGGAAAACGCGATTGGAAGCAAGCAGACCCGTTCACAATCTTCCTTTATGGCCGTGTTTGACGAGGTCGGTTATTACACCGCGCCCGGCATGGCTGTGATGGCGGCGCAGGCGCGGTCTTTGGGCTTTTCTTTGATTTTTGCCGCGCAAGATCTTCCTTCGATGCAAAAGCGCATCAAGCAGGAAGCGGATTCCATTCTGGCCAACTGTAACCTTAAAATCTTCGGCAAGCTTGAAGATCCGGGCGATACGAAAAAGTTCTTTATGGATCATACGGGGACAAACTTTGTGATGGAATCCACAAGCTTTGCCGCCAAGCCCGAGTCAATGGCGGGCATGTTCCTGACCAATCCGTTTGTTGACAATCTTGGGGCCTCTTTGGCCACGCCTCGCGTGCGCGCGGATTATGACCATCTGCGCAACCAGCGCGAGGGCGAGGTGCATCTTTATTTCTCCGAATGGCTTGCGCGCGCGCGCATGTTTTATGCCGTGGCGGAGAAGGTCGGCGCTTTGCGCGTTCACAAGCTTTTGCCTGTGCCGCCGACAACGCCTTTGACTTTGCGGCGTGAGCGGGCCATCACGGAAGTTGCGGCCCGCTTGAATGATCCCGACTGGCGGGCGCTTTCTGCGGCACCGGCGGCAAAAACGCCGCAGGAGGTTGCTTTTGTCGCGCGCACCATGGCGGCGTGCCAGCAGGAGGGGCTGGATATGACGCAGGCCGGTATGATAAGTGTCGGCGGGCTTCCTCAAGTTATCGGCGAAACGCCGCAAAAAATAATTGATGTGGAGGAAGAGCAAGATCAGGTCAAAACAGAAAAACCCAAAAGCGCGCGCCCTGTGACAGCATCATGGCAGGATGAAGAGTTTACGGAAGAAGCTGTTGTTGAGCCTCCGGCTCAAGCGGCCAAAGCCCAAGAAAGCGCCGAGGGCAGTTCGCTTGGCGATGTTGAGATTCCGCGCGGCTATGTGCCGCATGATATTGACACAGCCATCGTGCCGCAAGTGGAGCTTGAGGATGAAGGCGAGGATGTCAGCAAACTCAAGCTTCCTGAGGATTTGTCGGCTTATCTCGAAAATATGGCCGAGAAAATCAATAAGGGGCTGGGCGGGAAAGAGACGTAGTAAACTACGGCCCAAAACGGGATTGATGGGCCCGCTAGGCAAGAAAAACATGTCATTGCGAGGAGAGCCGCCGCAGGCGGATTGACGTGGCAATCTCGGCGATGTTGGTATAGAGATTGCCGCGTCGGGCCTAAAGGCCCTCCTCGCAATGACAGTTTTTCACGAATTACTAGCCTACAAGTTCCACTTGGCTGAAAAAGTACGCGATTTCCATCGCGGCGGTTTCGGGGGCGTCGGAGCCGTGGACGGAGTTGGCTTCGATGCTTTCGGCGAAGTATTTGCGGATGGTGCCTTCCGCCGCTTGCGCGGGGTTGGTGGCGCCCATGATCTCGCGGTTGCGGGCGATGGCGTTTTCGCCTTCAAGAACTTGCAGCACGACCGGCCCTGAGGACATAAACGTACAGAGATCATTGAAGAAGGGGCGCTCCTTGTGCACGGCGTAAAAGCCTTCGGCCTGCGTGCGCGTCAAAAAGGCGCGTTTTTGCGCGATAATACGCAAACCGGCCTCTTCAAACATCGCGTTGATTTTTCCGGTCAGGTTGCGCCGCGTGGCGTCCGGCTTGATGATAGAAAAAGTATGTTCGATCGCCATAGACGTAAGACTCCTTTAGCGTGAGTAATATTCGATCACGAGATTGGGTTCCATCTGAACCGGATAGGGGACTTCCTCAAGCTTGGGTGTGCGCAGGAAGGTGCCTTTCATGGCTTTGTGATCCACATTCATATAGTCGGGAACATCGCGCTCGCCAAGTTCGGCGGCCAGAAGAATCACTGTCATTTTTCTGGCGCGTTCGCGCAGCTCGATAACGTCATTTTCACGCACCTGATAGGAAGGGATATTCACGCGCTTGCCGTTGACCAGCACATGGCCGTGATTGACCAGCTGGCGCGCGGCAAAAACCGTGATGGCGAACTTCATGCGATAGATCACGGCGTCAAGGCGGCGCTCGAGCAGCTGAACCATGTTTTCACTGCTGTCGCCTTTGCGGCGGATGGCTTCTTCGTAATAGCGGTGGAACTGGCGCTCGCCCACATTGCCGTAATAGCCGCGCAGGCGCTGCTTGGCCAGGAGCTGTGTGCCGTAATCCGAAGGCTTGGCCCGCCTCTGGCCGTGCTGGCCCGGGCGGTAGTCGCGCCGGTTCAGCGGGCTTTTGGCCCGTCCCCAGAGGTTGACACCAAGGCGTCGGTCAATTTTGTGTTTAGATTCAAGACGTTTAGTCATAGGTCGTCCTTTTTATGATGGCGCTGAAAGCGCTTTGGTTGTCCTGATAGTTCTTACACATATGTATATGTACAAGACGGGGGGCCTAAGGGCTTGCCCTCATTCTCAGGAATGAGGCGTCAGTGCCATTTTTATCTTTCTCTGTCAAGGGGTTTGCTTCTTTTTTAGACGCAGGGCGCGGGCGTAGATTTCCTTTTTACCGCATTTGAGGGTTTGGGCCAACAGGGCGCTGGCATCTCTAAGGCTCATAATTTCAAGGGCTTGGCTGAGATGCTGGTCTAAAGAGGCCTCGTCTTGGGCCGGTTTTTCCTCGTCGGCCTCCACCAAAAGGACGAACTCGCCCTTGGGCGGGGTTTGCTCGAAATGCTTCACAAGGTCATCGAGGGGGGCGGCGAGGAAAGTTTCGTAGAGCTTGGTCAGCTCGCGCGCGCAGGCGGCCGTGCGGGTGGGGCCGAAGATTTTGCGCATGGCTTTGAGTGTCGCAAGAACCCGTTGCGGCGCTTCATAGAAAATAAGAGTGGCTTTGATGGGCGCGAGGTCTTTGAGGGCCTTTTCGCGCGCCACAGTTTTTGCGGGCAGAAAGCCATAGAAGAAAAAATGATCCGTTTGCAATCCCGCAGCCATCAGGGCGGCAAGCGCAGCATTTGCGCCCGGGCAGGGATAGACCGGAATGCCTTCCTGCCGACAGGCCTGCACAAGACGAAAGCCCGGGTCTGAAACAAGCGGGGTTCCCGCGTCGCTGACATAGGCCAAGGCCTGTCCTTCTTTAAGCCGCGCAAGGATGGGAGGGATGCGGCTTGCCTCATTATGCGCGTGACAGGAGATGAGCTTTTTTTGCAGTCCGTAGCCCCGCAGCAAAGCTCCCGTCACCCGCGTGTCTTCGCACAAAACGGCGTCCACGCAGGATAAAACCCAAAGACTGCGCAAGCTTATGTCCCCCTTGTTGCCGATGGGGGTGGCCACGATGCTTAGCGTGCCGGCGAGGTTCGTTTGTTTACTTGTACGGGTCGAGAGGTTAGTCTGCAGCATGGAGTGCGCCCATTGTGCAAAATCCGGCTGTCCTTTTTCTCTCTTGCCTTGAGGTTGTTGCGATGTCTTTTTCTCGTCCATGTTTTTCATATCTTGCTCTTGCTTTGGCTTTGGTTTGTGTTGCGGGATGTGGCGAGTCCAACCGTGCATCCGGATTAACGACGCCTGTCATGCGGCCAGCGCCGTCTGCAACGGCAGAGCAGGCCAGAGACGATGCTGCACAAAGACGCATTGCTTATGTCACGCAATATCCTCAATGGCAGGCGGACACGCGGCAAAGGCCTAAGCTTTCAACGCCCAGCTTGCCGCCTAAGGCGCAAAATGTCAAAGTCGCTTTACTTGTGCCTTTAACAGGCAACAGCGCGCCGCTTGGCGAGGCGATGGTCAAGGCTGCACAAATGGCGGTGTTTGATATTGGCGTCAATAATTTTGAATTGCTGCCGCGTGATACGCAAGGCACGCCCCAAGGCGCGGCTGCGGCTGCGCGTGAGGCTCTGGCTTCAGGCGCACGGCTTTTGATCGGGCCTGTTTTTGCAGCAGAAGTGTCCGCAGCAAAGCCGGTTGCGCAAAAAGCAGGCGTAAGCATGCTTGCGCTTTCAACGGATGTTTCCTTAGCTCAATCCGGTATTTATGTTTTGGGCTTTGCTCCGGCGCCACAGGTTGAACGGATTGTGTCTTATGCTTTTGAGCGCGGCAAAACACGTTTTGCGATGATTGTGCCGATGGGGCCTTACGGCCAGATTGTTTCCGATACATTCCGCCGCGCGGTGAGGCATCTCGGCGGACAGATTGTCATCGAGCGTCCGGTCGGTGACACAGGCCCGATTGTTGCAGCGCAAGATGAGATTGATGCGCTATTCCTTCCGGTCGGAGGTGCACAATTAAAAAGTATTCTGACCAATCTTGTGCAGGCGGGTCTTGACGTTCAGCGCGTGAAACTTCTTGGCACAGGCCTTTGGGATGAACCGCATATTGTGCAGGAAATGCCAGCACTTTCAGGTGCATGGTTTCCTGCGGCGGAGCTTTCTTCGCGTGCAGCATTTTTAAAAGCGTTTGAAGAAACTTACGGTGCTGCACCGCTCAGGCTTGCAACATTGGCTTATGATGCGACGGCGCTCGCGGCTGTTTTGACGCATCACGGACTTGCGTTGACGCAATCAACTTTGACAATGCAGACAGGTTTTGCAGGTGTTGACGGCCTGTTTCGTTTGCAGCAAAACGGTGCAATAGAACGCGGGCTTGCTGTGATGGAAATAAGCAAACCGGAAAACATTGTTATTAATCCCGCACCGATTCAATTTACACCGCAAGATGAACACACAATGTAGATTCAAAATATTTCGTCAATAAAATTGAACTAAATGTTAACGATTTCCCTCGCACTATTTCCGCGTGTCGTTTGATTTCCGTCTGAAAAAAAAGACGCGAGGGTTTTTTTCGATGAGCGTGCCTCGCATGGAACATGCAGGAAGTTTAAGAGGGAGACATGCATGACCTCTTAAAACTTTTCTGTCGCAAGACAAGAGTTTGGTGTTTTGAAAAAGAACATCGTAAAAACTCTTGTATTTCCGCGCGCGTTTTTTCGGGTGAAATAAACAATAAACAAGCCGGTTTTGCTGTTGCTCCGGTTTTGTATCTTTTGGTTTTGGCCGGTGTTGTCGCCGGTGTTTTATTCAGTGGCTACAGCCAGGTTTTACGCAGCGGCATTAATGTTTCCAACACCAGCATGGCTAAAACCGATATGGCGGCCAGCATGACGACGCTGGCGGCCACTTCTGTTTTAAGTCAGGATCAAAGGACTTTCTGCCCTCCCGGAAGTGCTGAGCGAAGTGAAGATTGTGAAGCGGCACCTATCAAACTTCAATCTTTTGAATCCGTGACGGAGGATGATATCGCGCGGCTTCCCGTTGATTACGGTCTGGCGTTGAGCGGCAGCGATGCGTTTGAAGCCGGTGTTTTTGTAGCTGCGGCCAGCATGAAGGTTTTAGATCCGTGGGGACGGTTTTATATATATTGTCGCTGGGAGAATGCACGCGCTGCGCCGGATTCGCCCGCTTTCCGTATTATTACCGCCGGCGCCAACGGACGGCTTGAAACAAGCTGTAATGATGAAACGGCGCGCGGTGACGATCAGATGCAATCCTTGTCGGTCGGCGCGGCTATTCAACGGGCTGCGATCTGGCAGGATCAGGGTACTTTTATCGAATATGGCCAGACAGGCTCTAAAGTTTTGATCGGCGATGACGGCACGATTTCAGCGCAAGGCATCAATGTTTCCGGCATAGCGTCATTTGGTAACATAAATCTTTCTACTCCGCTTGGCGTTGGAAGCGGCGGCACGGGTGCGAGCAACAGCGTCGGCGCGCGCGTTAATCTGGGCGCAGGCTCTGTCGGTGATGCCGTCTTTACATCAGGTTCGACAAGTCAGGCTGTGGATGCTTTGGGCGCGGGCTCTGTCGGGAAAAATGTTTTCTTTTCGAACACGACCGACACCGCGCAGGATGCTTTGGGCGCAAGCGCTGTGGGTAAAGCGTTATTTACAGCGCCGACCGCTTCTGATGGAAGGCAGACTTTGGGTTCCGGTTCGATCGGTGATTCAGTTTTTGTCGCCGGTTCGACGGATGAGGCTTTGGGCGCTCTGGGGGCCGGTAATATCGGGAAGGGCGTTTTCACATCTACGGATACGGACAGCGCGCTTAATTCTCTGGGCGCGGGTTCGTTCGGGCGCAATGTTTTTTACGCCAATGATGCGCCTACGGTTCGTCAGGACCTTGGCGCCGGTGCTTTGGGTGAGCAGCTTTTCCTCGCAAGCGATCAAACGACGGCATGGAGTCTTCTGGGCCTGACCGGTGACGGCACGATTGATGTAAACATCACAGGTGAAGCCGGAAGCGTTAAAGCCGGCAACATTATCGGCATTGTTCCTGTGGTCAAGGGCGGAACGGGCGCGGATACGGAAACAGGCGCTTTGAATACTTTGTTCTCCGGCGATACGGGCGGTTCGTCCTATCTTAATATGGGTCGCATTGCCGACCGTTCGATTGCGCCGCAAAAACTTCAGAACATTGTAACAGCCGGACGTTATTACAGTGTCGATGTTGATACCACAGGCCTTGTGACGGGCGGGAGCGCGAATCCGCCTGATTTTATCTCGGATGGTGAAGGGCAGGCCATCGGAACATCAAACGACCCTGATGGCGGTCTCTTATTCTATACGGCCAGCCTTTTGCGCATGATTATCAACAAGGCCGGTGATGTCGGAATCGGGACAGCCACGCCCGGGGCAAAATTGCAGGTTCATGACGGGTCTCTGCGCATTTCGGGGCCTGCCGCGACTTATCGTGATTTGCAATATGCAACGGGGACGGATCAGATGCGCTGGGCTGCGGGCGCGGATGAAACGCCGGAAGGCGGCAGCGATACCGGATCGAATTACAGACTTACGCGCTACCTTGATGATGGCAGCGCCCATACGGCTTTGATTATTGACCGTGCCACAGGCAATGCCGCTTTTGAGGGCGGCGTCACGGCGGCAGGCGGTTTTTCCGGCTATTTCACAGGAACATTTGACGGCAGCTTTATCGGCGATATTGATGCCAATGTTTTCTTAGGCGAAAGCGCGACCGTGCCTAATCCGTACCGCAAGGGTGAATCTACGACAGGTTTGTTCTCTGCCGCCTCGGGACAGGTGAGTGTTGCTTCCGCTGGTGTTGAGCGGCTGCGGGTGAGCGCAGACGGCCTTTATGTTGATGGTGACAGCCTGACAAGCGGCAGTATCTTTGGCGCAGCGGCGGCTTTGGGCTCGACAAGCATAACGACCGGTTCCGTATTTGATATGTCGGCGGCGACCAACAGCATGATTGCGCCGCTTGGTACAACAGGGCAGCGCCCTGCGGCGCCTGTTGAAGGCATGCTGCGCTATAATACGACACTTAACCGGCTTGAAGCCTATCAAGGATTCCCGCCGAGCTGGGAGACTCTAAGCCCGAATGACGCAACATTTTATCTTGGCACAAGCGCGACACAGACTTATTTGAGCCGTGAAGATGATGTAACAACGGGCCTTTATTCAGATGCGGCCTCGCAGGTGCAGGTGGCGATTGCGGGGACGGAGCGGCTGCGGGTGACGGGGGCTGGTGCGTATGTCGGCGGGAATATCTTCGGCGCGGCGGCAGCTTTGGGCTCGACAAGCATAACGGTTGGCTCTGTATTTGATATGTCTGCGGCGACAAACTCCATGATTGCGCCGACAGGGACGACGGGTGAGAGGCCTGCGGCGCCTGTTGCGGGTATGCTGCGGTATAACACAACACTCAATAGACTTGAAGTGTATCAAGGATTTCCGCCGGAATGGGATACGCTAAGCCCGAATGATGCGGAGTTTTATCTCGGCACAAGCGCGACGCAAACTTATCTGAGCCGTCAGGATGATGAAACGACAGGTTTGTACTCGGACGCGGCGGAACGGGTGCAGGTGGCGATTGCGGGAACCGAGCGGCTGCGCGTGACGGGGACAGGCGCTTACGTTACGGGGAATATTTTTGGTTCGGCGGCGGCTCTGGGTTCGACAAGTGTGACAGCGGGTTCTGTGTTTGATATGTCGGCGGCGACCAACAGCATGATTGCGCCGACAGGGACGACGGGCGAGAGGCCTGCGGCGCCTGTTGAGGGTATGCTGCGGTATAATACGACTCTTAACCGGCTCGAGGTTTATCAAGGGGATCCGCCGGAATGGGATACGCTAAGCCCGAATGACGCGGAGTTTTATCTTGGGACAAGCGCGACACAGACTTATTTAAGTCGTGAAGATGATGAGACGACGGGTTTGTACTCTGATGCGGCCTCGCAGGTGCAGGTGGCGATTGCGGGGACGGAGCGGCTGCGGGTGAGCGCTACGGGGGCGTATATTATAGGCAATAGTCAGGCAACGGGAAGCATGTTTGCCTCGAATGCTGCTTTGGGTTCGACAAGCGTAACTGTAGGCTCCGTATTTGATATGTCGGCGGCGACCAACAGCATGATTGCGCCGCTTGGTACGACAGGGCAGCGTCCGGCGGCGCCTGTTGAAGGCATGCTGCGCTATAATACGACACTTAACCGGCTTGAGGTGTATCAGGGATCACCGCCGAACTGGGATACGCTAAGTCCGAATGATGCGGAGTTCTATTTGGGGACGAGCGCAACGCAGACTTATTTGAGCCGCGCGGATGATGTGACGACAGGGTTGTATTCGGATGCGGCCTCGCAGGTGCAGGTGTCTATCGCGGGGACTGAGCGTTTGCGGGTGACAGGGACAGGGCTTTATGTTACGGGCGACAGCCGGACAAGCGGGAATATTTTTGGTTCAGCGGCGGCGCTGGGTTCGACAAGCATAACGACGGGCTCCGTGTTTGATATGTCGGCGGCGACCAACAGCATGATTGCGCCGACGGGGACGACAGGCGAGCGTCCGGCGGCACCTGTTGAGGGCATGCTGCGGTATAATACGACGCTTAATCGTCTTGAAGTTTATCAGGGATTCCCGCCGAGCTGGGATACGTTAAGCCCGAATGATGCGGAGTTTTATCTTGGAACGAGTGCGACACAGACCTATTTAAGTCGTGAAGATGATGTGACGACGGGCCTTTATTCTGATGCGGCTTCACAGGTGCAGGTGGCGATCGCGGGGACGGAGCGGTTGCGGGTGAGTGCTACGGGCGCGCATGTTACAGGCAATAGTCAAACAACGGGAAGTGTGTTTGCTTCAAGTGCGGCGCTTGGCGCGACAAGCGTGACGACCGGTTCTGTGTTTGATATGTCGGCGGCGACAAACTCCATGATCGCGCCGACGGGGACAACGGGTGAACGGCCTGCTGCGCCTGTTGAAGGCATGCTGCGGTATAATACAACGCTTAACAGGCTTGAAGTATATCAGGGATTCCCGCCGAACTGGGATTCGCTAAGCCCGAATGATGCGGCGTTTTATCTCGGCACCAGCGCGACGAAGACTTATTTGAGCCGTCAGGATGATGAGACAACGGGGCTTTACTCTGATGCGGCCTCGCAGGTGCAGGTGGCGATTGCGGGGACGGAGCGGCTGCGGGTGACGGGGACAGGCGCTTACGTTACGGGGAATATTTTTGGTTCGGCGGCGGCGTTGGGGTCGTCAAGCGTGACGGATGGTTCGGTTCTGGATATGTCTGCGGCGACAAACTCCATGATTGCGCCGAAAGGGACGATAGGCGAGCGTCCGGCGCCAGC